>WNFK01183368.1_pt1 | contig 19736 bp, 23 predicted proteins | sample 5400281 | NCBI WGS metagenome assembly WNFK01 (sample SAMN13153350, study PRJNA577476) | soil metagenome | isolation source: 20 cm soil on Douglas fir-dominated hillslope | place: USA:California | collected 2013-09-17
GGCCCGCCCGAGGTCAGAATGTAGATCAGATCCAGCATCAGGAAGCCGTTGACCGTGCACAGCACCAGCACCAGGAAGAGGATGGGCCGGAGCGCGGGCAGCGTCACGTAGAGGAAGCGCTGCCAGTAGCCCGCGCCGTCCACCTCGGCGGCCGCGTAGAGATCCTCGGAGATCGACTGCATGCCGGCCAGGAAGAGGAGGGTCGCGAACGGGGCCTGGTTCCACATGTACACCGACACGAGCATGTTGAGCGCGCTGAAGCCGTCCTTGAAGAATGCGATGGACCCGGTCAGCAGCCCGAGCCGCTGCATGTAGCCGTTGAACGCGCCGAACTCGAAGTCGAGGATGCCGATCCAGAGCAGCCCTACCACGATGCGCGACAGCGACCAGGGGACGAGGAGGAGGCTCCGCATCAGGGGACGCCCCGGGAAGCGCTCGTTCAGCACGAGGGCCACCCCGAGGCCGACGAGAGTCGCCTCGATCACGAAGGCGCCCACGAAGTAGAGCGTGCGCCAGAGAGAATCCCAGTAGAGCGGATCCGAGAAGACCTGCAGGTAGTTCTTCAGCCCCACCCAGCGGTAGAGCGGCAGCCGCATCCCGAACAGCTCGATGGCGGCGCCGCCCGCGCGGAGCAGGTTGACATCCGTGAAGGACAGCCAGAGCGAGTAGGCGAGCGGGAGCGCGACCACCACCACGATGGCGAGGACGGCCGGGGCCACGAGCAGCCAGGCGAAGGACACCTCGGACAGGCGGATGGAGCGCAGCCCGAGGCGAGGCACCGGCACCGGGGTCGGGATCCCCTGGGGGATCGTCGAGCGGCGGAGATCGGGGACCAACTAGGCCAGCGACTTTTGGAGCGCGACCAGGTCCTTCAGGCCCTTGGGCACCGTCGTCGTGCCGCGGATGATGTTGTGGACGGTGGCGACCGCCTTGGTGTCGTACTCGCCGTACCAGGGCTCCTTGTAGGCCGCGATGACCTTGCCCTTCTTGTACTGCTCGCGCAGGAGCTTGAGGTCGATCCACCGATCGTAGGACGAGATGATCTCGGGATGGTCGTACATCTCCGGGTACGGGTTGTCGAGGCCCGAGATCAAGCACCACTGCCGCTGGACGTACCAGTCACCGTTCAGGTTCCCGCCCAGGAACTTGGTGAGCTTCCACGCGTCCTCGAGGGCCTTGCTCTTGGCGTTCACCACGTAGGAGTCGGTCCACATGTAGGTCTGGCCCGTCCCCGGATACATCGCCATCTTGGCCTTCTTGGGGGCGAGCTTCGAGTTCTCGGGCTCCCCCGCGATGGTCTTCAGATAGTACGAGTGATTGGTGTGGTAGGCGTAACGCCCCGTCCAGAAGAGGCGGTGGGTATCGGTGGATGAGGTCTTGGTCAGAACCTCGGGATTCACGAGGTCCGCCTTGTAGACCTTCTGCCAGCGCTCCATCGCGCGCGCCACCCCGGGCTCCTGATCCACGATCACCCGGTTCTTCGCGTCGAAGACGTTGGCCCCTTCCGAGAAGCAATCGGTCATGAACTGGGGCATGGTCCCCGACGGGCTGTTGTTCCAGTTGGGGAGGAACGGGGTGTCGCTGACCTTGTCGCGCTTGAGCTTCGTGCAGTGCTCGACCAGCTCGTCCCAGCTCTTCGCGGGCGCCTTGATGCCGGCCTGCTGCAGCATCGGCTCGTTGTAGATGAGCACGAAGAGGCTCGTGAAGTAGGGCAGGCCGAGGAGCTTGCTGCCGTCCTTGCTCTTCAGGCTGTCCAGGTTCGCCGGGGTCATCTTCTTCTTGAGCTCGTCGGTGCCGGGCAGGTCGTCGACCGGCCGGATCAGCCCGTTCTCGTACCAGCGCTCGCGGTTGTTGTGGTTGCAGTACATCACGTCCACGATCTCGCCCGCGAAGGCGCGCGTCTCCATGGTGGGGTGGTAGGCGGTCCACGGGATCGCCTCGTACTTCACCTGCCCGCCGTGCTTCTTGTTGTAGAAGTCGACGTAGTCCTTCACGGTGTCGGGCTTGAAGACCCATCCCGAGAAGTTGAGGGGCTTGTCCGCCCGGACACTCCGGAGAGCGCCCTCCCCCAGCACCGCTCCCACGCCGAGCAATCCCGCGTTCCCGAGAAAGCGCCGCCTACTGATCGTGCTCATGAACTGGGTCCTCCTCTTGAAGGTGGATACTTCGGCAGTGACGAGCGCTCGATCCGGTGAACGCTGGCGCGATTCTGGGACAGCGCCTCCGGCTTGTCAAGGCGCGCGGCCCCCCGCGTAGTGTCTCAGTTGATTCCTTTCTCATCCGAGCCCTGACGTTGCCATCTGCGGCCTCAGTCACCCGATAGCGCCCAGCATTCCACCCGTTCCGGGGGCCTGCCACCTATGACTCTTCGTGAATGGCGCCCTCGCCCTCGGCTCAGTCGCGCTCATGGTGGCGCTCGTGCTCACTCTCCTGAACGCGCGCGATCGTCGGCGTGACCGTGCCGCCGCGGTCGTCCGGTGCGGGTGCGCGACGGCCCATCTGCGCGGCGTGATCGCAGTCCGGGTGCATGCGCCGTTACTGTCACGCCGGACCGTAGCGTTCCTCGACATGCCGGCATGCGTCGCCGCCGACGCCTGGCCGACGATGCGGCGTCTGGCCGACGTGCTGCCGTCCGACATCGGCCTCGTCATCGAGACGTGTCTAGATCGGCGCCTGAACGTCTCCCGGCCGGCTGGTCACCCGGCCACCCATCCATACCAACAGCCGTGGCTCGGGTCGGCGCCCTCGGCGAGATACGCCATCCTCGTCCGGATCAGATAGTCCTTGGGAATGCCCTAGGCTCGCACGCGGCGTCGAGGCTTCCTATCGGCCCCCCGCGAGGGCCCGCAGGGCCGGCTCGTGCAGGTGGCCGTTAGTGGCGAGCACCGAGCCGTTGTAGATCGAGGGCGTCCCGGCGAAGTCGGTGAGGCGTCCCCCCGCTTCCTCCACCAGGATCTTCATCGGGGCCGCGTCCCAGGCCTTCAGATCGGTCTCCATGTAGATCTCCGCCTTGCCGGCGGCCACCAGGCTGTAGCCGTAGTAGTCGCCGAAGCCGCGCGTCCGCGCGGAGGCGTCGAGCAGGCCGACGAAGCGGTCCCAGTAGCCGGCCTTCCGCAGGAGATGGAGATCGGAGTGCAGCAGGAACGCGTCCTTCATCGCGGCGCGGTCGGACACGTGGAGGCGCGCGCCGTCGGACGACCAGGCCCCATCCCCCCGGCGCGCCCAGAGCAGCTCGTTGCTGGCCGGGTTGAAGACGACCCCCGCGGTCACCTCGCCCGCCACCTCGAGGCCGATCAGCACCGCCCAGATCGGGATGCGGCGGATGAAGTTCTTGGTGCCGTCGATCGGATCGATGATCCACCGCCGGTCCCGGGGCCCCTCCTCCCCGAACTCCTCGCCGAGGAAGCCGTCGTTGGGAAACGCCCGGCCCAGCACCCGCTTGATGGCTTGCTCGGCCTCGCGGTCGGCCTGGGTCACCGGGGTCTGGTCGGGCTTGATGGTGACTTCGAACCCGCCGCGGTAGTAGCGCATCGCGACCTCGCCCGCCGCCTTCGCGGCCGCGATCGCCGCGGTCACCTCCTCGTGCATCGTCACTCCGTCCACTCTCCGCGCTCCTGCAGGACCTCCTTGAACACCTCGAGGGCCTCCACCACCACCGGCATGCCACCGTAGGTGACCTGCTGGAAGATCACCTCGGTCACCTCCTGCCGCGTCGCCCCCACGTTGAGGGCGGCGTGGATGTGGGCGCGCACCTCGTTGCGGCGATTGAGCACGGTGAGCGAGGCCACCGCGCACAGCTCGCGCTGCTTCTGGGAGATGACCTCGCGGCTGTAGAGCGTCCCGGTGAAGAACATGCTGAGCTCGCGCGCGAGGTCCTTGTCGAACTTCTTCCACGTCTCGAAGCCCACTCCGCTCTTGATGGTGTGAAAGAGCATCCGGGCGGTCTTGCGCGTCTTCTCCTTGAGGGCGTCGTCCATGGGGGCCTCTCCTCGGAACTCGGTACGCATCGTTCTTTATCCGGTTCGCGCTATATTAGGCCCAAGCATCCGGACACTCCACCCCCATCCAAGAGGAGATTCGTATGGCCGCCTCCATCCAGCGCTACGCCGCCAAGGGAGTCTGGGATCCGCCGGGCTATTCGCAGGCCGTGAAGGTCACCGGCGCGCAGACCATCCTGTACCTGTCGGGCCAGGTGGCGTATACCGACAAGGGGGGCCCGGCCCACCCCGGGGACTTCAAGGCGCAGGCCCGCGCCACCTTCCAGGCCATCAAGGCCCAGGTCGAGGCGGGCGGCGGCACCATGGACAGCATCGTCAAGATCAACACGTATCTCACCGACATCCGGAACCGCCCCGACCTCGCCGCCGTCCGCGAGCCTCGCGATGCCGGAGTGGATGATCGAGATCGAAGCGGTCGCGGTCATCTGACGGGCGCGGCCATCCAGAGGACCAGCCGACGGTGACCGAGCTCAACCCCTACGTCTTCCGCGCCTACGACGTGCGCGGCAAGGTGGGCATCGACATCACCCCGCCGGTGTTCGAGCTGGTGGGGCGGGCCTACGGCACCCTGGTGAAGCGCCGCGGGGGGCACGCGATCGCGCTCGGAATGGACAACCGGACGTCGTCGAGGGCGCTCAAGGAGGCGTTCGCGACCGGGGTGCTCTCCACCGGGCTCGACGTGGTGGACATCGGGGTGAACCACACGCCCCTGCTCTACTTCGCCGCCGCGCACTGGAAGCTCGACGGCGGCGCCACCATCACCGGCAGCCACAACCCGGTCTCGGACAACGGGGTCAAGATGGTGCACGCGGGGGCGGCCCCCTTGACCGAGACCGAGATCCAGGGGCTGCTCGCCACCATCCGGTCCGGCGACTACGAGCGGGGCGTGGGCACGCGCGCCGCGCGGGATCCGCGCGACGAGTACTGGGACGCGATCACCTCCAGGGTGATCCTGCGGCGAAAGCTGAAGGTGGTGGTGGACGCGGGCAACGGGATCGCGGGGGTCTTCGCCCCCGAGCTGCTGCGCCGTCTGGGCTGCGAGGTCGTGGAGCTCTTCTGCGAGTCCGACGGCACCTTCCCCAATCATCTCCCCGATCCGGAGATGGAGGAGAACATGCGGGACCTGGTGGCCCGGACGCTCGAGGTCGGGGCGGACGTGGGCGTGGCCTACGACGGCGACGCCGACCGGGTCGGCATCGTGGACGAAAAGGGGCGGCGCCACGAGGCGGATGGATGACATCGCCAGGCACGGCGGGGAGCCGATCATGTGGAAGACCGGCCACTCGCTCCTCAAGCGCAAGATGCGCGAGGACGGCATCCTGCTGGGCGGCGAGGTCTCCGGGCACATGTTCTTCGGCGAGGACTGGTATGGGGTCGACGACGGCATCCTCGCCTCGTGCCGCTTCCTGCAGCTCGTGGCGTCGGGCCCGGGGCCCGCCTCCGCGCACTTCGACACGCTGCCGCATCTGCACGCGACGCCGGAGCTGAAGGCGCCCTGCCCCGACGACAAGAAGTTCGCGGTGGTGGACGCGCTGGGCCGGGAGTTCCGGAGCCGGTTCGAGACCATCGACATCGACGGGGCCCGCATCCTCTTCCCGGAGGGCTGGGGGCTCGTGCGCGCGTCGAACACGAATCCGTACCTGACCCTGCGCTTCGAGGGCCGCACCGCCGAGGCGGTCGAGAACATGCAGCGCATGGTGTACGACGCCCTGCGCCGCTTCCCCTACGTGACGCTCCCGACGTAACCCCTCACCCTGCCCTCTCCCCAGAGGGGAGAGGGACTAGCCAAGGGCCAGGCGTACCGCCTCGTCGAGGCCGCGCGCCAGCCGGCAGTCGCGCAGCCCCCAGAAGGCGCCCGGGTCGAGCAGGATGCCCTCGAGCCCGGCCGCCCGGGCGCCCAGGACATCCACCGAGTAGAGATCGCCCACGTAGACCGCCTCCGCCGCGGCGACGCCGGCCGCGCGCAGGCCCAGGGCGAAGATGCGCGGGTCGGGCTTCTCCACGCCCACCACCGCGGAGTCGATGATGAAGTCGAGATGCGCGGCGAGCCCGGTCTCCTCGAGGATCGAGCGCACCGAGCCGTTGGAGTTCGAGATGACCCCGGCCACGAGCCCGGCCGCACGCACGCGACGGATCGCGGCGAGGGCCTCCGGATCGGCGCGGTTCCAGAGTCCCACCGGCAGGTTGTAGCCGCGGCGCCAGCGCGCGATCGCGTCGATCTCCGCCTCGTCGGTGATCGCCAGGTTCTCCAGCAGGTAGCGGAGGTAGCGCCCGTGGGTCACCGTGCTCTCCGTCGAGGAGGCGCCGGGGGCCAGGTGCGGATCGAGCCGCACCCGCGCGCGCAGCTCCGCGTCCTCGACCTCGGCCGGGCTGGCCGCGCGGCCGCGCGTGCGCAGGTGGTCGGCGATGATGCCGTAGTTCATGCGCAGGAGCGTATTGCCCGCGTCGAAGAGAACGGCGCGGACGGGCGGGCGCGCGGGTGATCCGGGGCGGTTCATGGGACCGGGCTGTCCGGCACTCATTATAATGAGGCCGCCCATGAGCACCGCGTTCCTCCGGCTGGCGACGACGGCGTGGGCCGATCACGGCGGCCCGCTGCGCGCGGAAGGTCTGAGCCCGCTGATGGTCGGCCTCCTGGCGGGCGCCCTGGCCCTGGCCGCGGGCGTGCTCATCGTGGTCATCGTGATGCTCCTGACCCGCAAGCCGTCGGCGCCCGCCCAAAGACCAGAATGACCGCTTTCGGCATCGCGGTCCGCTGGCTCCACCTGGCGTGCGGCCTCGGTCTGGTCGGCCTCGTCACCGCGCTACTCCTGGCCGGGCGCAGCGATCGGCCGACCGCGCTCGCCTGGGAGGTGCGCATGCTCCGCTGGGCCCGCGTCCTGGCCGGGCTGCTCATCGTCTCGGGACTCGGCGCGCTCGCCTACCAGACCGCGGTGGTCACCGGCCGCGCGGGCGCCGCGCTCGATCCGGTGGCGTGGGCGTCCCTCCTGGCCCGCAGCCAGTTCGGGACCGTCTGGCTGGTGCGCCACGCCCTGCTCCTCTTGCTGACCGCGCTCCTCCTGCTGCGCGAGCGCGAGCAGTCGTCTTCGGACCGGCTCGCCTTCCGCGGAGAGGCCTGGCTGCTCGCCGCGGTGGGCGCGGGCGCGATGGCGTGGGCCGGCCACGCGGCGGCGGTGGAGCCGCAGGGGCTCGCCGCCGCGCTGCTCGACGCACTCCACCTGATCGCGGCCGGGGCCTGGTTCGGCGCGCTCCCGCCGCTGGCCGCGCTGCTCCGGGCCGCCTCGGCCGAGTGGGGCGCGGACGCGCGGCCCTTCGCGGTGCTGGCCGTGCGCGGCTTCTCCCAGGTGGCGCTGGCCCTCATGATGCTCATCGTCGGGACGGGCGCGGCGAACGCCTGGTTCCAGGTGGGCGGCATCCCCGCGCTGGTCGGCACGCGCTACGGCTGGCTGCTGCTCCTGAAGGTCGCGCTGCTGATCCCGATCCTGCTGCTGGCCCAGGCGAACCGCCGCCACCTGCTGCCGCGCCTGTCCGGCGACGGCGCCACCGTCGGCCGGCCCGCGATGGCGCGGCTCGGCCGCTTCGTGGCGGGCGAGGCGGCCCTCGCGCTGCTCATCCTGCTGATCACCACCGCGCTGTCGCTCTCGCCGCCCGCGGTGCACGACGCGATCGGCTGGCCCTTCTCGCTGCGCTTCTCGTGGGACGCGGCGGCCCAGGTTCCCGGCGGGCCCGCGCGCGTCCTCATCGGCGCACAGGTGGCGTTCGTCGGCCTGCTCGCGATGATCGTCGGGCTGCTCCTGCGCCCGTGGCGGGTGGTCCTCTGCGGCGCGGGCGGCGCGGCGCTCGTCACCGGTCTCTGGGTCGCGCTGCCCCCGGTCTCGGTGGACGCCTATCCCACCACGTACCGGCGCTCCACGGTGCCCTACCACGCGGTGTCCATCGCGAACGGCGCCGTGCTCTACCGCGCGCACTGCGCGACCTGCCACGGCCCGGCCGGCCGCGGCGACGGGCCGGGCGGGGCGGGCCTGCCGAAGCCGCCCGCCGACCTGACCGCGGCGCATGCTGCCGATCACACCGCGGGAGACATGTTCTGGTGGCTCACCCACGGCATTCCGGCGGGCGGGATGCCGCCGTTCGCCGCCGCGCTCGGCGAGGAGGAGCGCTGGGACCTGATCAACTTCATCCGCGCGCTGGCCTCGGGTGAGCGCGCGCGCCAGATGACGCCGGTCGTGCAGCCCGGTCGCCCGTGGCTCGTCGCGCCCGACTTCACGATCGCGGTGGGGCCGGCCCCGCCGCGCGGCCTGAAGGAGCTGCGCGATCGGTGGATGGTGCACCTCGTGTTCTTCACCCTGCCGGAGTCGCGGCCGCGGCTCATCCAGCTCGCGGAGGCCTACAACACGCTGCAGGCCACCGGCACCGAGGTGATCGCGGTGCCCATGGACGACGGGGCGCACATCATCCGCCGGCTCGGAGGCCGGCCGCCCCTGCTCTTCCCGGTCATCACCGACGGCGCGGCCGAGATCGCGGCGAGCTACGCGCTGCTCGGTCGGGGCCTGGGCCCGCGGGAGACGTCTCCCCGCGCGGCGCCGCCGGTCCACGTGGAGTTCCTGCTCGACCGCCAGGGCTACGTGCGCGCGCGCTGGCTGCCCGGCGCGCCGGGCCGCGGCTGGGACAGCCTCCAGGCCCTCGTGGATCAGATCCTCGCGCTCGACAAGGAAACGCCCGCCGGTCCTCCTCCCGACGAGCACGTACACTAGGGCGCCATGCGACTCTGGCGGGTCATCCTGCTGGTCAATCTCGCGCTCGGCGTCGGCCTGCTCTGCGGGTATCTCGGCTGGGGCCGCGAGGCGGCCCGCCTCGGCCAGGAGCTCGAGCGGACGCGACAGCAGCAGGCCACCGCGGGCACGCGGCGCTCCTGGCAGGCCCGGGGCGTCGTGCGCGCGGTGCTGCCCGAGCTCAACGTGGTGGTGCTCACGCACGAGGACCTCGCCGGCTACATGGGCTCGATGACCATGGGCTTCCGCGTGCACGATCCCAAGCTCTACGAGGGGCTCGACATCGGCGACGCGGTGGTCTTCACGCTCACCGGGATCCCGCCCAGCGTGGAGATCACCGCGATCGCGAAGCAGGGCCCGTGAAGCGGGGCGCGGCGCTGGCCCTCGCTGCCGCGCTCGCGCTGGCGCGGGTCGCCCACGCCGCGCACGGCGGCGTGCCGACGGTGGCCTTCACCGAGCCCGACTATCTCAAGTGGCTGCTCGACTCCCGGCAGCCGGTGGTCGTGGTGGACCTGCGCGGTCCGGCCGACTTCCGCCGCGGCCACCTGCCGGGCGCGGTCTCGATCCCGCTCGCCGAGCTCGATCGGCGGTTCGCCGAGATCCCGACCCAGCCCATGGTGGTGCTCTACTGCCGCTGCCCGATCGAGGAGGCGGCCACCGCCTACAGCTTCCTCGAGACCCGGGGCTACACGAACCACGTGGTCCTCCAGGAGGGCTACGACGGCTGGATCCGGCGGCGCTATCCCCTCGAGTCAAAGTCCGATTAGGGCGACGTCGCCCTTCTGCTATGCTCCATGTCGGACACGGAGGGACGGACATGCGGCAGATCATCGCAGTTCTCGTGTTCGCCGCGCTTGCAGGATGCGCCCCGGTTCCCGGCCCGACCCCGGTTTCCGTCGAGGACGTCAAGGCCTTGACGGGGACGTGGCAAGGATGGCTGGTGACCGAGCGAGGCTTCAACCTGATCAACCTTGAGATCCGGGCGGACGGAAGCTTCGAGGTGAGCGGACCCTGGGTGCGCGCCAGCGGCATCCTCGCGGTCTCGGACGGCCGGCTGCGATTCGACGGAACCGGACTCTGGCGAGGGACCCTCGTGCCCGAGGGAACCGGTGAGCGTCGAGCGCTACGGCTCGAGCGGGACGACCGTCTGTATCGCGGCACGCTGCATCCGTTCTCGCACGCCGGCTAGAGTCCGAGCGCGTGCACCTTGCAATCCGTGGCGGGGCCGCGTATAAGTACCGCCCAACCATGATCGCCCGTTGGGCTCTCGAACTGCACCCCCGCGCCCGCGCGATCATGGCTTCCCTCCTGCTCGTGCTCGTCTCCCTCGCGGTCCCACTCGAGGCGAGCCAGCCGCTACACATCCACGAAGCGGGCACCGCCGGGCTCTACAACGAGGAGCACGTCCTCGCCAGCCTGGACCAGGTGTCGGGGGACCTGCCGCTGCCCGATGCGGGTCCCGCCGTATTCGTCGCGCTCGTCGCCAGCCCGTGCCCTCTGGCGCGGGGCGTGCGCTTGGCCGCGCCCAGCCCGAGCCTCTCCGATTCGCGCGCTCCCCCCTTCGCCTAGCCTCTCCCGTCGGTAACCGCAGCTCCTGCCCCTGGGCACGTGCCCACAGGCGATCCCCACTTACCTCGAGACGGAGGCGTTTATGCGTGCATTGGTCGGCATCTGTCTGCTGGCCGCCGGCGCTCTGGTGCCCGGTGTGGCCGCGGCCCAGGACACCGAGGCGTTGCGAAAAGAACTGGAGCAGATGCGCAGGCAGTTCGAGACGATGAAGGAAGGCTACGAGAAGGCGATCAACCAGTTGAGCGATCGGCTCAAGACGATTGAGTCCCGGCCGGCCGCGCCCGCGGCGGCGCCGGCGGCGGCCACGCCGGGTACCCCGACGGCGGTCCCCGCAGTCACGAGCCGCGATCAGATGCTCAGCCAGGCCCAGTCGGGTGTCACGATCAACCCGACGGAGCTGGCGCGGCCGCGCGAGCCCTTCTCGCTCTACGAGCGACGGGGGGCCGGCCAGCTACTCTTCGACATGGGTGTGGCGGGTGACTTCATCGCCAACATCACACAGCGGAACGTGGACAAGGCCAACGCGGGAACCTTCTCCGGGCGGGAGAACCGTTTCTTCCCGCGCGAGATCGAGATCAGCCTCTTCGGCCAGATCGATCCGTACGCTCGCGCCGAGGTGCGGTTCGAAGCCGGGGAAGAGACGGCGGGGGAGATCGCGGTACACCTCGCCGAGGCCAACCTGACCCTGATGACCCTGCCCTTCAATACCCAGCTCAAGATGGGCCAGATGCGGAATCGCTTCGGTCTGCTGAACCAGACCCATGAGCACGATCGCCCGTTCATCGACCAGCCGAACGTGCTCACTCGCTTCCTCGGGGACGAGGGCCTCGTGGAGCGCGGCGCCGAGCTGACCTGGGTGGCCCCCCTGCCCTTCTTCCTCGAGGCGCTGGTGGGCGTTTTCAACGGCGACAACGAGACGTCCTTCGGATACGGCAAGCTCAGCCAGCCGCTCGTGACCGGACGGCTGCGTACCTTTTTCGAGCTGGGCGACTCCAGCGCCATCCAGCTCGGCGCCTCGGTGGCCAACGGCGACACGCCCGAGCGCCACCGCAACACCTTGCTCGGGTTCGACGCCAAGTACAAGTACAAGCCGGAGGGCTGGCAGCACCCGCTGCTGACTCTGCTGGGCGAGATGATCTATCAGAACCGCCGGATCAACGTGCTCGGCGAGGACACCAACGGCGACGGCGTGCAGGACACCCCCAACGAGAAACGGACCCGCAACCGCTGGGGCTGGTATCTGGGGGGCGAGGTCCAACCCGTTCGTACCGGATCGTGGAGTCGCTGGGCCGCCGGTTTCCGCTACGACTGGACCGAGTTCCCCGTCCACCGCGGTCACGAGTGGGCGGCTGGCCCGTACGTGACCTTCATGCCCTCGGAGTTCTTGCGCTTCCGGCTCGGATACAAGCACACGGAGCGCGACAAACGGGACGGATTCACTGATAACGAGTCGAGCGCCCGCAAGGTGGACGAGATCCTGTTCCAGGCCACGTTCATTCTGGGCGCCCACCCGGCCCATCCGTTCTAAACTCGAAAAGGAGACTCCGATGCGCTCTCTCACTCGAGCACTTGGCATCAGCCTTTTCGCTCTCGGCCTTTTGGCCCTGGGCACTGAAGCCGCCGACAAGGTCCGCGTGGTGACGACGACCACTGACCTCAAGGCGCTGACCGAGGCGGTTGGAGGAAACCTCGCCGAGGTGGATGCCCTCGCGCGCGGTAGCCAGAACCCTCATGACCTCGAGGTTCGCCCGAGTCTGATGGTGAAGGTCAGGCGGGCCGACCTGCTGGTCATCAACGGCCTCGAGCTCGATCAGTGGGCCGAGGTCGTCGTCCAGGGCGCCAACAATCCCCAGGTCATTCCCGGGGCGCCCGGACGTGTCGACGCCTCCGCCGGCATCCTGGTCCTCGAGGTGCCCCGGACCCGCGTGGACCGCTCCATGGGTGACGTGCACCCGGTCGGCAACCCCCACTACACCGTCGATCCCGGGATGGTGCCCGACATCACCGCGAACATTCTCGAAGGCCTCGTGCGGGTCGCCCCCCAGCATCGGGCCGCGTTCGAGCGCAACCGGGAGCAGTTCCTGGCCCGTCTAGGTCAGGCCATGACCAAGTGGTCGGCCGAGCTGGCGCCCTACAAGGGAACCAAGGTGATCGTGGACCACAACATGTGGCCCTACTTCCTCACCCGGTTCGGACTCGTCCAGGCGGGGTCCGTCGAGGAGCGCCCTGGCATTCCAGCCACACCCACGCATCTCACCAAGCTGATCGCCTACATGAAGGAGGACAAGATCAAGGTGATCCTGGCGGTGCCGTGGGCCGACCACAAGCTCGCGGAGCGCATCGCCGAGGAAGCCGGAGCCAAGGTCGTCCTGGTGGCCAACGGAGTCGGGGCGCTCAAGGGCACCGACACGTATCTGGAGACCATCGACTACAATGTGAAGGCGGTAGCGCAGGCCCTCAAATAGCAAAGATTCGGGAGCCAACAATGCTCGGAACGCCGTGACCGCCGACCTCGTCTCGTTGATGTGGATGCCGTTCCTGATGTGCCTGGTGCTCACGGGCATCCACGCCTATCTGGGGTTCCACGTCATCGCGCGCGAAGTGGTCTTCGTCGATATCGCGCTGGCCCAGATCGCGGCGCTCGGCGCCACCGCGGCCTTCCTCTTCGGCTTCGAGCTGGAGACGTGGCAGTCCTATGCGGCCGGCCTGGCCTTCACGATCCTCGGGGCCGTCGTACTCGCGCTGACGCGCAGCCGCAGGCGCCTCGTCTCACACGAGGCGGTGATCGGCGTGGTCTACGCGGTGTCGGCGGCGGGCGCGGTGCTGCTCGCGGATCGCTCCCCCCACGGAGCCGAGCACCTGCGCGGCATGCTCGTGGGCAGCATCCTGAGCGTCCGCGGCAGCGAGGTGCTCAAGGTCGCTGCCCTCTACGCGGCGATCGGCCTCTTCCACTGGCTCTGTCGCCGTCCCTTTTTCCTGATCTCCACGGATCCAGACGCGGCCTACCGCGAGGGCTGGCGGGTACGTCTGTGGGACTTCCTGTTCTACGCCTCCTTCGGTGTCGTCGTCACGTCGTCGGTGCGGATCGCGGGCGTCCTGCTCGTCTTCTCGTATCTCATCGTGCCCGCCCTGGCGGGCATCTTGCTGGCGAGCCGCATCGGTCCGCGACTCGCCGTCGGCTGGGCTTTCGGCACCGCCGTGAGTGTCATGGCCATGGTGGCCTCCGCGGTCCTGGACCTGCCGACCGGCGCCACCGTCGTCTGCGCCTTCGGGCTGAGCCTGCTCGTGCTCGGAGTCGTCATTGCTCTCCGGCCGCGCGCGTTCGGGGCCGCGGCCCTCGATGGTCTGTCGACGGCGGGGCGGGGAGACGGCCGGGCGTGAGTCGGCACCTTCTCAGGCTCGCGCTCGCCGCGGGCCTGGTGATCTCTGGATGCCAGCCCGCCGCGCCGCCGGCGAAGCCGCTCGTGGTGGCCACCATCTACCCGCTGTGGGAATTCGCCCGCCAGGTCGCGGGCGATCGCGCCGACGTGGTCTCCCTGGTGCCGGCCGGCGTGGAGCCGCACGACTGGGAGCCGGCGCCGCGCGACGTGAGCCAGGTCCGGCGGGCGGCGGTCTTCGTCCACAGCGGCACCAGCCTCGACGGCTGGGCCGAGAAGCTGCTCGCCGATCTGACCGGCCGGCGCGGGGTGGTGGTGAACGCGCGCGGCGGGCTCAGCGTCCTCACGGTGGGCGGGGTCACCGATCCCCACGTATGGCTCGATCCGACGCTGGCGCGCGCCCAGGTGATGGCCATCGCGGGCGCGCTCGAGCAGGCCGATCCGGCGGGCCGCGCGACGTACGCGGAGAACGCGAAGGCCTTCGTCGTCCGCCTCGACGCGCTCGACCTGGCGTTCGCGGCCGGTCTCGCGGACTGCGCGCGCCGCGAGGTCGTGACCTCGCACGCCGCCTTTGCCTACCTGGCGCGCCGGTACCGGCTCACCCAGGTGCCGGTCATGGGCGTCTCGCCCGAGGCGGAGCCGAGCCCCGCGGACCTGGCCGCCATCGTCAGGACCGCGCAGCGGCTCAAGGTCACCCACGTCTTCTACGAGACGCTGGTCAGCCCGCGCCTCGCCGAGACCCTGAGCCGGGAGATCGGGGCGACCCCGCTGCCGCTCGATCCCATCGAGGGCGTGAGCCCGGCCGAGGCCGCCGCGGGCACCGGCTACCTCGAGCTGATGCGCGCGAATCTGGCCAACCTCCGCATCGGGCTCGGCTGCCGCTAGCCGCCGCGCCCGTCCAATTGCGCCGGATCTGCTTCGTCACCTGCCGGACCTGGCCCGAGATCTCGGAGAGCGATCGGCTCGTCCAGCGCGCGCTCGAGGCCGACGGCGCCATCGTGGAGGCGCTCGCGTGGAACGCGCCCGGCGCCAACTGGGGCGGCTTCGACGCGATCGTGCTGCGGTCGAACTGGGACTATCACTTCGAGCCGGACGCCTTCCTCGGCTGGCTCGACCGCCTCGAGCGCGCCGGCGCCCGCGTCTTCAATCCGCCCGCGCTCGTGCGCTGGAATCTCACCAAGGCGTACCTGCTCGAGCTCGCGCAGGCCGGCGTCGCGACCGTGGCCACCGTCATCCTGGAAGACGAGAGCCGCGCGGGCCTCGAGGCCGTGATGGCCGCCCGCGGCTGGAGCCGCGTCGTGATGAAGCCGGTGGTCTCGGCCTCCGCGCACGACACGCGGCTCGTGAGCGCCGCCACCATGGACGAGGCGGCGGCCGCGCTCGCGTCCGGCGCCATTCGCCGGCCGGTCATGGTCCAGCCGTTCGTCGAGGAGATCCAGACGCGGGGCGAGTGGTCGCTGATCTTCATCGAGACCGAGATGACCCACGCGGTGCTCAAGCGGCCGGCCGCCGGCGAGTTCCGGGTGCAGCCCCGCCTGGGCGGCACCGTGGAGACGCCCGAGCCGGCCGACGCGGTCCGGACGGTCGCGCGCGCGGCGCTGGCCGCGCTCCCGGCGCCGCCGCTCTACGCCCGGATCGACGGGGTCGAGACCGCGGCCGGCTTCCGGATCATGGAGGTCGAGGTCAACGAGCCCGGCCTGTTTTTCCCCCATGCGCCCGCCGCCGCCCGGCGCCTCGCCGAGGCGCTCCTGCGGCGGCTGTGATGGCGTGACGTGATCCCGGCTCGGCGGGCGGTTCTGGAGCGCGTCGCCCGGGCCGTGCTGGAGCTGCCGGCCGCGAAGATCCTCCTGGTGGCGATCGATGGGGTGGACGGAGCCGGCAAGACCATGTTCGCCGACGAGCTGGCCGACGTCCTCATCCCGTCCGGGCGACCGCTGATCCGGGCGGGCGTGGACGCGTTCCACCATCCGAAGCCGGTCCGCTATCGCCTGGGACGCCATTCGCCGGAGGGCTTCTATCGTGACTCCTACGACTACGCGGCGCTCACCCGGCTCCTGCTCGAGCCGCTGAGTCCCGGCGGCGCCGGCTGGTTTCGTCGAGCCATCTTCGACGTCGACGCCGACGTCGCCATCGATTCGCCCGAGGAGCAGGCCGCCCCCGGCTCGATCCTCCTCTTCGATGGCATCTTCCTGCACCGGCCGGAGATCCGGCGGTACTGGGACTTCTCGATCTTTCTCCACGTCGAGTGGGCGCGAAACCATCGCCTGCGCCATCACCCGGAGCAGGCGAGCCTCCGGTACTCCGAGGGCCAGGCCATGTATCTGCGGGAGTGCCGGCCCGCCGAGCGCGCGAGCATGCTCATCGACAACGACGATCTGGCCGGGCCGTTCATCGTCCGGTCGCCATGAGGAATCTGTGCGGCGAGAGTAGTTCCTCCTGTAGAATTCAATGCTTGTGAGCGACGAATCCCGTCATCAGAAGACCGACGCCACCTCCGTCGCGCGCTGGCGGGCGCTCTGCCTGGTCCTGCTGGGCGCCTTCGTCGGGATGAGCCTCGTGATCGCCGCGATCGGCCTGCTGCCGGGCGACGTGCCGCTGCACGACGAGATCCTCAAGGGCCGCGGCACCGGGCTGCACGCGATCGCCCGCTGGGTGGACTACGGCGGCAAGTGGATCGTGCTGGCGCCGGCCATGGCGCTGCTGTTCGTCTGGTCGCGCGCCGCCCGCCGGCACTGGTGGCTCTGGTGCGCGCTCATGCCGATCGGAGGCGCGGTGGAGCAGGCGTTCAAGTTCCTGGTCGGCCGGCCGCGGCCCCGCGGGGTCAGCTGGGGCTTCCCGAGCGGGCACGTGACCGCGGCCGCCACCTTCGCGGTGGTCCTGCTCTACGTCATGACCCGCGAGCGCGTGTCGCCCGCGGCGCGTGCGGTCCTCACCGCGCTGATGATCGCCCTGGTCGCCGCGGTCGGCTTCGCGCGCGTCATCCTGAACGCCCACTGGCCCACCGACGTGCTGGGCGGCGTGCTGCTGGGCGCGGGGTGCGCCGCCGCGGGGGCGTGGTGGGACGCGCGGCATCCGGAGACCGCGCAGTCGGCGCGGCCGCGCGCGATGAACGGCGCGATCGAGATCGGCGGCTGATGCGCTCCTTCGTCGAGCTCGAGGACGTGGGCTTCGCCTACGGGCCGGTCCCGGTGCTCGAGCGCATCAACTTGACCGTCGAGCCCGGCGACTTCCTCGGCATCATCGGCCCGAATGGCTCCGGCAAGACCACCCTGCTCCGCATCATGCTGGGCCTCCTGCCGCCCGAGCGCGGCGCGGTCCGCCTCTTCGGTCACGCGCCTGCGTCGTTCCGGCAGTGGGGCCGTCTCGGCTACGTGCCGCAGAAGGCCACCCTCGATCCCGCCCTGCCGGTGACCGTCCACGAGGTGGTGGCGACCGGGCTCCTGCCCTCGCTCGGCCTCTTCGGGCGCATCGGCGGCGCGGAACGCAAGCGCATCGCGGAGGTGCTCGGCCAGGTGGGGATGGCCGCGCACGCGGGCGCGCGCATCGGCGCGCTGTCGCCCGGCCAGCAGCAACGGGTGCTGATCGCGCGGGCGCTGGTCTCCAAGCCCGAGCTGCTGATCCTGGACGAGCCCACCGGCGGCGTGGACCCGGAGGCGCAGACGAGCTTCTACGCCCTGCTCCACCATCTCAACCGCGAGCGCGACGTGACCTTGATCCTGGTGAGCCACGACATCGGGGTGGTGGCCAAGGAGGTCACCAAGCTCGCCTGCCTCAACCGCCGGCTCGTCTTCCACGGCCGCCCCGGCGACTTCCTGAGCGACGCGGCGCTCACCGCGCTCTACGGCCCCGCGGTGCGCGTGGTCAGCCACGACCACTAGCCCATGCCCGAGTTCCTCCAGTACGGCTTCATGCACCGGGCCTTCGCGGCGGGGGTCGTCACCGCGCTCATCTGCCCGGCGATCGGCGTCTTCCTGATCCCGCGCCGGCTCTCCCTGATCGCCGACACGCTGGCCCACGTGGCCCTGGCCGGGGTGGCCCTGGGCCTGGTCCTCGGCGTCTCCCCGGTGCTGGGCGCCCTCGTGGTGGCCCTGGCCGGGGCGGTCGGCATCGAGCGGCTCCGCGCGCGCGGGGCGCTGCAGGGCGACGCGGCCCTCGCGGTGTTCCTCTCCGGCGGCTTCGCGCTCGCGGTGGTGCTCATCAGCCTGGCCCGGGGCTTCAACGCCGATCTCTTCGCGATCCTCTTCGGCAGCATCCTCACCGTCACCAGCGGCGACGTCTGGCTCATCGCGGCTCTCGGCGCGGTCGTCACGGTGGCGATCGGCGGGTTCTACAAGCAGCTCCTCGCGATCACGCTCCACGAGGACCTCGCCCGCACGAGCGGGGTGCCGGTGGGAGCGCTCAATTTGCTGCTGACCGTGCTGACCGCGCTGACCACCGTGGTGGCCATGCGGATGGTGGGCGTGCTGCTCGTCTCCGCGATGATCGTGATCCCCGCGCTCACCGGCTTCGCGCTGGGCCGGAGCTTCCACGCCGCCACCGCGATCGCGATCGGCATCGCGCTGCTCTCCATGACCTCCGGTCTCATCGCGGCCTACTACCTGCGGCTGGCCGCAGGGGGCGCGGTGGTGCTGGCCGCGCTGCTCATCTTCGCCGCCGCGTCGCTGGCGCGCCGCCGGTGGCCCGCGACCGCGCGGGAGGTCCATCCATGATCCGCCCGCGAGCCGTCGTCCTCGCCGCGCTGCTGCTGGTCCTCGCGGTCCCCGCGGCCATCGCCCAGGGTCCGGCCAAGGCCCCCGCCCCGAACCCCGCCCAGAATCCAGAATGCCCGCGCTGGCGCGAGGCCTTCGCGGGCATGCGGGTGCGGATGGTGAGCGTGCAGGCCGGCGCCCGCTCCATCGCGCTCCGGGTGAAGGCCGCCGACACCGGCGAGCGCCAGGCCGGCGGCTTCCAGTGCGCCACCCCCGAGGAGATCAAGCGCCACCTGATCCTCTTCGACTTCGGGCGCGAGATCGTCACCCAGTTCCACATGCAGAACGTGCCGGCCGCGCTCGACATCGCCTTCGTCAAGGAGGACGGCCGTATCTTCACGATCCTCAAGATGGACCCGAGCCCTACCGAGCTGTACGGGCCGCTCGGGTCCTTCCGCTACGCGGTCGAGGCCCACGCCGGGTTCTTCGCGAGCCAGGGCATCCGTCAAGGAGAAGCGCGGCTGGTGCTGCCTCCGGCCCGCTGATCGCCCCGTGCACGGCCGGCACACCCACGGCTCCCGCCACAAGCACCGCCTGCTCGCCGTCTTCGGGCTGACCGCCGCATTCCTGGTGGTGGAGGCGGCGGTCGGGCTCTGGACCGGCAGCCTCTCGCTCCTCGCCGACGCCACCCACATGCTGGTGGACGCGGGAGGCGTGCTGCTGAGCCTGCTCGCGGTCTGGTTCGCCGAGCGCCCGGCCACGCCGGCCAAGACCTACGGCTACTACCGCGTGGAGATCCTGGCCGCGCTCGTCAACGGCGTCGTGCTCTGCGTGATGGCGATCGCCATCCTGGTCGCCACCTACGAGCGGCTCCGGGAGCCGCCGCACGTCCCGGGCGTCCCCATCCTGGTGGTGGCCACCCTGGGCCTCCTCGTGAACCTGGCGTGCATGTGGCTGCTGCACGTCGGCGCCGCGGAGAGCCTCAACGTGCGCGGCGCGTACCTCGAGGTCCTCGGCGACGCGGTCAGCTCCGCCCTCGTGATCGTGGCCGGCCTCGTGATCGTCTTCACCGGCTGGACCCGCGCCGACGTCATCGCGGGCGCGCTCATCGCCCTCTTCATCCTGCCGCGCACCTGGGCGCTGCTGCGCCAGGCGGTCAACGTCCTCCTCGAGGGCGCGCCCCCCCATCTCGACGTGACCGAGATCGAGGACGCCCTGCGCGCGGCCCGCTCGGTGCGGCGCGTCCACGACCTGCACGTCTGGACGCTCACCTCGGGCCGCGAGGCCATGAGCGCCCACGTGGTGGTCGAGGCGGGCGCGCCCGCCGACCGG
>WNFK01155316.1_pt1 | contig 19709 bp, 19 predicted proteins | sample 5400281 | NCBI WGS metagenome assembly WNFK01 (sample SAMN13153350, study PRJNA577476) | soil metagenome | isolation source: 20 cm soil on Douglas fir-dominated hillslope | place: USA:California | collected 2013-09-17
CTCCTGCCCGGGCTTGATGTCCTCCACCTTGATCGACGGGTGCAGGTTCACCTTCACCTTGCGCCCCTGCGAGAGGATGTTGACCGTCCCGTCCTCGTTGACCGACAGGTACACCCCGTACGTCGAGGGCGGCGCGCAGAGCTTGTCCACCTCTTCCTTGAGCGAGGTGATCTGCTCGCGGGCCTCGTAGAGGGTGTTGACGAGCTTCTCGTTCTGGTTGAACGCCTGCACCAGCTGGCGATTGGCCTCGCGCAGCTTGTTCTCGAGGATCATGAATTCCTTCGGCGCGTCTTCGAGCTTCTTGCGGAGGCGCCCGGTCTCGGTCTCGAGCGAGCGGACGTAGGCCTGGAGGTCCTGGACCTGGACTTCGTACTCGGTGAGGCGTCGCCGGTAGTTCGAGTCAGTCATGGGGAGGAATTTGGAGAGCCCTTTCATCCCTTCGGACGAGGGGTCCCGGCTCGGATTGCCCTTCTTGTCGAACTCCTTCATGTTCGCCCATTCCTTTCCGGGTGAACCATCGGGCACTTCCCCGTGCGCTCCGTAGGGCGCTCCGCCCAAGCCTCCGAAAGGTGACCTCAGTATAGGAGCCCGTTTCGCGGTAAGTCAAGCGAATTGGCCCCATTTTGCCCTCGGGAGCCGTTGATTTCATTTCACTTTCTCCGATTGCTCTCGTTGCGATCACCTATCGCTTCACGAGAGAAACCGCGGCCCGTCGAGCGCGGTTCCTTCGCCGCCGCGGCCACCCGGGGCGCGGTGACGATCGCCCGCTGCATTAAATGCGTGCAGTTTCAGTGCCATGTCTCGAGCCCCATTCGCGCGCGCGAGACCGCGTGAGGCCCGCGATTTTCGTGGCGCGCGGCGTCGCGACGAGCCGCGGCGGAGCCGGGCCCACACGTGCGATGCGCAGTCGAGCGGCAGCGTGTCTACACATCGCGCACTCGGGCAGTTCCGTCGTATAACAACGGACATGGCGCGCTTGCGCGGCATGGGACTGGCCGTCGTCTGGCTCCTCGCACTGACCGGCACCGCCTGGGCGCAGGGCGGCACGCTGCGGGTCGGGCTGCCCATCGTCTCGCCCACGCTGGATCCGGCCACCGCGCTCGAGGGGCCAGTTTCTGTCATCGCGCGGCAAATGTTTGACACCCTCGTGCAGTACCGGGAGATCACGAGCGACATCGAGCCGGGCCTCGCCAGCCAGTGGTCGGTCTCGCGCGACGGTCTCGTCTGGACGTTCCGCCTCCGCGACGGGGTCCGGTTCCAGGACGGGACCGTGCTCACCGCCCAGCACGTGGTGGAGAGCCTCGACCGGGTGCTCCAGCCGAGCGCCCCTCACGCGCCCAGCCCGAACGTGGCCTCGCGGCTGGTGCGGGGCACCCCGGGCGTGGTGAAGGAGGTCCGCGCGGTCGACTCGCGCACCGTCCAGATCAGCCTGCTCCTGCCGTACGCCCCGCTTCCCGCGGTGCTGGCCCACCCTGCCTTCTCGATCGTGCTCGCCGGCAGCCTGGGCCAGCGCTGGATCGGGACCGGCCCGTTCGGGCTGACCGAGGCGAGCGCCGGGCGGGTGGTCCTCGACGCCCACGCGGCCTACTGGGGGGGCGCGCCGCGGTCGGCGCGGCTGATCTTCCTGGAGATCGGCGAGGGCGGGCGTGGGGAGGCCATGCTCGAGGCCCAGGCCGCGGACGTGGTGCTCATGGACACCGCGCCCGAGCGTCCGTCTGGCGTGCTGTCCGTGCCCGGCTGGCGGATCGGCTACCTGGCGCTCGAGGCCGAGAAGGAGCCCTTCAACCGGGTCAAGGCGCGCCAGGCGGTCGCCGCCGCGCTCGATCCCGCGCAGATCGCCCCCGCGGTCGGGACGGTGGGCGTTCCGCTCCTCTCGTTCCTGCCGCTCGGGGTCTGGGGACGGCGTGACGGCTCGCCGGTCGTCGAGGCCAACGCGGCCAACGCCAAGCGCCTGCTCTCGGAAGCGGGTTACCCGCGCGGCACCTCGGCGAGCCTGCTCATCGCCGACGGCGGCAAGCGGCTCGATCAGGCGAAGCTGGCCGAGGCCATCCGTGCCTCTCTGGCCACCGCCGGCATCTCGGTGCCGATCCAGGTGGAGCCGGCGGATGCGGCGCTGCAGCTCGCCCGCACGGGCCAGCACCAGATGGCGCTGCTGGAGGCCCGGGTGGAGGCGGGCGATCCGCACTTCCTCCTGTACCCGCTCTCGAGCACGGAGGGCGCGAGCAAGGGCACGGGGGCGGTGAACATGTCCTTCTACCGCAACCGCTCGCTCGACGATCTGCTCGTCCGCGCGAGCCAGGTGTCCTTCCGTCCCGAGCGCCAGCGTCTCTACGCCCGGGCCCAGAGCATCATGGCCGAGGAGGTCCCCTGGGTTCCGCTCTACGTGCGCATGCACTGGGCCGCGGTGCGTCCCGAGGTTCGCAACCTGCGCTTGCACCCGAGCGGCAATCCCCGGCTCGACCGGGTCTGGGTCGATCAGGCCGCCCAGCCGGCGTCTCCCGCCCCGGGCAGCGGGCGATGACGGGCCGCCGACTCCTCTCGCTCATCTTGTCGATCCTCGTCGCCGGGTCGATCCTCGTCGCCGGACTGATCCTCGACGCGGGGGTGGCCGGCGCCCAGGGCGGCTCGCCATCGGGCACGCTGCGCGCGGTCTTCACCTCCGATCCGCCGACGCTCGACCCGGCCCAGGCGACGGACACCACTTCCTCCGCGGTGGTGCGCCAGATCTTCGACACCCTGGTGGAGCTGGACGAGCGGCTCGAGCCCAAGCCCGCGCTCGCGGAGCGGTGGACCATCTCCTCCGATCAGCGGACCTACACCTTCACGCTGCGACCGGGGGTGAAGTTCCAGAACGGCCGCGCGATGCGGTCGGCCGACGTGAAGTTCTCCTTCGAGCGCGCCGCGCGCGGGAAGCGGCCGTGGGTCTTCGAGAAGATCGCGGGCGCCGCTGCGTTCATCAAGGGAGGGCCCGGCGAGATCACCGGACTACGCACGCCGGACGAGCGCACCGTCGAGATCCGCCTCGACAAGCCGTTCGCTCCGTTCCTCTTCCTGATGGCCTACGACGCGGCCTCGGTCGTGCCGCGCGAGGAGACCGAGCGGCTGGGCGCCGGCTTCGCCACCCACCCGGTCGGGAGCGGCGCGTTTCGCTTCAAGGAGTGGCGCCGGGACGACCGCCTGGTGCTGGAGGCGTTCCCGGACCACTTCCGCGGAGCCCCCCGGCTCGAGCGGGTGGTGTTCCGCATCATCCCGGCCGAGATCACCCGCTTCAACGACTACAAGGCGGGCAATCTCGACGTGACCGACATCCCGACCGGGCACTGCCGCGCGGTCAAGGGCGATCCGGTCTTGAAGGCCCAGGTCGCGATCTGGCCGACCCTGGGGACCCACGCGGTGCGCTTCAACGTGGAGAAGCCCCCGTTCAACGATCGGCGCATCCGGCTGGCCGTGGCCCACGCCATCGATCCGAGCGGCGTGGTGCAGGGGCTGCTCGAGGGCTGCGTCATCGCGGGCAAGGGCATCCTGCCGCCCGCGCTCCCCGGCTACAACCCGGAGGTGACCGCGCCCGGCTTCGACCGCGCGAAGGCCCGCGCCCTGCTCGCCGAGGCGGGCTTCCCGGCGGGCCGCGGGCTCGGACCGATCACGTTCAACTTCAACACCGGCGATCTCAACCAGCGGATCGCCGAGCTCTTGCAGGCCCAGCTCCGCGAGGTGGGGATCACCCTCGAGCTGCGGCGCCTCGACTGGGCCGCCCATCTGAAGGTGGTGGACGCGGGCGCGATCACCATGTTCCGGCAGGGCTGGATCGCCGACTACCCGGACCCCGAGAACTTCCTCACCGTGCTCTTCCACTCGCGCAACGTGGGCGCGGCCGGGAACACCTCCCGCTATCGCAGCCCGGAGCTCGACCGCCTGTTCGAGCAGGCCGATTCGATGGCGGCGGGGCCCGCCCGCATGAAGCTCTATCAGGACGCCGAGCAGCGCCTGCTCGACGACGGGGCCTGGGTGACGCTCTACCACTACGCGAGCCGCGCCCTGATCCGCCCCGGCGTGAAGGGGCTCGAGCGCTCGCCGCTGTCCACCGCCCCCGAGTTCCTCGCCCCCCTGCGCAAAGTCCACCTGGAGTAGAAGGTGACGCCAACGGTTGTCCGCGGCCGGGCTCGCAGCCGGATGCCCGCCGCCGGGGGCGTGTCGGGTCCTCCGAGCCAGATGTCCGCCGTTGGGGGAGTGCGGGGGCCATGTCTGGGCCCCCGCAGATGAAGAAAAAAACGGCAGCACAAGCAAGCGCGCGCCAGCGCGCCGGCTGACCGCCCTCTCCCAAATGCTCAGCGACCTAATCGAACCGGCCGCCAAGCGCGTGCTGGCCCTCCTGCCGGTGCTGTTCGGCGTCAGCCTGCTGGTCTTCGCCCTCACCGCGGTGGGGCTCGGCGACCCGGTGCGCGCCATGCTGGGGCAGCGCGCCGACCCCGAGCTGGTCGAGCAGATCCGGCGTGACTATGCGCTCGATCGTCCCGTGCACGAGCGCTACGTGGCCTGGATGTCGCGCCTGCTGCGCGGCGATCTCGGGACCTCCTATCACCAGCAGCGCCCGGTGGCCGAGATCATCGCGGAGCGGCTGCCGGCCACCGCGCGCCTGGCGGTGGCCGCGACGGCGCTCTCGGTCGTCGTCGGCATGGGCGCGGGCGTGATGGCCGCGCTCCGCCCCGGGCGTTTCCTCGACCAGCTCCTGATGAGCGCGGCGGTGCTAGGCATCTCCACCCCGGTGTTCTGGCTCGGCATGATGCTCTCGCTGCTCTTCGCGGTCTGGCTCGGGTGGCTCCCGGTGTCCGGCTACGGCGATGGAGCGTGGGCGAACCTGGTGCTGCCCGCCCTGACGCTGGGGGCGGTCCATACCGGGACCATCGCGCGCATGGCACGCTCGAGCCTCCTCGAGGTCGTCCGCCAGGACTACATCCAGAACGCGCGCGCCAAGGGCCTGGGCGAATGGCGGGTGATGGCCAAGCACGCCCTGCGCAACGCCCTGATTCCGGTCGTCACCGTGATCGGCATCGGGCTCGCCGACCTGCTGGTGGGCGCGCCGCTCACCGAGACCGTGTTCGCCTGGCCCGGAATCGGACGGATGCTGGTGGCCGCGGTCGGCCAGCGGGACCTGCCGGTGGTGATGGGCGCGGTGCTCGTCTTCGCGGTCATCTACGTGATGGCCAACATGGTCGTGGACCTGGCCTACCTGGTCATCGACCCACGGATCCGCCGTGGCCGCTAGCGCGTCCGCGCTCGTGCGCCTGCGGCCGGAGCGGCTCGCGGGGGTGGGCGGCCGGCGGCGCGGCCGCCTCATCGTCGGCGCCGCGCTCGTCGGCCTCTTCGCCGCGTCCGCCCTCCTGGCCCCCTGGCTCGCGCCGTACGACCCGGCCGCGGTTCCGGCCGCGCTCAGCGAGACCATGCTGCGCCCGCCCGAGCCCGCGCATCTGCTGGGCACCGACGCGCTCGGCCGCGACCTCCTCTCGCGCGTGCTCCACGGAGGCCGCGTCTCGCTCACGCTGGGCCTGGGCGTCGAGATGGTGACCGCGGCGCTCGGCGTCGCGATCGGCCTCCTGGCCGGCTACTACGGTGGCTGGCGCGACTCGCTCCTGATGCGCGTGACCGACGTCGTGATGGCGTTCCCGTCGCTCATCCTGGCCATCGGGCTGATCGCCGTCTTCGAGCAGCCGGGCCTCGACAAGGTCGCCCTCGTCCTCGTGGTGCTGGGCTGGACGACCATCGCGCGGGTGGTGCGGGGAGAAGTGCTCTCGCTCAAGGAGCGCGACTACGTCCAGGCCGCCCGCGCCCTCGGGGTCGGGCATACCCGGATGCTGCTCCGCCACCTGCTCCCGAACGCGGTGGGCCCGGTCATCGTCGCCGCCACCATCGGCGTCGGAAGCAACATGATCGCCGAGGCCGGCCTCTCGTTCCTGGGCCTGGGCGCCCAGGCCCCGACCATCTCCTGGGGCAGCATGCTCGCCGAGGGCCAGACCTTCCTCGTCTCCGCCCCCTGGGTCGCCTTCTTCCCCGGCGCCGCCTTGTTGCTCGCGGTCCTCGGCATCAACCTCCTCGGCGACGCCCTCCGCGACCTCCTCGACCCAAGATTCAAACCCTGACCCAGCTTCTTCAAATAAGAAGTCGAGCGGCGAAGCCGCGAGGCCTCAAAACCCACCAGATCAACCAAGCGGAAGGGAGGGAGCGGGCGGGGGGACGCTAGCTGTGCTTGCGCAGCTCCAGCCGCCCGATCTGCCGCCGATGCACCTCGTCCGGCCCGTCCGCGAACCGCAGCGTCCGCGAGTGCGCCCACATGGACGCGAGCGGGAACTCCTGGCTCACCCCCCCGCCGCCGTGGAGCTGCATCGCCCGCTCCACCACGCGCCCGGTGATGTTCGGCACCGCCACCTTGATCTCCGCGATGGCCTGCCGCGCCGCCTTGTTGCCGACGGTGTCCATCATGCAGCTGCATCGCCCGCTCGACCACGCGGCCGGTGATGTTCGGCACCGCCACCTTGATCTCCGCGATGGCCTGCCGCGCCGCCTTGTTGCCGACGGTGTCCATCATGTACGCGGCGTGCAGGACCAGCAGTCGTGCCTGGTCGATCTCGATGCGCGACTCCGCGATGCGCTCGAGGGTGATGTCGTTGTCGGCCAGCGGCTTGCCGAAGGCGATGCGCTTCGTGGCCCGCTTGCACATCAGCTCGATGGCCCGCTCCGCCACCCCGATCTGCCGCATGCAGTGATGGATGCGGCCCGGACCCAGGCGGCCCTGGGCGATCTCGAAGCCCCGGCCCTCGCCGAGCAGCATGTTGGAGGCGGGCACCCGCACGTTCTCGAACAGCACCTCGCCGTGGCCGTGGGGGGCGTCGTCATACCCGAACACGGTCAGCATCCGCACCACCTTGATGCCGGGCGTGTCGCGCGGGACCAGGATCATCGACTGCTGCTTGTACTTGTCCGGGTTCTTGGCGTCGGTCTTGCCCATGAAGATGAGGACCTTGCAGCGCGGATCGCCGATGCCCGAGGTCCACCACTTGTGCCCGTTGATCACGTAGTGGTCGCCGTCCCGGGTGATGCTCGACTCGATATTGGTGGCGTCGGAGGAGGCCACCTTGGGCTCGGTCATCGCGAAGGCGGAGCGGATCTTGCCCTCGAGCAGCGGCTGGAGCCACTGCTTCTTGTCCTCGGGGGTGCCGTAGCGCTCCAGCACCTCCATGTTGCCGGTATCGGGCGCCGAGCAGTTGAACGTCTCCGGCGCGATCGGGGAGCGGCCCATGATCTCGCAGAGCGGCGCGTACTCGAGGTTGGTGAGGCCGGCGCCGCGCTCGCTCTCGGGGAGGAACAGGTTCCAGAGGCCGCGCTCGCGGGCCTTGGCCTTCAGCTCCTCCATGATCGGCGGGATCTGCCAGCGCGTCGGACCCGAGTTGAGCTGGTCGACGAACACCTGCTCGTTCGGCACCACGTGCTTGTTCATGAAGTCGGTGAGCTGCTCCATGTACATCTTGGTCTTCTTCGAGTACTCGAATTCCATGTGGGGCCTCCCGGCGCCGATGGGTGTTCCGCAGGTCCTCCGCGTCGCCCCAACCCTAGGGCCGAGACCTGCGATTGTCAACGCCTCCGGGCCCTCGGCCGGCTGGACTTGCAGTGCCCGGCGTGATAGAAAAATGCGAGACTTACGCGTCATCCGGCGCTCCACATGCTCTCGATCTCCGACACGGCCACCGAGATGGTGAACTGGGTGTTCCCCGAGCACGCGGGAGCGCCCGGGCAGATCCACGGCGGGCGCATGATGCAGTGGATCGCGACCTGCGGGACCATCGCCGCCTCCCGGGTGGCCCGCGGCAACGTGCTGCTCGGCGCTCTCGACGACATCGACTTCCTGCACCCGGTGAGGGTGGGGGAGGTGGCCGTGCTGCGGGCCCAGGTGGAGTACGTGGGCCGCTGCTCCCTCGAGGTCGGGGTGCGGGTCTACGCCGAGAAGCCGGCCACCGGCGAGCGGGCCCTGACGCTGTCCTCCCACCTGGTCTTCGTCAAGGTGGACGAGCACAGCAAGCCCTTGCCGGTGCCGCAGGCGGTGGTGCCGCGCGGGGTCGAGGAAGAGGCGCTGCACGCGGCGGCGGGCGAGCGGCGGGCCCGCCGGCTGGAGCGCTTCGAGCGGCGCGCGGATCGCATGCGCGAGGTGGACGACGACGCGGCCCCCGAGCAGCTCCGCTGGACGTTCGAGTCGTGCCGGTCGGTGCTGCCGGAGGACCTCCTGTTCGGCAACACCATGTTCGCGGGCAAGCTCCTGCTCGACATCGACGAGGCGGGCGGTATCCTCTCCATGCGGTACTGCCGGGGCCTGGTCATGACCGCGTGCCTGGACGCACTCGACTTTTACGCCCCGATCCACGCAAACGAGGTCGTGACGTTCAAGGCGGGCCTCAACCACGTCGGGACAACTTCTCTGGAGATAGGGGTGAAAGTGCTGAGCGAGGTGCCGTGGACCGGCGAGGTCAAGCACGCCTGCACCGCGTACCTTTCGTTCGTCCACCTGGGCTCGGATCCGAGCGCCCCGCTGCGGCCCCGGCCGTGCCCGCCGTTCGCGCCCGAGACCCCGGCCGAGCAGCGCCGCTTCGCCCAGGCCCTCGAGCGACGGGCCCGGCGGCTGGAGCGGGTCAAATCACTGAAGCGGCTATCCCCGAGCGGGTAGGAGACCGGTATGTCTGGACACTCACGGTGGTCGCAGATCAAGCGGAAGAAGGGCAAGACGGACGTCCAGCGCGGGAAGCTCTTCTCCAAGATCCTGCGCGAGATCACGGTCGCGGCCAAGAACGGCGGCGGCGACCCCAAGGGCAACCTGCGCCTGAAGGCGGCGACGGAGTCGGCGCGGGCGGCCAACATGCCCGCGGACAACATCAAGCGCGCCATCCAGAAGGGCACCGGCGAACTCCCGGGCGAGTCCTACGACGAGATCGCCTACGAGGGCTACGGAGCGGGCGGGGTGGCGGTGATGGTGCGGACCCTCACCGACAACAAGAACCGCACCGGTCCCGAGATCCGGCACATCTTCGAGAAGAACGAGGGCCGGATGGGTACCGCCGGCTGCGTGGCCTGGATGTTCGACCGCCGCGGGATGATCGAGGTGGACGCGCAGAAGGTGAAGGAGGACGATCTGCTCGAGAAGGCGCTCGAGTCGGGGGCGACCGACGTGCGGCAGGTAGAAAAAGTGTTCGAGGTGACCGCGAACCCTGATGAAATGGAGGCGGTCCGGCAGGCGCTCGAGCGGCAGGGCATGCCGGTGGTCGAGGCGCGGGTGGACATGGTGCCCCAATCCACGGTGAAGGTGGAGGGCAAGGAGGCCGCAGCGGTGCTGCGGCTCATCGAGGCCCTCGAGGAGCAGGACGACGTCCAGTCCGTTTACTCCAACTACGACATCGCCGACGAGGTCATCGACGCCATCACCGCGGCCTAGCGCGCTGCGCGTCATGGGGGTGGACCCGGGGCTCGTCGCCACCGGGTTCGGTGTGCTGGAAGCGGGCGCGGACGGAGTCACCGTCCGCGACGCCGGAGTCATCAGCACCACCACCGGGCAGCCGCTGGAGGCCCGGCTCAATGCGCTCCACCGCGCGGTGCACCGGATCATCGAGCTGCAGGGCCCCGGCCTCCTCGTGGTCGAGGACCTCTACACCGAGTACAAGTTCCCGCGCACCGCGATTCTCATGGGCCACGCCCGGGGCGTGATCTACCTGGCCGCGCGGCAGCTCGGCGTCGCGGTGGTCGCGCTCGCTCCCTCGGAGGTCAAGCGCGCCATGACCGGCAACGGCGCCGCGGGCAAGGCGCAGGTGCAGCGCGCGGTCCAGACCGTGCTCGGGCTCAAGGAGCTGCCGCGGCCCTCCCACGTGGCCGACGCGCTGGGGCTCGCGGCCACCGGGATGTCCCGGATGACTGGGAGGTTTCCCACTACCGGGGGTGGGCGGACGATCGGGAGCTTCTTTTCAGCTGCGGGGGCCCAGAAATGGCCCCCGCACTCCCCCATGTCCGCGGTCGACCGGGCGCGGATCGCGGTGGAGTCGGTCGGGCCCGCGGTCAAGCCGGCGGGGCTGGCGGTGGAGTCGGTCCGGCCCGCGATCAAGGCGGCGCGGCTGGCGGCCGACCCGGCGCGGTCCGCGGTCGACCCGGGGCGTCGGGCGTGATCGCGTCGCTGAGGGGGCGGTTGCGGCGGAAGCTGGAGGACCGGATCGTGGTCGAGGCGGCCGGGGTGGGGTATGAAGTCTTCGTGCCGCCCGTCACCCAGCAGGAGCTGGTGCACGCCAAGGCCGCCGAGGGCGACGCGGCCGACGAGGTGGCGCTGGCGATCCACTATCACGCCACCCAGAACCAGCCGCGGCCGGTGCTCATCGGGTTCACGTCGGAGCTCGATCGCGAGTTCTTCGAGAAGCTGATCACGGTGAAGGACGTGGGGCCGCTGGTGGCGGCGCGCTCGCTGGCCGCGCCGGTGGGGGAGATCGCGGCCGCCATCGCGCGCCAGGACGAGGGGTATCTGAGGCGTCTGCCCGGCATCGGGCCGCAGAAGGCCAAGAACATCGTCGCCCAGCTCCAGGCCAAGGTCGCCAAGTTCGCGCTGGCCCGGCCGGAGGTGGCGGTCCCGGAGCCGTCCGCGGCCGCCGCGCCGGACGAGGAAGGCCTGCGCGGCATGGTCTTCGAGATCCTGGTCAAGCAGCTCGGTCACCGCCCGAGCGAGGCGGCGCAGCTCATCAGCGCGGCGGTGAGCCGGCGCCCCGGCGTCACCACGCCCGAGGAGCTGTTCGACGAGATCTATCGGGGCGGGGTGCGGCCGTGACCGACGAGGCGCGCGTGATGAGCCGGGTGGCGCTGCCCGACGAGACCCAAGTGGAGCGGCAGCTGCGCCCGCAGCGCCTGGAAGAGTACGTCGGCCAGCGCGCGGCGGTGGAGAGTCTGCGGGTGTCGGTCGAGGCGGCGCGGCAGCGGAGCGAGCCTCTGGATCACGTGTTGCTCTCCGGGCCGCCGGGGCTCGGCAAGACCACGCTCGCCACCATCATGGCCAACGAGATGGGGGCCTCGATCGTGACGACCGCGGGGCCATCGCTCGAGCGCGGCGCCGACCTCATGGGCATCCTCACCAACCTGGCCGAGCGGGACGTGCTGTTCATCGACGAGATCCACCGGCTGCCCCGGGTGGTCGAGGAGCTGCTCTACCCGGCCATGGAGGACTTCTCGATCAACTTCGTGATGGACAAGGGGCTCAACGCGCGGACCATGCGCATCCCGCTCCGGCCCTTCACGATGGTGGGGGCGACGACGCGCCCCGGGATGCTCTCCTCGCCGCTGCGGGAGCGCTTCGGGATCTTCCACCATCTCGACTTCTACTCGGAAGAGGATCTCGCCGCGATCATCCGCCGCTCGGCCTCGATCCTCGGGATGGAGGTCGTCCCGGGTGGCGCCGAGGCGATCGCGCGCCGGGCGCGCGGCACGCCGCGCATCGCCAACCGCCTGCTCCGCCGGGTGCGCGACTACGCGCAGGTGAAGGCCGACGGCGTGGTCACCGCCCCGCTGGCCGGGCGCGCGCTCGACCAGGAAGGGGTGGACGAGGTGGGGCTCGACCGGCTCGACCGCCGGTTCCTCACCGCGATCATCGAGCAGTACAAGGGCGGCCCGGTGGGGCTGGAGGCCATCGCGGCCACCATCAACGACGAGGCGGAGACCCTCGCGGAGGTGGTGGAGCCCTTCCTGCTCAAGATCGGCTACGTGGTGCGGAGCCCGAGCGGGCGCAAGGCCACCCCCGCGGCCTACGCGCACCTGGGGCACGCGGTTCCCGCGTCGCCGGGCGGCCAGGGACAGCTCCCGCTCTAGCCGCGGACGGGCGTACCGCGATGCGTGATCTCGGGAAAATGCTTCTCGGTTTCGGCGCCCTGATGGTATGCCTGGGTCTGATCCTGCTCGTCGCGGGAAATCTGTCAGGAAGGATTCCATGGCTCGGACGACTGCCGGGAGACATCCACATCCAGCGGGGCAACTGGTCGCTCTACTTCCCACTCGCGACCTGCCTCGTCATCTCGGTCGTCCTCACCCTGCTCTTCTCGCTCTTCGGCCGGCGCTGACGCGCGCGCTCCGCGGGCTGCTCGCGCTGGGCCCGATGCTCGCGGTGATCCTCGGCGCGGGGCCTGTCCTGGCCGCGGGCGACATCCGGGTCGCCATCGCCGACGGGCTCAAGACGGTCGAGGTGGGCGGCGGCCCCATGATGGTGAGCGATCTGGCCGGGCGATCGGTGGTGGACGATTCCCCCACGTGGCTCCGCGCCACGCTCAAGAACGGCGCCATCGAGGTCGCGGGCCGCCGGGTCGAAGGTCTCCGCCTGGCTCCCGCCGACGTCGGCTCGCTCCGCACCAACGACCGCGAGTATCCCGGCACGCTCGAGATCGTGAAGAGCGGCGACGGGCTGACCGTGATCAACGAGCTGCCGCTCGAGGACTACCTGGCCGGCGCGGTGAAGGCCGAGGCCGGGGACAAGATGCCGCTCGAGATGCTGAAGGCCCAGGCGATCGTGGCCCGGACCTACGCGGCGTACCACCGGCGGCTCAACGCGGAGAAGGCCTTCCACCTGGTCGCCTCGACGCTGAACCAGCAGTACGTGGGCCGGGTGCCGGCCGACTCGGTGGTGTGGACCGCGGTCCGGGAGACCGCGGGCCAGGTCCTCCTGTGGCAGGGCGAGCTGTTCCCCGCCTTCTACCACACCGACAGCGGCGGCTACACCGAGGACCCGCGGGTGGTCTTCGCGGCCTCGAACATGCCGGCGCTCAAGCCAGTTCGCGTCGAGTTCCCGTCGGAGTCGCCCCACCAGCGCTGGCGTCTGGAGCTGCCGCTCTCCGAGCTGTCGGCGGCCCTGCTGCGAGGCGGGATCTCGATCGGGCGCGTGGTGGCCCTCGACGTCCTCGAGCGGAGCGTGTCGCTCCGGGTGGCCCGCATCGCGGTGCGCGGCACCGCGGGCACCGTGACGCTGCGGGGCAACGATCTGCGGCGCCTGGTAGGGTACGACACGCTCAAGAGCACGCTCTTCGCGGTCGCGGTGGTGGGGCCGATGGTGCGCTTCGTGGGACGCGGCTACGGACACGGGGTCGGCCTCGACCAGTGGAGCGCCAAGACCATGGCGGACCAGGGCTACAACGCGCAGCGGATCGTCCTCTACTACTATCCGGGCGCCACGCTCTCCACGCTGCCCGCCCTCTCGGGCGCGCGCCCCATTGTCCGCTGAGCCCCGCCCCGGGGGGGCGCTGGCCTGGGAGGAGTTCGAGCGCGTCGACATGCGCGTGGGCGTCGTGATCGACGCCCAGGAGTTCCCGGAGGCGCGGCACCCGGCGTTCAAGCTCGCGATCGACTTCGGGCCGCTCGGTATCAAGCGGTCGAGCGCCCAGATCACCGACCGCTACACGCCGGCCGCCCTCGTCGGCCGGCGCGTCGTGGCGGTCGTCAACTTCCCGCCGAAGCGGATTGGCCCCTTCGTCTCCGAGGTGCTCGTGCTCGGGGCGTACGGGGAAGGGGGCGAGGTCATCCTGCTGCGGCCGGACTTCGAGGTGTTGCCCGGGGCGCGGATCGGGTAACCCTTCGCGCTTGGCGGGCCGGGGAGCGAGCGGGGCGCGGCGGGGGGCACCCCCTCGCCGGGACACGCTGACTCGCTCCCCGCAGCGCCGTCTCGATCGGGCCACGAGATGGGATGCCTCGGGCTTCCGCGCCCCGCTCGCTCCCCGGCCCGGTCACCCCTCTGCCTGGACACCCTCTGCCGGGTCGCCCTCTCTGGTTCGTGGGGCGCGTGGGCTACACTTCAGTCTCGATGGACGCGTCTCTTTTCGATTACGAGCTGCCTCCCGAGCTGATCGCGCAGGAGCCGGCGGAGCCGCGGGATGCTTCGCGGTTGCTGGTGCTGGATCGCACGGTGGGGGCATGGGCGGATCATGGGTTCTCCGAGCTGCCCGAGCTTCTGCGGGCGGGGGATTGCCTGGTGGCGAACCGGAGTCGCGTGATCCCGGCTCGACTCCTGGGTACGGCGGTGGACGGCGGGGGCGCGGTGGAGCTCCTGCTGCTGCGTCCGGTCGGGGACGAGCGGTGGGAGGCGATGGTGCGCCCCGGCCGCCGCTGTCGCGTGGGTGCTCGCGTGGACCTGGCCGGGGGCGCGGCGCGGGCCCATGTGGTGGGCGAAGGGAATGAGGGCACGCGCGTCGTGGCGATCGAGGCGCCGTGGCCGGTGCGTGAGCTGATGGAGCGCCACGGGCTGCCACCCCTGCCGGCGTACATCGGCCGTCACGACGCGCCCAAGCCGGAGGACCGTGAGCGCTACCAGACGGTGTACGCGCGCGAGGACGGCTCGGTGGCGGCGCCTACCGCGGGACTGCACTTCACGCCCGAGTTGCTCGCGCGGCTCGAGCGCTGCTCCGTCGAGGTCCACTACCTCACGCTGCACGTGGGGCCCGGGACGTTCCGCCCGCTCCGCGCCGGGCGGGTGGAGGAGCACCGGATGGAGGCCGAGCCCATCGACATCCCCGAGCCGACTGCGGAGGCGGTCGAGCGGGCCCGGCGCGAGGGGCGCCGCGTCGTCGCGGTGGGGACGACCACCACCCGGGCGCTCGAGTGGGCGGCCGGCGAGGACGGCCGGGTGCGCGCGGGGACGGGGCCGGCGGATCTGTTCATCCGGCCCGGCCATCGCTTCCGCGTCGTGGACGCGCTCGTCACCAATTTCCACCTCCCGCGCACGAGCCTGCTCGTCCTGGTGTCGGCCTTCGCGGGGCGCGAGCTCGTCCTGGCCGCCTATCGCCACGCGGTGGAGGCCCGCTATCGCTTCTACTCGTACGGCGACGCGATGCTGATCCACTGAGGCATGAGCGGCTTCCGCTTCGAGCTCGTCAAGATCGACGGCGCCGCGCGCCTCGGCCGGATCCTCACCGCGCACGGGGCGGTCGAGACGCCCGCCTTCATGCCGGTGGCGACGCAGGGCTCGGTCAAGAGCCTCGCTCCCTCGGATCTGCTCGCCGCGGGCGCCCAGATCGTGCTGGCCAATACCTACCACCTGATGCTGCGGCCGGGACACGAGCTGGTGCGCGAGCTGGGTGGCCTGCATCGGTTCATGGGCTGGGACGGGCCGATCCTCACCGACTCGGGCGGCTTCCAGGTCTTTAGCCTCTCGAAGCTGCGGCGGATCGGGGAGGAGGGCGTGGAGTTCCGCTCCCACGTCGACGGCTCGCTCCGGACCCTCACGCCGGAGTCGTGCGTCGCGGTGCAGCTCGCGCTGGGCGTCGACGTGCTGCATCCGCTCGACGAGTGCCTGGCGCACCCGGCCACCGCGGCCGAGACCGAGCGCTCGCTGGCGCTGACCGAGCGCTGGCTCGCGCGCGCGATCGCCGCGCACCGGGCCGCGGGCTCGCTCGGCGCCTTGTTCGGGATCGTGCAGGGCGGCTCGTACGAGCCGCTCCGGCGCCGCGCGGTGGACGCGATCGGCGGCCTAGACCTGCCCGGCCACTCGATCGGCGGGCTGGCGGTGGGAGAGCCCAAGCCTCTGATGTACGACATCACCGAGCTGGTGGCCGGGCTCCTGCCCGCGGACCGGCCGCGCTACCTCATGGGGGTCGGGAAGCCGACCGATCTGGTCGAGGCGGTCGCGCGCGGCGTCGATCTCTTCGACTGCGTGCTACCGACCCGGAACGCCCGCAACGGCCAGGCCTTCACGCCCGACGGGCCGATCAACATCGGCAACGCGCGATTCGCCCGGGACGGGGCGCCGCTCGACGCGGAGTGCGCCTGCGAGGGGTGCCGCCGCTTCTCGCGAGCCTACCTGCGCCACCTCTTCGCGGCCCGCGAGCTGCTCGCCTACCGGCTGATGACGCTCCACAACCTGACGTTCTACCTGGGGCTCATGCGGGACATGCGCCGGGCGGTGGCCGATGGCGCGTTCGGGCGGTTCCGATCTCGGTTTCTCGCGCGATATGGGGTAGAATCCGTGGGCGACTCGGCCGACTCACCCGCTGACTCGGAGGCGTGACCTTCATGGTGGATCTCGCATACGCAATGGGGCCGTCGCCTGCCGGCGGCAACGGCGGCGGCATCATGTCCATCCTGCCCCTGATGATCGGCATGTTCGCGATCATGTACTTCCTGATCATCCGGCCGCAGCAGAAGCAGAAGAAGGACCGCGAGGCCCTGCTCTCCGCGGTCAAGAAGGGCGACCGCGTCGTCATGTCGAGCGGGCTCTACGGCACCGTGGTGGGCCTGTCCGAGCACACCGTCACCGTGAAGGTGGCCGAGCAGGTCAAGATGGAGTTCGAGCGGTCCGCGATCGGCCGGATCGTGCCCGTCGCGGGCGACAAGGAGTCGTCGGCCTAGATGCGGCGCAACCTCGGTCTCCGCATCGGTCTCGTGATCGTGGTGATCGCGGTGTCGGTGTGGTATCTCTACCCGCCCCGCTCCAGCATCAACCTGGGCCTCGATCTCCAGGGCGGCATCCATCTCGTGCTCGGGGTCGACGTGGACAAGGCGCTGGAGGCGCAGGTCGAGCGGGCGGGGGACACGGTGCGGGGCGAGCTCGAGAAGAAGGGCATTGCGGTCTCCAAGATCGAGCGGCGCGGGATCTCCGATCTCGCGATCCAGATCGCGTCGCCCCAGAGCTGGGACAGCGCGCTCACGACGGTCACCGAGGTCCTGGGCGCCTTCGACCGCAAGGAGGCGGACCAGGCGGCGGGCCGGATCGTGATGACCCTCAAGCCGCGCGAGACGACCCAGATCCGCGAGCTGGCGGTGCGCCAGGGGCTCGAGACGATCCGCAACCGGGTGGACCAGTTCGGGGTCGCCGAGCCCTCCATCCAGCAGCAGGGCGAGAACCGCATCCTGGTCCAGCTCCCGGGCGTCCAGGATCCGGCCCGGGCCAAGGCGTTGATCGGCAAGACCGCGCTCCTCGAGTTCAAGCTGGTGGACGACAAGGTCGACCCCGAGACCGCGGTCCGCTCCGGAGTGCCGGACGGGGACGAGATCCTCTACCAGCGACGCGTGGACAAGGAGACCCATCAGGAGCGCAAGGTGCCGTTCGTGGTCCAGAAGAAGGCCTACGTGACCGGCCGCGACGTGGCCACCGCGCGGGTCTCCATCGATCAGAACACGAGCGAGCCCTACGTCTCGGTCGACTTCAACGCGGCGGGAGGACGGGCCTTCTCGGATCTGACCGACGCCAACGTCGGCCGGCGGCTCGCCATCGTTCTGGACGGCAACATCCACTCCGCCCCGCAGATCCGCGAGCGCATCCCGTCCGGGCGCGCCCAGATCACCGGCGGCTTCACCTCCGCGGAGGCCACCGACCTGGCCATCGTGCTGCGGGCGGGCGCGCTGCCCGCCCCGGTCCAGGTGCTCGAGGAGCGCACGGTGGGCCCGTCCCTCGGCGCCGACTCGGTCCGCCAGGGCATCGTCGCGATCCTGGCCTCGACCGTGCTGGTGTTCGTCTTCATGATGGCCTACTACCGCCTCTCCGGCTTGATCGCCGACGTGGCGCTCGGCCTGAACCTGCTGCTGCTGCTCGCGACCATGGCCGGCTTCCACGCGACCCTCACGCTGCCGGGCATCGCGGGGATCGCCCTCACGATCGGCATGGCGGTGGATACGAACATCCTCATCTTCGAGCGCATCCGCGAGGAGCTCCGCGGCGGGAAGACCATTCGCGGCGCCATCGAGGCGGGCTTCTCCCGGGCGTTCAAGACCGTCATCGATACCCACGTCACGGTCCTGGTGTCGGGCCTCATCCTGTTCCAGTTCGGGACCGGCCCGGTCAAGGGCTTCGCGGTGACCCTCATGATCGGCATCGCGGCCAGCCTCTTCACCGCGGTCTTCTTCACGCGCCTGCTCTTCGACCTGCTGTACATGGGTCCCCACAAGCGCGAGTCGCTGTCGATCTGACCGCCATGTTCGAGCTCTTCCGCAACCCCAACTTCGACTTCATCGGCCGGCGACGCTGGGCCTACATCATCTCGGTCCTCTTCATCCTGGCCGGCTTCGGCTCCATGGTGGCCAAGGGTGGCCTGCGCTACGGGATCGACTTCTCGGGCGGCACCCTGATCCAGGTGCGCTTCGAGAAGGCGGTCCCGGTGGACCGTATCCGGCGCGCGCTCGAGACGGTGCGGATGGGGGAGAGCGTGATCCAGGAGTTCGGCGACACGCGGGAGTACCTGCTCCGGCTGCCGGCGGTGGAGGCCGCCTCCGAGGAGGTGACCAAGCAGGCCCTGGCCGCCCTCGCCAAGGAGCCCGAGCTGGGCACCCCCGAGGTCCGGCGCGTGGAGTACGTGGGCCCCCAGGTGGGCCGCGACCTCCAGATCCAGGCGATCTATGCCGCCCTCTGGAGCGTCGCCGGCATCCTCGCCTACGTCGCGATCCGCTTCGACATGCTGGGCGGGATGGCCTCGGTCGCGGCGATCGTCCACGACGTGCTGATCTGCCTCTCGGCCATGTCGCTGACGAACCGGGAGATGTCCCTGCCGATCCTGGCCGCGCTCCTGACGATCATCGGGTACTCGGTCAACGACACGATCGTCGCGTACGACCGGGTGCGGGAGAACCGGACCAAGGGGGCTCGCCGCAAGGGTGAGTCATTCGCGACTCAGATCAACAACGCCATCAACCAGACCCTGTCCCGGACGGTGCTGACCGCCTTGACCGTCTTCTTCACGACCGCCGTTCTCTACCTGTTCGGGGGGAAAGTCCTGGAGGACATGGCGTTCGTCCTGACCATCGGGGTCGTGACCGGCACCTTCTCGACGGTCTACATCGCCGGCTCGCTGATCGTGGACTGGCAGGGCTGGCGCGAGCGGTGGATGGCCCGAAGGAAGAAAGCGGTAGCAAAAGCCTGATTTTAGTGGCAGAATTTGAGGTCAACCTGAGGAGGGCGCTGGGTTGACCCAACTGCAGACGCTGATCGAGGAGATTCCCAAGTACCAGCCCGCCGCTGACTTGGCCCTCCTGGAGCGCGCCTACCGCTTCTCCGAGCTATCCCACGAAGGGCAGCAGCGCGCCTCGGGCGAACCCTACCTGTCCCACCCCCTGGAGGTCGCCGGCCTCCTGGTCAACTTCAAGATGGACGTGACCACGGTGACGGCGGGCCTGCTGCACGACGTGCTGGAGGACACCAAGACCACCAAGGTGGACCTCCAGCGGGAGTTCGGGGCCGAGATCGCCGACCTGGTCGACGGGGTCACCAAGATCGGTAAGCTGGCCTTCTCCTCCCGGGAAGAGCGCCAGGCCGAGAACTTCCGGAAGATGCTGGTGGCCATGGCGCGCGACCTCCGCGTGCTGATGATCAAGCTCGCCGATCGCCTGCACAACATGCGAACCCTGCAGTACCTGCCCGCGGACAAGGCCCGCAAGATCGCCCAGGAGACGCTCGACATCTACGCCCCGCTCGCCCATCGCCTGGGCATGGCGAAGGTCAAGGCCGAGCTGGAGGACCTGGCCCTCCGTGTGCTCCACCACGAGGATTACCAGGAGCTGATGCGGCGGGTGGCCAAGCGGCGGCTCGAGCGGGAGGCGGAGATCAACAACCTGATCTCGCTCCTGCACGACAAGCTGGCCGAGGTGGGGATCGGGTCAAAGATCGCGGGGCGGCCCAAGCACTTCTACTCGATCTGGAAGAAGATGCACGAGGGCGGGCGGGAGTTCGACGAGATCTACGACCT
>WNFK01215602.1_pt1 | contig 19707 bp, 16 predicted proteins | sample 5400281 | NCBI WGS metagenome assembly WNFK01 (sample SAMN13153350, study PRJNA577476) | soil metagenome | isolation source: 20 cm soil on Douglas fir-dominated hillslope | place: USA:California | collected 2013-09-17
GATTTCTGAGTTTTTATAGAGGAGATTTCGGAATGCGGTATGTTTTGTTGACTCTAGGCTTGCTTCCATTCGTTTTTCCGCCTATGCCCGTGAACAAGATCAACACCACCGACGACTTGATCCAGGCGATGCAGAAAAAGTACCGCAACTCGTGGTACAAAACCGCAACCTTCGTGCAAAAAACAACAGAGTATGAAAAGGACGGGACGAAAAAAGTCTCTACCTGGTACGAAGCCCTATCGGTGCCTGGCAAACTGCGAATAGACTTCGCGCCCGTGAAAGATGGTAACGGCATCCTTTTCACGGACAATAAAGTTTATTCATTCAAAGATGGCAAGGAGGCAAGTTCCAGATCGTTTATTCACCCTCTGCTGATTCTTGGCTTCGATATCTACAGCCTTCCGCTGAAGGATGTATCGGATTCCCTAAAACAACTCAAGTTTGATCTCTCAATTCTGCGTGATGACAGTTGGCAAGGGCAACCAGTTTACGTGGTGGGCGCCAAACAAGGAGATTTGCATTCTCCGCAGTTCTGGATCGACAAGAAACGACTCTACTTCGTGCGCATGCTTCGACCTGCCGGCAAGGAAGGCGGACAAACACAGGAGACGCAATTCAACAAGTACCAGCGACTGGGTGGTGGCTGGATTGCACCGGAAGTAATCTTTATGGTCGATGGCAAAACTTTGACTACGGAAGAGTATTCCGACATGCGCGCAGACGACCCGTTGGATAGTAGGCTTTTCGATCCGCAATACTGGACCACGGTGCACTGGCACGAATAAAGAGATCCATTGGTCATATATGACCAACAGCTTTCTTGGCTGCTCTCTCGCCCCGCAAGGCGCTTTCCTATATCCTGAAGCCTGATCTCAAATCCTGCTTTTCTGGTGAATCGATTGCTTAACTTTGCCATTCAAACCGCTCGGGACGCGGGTAGCCTTCTCCTGCGATACCTGGGTTCAGCGCAAGTCACAAACAAGGGAGCCATCGACCTGGTTACGGAAGCTGATGTGGCTGCTGAGGAGCTGATCATTGAAAGAATTCGTTCGCACTACCCGCAGCATGGCATCCTCGCCGAGGAATCGGGTGAAGCTGCGTCGGTAGGTCCGGTACGCAGTGAGTGGAAATGGATCGTCGATCCACTCGATGGCACTACAAACTACGCGCACGGTTATCCCTGCTTTTGTGTTTCCATCGCCGTTGAACGCGCGGGCTCGCTTGAGATTGGAGTCATCTACGATCCACTGCGGGACGAAATGTTTGCGGCGGAACGAGGGCAGGGCGCAACATTGAATGATCGCAGCATTCGCGTCTCCGCAGTGGAAGAGCTGGATCGCGCTATGGTATGCACAGGTTTTCCTTACAACGTGCGCGAGCGTCCAGACTTTGCTCGCGATTTTGCGAATTTCACGATGAAAGCCCAGGCAGTCAGGCGCGACGGTTCAGCGGCAATCGACCTGGCTTACGTAGCTTGTGGTCGTTTCGATGGTTTTTGGGAGGACGGCCTGAATCCCTGGGACGTAGCAGCTGGCGTGTTGCTAATTAAAGAAGCCGGCGGATGTGTTACAGATTTTCGCAATGGCCCACTGGATATTTACACAAAAAAAGTGTTGGCCAGCAATGGCCTGGTGCATAACGCAATGTTGAGGGTACTGGAAAGATCCTGACATTCAGGTCTTTGGTCTTAGGGCTTTGGTCTTTGGTCTTCGAAGTCAGCGTAGTCAAAAACAGATCGAAGACCTAAGACCAAAAGCCAAAGACCTAAAACCTAAGTACCAAGCTCACAATGACAAATGACCAACTGACAAAATGATCCAGTCAATTACAACGCAGAGGCAATGATTTTCTCCAGCTGCTGACTCTCGCGTCTCGCACAAACGCGCGCCTCCTCTTCGGGCGCTTGCTCAACGCGAAAAAGCGGATGATAGATAATCACTACTTTCCCGGTGTGCGGAAAGCGCCAGCCTCTGGGCCACACATGGTTTCCGCCGCGGATCGTTACCGGAAGAATTGGCACATTTGCTTCCAAAGCTAACCGCACCGCGCCAGCTTTAAAACGATCCATCGAACCGTCGGAAGTGCTTCGTCCTCCTTCAGGAAAGATAACTACCGCGCCTCCGTCTCGCAGCCACTGGAGTGAGCGACGAATTGCTGCCGGGTCGCTTCCCTCCACTTGCAGCGGCCACGCTCCGAACAAGCTAAGAAGCGTGCCGACCAAGGGCCATTTGAAAGCAGCACTCCAGGCCAGGTAACGAGTGGGACGTTTGATGGCGAGTGAAATCCAAAAAGGATCGACATAGGTTTGGTGGTTTGCTGCAACGATCAAGCCACCGTTTTCGGGCACGTTTTCAACGCCTTGAAGTTCTATCTTCCACAACAGCCGGCTGAAAAAACCAACCACTGGCCTGATAATATTGAGGGCCCATTGAGGAAACATGATCCGGCCACTCGTCGGTCGTGTGACTTCCTTCTTTGCTGAAGATGTTTCACTATTACTCAATGCTGGTTTGTGAGAATGGTTAGTGTGATTTCAAAGAACAAGGTTTGGCGCTCAATTCTCAGTCCCTTTTTTGCCGGCCTGACCATATGCTACAGCTCCCATTCCTTATCCAGGAACTCAATGTGGATTCTCGGAATGCCATCTGCCCCCGTGTTTATTGACCGCACACTGGCAAACGCTGTGATGTTGTATTGCTTACTCGTGACCCGAACAAAGCGGCCCACAGGTACCTTCAACGTCGTAAATAACGCAGCCCCTCGCTTACTGATATCTTCAGTGACGGTTTGCTCACTTTCAACAACCGCGCCTTTCTCATCCAAAACCTCGAGCAACATATCGACTGCTATGTTATGTCTGGTGTGAACACGTTGGGCCGAAGACGGCAAAGGAGAGACGACTGCCTCAGCTGACTTCATCGACTGCAGCGCCGATGAAGAAATATCGTACCGCTTCCAAGGTTCTGACTCGTAACTGGCGGGAGGCCGTTTGCCGATAAATGCCGCTCCAACATCGAAGATCATCACATCGTTGTTTGGCTGGGGCGGCAGGGGTTTGACATATCTCACTATGGCCCAAACTCTATATTGGTCCTCCAGGTGATCGAAGACGCGCAACTGCCTTGGCATGGGAATGGTCATGCGCAGCAAGCGACCCTTTTCCGTAGGATGCTTGAGTGTGAAGCCGGCCCCAAACGGCGTCACATCCGTCAGTCGAGTCATTTCTGTCCATTCGAAATCGGCAGTCTCACGACAGTAAACGCGGACCGGTAGTTTCAATGCCAGTCGTTCGCGAATTCGTTTCCAGTTTCGTTTTTCACTCATCTCGAGTCGAGACTCCGCAATGCACCAATTATTCCGAATCAAAGCTCCTGGCGGAGGCCCGGGACTTGGCGATTTCAGCAACAAAAAAAGCGAGTTGAAGCTATTGATTTTATTAGAGTTTTCCTCACCCAAGCCAGTTGCCAAAAAGCTGTATGAAAGGCTAAAATGATGCTTACTTTAACATCAATGCGCCACCCGCTTCAGTACCCAAAAAGACATCTTGAAAATCAGTTTGAGCCCGCCTCGGGAGAACCACATTGCGCGCGAGGTTGGGATTGGAAGCGGAATGCCTGACTGAGAAAGAGGTATTCATAAGACACGGGCTTGCTCAGCCGGATTGTACTGGAAAGGTCTATTAGATGGAAACAGCTTCTGAACGTATAAATATAGAAGACGAGATGCGTAGGTCATATCTCGACTATGCAATGTCGGTAATCATTGGCCGCGCACTGCCCGATGTCCGTGATGGTCTCAAGCCTGTACACCGGCGCGTGTTGTGGGCCATGCATGAGCTCGGTAATACCTATAACAAACCTTACAAGAAGAGCGCCCGCATCGTTGGTGACGTCATCGGTAAATATCACCCGCATGGCGACACGGCCGTATACGACACGATTGTCCGGCTGGCACAGGATTTCTCCATGCGTTACCCGCTTATCGATGGTCAGGGCAACTTCGGTTCGGTTGACGGAGATGCTGCGGCGGCAATGCGTTACACCGAGGTCCGCATGGCGCGGCTCGCCAATGAAATCCTGGCGGATATTGAAAAGGAAACGGTTGATTTTCAACCCAATTATGACGAGTCGCTGCACGAACCCACTGTGATGCCGGCACGGGTGCCGAACCTCCTCATCAACGGTTCGGATGGCATTGCGGTCGGCATGGCCACCAAGATACCGCCGCACAATCTCACGGAGATCGTGGATGCGACGGTGGCCTTACTCCGCGATCCTGAGATCAAAGTGGAAGATCTCGCGAAGATAGTTACGGGACCTGATTTTCCGACCGGCGGTTTCATTTATGGGCGCGAGGAAATCAAAAACTCGTACCTGTCCGGGCGGGGTGTCCTGCAGCTTCGCGCCCGCGCCGGCATCGATCGCATCGGTCGCGGCGCCCAGGAACGCGACGCAATCGTGATCACGGAAATACCTTTCCAGGTTAACAAGGCTCGCCTGATCGAACGCATTGCCGAGTTAATCAATGACAAGAAGATTGACGGTGTTTCGGATCTGCGTGACGAGTCAGATCGAACAGGAATGCGCATCGTCGTGGAACTAAAACGCGATGCAGTGCCGCAAGTTGTGCTCAACAAGCTTTACAAGTTGACCCCGATGCAGTCGTCGTTTGGCGTAATCAATCTGGCCATCGTCAACGGACAACCTCGCGTACTCAACCTGAAGCAGATGCTCGAGGCCTTTATTGAGTTTCGCAGGGAGGTTGTGCGCCGGCGTACGGAGTATGAACTGCGTAAAGCGAAGGCCCGGGCTCACATTCTCGAGGGCCTCACCAAAGCGATTGATGCGTTGGACTTCATCGTTACGTTGATTCGTAATTCTCGGTCGGTCGACGAGGCCCGCCAATGGCTCACTGGCCAGATGAAGACCATGAGCGAGGTGAAGACGTGGAAAGGTGTGCCCTCTGACACGCAGCTCAAAACGTATCTCAACAAGCTACAGAAGGGCATGGAGCAACTTGCCTTCTCAGAGATCCAGGCGCAAGCAATTCTGGATCTGCAGTTGCGCCGCTTGTCTGCTCTCGAACGCCAGAAAATAACAGACGAATACGAAGGGATAATCAAGCTGATCGCCGAACTCGAAGAGATCCTCGCCAACGAGAGGTCGCTGCGAGGCGTGATCACAAAAGAACTGGAAGAGGTTAGGAAAGAGTTTGGGGATGCGCGCCGTACTGAAATCGTCGATGAAGGCATAGAACTTTCCATAGAAGATCTCATTGCCGATGAAGACGTAGCGATTACCGTTACCAACAGTGGTTATATCAAACGTACGCCCATAACGACCTATCAGCGACAAGGTCGCGGTGGTAAAGGACGCTTTGGGGCAGCGGCGAAGAACGGCGACTTTGTCGAGCATTTGTTCATTGCCTCCACTCATGCATACCTGATGATATTCACCGACGACGGCATGGTTTATAAGCTGAAGGTCCACGAAGTACCCGATGCTGCCGCTTCGGCTCGCGGCAAAGCAGTAGTAAACCTGATCAATATACCGTCCGATCGCAAACTCGCCGGCGTTGTTCCCGTGCGAGAGTTTTCCGACGGACGCTATGTAGTAATGGTCACCCGCAAAGGTGTGATAAAGAAAACCGCACTTGCTGATTTCCAGAACATTCGCTCAACGGCATTATCGCAATAAATATTGACGAGGGAGATCAACTACTAGATGTGGTCTTGACCGACGGTACCAAGCGGATCTTCATTGCCACGCATGATGGTCTGGCAATTCGCTTCGATGAGAAGAACGTGAGACCCATGGGACGTGCCACACGCGGGGTCCGCGGCGTCGATCTCCGACGGGATGATTACGTGGTCTCAGTTTGTCCTGTCTCTGCAGATGACACAGAGAGAATGCTGTCGGTCTCAGAACAGGGATACGGCAAGCAGACACCGATTACCACTTACCGCTTGCAGTCACGAGGGGGTAAGGGAGTAATCAACATGAAGACTACCGAGAAAACCGGTAAAGTGGTGGCGGTCTTTCCGGTTGAGGATGATTCCGAGATCATGATCATTACGCAACAGGGCAAGCTGATACGTCTTGAAGCAGGCCTCATTCGGCGGACAGGTCGCAGCGCTCAAGGTGTTCGTTTGATAAAGACAGACGCGCCAGACAAGGTTACGAGCGCGTCGCTGGTTGAAGCCGCTGCTGAAGAAGAGATCGAAGAAACTCCCGCGAGTTGAGCCGCAAACGAATCACAGAAAACCGAGCCACAAAAAGGCACAGAAAGCACAAAGGAGAACCAGTAAAAAAGAGAGAGGGTTGCATGCAGCTGCAGTCCTCTCTTTTTCAACTTTGTGCTTTCTGTGCCTTTTCGGGGCTATCTTCTACTGCCCTCACCTTCGACCCAAACTTCCCCGTCTTCGAACACTTCTTTCTTCCAGATAGGTACCGTGCGCTTTAGTTCACGGATCGCCCACTCGCAGGCTTCAAACGCAGCGTGGCGATGTGGTGCGCTAACTGCGATTACGACACTGGTCTCACCGATCTCTAATCTTCCGGTCCGATGCACTATGCCGATGTGGGCAATGGCAAAACGTGTGTGGACTTCGCAACCCAGACGCCTCATCTCTGCCAGGGCCATTGGTTCATAGGATTCATAAACCAGGTAACTTGTTCTCCTTCCCGCAGTCCACTCCCGGGCGTAACCATCGAGCGTAACTGTTGCTCCACATTGGGCCGGAACAATTCTGCGCGCTACTGCACCAACATCAATCGGCGTCGTAGTCAGTTCGAAGAAGTCGAGAGTGGAACCCTGCATTGCAAGGTCTAAAGTCTGTCCCACCTTTACCGGTATTTCCCTGGGTTCAAAGCCGGAAGCCTGGGCCATCGCGCTCGCCGTCTCCCTAACGTCCTGGTCACCCGCATCTCGCTCAGCGCCGCCGCTGACCGGCGGGAAGACAGCCAACTCGTCGTCCGTCTGCAGATCCTTGTCTGCAGTGGCGTACTCCTGATTGACCGCAAATAGCAGTGAACGGCCGAAGCGCTGAAGTTCAGGGAAACTATTGCGCAGGTCTTCGAAAGCGCTCGCAACTGTCGCCGGTGTATTCAGTGAGATGTGTAGCGGACTCCTGCCTACCACGTCGCGCGCCGCTCCAAAGAAGAGTACTCGTATCATGATTTGATTGGCAGGCGCTGGATCGCTCATTCGAAGTCAATCTTCCTCCCGCTGTGTCCATTCCCCTTGGCAAGTTCATGGATGCGGGCCCGTTCCTCGTAACTCGTCACTGCGCGCGTTAACATGTCCCGCAATCTTCGGAGTCGTTCGGACGTAGAGCGAAGTTCCAGCAGCTCTTGTTTCACATCAGCCTCGATTTCCATTGCTGCCGCCACTAAAAATGACAAACGCTGGGGCTCGGTGTTAGAGATGTCAGGCAGTGTGGCGCGTTCGTCGTTGATGGTGCGCACTGCTTGAGCGATGCGAGAAAAAGTCTCAGCAACCTCTCGAGCACAATCTGCCAGCAGTGAATAATCTTCCTCTTCGTCTTCAAAGTAAGTTACGCGGGCAACCAGGTAATCATCGCCGCGCTCAACGTACGACTCAATGCGATACCTGACTACGCCCACGGTGAGGATATTTGAGCGTCCGTCGGGCATTGTTTGCGTCTCAGTCACTTCCGCCACACACCCGACATGACCAGCCGGTGGAATTTCTTTATCAGAACTACTGGCATCGAAGTAAGAGAGGCCGAAGAGATTGTTTGTGATGCGAACGTCTTCGAGCATCTGGCGATATTTCGGTTCAAAAATGTGCAAAGGTAGGGGCACGCCGGGGAACAGAACCACTGGCAGCGGAAATAATGGGAGCTCTCGCACTCCCCTAACTTTGTCGATAGCTTCGCTCATCCGTAAACCGCAGCTGAGTTGGGAAACAAGTAAACTTAATTGAACTAATTATGAGTATTATCGCAGACAGGAGGGGATAAGTCAGTAAGGTCTGGTAATTTCGTCGCTTCAATGAAGGTCAAAGATCAATTCCATTTTGTGAACGGGCGTCAATAGGTAAATGCTTGCCAGCATTTCTTCGATTTCAAATGGTTTGTCAAAAAACCCATCGGCGCCCGCGGCATAACATGTTTTCTGGATATCTGGTCCATCGTTTGAGCTCATGATCACCACTCTTGATTCCGGCAGGTGGCCCTTAACATATTCCAGCAGGCGCAGACCGATCTCGGGTGAGTCAGCAGCTGGCGGAAGCTGCAGATCCAGAATAGAAATGTCGGGTTTATAGAAAGTGGCACGGCGAATTGCTGTCTGCATGTCGTTTGCCGTGACAACATCGTACTCGTCGCACAGCGTCCAATAGAGTTGTTGCGTGATTGCCTCGTCATCGTCGACGACCAAAATTCTGGGCTTCATTGTGGGAGGTCTCCTTACTTCATTGGCAAGGAGAACAGCAAAGCCTGTTCCGATCCTCATTTTGAAGGTATGAATCAACAAACCAGCGGATTGAATCGGAGAAACTATGATTGCAAGAGTACTTAGTGTCGCTGCGCCGTCACACACGCCGGGAGGTGTGTCTACATTAGTAGACGCGGTAAGCGAGCGGTGGCGACCGAATCATTTTCCATCCGTCATTTATGGACTAAAAAGTCAGCCGTCCAAAGTGCTATAACAGGAGTCTCACACACACCTTGACTGCTCACAGCGGCGGGTTGTTTGGCTTGTCTGGTTTTACTGCGGGAGACTTAGGGGCTGGTGTCTGTGGTTTTTCCGGAGGTATATCGTCATCGGCGCCAATTTCATCGACCACTTTAAGTTCCGCGCCGAACTTCTGGTAGGCGCGGAAACGAATGTCATTGCGACTTTGGACGACAAGCTTGCTGTCCCTGGTAGTCAACAGGATCTCGGAATGAGTCGGCAAAAGGTACTTGTGGTCGTTGATAGTTACCCAATCGTAGTCTATCAAACTGCTCGCAGCGGTAATCGGGAAGTCGGGTGGAATCTCAGTGGCGATCTGTTCGAAGCGAACCACGCGATCGAGTTCGCGATCAATCCACAATCGCCCGCGTGATCCAACGATCGCGTTTGACTCATTACCTACGCTCAATGTGAGCTGCGAAAACTGCTTCATGATCTCGTATTCATAGACTGCCGTTCGGCGATTTTGTATGAGATCAGTATCGACCAACTTGAATGTGGTTTTCGACTCCGGCCTAAAAACATCTGCCAGAGCTGAAATGTATTCGACCCCACTCGAGGTTGCACCCTTAGGGACATACTTGCTGTAGTCTCTACCTTCTTTAACGTCCTCACCGGGTGGCAGACCGTTGACGGTAAGAATCTTATACTCCTCGCCCGCGTTTGCCCGATAGCCCACCGCAATAGTGAGATTGTCTTGCGGTATCCAGTTGCTGGTACTTCCATATGCGACCGAGCGCTTGATAATCTGCTTGACTATGAAGTCGGGCATCGCATTTGCGGCAGCCAGTGTAACGTTGCCGGTGCGTTGTAACAGTTCGTCACCTTCTGCCGCTGAAGGGAGTGCAGACGCTGTTGGATTCACCCGGCGTCGCTCAGCCTCTTCCAAAGTGCGACGCAGCAAAGAATCGTTGCCACTCTTTGTGGCCACGAGCGAACGCATGCCGTCCGTCAGCGGAAAGCTGATGCCCCGTTTGCGTATTTCCGAAATAAGGTCATCCCGCATCTCGGGATGCCTGGGAAGCTGATAGAGAAAGCTTACTAATTCCTTGCTGGTGAGGGGTTGGCTTGTCGACTGAGCTGCGAGCCGCAATGGCTGTGTGATTGACAGAACCAGGACCGCCACGGCAAAAGAAAGTTTAAGAATGGAGTACATCTTTGGAGACCTTTACAAAAAGAGATTAGGATTATTTACCACGTTCGGATGGAACAATCCTACAGCGTGGTTGCCTACGTTTCATAGGCACAAGGAGGTAATGGCCTGCGAAATGATCTCAGTACAGCGTTGGAGTTCATCTAATGGAACGAATTCGCCGGTCCGATGAGCCACGCGTATGTCGCCTGGACCGAGCACCACAGCTTCGCTGCCTAACGCAGTCATTTGAGCGGCCTCCGTACCAAAAGCGACTGTCCCCGCAGTCTTGCCTGTAAGTCTTTCCAGCAATTTGACAAGTGGGGAGGTTGGAGAAGTCTCAAATCCGGCATCCGCCCGGCTGGCATCGAAATGGCACTCAAAGCTTGGATCGCGCGCTTTTTCTTGGTCGATTGCGGCATTCAGCAAATCCGGAACACGACTAGATTCCTGTGTCGGCAGTGGTCGCCATTCAAGCGTGAAACGACATTCACCTGCGATTACATTTTTGGCTGAACCACCCCGAATCAGACCAATGTTTAGCGTGGTGTAGGCTGGGTCGAATGCCGGATGCGTGTCCTGCTGGAGTGTTTCCGCGATTGCTTCAATGCGCGAGATTAAGCGCACGGCACGAAATATTGCCGAAGCTCCTAGCGCCGGATAGGCGCTATGCCCCTCACGTCCGTGCACGATTATTTCGGCCAGAGAATAACCCTTGCCCGCACGAATTGGTTGGAGAGAGGTTGGCTCACCGACGATGCTGTAGCGCACGCGCAGCGGTTTCGACTGGGCCAAACGCTTTGCGCCCAGGAGGCCAACCTCTTCGTCGGCTGTGAAGATTAGAGCGAGTGGCCGATGCAGTCGCGCCAGGTCAAGGCTTTCGACGGCTGTGAGGGCGGCAGCAATAAATCCTTTGGTGTCGCAAGCTCCACGCCCGTAAAGTTTTCCATCGCGTTCAATGAGGGTGGTTGCTTCAGCCCAGCCGGCATCGAAAGGTACGGTGTCAGTATGGCCGACCAGAGCCAATTCCACGTTGGTATCTGCAGAAAGATCCGCGCCGGCAAGAGCTATCAAGTTTATCTTCTCGATACCATTGTCGTCCGAGTAAGGAAGTAGCCATACGCGTAATCCAATTGCCTGGCAACGTTGGCCGAGATATTCGGCAATCTCCGCATTCGATCGGGCCGAGACTGAGTTAATGCTAACCAGTTCGGCAAGTGTTTCTTGAACGGTCATATTGTTCGTTGCTAGTGAGGGTCAACCCCAAAGCTTCTTCTGCAAGGTCTTAAAGCTTTCAACAATCTCCACTTGACCGGCATGCTCCCCATTTTCGACGATTCGCTTTCCTGCTACAACAACGTCACGCACCGCGGTCCGACTCGATGAGAAGACTGTGCTTGCGAGAAGATCCTCTTTGGACGCCCCTGCGAGCGAAGGGTCGTTTAGATCGATTGTAAAAAAGTCGGCTGGAAATCCGGGGTCCAGTTTGCCACCACGAAAACCGATACTGCCCGCGCCATTCACGGTTGCACAATCAAAGAGCCGGGAAGCCAGAGCGGAGGGATGCTGGTCATCGGAGTCGGCTAAAACGTTTCGCTGAGTGCGCTGCAGTCGGAGGTTATATTCCAGTTCACGTGCGTCTTCAAGAAGATCTATTTGCGCCTGACTGTCAGTGCCCAAGCAAACGGGCACACCGGCTTTGAAGTAATTATCAATCCTGACAACACCATCACCCAGATTGCGCTCAGTAGTCGGACAAGCGCAGATTGACGCACGTGCCTGGGCTATTGCCGCAATCGCTTTCGGTGTTACATAGATAGCATGGACCGCAGTGAATCGTTGACTAAGCAGATCCTCTGTTGCAAGGAGGGCTACCGGCGATCGTCCATATTCCTGTATGCAGGCAGACACTTCCGCGTTTTGTTCGGCTACATGCATGTGAACCGGAAGCTGGCGTTCGTTGGCGAAACCAATAACCGTCTTCAAGTAATGCAATGGAACTGCGCGCACACTGTGGGGCGCAATCCCGGCCCATGCCATTCCGTTCGGCTCCGTTATATCGATCTGGAGTTGTTCCAGGTTCTGGAGATAAACATCGGGCGAACCTTCAAGGAAACGAATCTGTAGCGGATTTGGATCTGCCTCGTAGCCGGCTCGCGCGTAAGCCACTCGGAGCAGCGCGATGCGAATGCCGACATCATGCGCAGCCCTTACGACTTCCTTGGCCATCAGATTCGGATCCGCATAGGAGATGCCACCCGGTGCGTGATGGAGGTAATGAAACTCACCAACCGCGGTGATGCCGCCGAGGGCCATCTCTAAAAAAGCCATGCGCGACGCGGAGTAGAGATCTTCAGGAGTAAGTTGATTTGCGGCCTTGTACATGAGCTCACGCCACGTCCAAAAGGTATCAGTCGTATTTTGCGTGCGGTATTCCGTGCGGCCGCGAATCACGCGTTGGAAAGCGTGAGAATGAGCGTTGACTAAACCAGGTAATAAAGCGCGGTCGGGCAGTCGAAGAGGATTGGCGACTTGATTGCTCGCCGCAAGACGAGCGACATGACCTGAAGCGTCGCACACAAGGGCCAGGTCGGTTTGAAATCTGCCGCCCGTGTACAATAGGTCTGGCAGCCATGCCTGTTCCGCATCATGCTTCAAGTCAATTAGTCCTCAATTTCAGGAAGATAGAGCGAGCCTGTCGCGAGAATTCAGACTTTCACGAACCGGTTAAAAGCTAAAACCTCTCTCGCCGCTGAACGATCTCCGGTGCAACTTATGCGTCGTGGACCGGCTAGATAGACAAGGGCGAATCCGAGCTCCTTATAGAGCGCAACTATACGTTTCGTGGCTTGGTTTGAAATAACCACTGGCCCACGGTGTTCGGCCAACAACTCGGCAGTTCTCTTCTGATCTTCCCACGAGAACCCTCCAGCACTGTAGCTGGTGAATTCAACGTCGTAAGGCGGATCGGCATAAACAAAATCGTTTTCCTCAAGTGACAAGGATGCGATATCCACGTTTGTGAAAGTCCACTTTCGCAGGATTTTTCTATAATGGTGAAAGTCGGTTGCGTAATTGATCGACCTATAACTGCCAAAAGGCACATTGAATTCGCCACTACGATTAAAACGACAGAGTCCGTTAAAACAGGTGCGATTCAGATAGTAGAACAGTTGGGCTGCTTCCGAAGTCTTGCCGAGACCTTGCTTGATCAGTTCATTAAATCTGCTCCGATGCTGGTAGAACAGCTTTTCGTTATTTCGCGACTCAATCTCTATTGTCAGACCGCCTTGAGTCTGTCGATAAAAGTTAATTAGATGAGGATTGATGTCGTTCAGGAACGCGCGCTTCGGTAGTAAACCTAGTGCGACAGCCAGGCCCCCGCAAAAAGGTTCGACGTATCTTCGCTCCTGCTGTCGTTGCCAAAATGGCTTTAAATCGTTTGCCGCCGGCCCACTTTAAGGGCGGTTTGAGCTGAATCTCAGCAGCACGATTATCATCCGTATCATGGAGGACGACATTGTCTGGAGCTACGCAGGGAGCAGTCGCGATACTAGATTTAGAGGCTTTCGCAATCCTCATGTTTGCAGTGTGAGAAAAACCCGGATCAGCATTAAGAAGCCTTATACAATTCCACTAATAAAGAACATAACACAGTAGGGAGTGACGGAAACAAATTCTTCGCACCCTACGCTTGATAGAAAATATCTAACCAAAACAACCGCGAAGAAGTCTTAAAGTTATTGACTAGTACATCGGCGTTAGTTAAATTCAATTCGATTTAAACGTCCTTGTAGGCAAATGATCCCTTGGGTCGACAATGATCAATCTAAAGTTGAGGATAACTAATGAAAAATGTGGCGCCCCGCGCTCGTGAAGAAGGGTTAATCATAAAATACTTGCCTGAGGAAGTATTGGTCTACGATCTGGTAAGCGAAAAGGCCCACTGTTTGAATCCCACGGCTGCTTTGGTGTGGAAGTATTGCGACGGTGATAAGACTGTCAAGCAAATCAAGGTCGCAATCGAGGAGGAGAGTCAAACAACGGTCGACGAACGTTTGGTCTGGCTAGCACTGCAGCAACTGCAGGCTTTCGATTTGATTGTCGGCGAGATACAAAGACCGGCTATTCTGAAGGACATGAGCCGCCGCGAATTGATTAAACGCATTGGTGTGACCGCCGTGGCTATTCCGGTAATTATCTCAATCGTCGCACCTACCGCCCAGGCACAAGCCTCTTGTAGTGGCGCCAACCGCCCCGATGGCTGCCCATGCACTGTTCCAGCTGATTGCATAGCCGGGCATCATTGCCCCCCCGCCAGCAATATCTGCGGGCCTTGACGCTGGTAAACTGCGGACGCTCTCAAGCGTTCACACTCACTGAGTAATCGTCTTAAGTAACTGAGAACTTTTCAGATGTTCGCTGATTACCTCAACTCTTTCAGCAATGTCTGTAGCCTGCTCTTTGGAGTATTCGCTCCTGGCTTTCTCTTTAATACCTGCAGGTGACCGACCCTCCAGAAGCCCCTCAAGAACGAACAGGTAATCGTCATCAAATCCGTGGATCCCCAGCACGTTTGACTCGTTTGAACCCAGCACTTTCGTGTTATTAAGCGCTTCGATCCAGTCAAGCACAATTTCGATCGGTTTATGATCCGGAAAGCGAGATTTTACCATTGCCAGCAGACGCTCTCTTTCCGACACATTTAGCAGTAACGCCAGAAAGAAACGATGATCTTCGCTGGTAATCGTGGCCCTTCTTCTGACGATGTCTTCGAGCCGTGCCCCCTCCTCAAACACTGGCGGCAGGAGGCCGATCATCTCGCCGTTACGAGAGCGCGCGCGATCCAGGAGAGCCGCGAATCGATCTTGTTTGGCAGACAAACCAAAGAAACGATCCATATCGTCGCCGCTGAGATAGCTGAACGCCCTTTCCAGTAGCAGGAATGCGGTTTGAAAGTCAGACTTTTCTAGCAGCTCCCCGAGAAACGTATCGGCCTCGGGATGCTTCATTGCGTAAAGCAACGAAACCGTTTGCAGTTTGCGCACCGTTAAATCGTCTTTGTAAAAGGGATCGTAAGCAATGAAAGGTCGCTTGTAGGAATACTGAGGCTGCGCGGTTGGCGTTCCCTTTGTCCTGACGGTAATCGTCGCTGAAGGACGATCGAGGTGAAACAATGCATGAATATAGTCGGGGCCGGCAACGATTTGTTGGATATCACCTTTCGTCAGAAGTGTCACGTCGTTTAGTTTTAACTTCCCAATCATGAAATGCGGATTGATCTCTCGTTCCATGGCGAAGCTATAGTGACTATGAATGCTCGACCCGTGTAAAACTTGAAACGCACCGGAAAACGCATGCTGGTGAATTTCGGTGGTACCGTCGAGCCAGTAGTAGATGTCGACGTAGAAGCGTGAACCCATGTACAAGGTTAACGGAGGGTTCCCGAACCTTGAATCTATATCAGCCTGCTGGGGAAGGTCGGTGGTTCGATGCACCCAGCGAATTATCTCCCACGGATCGACTTGGTTGGTGAGTTGAGTCTCAATAAGGGCTTGGGCTGCAATACTCGGGAAAGCGTGTTGGTCATAATTCGCATCTCGCCAGCGGCTCTCAATAACGCTTCCGAACTCTTGAAACACTTTCATTTGAGATATTTCCTCTTGAAGACATGCCACATTCGCCGTCGACCCGGCTCTTCTAGTCGAATGCTCGGAATGTGTCTGCAGTGGGTCAGGTCTTAGTCGATTTAAACCATGGCAGAATAGATTGCTAACATATCGATAGCAAGGTTCATTTATTGACCCAACAGCATTGGCATGCTAACTTCACTCAAACCGGCAAACCGCTCGTCGGTTCTGTCCTTTACAATTACAACGGAGGACATGAATCATCAGGCCCACACATTAATGCCCGGGAAGGCCCGTAACTTTTCTGTTCCCGCAATCGTTACACGCTAAAAAGATCTCCCCATGAAAGAACCCTCCGATTTAGCCAAAGCGCTGGATGTCATCTTAAAGAATTCCGCGATCGAGCAGACCAATGGCTCCCGGCGAAATGGTTATGCGACACCGCCAATAGTCGCCTATGGTGAGGAGAATTCTCCCGAAGGCGAAGTTCATCTGCGAGATTATTGGCGTACGATTCGTAAACGCCTCTGGTTGATTGCCGGACTGGCACTAATCGTCTCCTCCGTCGCTGCTATCAAACAAGCGCGTCTGGCCGATATTTATCAAGCACGCGCACGTGTGCAGGTTGATGCTGAAACCTTTAGTCCAGCCCTCGGAGCTTCGCGAGGTGGAAGCGTCTACGTCGATTCATACATGGATCCTGAGTATTTCAACACTCAGGTCCAAATACTTACCAGTCCCACGCTGTTGCGGCGCGTTGCCAAGACTCTGGATCTCGAACACAACATAAACTTTCTCAATTCTCCGGCAACAAACCAGTCTACCTCGCGAAGCTTATTGCGGATGTTTGGCTTCGATCGCGGCAGCAAAGAAGCTCAACCAAAACCGCAGGTTCACACAATCGCTGAAACAAGTGATAAGGCTTCACTTGGTATAGCAGACAACCCCGATGAAGCGGCAGAAATAGAACGACTGGCACCCTATGTGGATTCGCTTCAAGGAATCCTGGAGGTCGACCAGGTAAAGAAGACGCGCCTGATCGACATTCGAAGTACTCACACCGATCCTAAAGTGGCGGCGAAAGTGGTAAATGCCACGGCCGATGCCTTTGCGTTGTGGAATCTCGAAGTAAAGACCAAGACGAACACGATCGCCGGCACTTACCTGCAAAAACGAATTGCAGAGCTGCAGTCCCAAATCAGAAACGGAGAAGAACAACTCGTTAACTACGCCCAAGGTCACGAGATCCTTTCGCTTGATCCAAACCAGAACACCGTTGTGGACCGTTTGGCTGGTCTGAATAAGCAGTTGCTGGAAGCGGAAAATGATCGCGCCCTGGCCGAAGCTAACTTTCACGCCGGGGCAGATCCGAGAGCGGCGCAGGCTACGGCGGAAGTCAACGATAAACAGATCACCGACCTCAAATCGCGTCTTGCCGAACTGAAGCAAAAGCGCGCCCAGTTGCTTTTGACCGATACCGATGAATCTCCGGAAGTGAAAGACGTTGACGAACAGATCGCTTTACTGGACAAGCAGCTTGCGGACACGCGCACAAGTGCCACGACGATAGTTGCTACGAACCTGGAAACCAGTTACCGCAAAGCACTCGCTCGGGAAAAAACGCTGCGCGAGTCGTTCAAGAAACAGAGATCTGAAACAGTCACACAAAACCAGTCGGCCATTAACTACAACATTCTTAAGCAGGAAATCGAAACAAATAAAGGGTTGCTGGATGGTTTGATGCAGCGCTCGAAAGAGAACGATGTGTCGATGGCCGGTACGCCAAACAATATTCATGTCGTCGATCACGCCACTGAGCCAAAAGGTCCGATCGGACCAAGAAGACTGCAGGGCGTAGTAATAGCGCTGATCCTGTCGGTGGCGTTTGGCATTGGCCTGGCGTTGTTTCTCGAATATTTGGACGACACCGTGAAGACTGCGGCCGATGTCGAAAGAGGCTTGCGTCTCCCGGCGCTGGCAGTTATTCCGCTTGCGGGAAAAACTACCACACAGCGACTACTGCCTCTGCCACGTCTATTTCGAAAAAACAATGGTAACGGGAGTGGCCGAGAGCTATTGATAAATTCCGACGGCCCGTCGGTTCAAGCCGAAGCCTACAAGCATTTGCGTACATCGGTCCTTTTGTCTATCGCTGGCCGAGCGCCGCGCACATTGTTGGTTACTTCGAGCGTGCCCGCCGAGGGAAAAACTACTACGGTAGTTAATATGGCCACGGTATTGGCCCAGACCGGCGCTAAGGTTCTCGTGATCGATGCAGATATGCGTCGCCCTCGTTTGCACCAGGTGTTTGGCGTGGAAAACAGGGAAGGGCTGAGTACTGCACTTTCCAGCGATATGACTCTGAATGAAATTCTTGCGATGGTAAATCAGTATCAGGATACGAATGTCTATTTGCTGAGTTCGGGAGCGATTCCACCAAACCCGGCAGAGTTGCTTGGTTCGGAACAGATGAGAAATCTGCTTGAAGGCGCGAGCGGGGCTTTCAAATACATAATCATCGATTCACCGCCTATTGCGTCTTTCACGGATGGCGTACTGATCTCGTCGCTAGTTGATGGCGTGTTGCTGGTCGTGCACGGGGGTAGAACGTCGCGGCAAGTGGTGAAGCGCACCAGGCAGATGTTGCAGGAAATTGGCGCGAGGATAATTGGCGTAGTGCTGAACAAGATCGATCTACGATCTCAGGAATACTACTACTATCATCAGGACTACGAAACCTACTACTCGGACACGAATGGTAAGAATGCCGTTCCCGACAAGTCAGTCTCCGTCTTGAGACAAAGTTAGTGAGCCAGGAAATTTGGGCCACAGATGAGTGCGGATAAACGCGGATCAGAAACGTAATAAGTGGAGTAGATATACACCTTCTTGTTATGTTTTTATCCGCGTCTATCTGTGCTCATCGATCACTTTTCACCAAAACCTTGCGCACTCGCGTAGTTGAATACGATCAAATGTTGGTCACAAAATTAGACGGGTTTTGCGGTTCAATCGTATTTCGAGTCTTTCGCAGCTTTGACCCGGTCGCTACCGCTCCTCGGTTCTGACGTTGAGTGCAACACGATTACTGACTGTGGTTATTCCTAGACTGCGTCATGCTTTCGTTAACGGATATTCACAAACACTTCGGTCCAACCATTGCGCTGGATGGCGTCACGCTCGAACTACGTAAGGGAGAAGTGCACGCTCTTATCGGGGAAAATGGTGCCGGCAAGAGCACGCTGATGAACGTGATTGCAGGTTCGCTTCGCCTGGATCAAGGAAGGATGGAGATTGCCGGTGAACCTTACGCACCCGCGACTCCACTCGATGCGCGCCGGCACGGAATCGCGCTCATCCATCAGGAGCTCTCTTTATGTCCTCATCTATCCGTCGCGGAAAACATCATGATGGGGATGGAATCATCGCGCCTGGGCTGGTTAAATCGCGAGCAGTTGCATTCTCGCACCAACGAAGTGCTGCAAACTTTCAAACATGCCGACCTGCAGCCGGACAAACTTGTTCGGGACCTTTCGGTGGCTGCCTGCCAAATAGTAGAAATCTGCCGGGCAATCGCAGCGCGGGCGCACATTATCCTGATGGACGAACCGACTAGCAGTTTGCAGCGCGACGACGTCAGTCGTCTCTTTTCGTTAATTCGTAAACTCAGCGCTGAAGGGATCTCGGTTATTTATATTAGCCATTTTCTTGAGGAGGTGCGTCAGATCTCCGACCGGTTTACGGTGCTGCGAGACGGCCGAAGCGTGGCCACCGGAGAGATTGCCGCGATCACTGATGACGAGCTGATCGGGAAAATGGTTGGACGGTCGGCGCAAACACTTTTTCCTCCGCGGGCCAAACCTTCCCCCTCACGCACGAATAATGTTTTGGAGGTGCGAGATCTTGCTGCCCTTCCCCTGTTGAAAACCGCCAGTTTTGAACTTCGACGCGGAGAGATCCTGGGCATTGCAGGACTAATGGGTTCGGGCCGCACCCAGTTGCTGCGAACTATTTTTGGACTCGAAAGGGCAACGTCCGGCACAATCGAGGTGATCGGTAAGAGCCTCTATGCCCGCGGAGAAACTCCCTCCATACGTCTGATTCAAGGCCTTGGCTATTTGAGCGAGGATCGGAAGGGCGAAGGTTTGACGCTCACCCTGCCGGTTTCCGACAACGTGACGCTGACAAAATTCTCGTCCTGTTCGCGCTGGGGCTGGATCGATCTCGCACGACAGCGCAAGCAGAC
>WNFK01094714.1_pt1 | contig 19704 bp, 17 predicted proteins | sample 5400281 | NCBI WGS metagenome assembly WNFK01 (sample SAMN13153350, study PRJNA577476) | soil metagenome | isolation source: 20 cm soil on Douglas fir-dominated hillslope | place: USA:California | collected 2013-09-17
GGCGGGCGAATCCTCATGCGAAAGGCGTGCGAGACGCATGGTCCATTTGAGGACGTGCTATCGAACCATCCCGATTTCTTTCAGAGAATGGAAGCGCAGGCCTTTGGGGGCGACTTCGATTGCGTTGGCGACCGGGAGGTCCACAACCACGGCCCTAACAGTATCCGGGCGGGCCGAGGGTCGTATTTGATCGTGGATCTGACCAACCGATGCAACATGATGTGTCGGCCTTGCTTCATGGACGCTAACGGAGTTGGTTACGTCGACGAAACAGATATGGAAGACCTGAAGACGATTTTTGAACGGGCGGGCTCTTTCAAGCCTAACCGCGATATCAACGTCTTGTTCTCCGGTGGCGAGGCCACACTCTCTCCGATCTTCGTTGACGCAATTCGGCACGCGAAGAGCATGGGCTTCCATCGTCTTCACGTTTCGACCAATGGTATTCGTTTTGCGGAAAGCCGAGATTTTGCTGTCGAGGCGAGCGCCGCCGGGTTGCATAGCGTGTACCTGCAGTTCGATGGTGTCTCCGAGGAGAAGAACAAACATCGCGGGCTCGGAAATTACATGGAAGTGAAGCTCCGCGCCCTGGAGAACATCGCTGCGGCTGGAATGCAAACCACCTTGCAAGTTACCGTGGTCAACGGTCTCAACAATGATTGCGTGGGAGAGATCGTGCGCTTCGCTCTCCGCAACGCTGATCAAATCCACGGCGTAATTTTTCAGCCCGTCATGTTCACCGGCCGGGACGAGCGCATATCGACTGAGGACCGGTATGCAGAACGGTATCCTCTCTCTCAACTCGCTTACGACCTGCAAGCCCAAACCTCGATCGACTGGCAGCCCATGCGGGATTGGTTCCCAGCTTCGGCGTACGCGATCTTCAGCCATTTAGATGATGTCCTTGACCGGGATTCAGAGCGCGGAAGTCTCTTTCCTGACATGCATCCGGACCACGCGATTATGAGCCCCTTGCTTGTGGATACCGAGAAAGGGAAGGCGATTCCGATTCCAACGTTCTTCGATCTCGGAAGGTTCATGCAAGACGTTGTACAAATAACAGATTCCGGTAGGCCGCCTCGGGTGACCAGGGCCATGGTTCTGCTTTCACTTCTTCGGAATTTCAACCAGGGGAAGGCTCCCTCCGGATTGGGACCCTATGAGCTCCGTAGTCTGTTTGAGGGCTCATGGTATCGTTTCACGAGAAGCGACGACGATTGGTCGCGGCAAGCATCTGCGAAAACCGCGCGCTGGAGACTTATGTTTCTCAATGGGATGTGGTTCCAAGACGCCTACAACTACGACTTTGCGACGATCTACAATTCGAACACGCCGGTAGCAACTTGGCAGGGGGAGATCAGTTTTTGTGCCTACAATGGTGGTGGCTGGCGCAAGGTACTCGAGAGCGTCCATCATACGGCGACGGTGGCCGATTGGTATAGAAATCACGGTCGGCACCAAATCTATGCGGCAGGCAAAAAGGTACAGCTAGTGGAATCACTGAGCAGCCGGCCTGAACCGTTGGTTCAGATTGAAGCCGCCCCTGGAGAAGGACCCCTGTCCTTCAACAGGCCAACGATCTAGAATCGCAGCTGCAGCGTCTCGATCAATCAGTTGCTTCGCGTACCGCGTGCCCGTATCTCGGTTCTCGTGGCCGGAGCTAGCACTGATCATCGCGAGGAAGGGGATTCCACCGATCGGTTGGCTCTGGCGATTCGACTCGCCTCCACGGCGGGTTCGGGGAAATGATCGAAGTGGGTATGGTTGGCCAATTGGCCAACTCAAGCGCCATATCAAATTTGTAAGTGACGCCAAAGCAACGACTTAGTGATTTTCACCCGCGGCTGTTAACCGAAGGGTTGCTAGTTCGAATCTGGCCCGGGGAGCCAAATACGGGACCATTGCAGAAAGCTCGGTGCCACGAGGAAGTTCTCCTCCAGAGCCTGACCCGTCCTTCGCGCCAGCAAACTCCGATGTCATTCAAGCGTGCGGCCCGTTCCGATCTGGACGCGCCAATCTCTCCGCTTCTGTCCCCTGTTTCGCGTCCTTGCTCCCTCGGCTGTGAGGTGAGGTTTCCCAGCCCTACTTCACATTGTGGGGCAGTTAGAGCACAGTTGTTTCCGGATACGGAGATCGTGGCACGAAAACGGGCTCAGCGTCCGACGTAGTCTATTGAATCCAAACGACAGGACCTGGGACGGTTCCTCTTGCTAAACCGTTGTACGCGCTAAAACGTAACGCGGGAGCGGGCGGGGCTCTCAAATAGATGGTTTGCACATTTACGCTGCTGGACTCTTGCTGGACTCTGGACTGCAAATGAGGTGTTTCAGCGCAAATGAGAATGCGCTAACACTAACCAAATGAGTCAAAATCGGTGAGCACGAACAGGGCAGGTAGAATTAGCAAACCGCCGCATTCAGCCGCTCTGCCACCTCTCCGCGGGCGGTTCGGCCGAAGCAAATCAACCGAATGACAGGAGTATATCATTAAACGGAAGTCGCGGAAGGGGTCAGTTTATGGCGGAGATGTCTTTCCGGCTGACCATTTAACCTTTTTTGCGTCAAAGAGAGTGGGTCGGTTGTCAGCGAGGGTCCCGCCGTGGCGGGACGGGAATTCTTTCCTTTCGGGTGTTTTGAACATAGAATGGCATCCGGGGCCGGGTACACCTCCATAGAAGGTGCGGCTGATGCCGGCGGAGACTCCGGTTCCAGTAAGTCCCCTGCTTTGAAGCCCGAACCGCGAAAGTGGAGCAAACCTCCCGCGAAACATTTCGACCCGAATGGGCGTATGTAGGGTAGAGGCAGTTGGACTAACATCTGTGTCCCCGCGGGATTGATCGTTCTTGCGATTGCTTGGAATTAGATCCGTGGCGGAGGTTCGGAAGTACGACGGCGGACTGGTAGATCGAAGGGGAATCAAATGAAGACGTGGCATAAGGTAGCGATTGGCGTGGGCGCCGTCGTGGTGCTCGGCGGAATTGTTCTCTTCAGCGTGAACCAGGCGAACAAGGGCGTGGTCACCGTTCAAACGGCCAAGGTGGCCAATCAGGAGAACTTGGTATCGCTGGTGACGGCCTCGGGCGAAATCAAGCCGACGACTTATACAAACGTGACCGCCCAAGGATTCGGCAGAATCACCGGGATCCTTGTAAAGGAAGGCGACCACGTCAAGAAGGGCGACAAGTTGCTCCTGCAGGAAAATGTGCAGGCGACTGCGGATGTGCAGGCGCAGTCGGCGGCCATCAATTCAGCGGAGTCCGGCGTGCAGGCAGCGGAAGCCAGCTTCAAGGCGGCGCAATCGGATCTGATCTCGCAACAAGCTAATCTGGAGAGAGCCAAGCTGGACTTCGACCGCGGACAGGGCCTCTACAAGGATGGCCTGATCCCCAAACAGGATTTCGATCAACGGAAAACAACCTATGATGCGGCAGCGGCTGCGGTCGAATCGGTGCGCTCGCGCGTGCAATCTCTAAAAGCGCAATTGGATCAGACGCGGTCACAGGTGAATCAAGGCCGCGCGGTGGGGTTGCGCCTAAAGGATGTTTTGCAGAAGACCACCTACACATCGCCGATCAATGGAATCGTGAGCTATCTCCCGGAGCGCGTGGGCGACTACGTCGTACCCGGGATCCAGAATTCGAACGGCAGCTTCCTGATGACGCTTTCAGACATGTCGGTGGTGACAGCGGAAGTAAAGGTCGACGAGACGGACATCGTCAACGTGAAATTGGGCCAGGAGGCCGACGTGACGATCGACGCGGTGCCGGGAAAGATTTTCAAGGGCAAAGTGACAGAGATTGGATCGCAAGCCGTGCTGCGCAGTTCGGGACTCACCACCACGCAGACGACCACAAGCACGCAGGAAGCGAAGGATTTCAAGGTGGTCGTGACGCTAGCGAATCCGCCGGAGAATCTGCGGCCCGGGCTATCCACGACGGCGAAGATCAAGACAGCGGAACGGAAAAATGTCGTGGCCATTCCGATTCAGGCGCTGGCGGTGCGGACGCGCAAGGATTTGGAAGAAGCGGCCAAGAATGCGAAGAAACAGGGCAGTTCAAATGTGACGCTGGCAGCGCCGCCGCCCGCAGCCCCTGGCGATCCGAAAAAGGATGAAGTCCAGGGCGTCTTCGTGATCAACGGAAAAAAAGCTTTGTTCCGGGCCGTTGAGACCGGCATCGCAGGTGTCACAGACATCGAGATTACAAAAGGCTTGCAGCCGGGCGACGAAATCGTCGTCGGCAGCTACAAGGCACTGCGCACCTTGAAGCCGGAGTCCCAGGTGAAGGTAGACAACAGCGCGCCGAAGAAGCAGGACGATCAGCAGAGCTGACGCGCAGCCAAGGACGAGGGAGATTCGAATGCCTGTCGAGACACCCGCCACAGATTCATACCGCGAAGACTTGGTCAGCTCCGGCGTAGTGATCAAGACCGAAGCTCTGACCAAGGTCTACGAAATGGGAGCGGAGAAAGTGCACGCGCTGAGTGGTGTGGACGTGGAGATCCACAAAGGCGAATACGTGGCCATCATGGGGCCATCCGGATCGGGCAAGTCCACGCTGATGAATCTGATCGGCTGCCTGGATTCGCCAAGTTCCGGAAAGTACTGGCTGGCGGGGAGGCTAGTGAGCGACCTGGATGATGATGAGCTCGCTTACATCCGAAACAAAGAGATTGGCTTTGTGTTTCAGACGTTCAACCTCCTGCCACGCGCAACGGCGCTCCACAACGTCGAATTGCCGCTGATTTACAACGGTACACCGTCAGAAGAGCGCATCGAGAAAGCGAAGAAGGCGCTCGAACGCGTGGACCTGATGGACCGGATGCACCACAAGCCAAATGAACTATCCGGGGGTCAGAGGCAGCGCGTGGCGATTGCGCGAGCGCTGGTCAATTCCCCGTCAATCGTGCTGGCGGACGAGCCCACTGGAAACCTCGATTCGAAAACAGGCGAAGAAATCATGGCGCTCTTCGCAAACCTGCATGGTCAGGGAAACACGATCATTCTCGTGACGCACGAACACGACATCGCGCAGCATGCGCACCGCATCATCTTCATCCGCGACGGCAAGATCGCTTCCGATGAGGCAGTCGCGAAGAAGTAAGCGGACAATTCGGCTCTTTCATTCCATCGAAAACTTAATAACCTATCCGCGTGGGCGAAAAGAGAGTCTGTGGCTCACGGTTGTCTCTGAGTGCCAGAGAAGCGCGGGCGGAGTGGAAAGGAAAAGCCGAATGGCGATTGACACAGGATCGGGTGCGCAACCGCAGAGCAGCGACGTTCTGAATCTTGCTGCAGACAAAGCGCGAAGATACGTCCGAGACGTCGCAGAACGACGAGTGAGTCCTTCCGAAGCCGCTGTGGCTGCCCTTGCGGAGCTCAACGAACCTTTTCCTCTCTCGCCAAGCGATCCCTGTGACGTCATCGCGATGCTCGACCAAATTGGCTCCGGCGCTACCGTGGCGACGACGGGTGGGCATTGCTTCGGTTTCGTGAACGGCGGGATGGTTCCCGCAGCACTGGCTGCCAATTGGCTGGCGGCAGCGTGGAACCAGAATGCGGCACTGCGCGTGATGTCTCCCATCGCGGCGGAATTGGAGGAAGTAGTCCTTCGCTGGGTTTGTGAGGCACTGGAATTGCCACCGGAATGCGCGGGGGGCCTGGTTACCTGCGCCACCATGGCGAATTTCACGGCGCTCGTCACGGCGCGTCATGCGCTTCTGGCACGCGCTGGATGGGATGTCACGGCTGACGGGATGTTCGGCGCCCCGCCGATCGAGGTGGTCGTCGGCGCGGAAGTGCATTCATCGATTCTGAAGGCGTTGAGCTTGGCGGGATTTGGAACGAAACGCGTAACCATCGTGGAAGCAGACGGCCAGGGACGAATGCGTGCCGATAAGTTGCCGCGCCTATCGGAGCGGACAATTGTCTGCATTCAGGCGGGAAACGTAAATTCGGGAGCGTTCGATCCAGCTGGGGAAATCTGTAAAGTGGCAAGAAAACAGGGCGCGTGGGTGCATGTGGATGGAGCGTTCGGTTTGTGGGCCCGGATTTCTCAGAAGTACAAACATTTGACCCAAGGATTCGATCAAGCTGATTCGTGGGCCACTGACGCGCATAAGTGGCCCAATGTCGGCTATGACAGCGGCCTGGCAATCGTCAGAGATGGTGCCGCGCTGCGTACGTCGATGGGAATGACAGCGGCGTATCTCGAACCCGGTTCGCGCCGCGAGCCGATGCATCACACCCCGGAAGCGTCGCGGCGCGCGCGGGGTGTGGAGTTGTGGGCGGCGCTGAAATCGCTCGGGAGGGCAGGGTTGTGCGAGCTGATCGAGCGGACGTGCGCGCACGCGCAACGGTTTGCGCAAGGGCTCCGCGCGACCGGCTTCGAAGTGCTGAACGATGTCGTGATCAACCAGGTGCTGGTGTCCTTTGGCCGCCCCGAAGTGACACGAGAAGTAATCCGGCGCGTCCAGGAGGAGGGAACCTGCTGGTGTGGAGGAACAGTCTGGCAAGGAGAAACCGCGATGCGGATCAGCGTGTCTTCCTGGGCGACAACAGAGAGTGACGTGGAACGCAGCCTACAGGTGATTATTCGCATCGCGAGAGAATGCCGCGCGATGTAACGCACCACGAGTGCAAAGAGGCTGTGCAAACGATTCGACCGCTGAAGACCCAAACGATGAAATGGCCATCAACTGGGTTTCTGCGACGTCGGATTCCCGAGTGCATGGGAATTAAGAACGACTACCGGCTGTGCGCGACGCCTGAATTTTCGAGATCAGCAAATGTCTGCGCCACACTTAGATGGGTGCGCGAGAGCCGGTCGTGCCAAGTGAGTTCGTCCTCGTCCCACATCGTCCAAAGGAAGCCCAGAAAAAAAGTTCCTGCGGAGAGCATGTAGCCCGCGCTGCGCAAAAGCATTTGCCTGGGCGTGGGTGGTTCGCCGGAAAAGCTGACGACTTGCAAGCCGCGCACCATCATGCCCGGGGTTGTGCCGCCGAAGACGGTGAAAAGTGCGAAGTATTGCAGATAGACGATGGCAAAAGTCGCAGCGTACACAGCGGCACTCAGTTTGCTCAGCGTAAATTGCCCCCCGAGTGAGCCGAAGAGCATCAGGAATCCACCATAGGCAAACATCAAGCAGCAGAAATCGATCAGCCCCGCGAGGCGTCGATCGTCGATGGATGCTACGGGATGAAGCCCGGGCAGAGATTTCCTTTCGTCTTCAGCAACCTGTGTTGGCGGGCTAGTTGCTGAATCCGGTGGCAGAGAGACATCAATCACCATCCGCGATTCGTCGACAACATGTTTGTTTGAAGGGCGGCCGATCGCGATGGTAAAGGAAAAATCCTTCTCAACGGATGCCGGAGGTTCCGCAACTGCAGCAGAAGTATGCTGCGGCGTCTTCCCGGAAGGGTCATCGAAGGAAAATTGAGACTGATCAGCGTTTGGAGCGCGCCTTCGCCGCCGAGTGCGATAAGCCTCTACACGCTGAGAGAGTTCACCCTGCCAGGCAGGGCTTTGCTCCATCTGCTGCGAGGCGACGAGGCGCTGCTTGGAAGGATCGACTCCACGCGGGAAAGAATCCGCACTTACTGCGAGATTCCCCCTCGCGGAAATGTCCGAGAATTCTTCCCAGGAAGAAGGACCGACCGAAAAGGATGAATCACAAAAAGGACAGGCGCGTACGCTTGACGGCAATACAGCGCCACACTGCGAGCATGTTTTTGTCACCGGTAAGTTTTGCGCTGCGGACGCTTCCACTCCGGTGAGGAGGGAACACTTTAAGAATAGCATGCACCTGAAATGTCAAGCCGAGAAAGGAGAGGGAGTGTAGCGAAAGAGACAGCAGGTCAGGCAGGGTGCCAAGAAACGAAGCCTAGGCGTCCATTTGCTGTGCGAGCATGTCCCGGCTGAAGGAGATGCGGCGCTCCAGGGCGACCGCGGCGAAGTAGGCGCACTGTCCGCGTTCCGATTCCGTCCAGGCGTGCATCGAAGGAAAAATCCGAGCAACCGTCGAGCGCAGGAAATTCAAGAGGCTGAAATAGGCGTCGATCGCCTGGACGCTGTTGCGGTCTTCCGGGCGTTCCGGGCAGAGCTGCAGAAGCTGCATGACACGTTTGAAATCATCACCGGAAGCAAACCTCTGGATCCCCGTTACGTCCTTTACTTCAGCCGAGAGAACCTGCTTCGAGGAGGCAGCGATGAGCGAGCGGCAATAGGAGATGAAAAACTGCAGCAACGCCGCTGCCGAGAAAATGAAAATGACGGCAGCCATCATCGCGGCACCACGGCGAGACGGGAGGGCGCGATACGCGCATCCTCCGGGATATGCCAAAAAGCATAGGCCCACGACAGCGGCAACAAACAGCCAAGGGTGGGTGGCACAAACTCCCACACGAAATGCAGCTGAGGGTAGAGATTGCGGAGAGCGTAGTTTCCCGCGAAAGCGCTGAAATAGACGCCCAGAGAGAGGACAAGCTGAATGACGCGTGTGCGCGTCTCCCGCAGCTTTAGAACCGCCCCCCAAAGAATATAAGTCAGGATGACACCGACGAAGTAAAGGTTTTGCGACATTTCCACGACGTAACGCGTGATCAGACGTGGGCCCGATTGTTGAACTACAGCACTCGAGAAAGCCGCTGTGCCTATCAACAAGAGAATTGTGAAGACGCGCAGATACTGTGCGGCCTTCATCTCCTCAAAGACAGTGGCATAAAGGCCTATCAGCGTGAAATACAGACCAATCGTCAGAAGAGCATCAGAATAGTAATAGAAATAGATGTACTCTTCCGAAAGCAGACCGTGTCGCGAAAGGATGTAGTAACGCAAGAAAAGTACAATCGTGGAGGCTGCCAAATAGAGATTAATTGTGAGGTACCGGCGGCTGTAACCTCTTGCAAAAGACACCACTACTATGCTTGCCTGTAAGAGGGCAGTCAGGAGGTCCAAAACGTGAATCACCAAACCAGGCATGCGGTCCTCAATCTGAACTCGCCTTGGTTTGGTAACCGTGTTCTAAGGGGATCAAAACCCCTCAGAGGCTAGTTACTTCCAGGGCGTTGGGGGAACCGGGCCACCGCTATTCTTCCACGGCGTAGGCGGCACAGGACCACCAGAATTTTTCCACGGCGTAGGCGGTACAGGTCCTCCGCTGTTGGCCATTACGATGGAACCATCACCATGGGTGACGACCACCGTTTTCAGACTCATTGCTCCGACCAGTACGAGCATGGCCAGAAATACAACTGTGCGTTTGCGTGACATTGTGCCTCCGAGGTTTGGAACAACCCAGGAGACAGTGTATCTCTTAAGACACCAATGTCAACTAGCTCAGCCGATGAGCCTGTTTCGAATCGATACACACCAACCCGTCCCATCCTTTCGATAAGCTTTCGCCTACCCTGATAGGTGGGACAGTGTCCGATCCAGTGCAGGATAGGTTTTGGAACTGTACTGGTCAACAGTACCATGGTACCAAGGATTATAGTACCGGCTTGGCTGCATGGGCAGCCGAGAAGCTTTCTGGGTCTTTTGGTGATTGCGGCTAAACGCGTTTCTCAGCACGTCCTTTAGACAATGCAATGAAACTTGATTGGACTAATCATTGAGTAGTGTTTCGCATGGAAGTTCGTTTCGGTCAGATGGGCGCGGCGCCTTGACACGTTCGCAGGCGAATCCGTAGCATAAAGAACTGCGTCACGCCGGCGTAGCTCAGTGGTAGAGCGAGGGTCTCATAATCCCTAGGCCGTGGGTTCGGCGCGCGTTTGTCGGTCGGGATCCGAGGTCGCAATTCATCGATCGAGCCACTGATTTCCCTCCACTACGATACTTCCCACGACCGTTCCCGGCAAGAAGAGGGCAAGGGCCGGCCATCCAGGCCGCTAACGGTGAGCGAGCCGTGACCCAGGCAAGCGGCACCGCGGCAGTGCCTAAGGCCGCGATACCCTTCTTGGAACCCTGAGTTTCGCGATCAACACGCCGTCCCTATAATTTCGCCCCGTGGTGTTTCCGCCTCAACCAGCACGCCCCGCAAATTGCTTGACTCGCCTCGCATCCCCACGGATAAAATGTTCGACAAAATCCGGGTGGGGGCTGTGGGAAACAGTTCACATGAATCTATCGGCTGGAGCTGAGGAGCAGAGGCATGAATGATCGCGCGGAAGCTCCCAGCATTCTGCGCGAATCTGTTGTCGTCGTATTCGTCAACTCCGTAGCTGGTGGAGGCCGGGCGCACTTCTATCTGGCACAAATCCAGAAACTATTCGAATCGTTCCAAGTTCATGCGCAATTTGTAATGACGGGCAGTGCGGCGGAACTCGAGTCATCCGCGCAAAATTCCATTTCGCACGGACAGCGCGTGCTTTTTGCGATGGGTGGCGATGGAACGTTTCAAGCGCTAGCGAATGCGGCGTTCGGGGCCGAAGCACTCTTAGGTGTCCTCCCCGTCGGTGGAGGAAATGATTTCGCCGCCGCACTCGGGTTGCCGGACGATCCCGTCAAAGCGGGGGAAGCCATCCTGCGGGGCAATCAGCGCTTTGTTGATCTTGTGAGAGTACGTACAGCCGAGGGGCGAACACGGTTGTATGCAGGTGGAGGAGGTATTGGGCTTGACGCAGAGGCAGCACGCTACGCGAGTGGTGCGTGCCGATGGCTTCCCGGTCGACTGCGCTATATCGCCTCAGCGCTGCGAGCACTGCCGGGGTACGTGCCCATCGAAGTCCGCATAGACTTTCCGGGGAGCAATCTCATCTCGTGGGAAGCAAAAGCGTTGCTCGCAGCCGTGCTGAATTCCCCTTCCTATGGCGCCGGTCTGAGACTGGCCCCTGAAGCAGCTCTTGATGACGGGTCGCTCCACGTTGTCCTGATCGAAGATGTCGGCACGTTCGAAGTATTGTGGCTACTACCGCGGCTGATGGGGAGCGGTGAACTTCGAACTTCACGCGTGAAACGATGGCGCACCCAACGCGTGCAGCTCACCACGGACCGGCCATGCATGTTCCATGGTGATGGAGAGATTCTGGGGACAACGCCGGTGGAAATCGAAGTGGTGCCAAGGGCGGTTCAGGTCTTGGCTCCCGCACTTCGCTAGGCACTCGCCTATTGCAGATGACGCCGCGCTACTGCGTATTCTTGTGAAACACTTTGCGACTAAGATCTGGCCCTAATTCCCTTCGCTGGACATTTTCCAATTGAAATGCGGCGCCGAAAATAAGGCGAGCGGACCAGCCCGCCGCCAAGCCGCGCTGCCGCTCCGCGTGGAAAAACTTGGCTGGGCGATTCGCGGAGCAACTACACAACCGCGCAACTGCCGGGGCTTTATTGAATCAGATCTAATACGAGGCCGGTGTAACGCCGCTGGAAGCCCGCGAACTCGCCAAAGATGGGAGACTGGACGTTGTTGTATACGTCGTGTGGGTTTTGGCGATTCGTGATGTCGGTCGAATACACGCCGAGACGAACCTTGTGAGTCTTGGAGCGCTCAGTGCGCGGTATGTGGACGGCAAACTCCCGGTAAAGCCTGACGTCAAGCGAGAAGTAAAAGGGGAAACGCTGGTTATCGGGCACACCGACATAGTTCTGCAGAACGTCTACGTTTGAAAATGGCAATCCCGAATGCACGTCAGCTACGGGACTGATGACCATTTTCCAAGAAAGTCGGAAGAATCCTGAAGCTACAACGCGATGGGGAACGTCCGAGGACAGGATACCTGTAGCATTCGGTCGAATTACCGGAATCTGGAAAGGGACAAGAGTATCCGAGAGCGGGTTGAGGTCACCGCGACCCCGGCTCCAGGTGTAGGACAGGCTCATATCGGCGCGCTCGCCCAGGCGATAGTGAGCGGTGATGTCAGCCTGGCGATACTGTGAAACTGCCGTGTTCTTTAGAGCCAGCAATCCGCCTCCTCCGGCGGCATTGAGCACCGGATCCAGAAAAAATAGGCCTGCGGTGCGGCTGTCAAGGTAGCTAGCCCGGAGATTAAGATTCTTGCGCACTTGGTGTTCAACCACGAGATTCCAGCTAAACGTGCGAGGGCTTGATCCAGGGTCGCGCGGCACGCCGGGCGCACTCGGGGGCGCGCCCGAAAGAAGATAAGAATTCACTAGAACGACGGGCTGACCTATCAGCGCGCCGGAGGAATCGAAGAAGCTGAGTACACGCGTCTGGTTGCTAGTGAAGTCTGCCACAAGCAACGGGACGTGGCCGTAGACCTCGGCAGCACCGGCGCGAATGACTGTCTTTCCGTCATTCAGCGAATAGGCTGCGCCGATGCGCGGCGCAAAGGCGGCCTCGCGGCCGATGGATTGACTGGTCAAACGTGCTCCGAAGTTGAGCGTCAAATGGCCGTTCAGAGTCCAGTGATCCTGGATAAACTCCGCGACCTCCGCATCCGATGCGCCCAACAAGCCGGCGCCTTGAAAGTCGATCCGTTCGGCAACCGAGCCATCCTGCGCCAGCAGTTCGATTGGGTGGGAGATGCTGCTACCGTCATAGTCACGATATAAGATGTCCGTCCCAAACCTCACTTCATGGCTACCCTGCCAGGACTTCGCTGATAGCTGATACGCGGGCAAGACTTCCAATTGGTTGGCTTTACGGTTCCAACTATTGAAGTAATTGCCGCCCCACCCTTTGGGCGAGATTTCCATGTCGGCGGGACCCTGCCCGCGGGCATTACTGTCGAAGCGGGTGTACCGAACCATGGTGTTCAGCAACGCTCCCGAATCGAACTGATAGGAATCGGAGAAGCCGATGGATACTCCGCTTCGGCCATAGTTCGTGGACGCGGTTTGCGGGATCAGCGCATTGATGTTGGCGAAGTCGAGCTCCAGGGGAAAAACATTGACGTTGAAGTTCAGCACGTGCCGAGGCGAAAGTATCAGCTGAAGGTTCGTGAAGGACGTCACACTTCGCGTCTTGATCTCATTCTCCGGAAACGACAGCCCGCGCACAGGCTGTCTCCGCAACTCGTACGTGACCTCTTCGGAGAAATTCATTTTGTTCTTGATGATTGGGCCGCCGAACTCAAATCGTGGCGTCCAGTTAGCGAGACCAACGAGGGAATCGTTCTTTCCCCTGAATGCCGGGATGAAATCCCGCAGCTTGTAATCCCATGTACCGGTGGGAGGCTTCGTTTCGATCGTCGTCAGGCCACCTGAAAAACCTCCGTATTCAGAACTCTCAGGTAAACTGTAAACGGTCATGGATTGAATGATGTCAACAGGAATGGGAATCGAGAAGCTTCCCGAGACGGGATCCACGTTTTCCGCCGAGTCAACCACGAGCATCCCCTGACTTTCAGCCTGGCCCTTGAATGTCAGTTTGCCCGTGGAAGTCCGAATGACACCCGGTATCAAAGATAAAGCCTCTGTAAATTTCTGGGTAGGCAAAGGCAGACTCTCCAATTGATCGGTGTTGACCGTGGCAGTTATCGCTACATTCTGAGTGGCAATTTCGGCGGCTTCTCCTTGAACTTCGACTTGCTGACTGACGGAACTAATCTGCAGAACGACGTCTTTGACAAGCGCCTGGTCCGCTCGGAGAGTTATCGTAGCGGACCAGGGCTTAAAACCATCGGCACTCGCTTCCAGTGTGTAGGTTCCGGCGGCAAGATGGGTGAACTCGTAGCGCCCGTCCGCATCGGTCGCCGTCGATTGGAGTGCCGGTCCCACGGACGGACCCGTCAACTTCATGGTGACTCCGACAAGGCTATTCGTGGTCTCCTCCCCGGAGACCACATTGGTCCTGCCAGTAACAGTGGCCTTGGGAACGTTTGAATTTGCATCCTGCGGTTGCCGAGCGAAAGTCGGATAGGCGAGCAGCAGCAACGCGATAGAAATCGCGCAGCAAGCGGCGAACAATACTTCTCGAGCTATTTTCATTGCAGTTGCGGTCAATCTCCGAAGCCGAAAAGAGACGTTCTCGGACGAAGACTTTTTTTCCACCCTCGATTGATGATTCGACGCTCGAAGCCCTCCGGGAGTTGCGTTATAGTTTCGGCGGTGTGCCCGAATTGCCCACTAGTGCGCCAATACCGCGTAAAAGCTAGTGCTGACGGCAGGTGGAGCTGAACTACGGCGTATCCTTATGAAACACCTTGCGGCGAATATCCGGCCAGAATTCCTTCAATTCGTTGTTCATACCGTCATACAGAATCACAAAGGCAAAAGTGGAGGCGTTTCGCGAGGCCGTGCGATCCTCCGGAACATGGTAGGCATTGGAGATTCCGGCTGCCACGGCATTGCCAGTCGATTCCGAGAAGTTGAAGCGTTCGTGCCCTGAATCGGTCCGAACGACAAAGAGCCGGTTGATAGCATGGTAGGCTCGGTGCGCAGAGCGCCCGTTTCCCAACTGGTAGTACCGCGGATCTTCAAGGAGCAAGCTGGGGAAAATCGCCGTCGTCATATAGGTGCCGATGCTGTTGTCGGCGAAGGATGCGCCATAGCGTTTTCCGTAGGCACTCCATCCCTGTCCCCACTCTTTTGGATCATTCTTTGCTTGTGCGATTCCCGAGAGGATGCCGTTGAAGGGATAAGCCCCCCCAATCGAAAACGCCGGCGGTCGCCAATCTGAATTTCTGGCCGGTTGTCAGCGGCGGAAGCTCTTTGGCGTTTTCGACTGTCCCATAGTTGGGCAGAACCTCGAAGATGCGATCGTTGATGGTGCCTGTATCTTTCTCGAGTTTGCTCTTCCCAACCGTCCCGCGCTGTCTGTCCTTATCATCCTTCTTGCCGTCCTTGGTGTCCGTTGTTTGCGGATTCGAGGGGGACGGGCCAGCACTCCCAGGCAGATCGCAGACCTGGCTCGCCCGCAGACAGAAAACTAAGTTCAGCTCTTTTTCTGGTCGATTTTGAGATTCAGTACGATGTCCTTGCGACCGTCGAAGCTGGAGACGGTACGGGTTGGAGACTTGGCACCCTCTTTTTCCGCGTGTAATTCGTAATCGGCGTTGGGATCTAGGCCGCTGAAACGGTAGTTGCCGGTGTCATCGGTGTAGCTGCTGCGGACGGAATTGGTGCGCAAGTTTTTCAGAAAAACCACGCTGCCGGAAAGAGGGCTATCGGACTTGTCCACAACAACGCCGCGGACCGTGCGGAGCTGAGCTTCGCGCTTCTTGTCTTGGGCCACACCAACGGCCGCAAATAGCGATAGAACCACCGCCAGACCGCAGATGCGTCGCCGCACGTTCATTCCTTGCCTCCTGCAGTTGGCTGCATTTGGAACACCATGCTTTCCTCGTGGACTACCATCTCATACTCTGAACCCTGGGGCACACGGACTGCAAATTCACCACGGGAATTCGTGTAGCTCTCCCAGCGGAATTTCTTCTCTCCCGCCCTCCGGATGCGAAGCTGCACGCCCGGAAACGAGAGAGCCTTGTCTGTAAAGACCGTTCCGTGAATCAGGAAATCAATTATGTGACTGTATTTTCTCTTGCCCAGTTTGCTCCGCGTGGCCGCAGACGCTTGCGCAGTGGCAGCAGGACTAGGCGGCGCTGGCACAGGTTCCTGGGCCTGTACAAATGCCACGCTGAACGAAGCGACAAACACTGCCGTGCAGAGAATCGTGATCCACTGCGGGCGGTGCATTAGGTTGCTCCTTGCAAGCTTAGATGGCGGCCCAAGCGCAGGAGGATGCCAGGCGGGGTAGAGCGTACCTGTTACTCCTCGTCTTCTTCTTCGTCTTCCTCCTCCTCCTCGTCGTCGATGAGATCGCCATTTTCCCCAGTCTTGCCTTCCTCTTCCTCGTCGTCCTCTTCGTCCGAATCATCGGCGATGAGGTTCAGGTGGACGGGATGCGTCTGCGAGACCTCGAGTTCGGATTCGCACTCGGGACAACTCAGGATCTCGCCTTCTTCGACTTCGTCTTCGTCGACATCGATTTCGGCGGAACATTCAGGGCAACGGATCACGGCTCCACCCTCCGTACAGTCGTTCGCAAAGTGGGGGTACAGGGACCGCGCCCACCACTGTGCAGCGTATTATATACCGCGGTGTATGAAGTCAACTCCTGTGCGTGGTGGCGCTGCTTCGGACGCCACCGCACCATGCGTAGAAGGACCTTTCGAATGACCCCTTCCAGAGAATACCCCGAACGGCCAGTGGTTGGTATCGGAGGCGTGATTATCGATCAAGGCCGCACGCTGCTGATCCGCCGCGGCAGCGAACCGTTGCGCGGGGAATGGTCAATCCCGGGAGGCACACTGGAGATCGGCGAGAGTTTGGAAGAAGGCGTCGCTCGCGAATTGCTGGAAGAAACCGGAATCGAGGTTCGCGTCCTCGAGTTGATCGAGTTGTTCGACCGGATTTACCTGGAGGATGGGTCAGCCGGCGCAGACGTGAAACGAAGACCGCGATTTCACTTCGTCATTGCGGATTATCTTTGCGAACGACTCGGCGGCGAGCCCCGCGCCGGGAGCGATGTAACCGATGTCGCATTCGCGCGCGAAGATGAACTCACCCGATTTCATCTCACGGAAACCGCGACACGCGTCCTGAAGAAGGCGTTCGCAATGGAGCGCGCGCGAAAGGCCGGAAAATAATGGGACGCACGATCAGGGAGCTTTGGCGATTTCAATGCTTCCGTTCGAATCAGTGAGCTGAAGTTGGCAGCCGCCCGAACCGATAGTTCCGTTCAGAGTATCGCCCCCGATACTGCCTGTCGAAGTGACTGGCAATTCGGAGGAAATCCGGCCGAAAGATGTCCTCGCCGTGAGGTTGTAGCCTAAGCCCTCCGGAACGCGCACGCGGATGGATGAGAACGATGTCTTGAGCGAAATGTCGCGGCAACCGCTGGCCGGTCGCATAGCCGTCACCGAGATCGCTCCGTTCTGATTGTCCACAGTGATCCGCCCGCCAATGGATTCCAGTGTGACACCCGCAAAAGATGTCTTCACACCGGCGTCGCCCTTTACGTTTCTTGCGGTGACCGAACCATTGCTGTTCTCCACCGTCAGATTGCCGTTGATCCGTTCCGTCGACACACTTCCGAAACTGGTCTTGGCAAAAGTATCTCCGCCGATGTCGGTAAGCGTGATGGCCCCGTTCCCCGTGATGGCGCGAATTCCCTTCGGGACGCCGGAGGCTTCGATGGCGCCAAAGGAGGACTTCAGCGTGACGCTCCCGCGTGCGTCGCGCACCGAGATTTTCCCATTGGAGGTTTCGGCGTCTAGAACGCCGCTAATGGCGTCCAACTCGATATTGCCGAAGGAATTGCGAATAGTCACGGAGCCGCCCGTCGCCGAGCTGCCCTTGACCCGGCCATTGTTCGTGGTGCAATTCACGCGGCCACGTACATCGCTAAAAGTCACGTTTGCGAAGCTGTTGGTGATGTCGGCCGCGCCGCCGATCCCCGAAATCTCTACGTTTCCATTGTTGTCGCGAACCGAAAGATCGCCACGGATATTCCGTGCGTCGACACTACCAAATGAAGTTGTAATGTTCGCGGAGGCGGCGTCAGTCAAAGCAACCGCGCTATTGCCGCCCGTAATGGTCACCGCGCCTTGAATGCTTCGTGTGGTGATGCTGCCGAAACGATTGCGTACCTCGAGAGTGCCCTTTACGTCAGACACTTGCACGGACCCGTTGTTGTCGCTCACGGAGACATTTCCCCCGGCCCCAGCGAGCTCAATGCTGCCAAAGGCATTGTTCCACCGGCCGGCACCGGCGTCACGGACGGTGAGCGTGCCGTAACCGTTCTCGACATCCGCAGCTCCGTGAATGCCTGCTACCTCGATACTTCCGAAACTGTTGCGCACGGTAATTGGAGCGTCAGATGGCATCCCAATGTCATAACTGACGGACCATGAAGAGTTCTTGCCGGAGTGAAACCATTTCTTTTCTTCCTCGGGATAGATAGTCTTGATGCGCATTCCTTCGCCAGTCTGCTGAACTTCGATTTTGATTTTCTGCGCGAAAGATTCTGCTTCCTCGTGCGAGCTGGCCTGCGCGCGGATCGTGGCAGAAATCTTGACCTCGCGGCCGGACTCACCGTGGAGACTGATGCTACCGAACTTGTGCTCGACACTCACGGACTGGCCCGCGCCGAGCGCCACCGTCTGGTGAAAATCCCTCGAAACTTGTTCCTGGCCGGGATTTGCGGCGCGGATGGGCTTCGCCGTGAAGAGCAGCATCGCGGGGAGCAATCCACCAAGGGGCGCGAGACACCACGGCGCTCTCCGGAAAATGGACAGATGGCGAAACATTATTGTTTGGCCTCCAAAACTTCCTCCAGCGTGTGCTGCTTTTCCTGATACATGGCCAGCAACTGGTAGCGCAGTTGCGCATTCGATGGATTTATTCCAGCTTGCGCGCGCAGATCGGCGATCGCGCTATCCAGTACAATCAATTTCTCGTGATAGTTGGCAAGCAGCGGTGTCGCGGGATTTTCGAGCAGTGGCTGGGCCTCTGCGGCGAGCTTGTCGATCGCCTGCACGTAGGTGGCTTCCGCACTCTCGACTTCCTTGAGAGCCTTGCTCTTCAGAAGTGATTGATCGGCTCGTTGTCCATCCTTAGGCTGATGCAGATAGAACCAGCCCGCAGAGACGGTCAGAACCAGAAGGAAGGCGCCGGCCGCTGCCATCTGCCAACCAACCGGGAGATGTTGGAAGAAGGAATGCCAGCGCCTGCGCTCGGCTCGCTGGGTCTTCCGCTCTGCTTCCTCGGCAAGGGCGCGTTCAATACGCAACCAGAGGGTGGGGCTTTCGGCGTAGTCGCGCAGCTCTTGTGCGGAAAAGCTCAGCGATTTCCAGGCACGAAGCTCTTCCGCGCAGAGCAGGCAATTGGCTGCGTGTGCTTCCAGCGCCGCCCATTCGGCGAGTGTGCCATCTTCGAAAATCCGATCGCGATCGTTACAGGTGACATTCATGATTTTCACCGTGCCTCCGCGGCGCTGCTGCGCGGAGGCTCAAGCATCTGGCGAAGATTTTTCTTCGCCTGAAAAAGTGTGTTCTTCGAAGCAGTCTCGCTCATCTCTAGCATCCCGGCGATCTCCGCATGGCGGAAACCTTCGACTTCGTACAGCAGAAAGACGTCGCGCTGGTGTTGCGTTAGCTTGGCGAGCGCGCGCTCCAGCGCCATGCGCAGCGAAGGATGAGCACCCGGCGCGCGGGGCTCAAAACGCGGTGTTTCCTCGGAATCGTGGTTTGCGACTTCTTTTTTGCGCAGCCGGCTGCGCCGCGCGTCGTAGCACGTGTTAATCAAGATCCGGTAGGTCCAGGTGACGAAACTCGATTGGCCGCGAAAGCCGGCGATGCTGCGCTGCACCTTCAGGAATGTCTCCTGCACGGCATCTTCGGCGTCAATGGGATTGCCGAGAACATTCCGCGCCAGGTTTTTCATGCGCGCACCATGCATCGCGTAGAGACGTTCATAGGCGCGCAGATCGCCGGACCGGCAGGCAGCGGCCAGTGCGGCATCCTCGCTCGCGGCATCCGCGGCGACCGCGCCGAGGCCGCCGGTAAATTGCTCGGAAGGTTCCACTCGCGTCCCCCGTTCGCGCAGCGTGGAAGAGATTCTAGCCTTCCAAGGCAGCGCAAGTCCCATAGTTCCCATCCCTGGCTCCTGGGGTATAGACGACGGAGCGCGGCGGAATGTCAGGGATAGCTCGGGATGGTGCGCATTTCTTGCAACCTGCTTATTGTGAGTGGTTTAGAGAGTGCCCTTGGCAATCGGTGGTGCGGAATCAACCGCGAAGTAAATCTT
>WNFK01051408.1_pt2 | contig 19699 bp, 19 predicted proteins | sample 5400281 | NCBI WGS metagenome assembly WNFK01 (sample SAMN13153350, study PRJNA577476) | soil metagenome | isolation source: 20 cm soil on Douglas fir-dominated hillslope | place: USA:California | collected 2013-09-17
GACCCGCCGTGTCGAGCGCGCAGGTGTGCAACAATCCCCCGCCGAGCGACTGTGCGAGGAAGCCCGTGGCGCCAGGCTCACTTTCGATTGTCAGCGTACCCGAATCGACCGTCCCCCCGACCTCCACCCAGACGGCGGTGCGGCCCGGGGTGCGCCCGGAGACCAACCCCGAAGAGTCGACTGTTGCGTGCGAAGGGTCGGTGATCCACCAGCGGATATGCAGCGAGTCGGGCCAGCGGTTCCCGGAGTAGTCGGGGTACTGAACATACGTGGTAACGGCGCTGTCACCCGCGGTAACGCCCATGCGGACCGTGTCACCGTGCGTCAGCGACAAGTCTGTCGCATAGATCCAGAGACGCGCTGCGCTGACCGGAGGCGGGCGGACTGGATCGCTCGCGCACGCGGCGACCGCGATAGACAGCGGGAGGAGACAGATCTTGTGCATGGCGGTTCGGAGGAGACGTTCGGATGTTCGGCGAGGCGCCCGTTTTCCGCAATGGGGGGCGCACTAAAAGTCATAACCTACGGTCGCGCTAGCTGACCCTGCGCGTCTTTCTCCGCATGAAGTCCATCAGGATGAACTGCCCCAGCGTCATCGTGTTCGTGAAGTAGGCCTTCCCGCGGCAAATCGCGGAGACCTTCTTCACGAACTCCACCAGACTGCGATCCCGTGCCAGCATGAACGTGTTGATCAGAATGCCACTGCGGCGGCACAGCGCCACCTCACGGTACGTCGCCTGGAGGATGTGCGGGTCGAGTCCCATCGAGTTGACGTAGATGCGCCCGTCGGGCTGCGTCAGCGCCGACGGCTTGCCGTCGGTGATCATGATGATCTGGCGCATATCCTTGCGCTGTCCCATCAGGATGCGGCGCGCCAGCTTCAATCCCTCCGCCGTGTTCGTGTGGTACGGCCCGACCTGCGCGTGCGCTAGCTGGCCGAGTGGGATCTCCTCGGCGGTGTCATGGAACAACACCACGCGCAGCGTGTCGCCGGGGAACTGCGTGCGGATCAGGTGCGTGAGCGCCAGCGCCACCTTCTTGGCCGGCGTGAAGCGATCCTCGCCGTACAGGATCATCGAGTGCGAGCAGTCGAGCATCAGCACCGTCGCCGACGACGAGCGGTACTCGGCCTGGTGCACCATGAGGTCGTCGTACTCGAGGTTGATTGGGACGCCCAGACCCTCGCGCTCGAGTGCGCGCGATAGCGTCGCATTCACATCGAGGTTCAGCGTGTCGCCGTACTCGTAGGGTTTGCTGGCCGCCTCGGCCTCGATCCCCGTCGCCAGGTGCTCGGTCTCGTGCGCGCCGAAGCTCGACTTGCCGATGCTGCCGAGCAGGTGCTTCAGGGTGCGGTAGCCGAGGAAGTCGATGCCTTTCTCGGTGAGGCTGAACTGCACTTGCTGCGCGGCTTCCTGAGCCATCCCGCCGGGGCCGAAGAGCGGTTGCTGGCCCGCCGGGAGCTGCGGCGCCTGCGTGAGGTTGAGATATCCCTCCTCGATCAGCTTCTGGACGATCTGATCGAGCAGCTCGGCGAGCTGGCGCTGCAGGTCGGCGTCGCGCTGCGCGTCGCCAGTCGAGTCGCCTCGCAGCACGTTCAGCATGTCGGGCGTGAGTTGACCCGACTCCATCAGCGCCTGGAGGATCGCCTGGCGCAGCGCGTCGAGCGAGCGGTCGGGGTCGTCTTCGCCGAACTCGCCCCAGAACGGGTTCGAGTGCGGGCCTCCGGCAAAGCCCGACTGGAGGAGGAAGTCCGCCAGCTGGTCGAGCAGGGCCTGGAGGTTCAAGGTCTCGAGCAGACCCGGGACGAAGCGGCTGTAGGTCGTGTGTTTCATCGGCCGTCCTTCTAATCTAGTATAGTTCTCTGAGACATGACCGAGGCCGCACGGCGCTACGGATTCGGGGCCCTGGCCCACCGCAACTTCCGCCTGTTCCTTTTCGGTCAGACCGTCTCGCTCACGGGCACCTGGATGCAGTCGATCGCCCAGGGCTGGCTCGTGTTGCAGCTCACCAACTCTCCGTTCTATGTCGGCGTGGTCTCGGCGCTCAGCTCGCTCGGCGTGCTCCTCTTTACCCTGTACGCCGGCGTCGTGGCCGACCGCAGCGATAAGCGGCGCGTCGTCGTCGTCACGCAGTCGCTCTTGATGCTGCAGGCGTTCGCGCTCGCCGCCCTGGTCGCGACCGGGAAGGTCACCGTGGAGAGCGTCATGGCCCTCGCCGCCCTCCTGGGGATCGTCAACGCGTTCGACATCCCCACGCGCCAGTCGTTCCTGGTCGACATGGTGGGGAAGGACGACTTGATGAACGCGATCGCGCTGAACTCATCGGTGTTCAACGCGACCCGCGTCTTCGGCCCCGCGGTGGCCGGTGTACTGCTCGGGTCGGTGGGCATGCTATGGTGCTTCGTGCTGAACGGCGTGAGTTACCTCGCCGTGATCGGCGGGCTCCTGCTCATGCGTCTCACGCCCCACATCCCACGTCCCACGCAGTTGACGGCCTGGCAGGGGCTCAGGGAGGTGCTGACGTTCCTGCGCAGCGACCGTCGCGTATCGACACTCGTCGTGCTGACAGGCCTGTTCAGCGTCTTTGGTTTTCCTTTCCTCGTGCTGATGCCCGTTGTGGCGCGGGACGTGCTGCACGCCGGCGCGGCAGGCTATGGCGCGCTGACGGCCGCCGTCGGAGTCGGCGCGCTCCTCGGGGCCCTCGGCATCGCGATCCTGAGCCTACGCATCCCGAAGGGCCGCACGCTCGTGTTGGGGGGCACGAGCTTCGGGTTCGCGCTGGTGCTGTTCGCGGCCTCGCGCAGCTTCGCGCTGTCGCTGGCGATACTCGCGCTCACGGGGTGCGCGATGATCCTCAACAACGCGCTCACCAACACGCTGCTCCAGACTCTCGTGCCCGACGAGCTGCGCGGCCGCGTGATGGGGTTCTACTCGTTCGTCTTCGTCGGCCTCGCGCCGCTTGGCGCCCTGCAGGCGGGGATCCTGGCCGAGCATTACGGGGCGCCGGCCGCCGTCGCGACGGGCGGGATCGTCACGGCGCTGGCGATGCTCGTTGCGGCCTGGAGGGTTCCGCAGCTGCGGACGGCGGTGTAGGCTATCGCATGCGAAATCGCACGTTGGGCACCACCGGATATGACGTCAGCGAGCTCGGCTTCGGCGGGTGGGGACTTGGCGGCCAGATGTGGCTCGGCTCGGGCGATGGTGAAGGGACCGATGCCCTCAAAGCCGCGCTCGATCAAGGCGCTCGATCAAGGCGTAACGTTCTTCGATACGGCGCTGGCCTACGGCAGCGGCCACAGCGAACGGCTGATCGGCAAAGTCCTCAAGGCGGAAATCCGTGACGGTCGCGCCATCGTCGCCACCAAAGTCCCGCCCAAGAACCAGGAATGGCCCGCGGACGGCAATAAGCCGCTCACCGACGTCTTTCCCGCACGCCATATCGCCGCGTCGACGGAGTCATCGCTCAAAAATCTCGGAATCGACGCCCTGCCACTGCAGCAGCTGCACGTGTGGCAAGACGTCTGGCTCGACGACCCGAAATGGGCCGCGTCGTACGACCAGATGGTGCGGCTGACGGAGGAAGGGAAGGTCCTGCACTGGGGGATTTCGATCAACGATCACGCGCCCGCGACGGCGCTGCGCGCGCTCGCCGATCCGATCTTCGAGACGGCGCAGGTGATCTACAACATCTACGATCGTTCCCCTGAAGTTGCCCTGTTCACGCTCGCCAGGAAGAAGCCGCTCGGCCTGATCGTCCGCGTGCCGTTCGATGAAGGCGCGCTCACTGGGCGCATTCGCGCGGACACGGTCTTCCCGAAGGGTGACTGGCGCGAGGGGTACTTCGCGGGCGACCGTCGTGCCGAGGCCGGCCGGAGGGCGGACGCCCTGGCCAAACTGCTCGATGACCAGGTGCAGACGCTCCCCGAGCTCGCCTTGCGGTTCTGTCTGTCGGCGCCGGAGGTGTCGACCGTGATTCCGGGGATGCGGCGCGCCGAGAACGTCCGCGCCAATGTCGCGGCGGCAGCGAAGGGTCCCCTATCGGCGGGAATGCTGTCGCAGCTCGAAGCGCACGCGTGGGAGAAGAACTGGTACTAGGTCTAACGCCACCCGCGCCGTTTCGCCTCTGCCACCATTAACGCCGCCGCCCCTTCGAAGCCGAGCGTCTCGGCGTTGACAACGAGGTCGTAGTTGGTGATGTCGTGGCGGCTTGTCGGTCTCGTCCACCACCTTGTCCACGTTCGCCGCATCCACGCCGAGCCGCTCCACGGCGAGCTTCCTGCGCCACGGTTTGCTCGCCACGACGTACACGTGCAGCGCGTTCTCGCGCGTGGCGAGCATCGCCTGCGCGCCGCGCCCGACCAGCACCGCGCGGCCTAGGGCGGCCGCCTCGGCGATGACCCGCTCGGTCATCTTCACGATCGTGGCCTCGTCTTGCTCGGGCGGCGGGGCACTGGCCGTCGAGATGAACATCTCGGGCGAAGCCACGGCGAGCGTGCTCGCCAGCCGCTCGAGCAGGCCGGGTGCCCGCTCCTCGCGCTGCGCTACCTCTTCGCGAGGGAGGCCGGCGAGCCGTGCCACCTGATCCACGAACTCGTTGTCGATCACCGTCCAGCCCAACGCCTTCGCCACCAGACGGGCGATGTCCGAGCCGCCGGAGGCGTATTGCCGCGTCACCGTGATGAGCGGCGGCGCGCTCACTGCTGCCGCAGGTTCCGCCGCAGGTCGCCGAGGTTCAGCATCGGGATCCCCCCCGATGTCGGGACCAGGATGATGAGGTTGTTCGAGGTCTTGAGCTCGCGCAGCACGTCGAAGTACTGACGGGTCAGCGCCTCGGGCGTGAGCGTCGTGTTGAGGAGTTTTTGCTGCTCGGCCTGAAGCCGCGCCACTTCGACACGGTGGCGCTCCGTCTCCACCTGCTGCTCTTGCGCGATCTTGTTGTTGATCGCCTGAACCACCTGTGCCGGCGGCTGCAAATCGCGCAGGAAGAACGCCGTGACCGTGGCGATCCGGAACCGGGGGCCGCCCACGCGAGGCTGTGTCACGAGGGCCGAGTCCACCAGCGCCTCCATCGTATTGGCGATCTGGGTGCGTTTCGAAATGTCGTTGATCGAGTACTGTACCATCCCGTCGCGCACACCCTTGCGCAGGGCATTGCGTACGGCGCTGTGGATCTGCTCCTCGTTGCCGATCTCCGTGTAGATGCGCGCCGCCTGCTGCGGATCGATCTGCCAGCGCAGGCCGACGTCCACGGTCATTCCCATCTGCTCGCTCGACAGCGCCGCGATCTCTTCGACCTGGTCGCCGGTGAACGGATACTGCTCTTCGCGCGTCGAATAGTGCTCGATGGAGGACCAGGGCGGCACCATCCGGATGCCGGGCAACAGCGGAGTCGCGTTCACCGATCCGAAGGCGTGCTGCACCCCGACTTCACCGGCGTTGATGACGACGGCGGTCGAGCCGACGAGCAGCAGGACGCCGACGACGAGGGCGCCGAGGCTCGCCATCCGCAGCGCGCCGCCTACGGGCCGCGAGCCCTCGCTCTTAACGGCCGACGCGCCGAGACGGAGGAAGAAAGCGACGCCGAGCAGCACGAGACCGAAGAACATCTGGCCCATGGAAACTCCCTGTAGGAGATAGAGATGTTACGTGAAGAGATTCGGTCCAGGTTTCGGCGGCGCTTTGGGGTCGGGACGGGCGCGGACGTAACCCAGGTCTTCGCTGCGGGCGATCCGCTTCTCGGCGACCAGGCCCTCGAGCACGAGCTCGCACGCCGAGACCATCGCGGCGGGGTCTTTCTTGCCGGCGAGCCCCACCTGGTCCACGAGATCGAGCAGCCCGGGCACGACGCTGAACCCCTTGAGCAGTGCCTCCGACCGCTCGTCGGGCGTGATCTTGAGGGCGCCGCCTTCGTCGAACCAATGCACGATGTCGTCCACGTTGGCCCCGCCCACGCGTGCCTCGAAGGTCTTGCCCGCGGCGCGGCGGATCAGGTCTTTCGCGATCGCTTCCGCCCCCTGCAGCTCCCCTTCGTACTCCAGTTCCAGCTTGCCGGTGATGGCTGGGAGGGCGGCGTACACGTCCGACACGCGCGGCACCACCGCGCGCTCCTTCGTGGCGATGGTGCGGCGCTCGGCGTTCGACACGACGCTATCGAGCACGCTGATCGGCAGACGCTGTGACACGCCGCTGCGCCGGTCCACGCGCTTGTCGTCGCGCGCCTCGAAGGCGATGCGCTCGATCAGCTCTTCGATGAAGTCGGGGACGCGGATGGGACGGCCGTCGCGCTCGACCCACGCTTCCTGCTTCGTGATCGCCGTGCCCAGCTCCACCGTGAGCGGGTAGTGCGTCACGATCTCGGCGCCGATCCGGTCCTTGAGCGGCGTGATGATCTTGCCGCGGGCTGTGTAATCCTCGGGGTTCGCGGTGAACACGAGTGCCACGTCGAGGTTCAGGCGGACCGGATAGCCTTTGATCTGGACGTCGCCTTCCTGCATGATGTTAAACAACCCCACCTGCACCTTGCCGGCGAGATCGGGAAGCTCGTTGATCGCGAAGATCGCGCGGTTCGCCCGCGGCAAGAGGCCAAAGTGCATTGTCAGCTCGTCGGAGAGCAGATGCCCGCCGCGCGCCGCCTTGATCGGATCCACGTCGCCGATGATGTCCGCGATCGTCACGTCAGGCGTCGCCAGTTTCTCGATGAAGCGCGCGTCGCGCGGCAACCAGGCGATCGGCGTCTTGTCACCATGCTCGGCGATCAGCTCGCGGCCGTACTTCGAGATCGGCTCGAACGGGTCGTCGTTGACTTCGCTCCCCGCAATGATCGGAATCTCCTCGTCCAGCAGACTGACGAGTTGGCGCAGGATGCGGCTCTTTGCCTGGCCGCGCAGGCCGAGCAGGATGAAGTTGTGGCGGGCGAGCAGCGCGTTCACGAGCTGCGGGATGACCGTCTCCTCGTATCCCACGATGCCGGGAAAGAGCGGCGTGCCGTTCTCCAACAGGCAGATGAGGTTCTCCCGCAGCTCGGCCTTGACGGTGCGATTGCGGCGGGCGGGGCTCGCCCATTCGGTCTGTTTCAGCTCACCGAGCGTAGTTGGCTGAGTCATGGCTCGACGTTAACCTCGCTTGACAGGAAATTGCCAGCCCCCCAGTGTGTCGGGCGGTGACGGTGATGGCCGGGTATCCCTTCGCCAGGAGAAACGTCGCGAACGAGCCGACCTTCATGATCGGCGCGGAGACGCGCGTCAACTCACATTTCAAGTTGATGGCGGAGGTGTGGAGAGTGCCCGAGACGCTGGCCGCTCATACCGTGTGGGGCGTGCGCTGGTTTGGTGATCGGCTCGCCGTGACCGTTGGGGCCATCCACCGCCTCGACAGCCATCTGCGCGGCTTCCCGGTGGCGCCGTGGCTGGACATCGGGTTCCACAACTAGCTAGACCGCCGGCGTGAAGAGTCGCACCGCCCCGACGCCCCACGCCGGGAGATCGATCGCCGCCTTGCCGTCGCCGCCCACCGTGATGCCGTCGCCGTTCATTTCGACGAGGTTGGTGCGGCGCGCCTGCTTGAACGCGTACGCCGCCGGCCACACGCCCACCGATCGCGCCTGACCCGAGACGTCGAGCAGTTTCACGACGGCGCCCTCGCCGTCGTCCGCGGGCTTCGCACCCACCACCAGGACGCCCTTGTCCGCGAGGAAGAGCGCGCGGTCCCTGCTGATCAGCGGCCCTGGCACGCGCGTCTCGTACGCCGGGCTCACGTAGATCGGGTCGCAGGCCGCCCAGCCGCGGCGCACCGGCTCGGCGACATCGCCGGGGGCGAGCAGCGAGATCCGGAACCGGCACGCGAACTGCCCTCCCTGGCGGGCCGCGTAGTTCGTGTGCCAGTAGTTGTTCATCGCGTACGCGAACAGCGTCCCATCAGGGATGATCGTCCTGCGCCACGCGCCGCGATTGATGTCGTTTAGCGTAAACAGCGGCGTGTCGGGTCCACTCCACAGCACGCCTGAGTCGGTGCCTTCGTGCAGCCACACCCAGTGCGCGTGGCAGTACCAATCGCGGCAGCTCCCAGGCTGTTGATCGCGCTCGACGGTCATCCGGCCGAGGGGGACTTCGACGTCAACCGTGGGCTTCGTGAAGGCGAACGGGAACGCCACGTAGAGCGCCTCTTTCGCGAGCGTCGGCTCCTTGAGGAGGCGGTTCTCGATGTCCACCCAGGGTAGATCGTCGTACAGCGTCACCGTCGATACGATGGACGGGAATCCGTCCAGCGCCCGCTCGGCCACGAGCCGCACGCCGATCCCGGGGAGCCGTTCGCGGCGGGCGCGAACGAGACGTGTCTGGGTGACGCCCAGCTGCGGCGGATTCTTCAGGTCGTTTCGATCCCCGGTGGTCCACAGCGCGCTGCGTTCGCCGCCCTTCACGTAGACGAGCTGGTTCAGGCCGGACCAATCGGATGGCTTCACGCGCTCCTTGCCGTCTGGGCCCGTGAGCGACTTGATCGCCCCTGTGGCCGCGTCGAGCGCCACGGCGAAGGTCGCCGTCTTGGCGTCGAGCGCTTCGCCGTCGGCCGCTGCGGGCCGGGCGTCCCGATCCGCCTCGGTGAGCGCCAGGTAGCCGAGTGGGGGAACGTCCCGCACGATCACCAACGCGTCGCCGCCCTCGAGATCGACAGACGGCAGTTCCTGGCCACTGAAGCTGAGGGCTTTGCCGGCGCCGCCCGGGACCCGCGCGACGTCGGTGCGCTCCCAATTCGCTGCGTTGAAGACGACGCGGCCGCGTCCCGTCACGTTCGCGCCGGCTCCGAGGCGCAACAGTCCATCGGTCAGGATCTGACGGGCGGCGGCGGCACCACTCTCAATGAAACGGCGCTTGTAGGCCCACTGCGCCACTGTTTGCCGCGCGTCCGGGGCGGAAACGCTGACGTCGGCGCCCCAGGTGTGCTCGCCGAAGAGCAGGAGATCGCGCCACATGGTGCGACGCTCCTCGACCTGGCTCTTCACCCCGAGACGGGTGTCCCAGAGCGCCACGATCTCGGCGGCGCGCGCCGCGAGCTGCGCGGACCGGAACGACGCCAGCTCCAGGGCGGTGGATGCCGCGCCGTCCTCCCAGTAGAGCCCGGTGTCGCCGCGCCGCACGGGGATGCGCGGGCCGTGGCGCCGTTCCAGCTCGCGGAAAAAATCCTCGGCCCGGCCCGGCACGATCCGCGGGAACAGGTAACGCCGGTTAAACTCCTCCATGTTGGCGACGAGCTGCTCCCGCATCGCGGCGTTGTCCTGCCAATCGGCCCCGTAGAGGAGCGCCAGGTCGTAAGGCCAGTCGCGCGACAGCAACACGGGGTGGCCAAGCAACCAATCGGAGAGACGCCGCCCCATCTCCTCGACGCCCACGTCGAAGCCGTAGCGCGTGGCGTCGCCGTAGTGGTGGTTGCGCCAGTGGAGGACGCGACTGCCGTCGGGTCCTTCCCAGTAGTAGACGTCCGGATATGTCGTCGAGCCGTCGGGCGGTGGGAGGAGGGGGACGGCTCGCTCGGGATTGGGGCCACTCGCGAGGTACTTCACGCCGCTCGCCGCGAGCATCATGGGGAACGTCAGCGTTTGACCGGGGACATCGGTGATCTGCGCGGCGGCGTATGTGAATCCGCGTTCGCGCGCGAGGCGGCCCGCCGGCCACACCAGGCGCGCCAGCGTGTCATGGTCCAGGATGCCCGTCAGCATGTTCGCGAAAAGCGCCTCGAATCCGACCTTGCCGCTCTGCAGCGCCCGAACCAAGGCGTCGCCGGCGTCGGGGGGACGATTCTCGAGGTACGACAGCACCTGCAGCGCGCATTCTGCCGTGAACCGGTAGTCAGGATGAGTCGCAAGGCGGGCGAGCGCGGCGTCGAGATTCTTGCGATGGACCTCGAGCGCGTTCTCCTGCAGATCGGTGTACCCGACGTCCGTGTGAATCGATGACAGCCAGTAGAGGGTCCAGCGCTTCGGTGGCGTCACGCGCACGCGTTGGCGCGCGACGCGGTCGCGGCCGACTTCGACGTCGACCTGATACTCCGTGGGCTGGGACAGGGGGACCCACACCTCGCCGCTCAGCGCCAACCCGGGGCCGAGCGGCAGGAGTCCCGCCGTGCCCACGAGGGCGCCGCGCCGGTCGGTGACGCGGGCACGCGCGGCGGGCGCGTCGAGGCCGGCTACCGTAATGCGCGCGAGGTTCTTCCGCCCGTCGGGCTGCTGGTACAATGCGGTGGGGCGGACCTCGACCGCGGGGGGTGGCGGCGCACGGCTGCCGCCGCGCCACAAGGGGAGCGAGGCGATCCAACCCAGGAAACGGCGGCGGTCAAAAGAGGGCATAGCTGGCGACAAAGATACCCGGGCTTGACGTGACTGGTCCGCCTTGTAGGTTCCCCCACGTTTTCCGGGGCCCCGAAACTCTAGACAGGAGTGCGCATGAAGCGTCTCGTCTTCGCCCTGGCGCTCGTCGCCATGGGCACCGCCGCCTGCAAGAAGGCGGAGCAGTCGAACCAGATGGCGGCCGACACGACTCACATGATGGCCGACTCGACCAAGATGGCCGGCGACACGACCCACATGATGGCGCCCGACTCCGCGAAGAAGCACTAGTCGGAGCTGGTCGACCAAGTGACGAAGCCCGGGCAAGTCGCCCGGGCCTTTCGTTTTACTAGAAGACGGCAACGGCTCTACGGATGGCCGTTCGCGTATCGAAGGGCGGCGTCCACCCCAGCTCCCGTTGCGCGCGTGCAGCAGTGTACGGATTCTCGCCTGTGATGAACCCGACGGCGTCCGCCCCTAGCCCCCCGTACCCCGCCGGATCACGGAATCGCAGCCAGCGGGCCCACAAGCCCGCGCCCACCCACGCCACGGAAATGGGGACAGGGACGCGCCACACCCGCACGCCGAGCGCGTCGGCGAACGCGTCCATGAACTCGCGCTCCGTGAAGGCCGGTGGGGCGTCGGCGGTGATGTTATAAGCGCGGAAGCCGGGGAGATTCTTGCCCAGAGCAGCGACGATCGCCGCCGCCACGTTGCCTACGTACACGCACGACAGATGATTTGTCCCCGGCCCGATGCGCGGCATGATCCCGGTCCGGAGGACCTTGATCACGCGCGCCGTGAACAACTTGTCTCGCTCGCCATAGATGACGTTGGGCCTGATCGCCGCGGCCGAGAGCCCGCTGTCCCGCACCACGGCTTCGGCCAAGCGCTTTGTCCGCGCATAGAAGTCGTGTTCGGGAATCGGCCCGAAGGGAAAGTCTTCGTCGACGGCGCCGGCCCCTGCCGCGTACGCGGCGGTGCGCCCGAAGATGGCCACCGATGAGACGTGGCCCCCCCACGTTGACCCGCTCGAACTCGGCGAACGGCAGCCGCTGGGCGACGCGGGCCGCGGCGTGCACGATTCCGCTGACCCCGTGCCCCTGTCTCCGCCAAGCCTCTGGGTCGGTGACGTCACCTTCAAAAAGGCGCACGGCTTCGCCGGCGGTCCGCAGCGCCTCGGTCACGTGGCTCCCGACGAGGCCGCGGCCGCCGGTGACGAGGACCGTCATGCCGGGCGCGGGGCGGGTATGTCGAAGGGGAGAGTGACGACCCGCGCCTCGCGCCCGGCGGCGCGGACCACGGCGCCGACCGGCACCTCGCGGCGGATGACGGCGAGCCCGATCCAGCGATCCGCGCCGGCGACCCACGCGATGCTGGTGACGCGGCCGACTTCGCGCTCGTCCTCGGTCACCGTGCCCCAGCCCTCGGCGGGGGGCGCGGGCGAGTCCATCTCGTAGAGCAAGCCGCGCAGGTGGCGGTTGGGATGGCCGCGGAAGTGCAGCCGGCTGACCGTCTACGACACGCCGCCGATCTCGTCGAAGCCGATTTCCTGAGGAATCGTCTTCTCATCCACTTCCGACGCGAGGCGCGGCCAGCCCGCGAGAATCCGCGCCAGCTCGAGCGCCGCGGCGTCCGCGACGACGGCGCCGCCGCGGACCAGCCGGCCGATCACCGCCGCCTGGTGCTCGGCATCGGTCGTGATCTGGAAGACGAACGGCGCGCGGTCACTGGCGCGCGCGATTTCGAGCGGCTGGTCCTCGAGCGTCGCCTCGACCGCGTGGCCGTGAGGTGGCGCCGGCAACCCGGACGCGCTGAGGATGGCGACGGCGTGCGCGCCCGCGACGCGCAGCACGGCCGTGTCGTCGCTCCGATCCACCGTGCGCGCGAGGCGTGGCGGCACGGAGCGATGCAGGATCGCCGCGGCGCGTTCGCGACCTTCGCTCGGCACCGTGAAGCGGACGCGCGCGCCGAGCCGAGCGGCCCAGCCGTCCACAACGATCATGCCCTTCGGCGTGAGCAACGCGCCGTACACGAACGCGCCGTCTCCCGGTTGTTCGATGTCGCTCGTGAGCAGGCCCTGGAACGACGCCACCGCGCCGGGGCCCGTGAGATCGAGGAGTGCGGCGCCCGTGGGCGCGACGATGGCGCCGGCGCGCAGCCGCTCCACGACCTCGGCCGGCACGTCTCCCGGGTTCAGCCGGGTGACGATCGGCGCGGGCGCGGTGGGGAACGTCTCGCTCACGCGAGGGTCTCCTGGAGCCACGTGGCGATGCCGGGCCAACACACGTCACGGGCCCGCGGCGAGAGCACGAGGCCACGGTGCGAGAGCCCGGCTTCGATCGTCAGGATCTTGCGCTCCGACCCGACCCGCTCGACCACGTGCCGGCACGCCGCGACAGGGGCGAAGAGGCGATCCGAGCCGCCCGCCACCGCGAGGTACGGCGTGCGCACCGCGGCGAGCGCGGCGAAGTAGTCGAACCCGTCGGTCCCCACCCAGCCGCCCCGTACGTTCCAGCGCATCCATTCGGCGAGAATACCCGCCGCTTCGTCTTCGGAGCCGAAGCCCAGGGCGCGGCTGGGAAAGCGGCCCAGCAGGCGCGACAGGCCGATCGTCGTCGCCGCGAGGGACCAGCGCACGGGTCCGAGCCGCCGCGGGCCCGGCGTGCCGAGCGTGATGATCGCGGCCAGGGGCGCCGCCGCGGCGACACGGGACGACCAGCAGAGTCCCACCGCCCCGCCCGCCGAGTGCCCCAACCACGTGAGCGGCGCGCCGTCGGTTTCCTCGTGCACCCGGGCGACGAATGCGGGGGCATCGTGCAGCACCCAGTCCTGGAAGGTCCACGCCAGCGGTCGCGGCTCGCGGGCGCTGTCGCCGTGATGGCGCAGATCGGCGAGCCAAACGTCGAACCCCTGCGCACCGAGGAAATGCGCCAGCCCTCCGCCTGGGCCGTGCAGGAATGCGCGGTGGTTCGTGAAAGCGCCGTGCACGAGCAGTACCGCGGGCCGCCGGTCGCGATGGGCGCGGAGCCGGTGCAGGGCCAAGTCCACCCCGTCGATCGCCGGAATGTGCCGCGTGCTCATTCGTAGCGCCCCGCGGCTCGGTACGAGGCGTCGAGCAGCTCCACCGGGTGGCGCACCTGGGCACGAACCCCTCGCGCGGCGAGCCCGGCGCCGATCTGCATTGCGCAGCCGGGGTTACCGGTGGCGACCACCTGAGGCGCCACCGCGGCCAGCGCGTCGAGCTTGGGCTGGAGCACCGTGCGGGACATCTCGGGCTCGACGAGGGTGTAGAGCCCGGCGCTGCCGCAGCAGTCGTTCGCGCCGGCGACGGTCATGAGGCGGAGCAACGGAATCGCTGTAAAGAGCCGCTGCGGCGGTTCGGCGATCCGTTGCGCGTGCAGCAGGTGACAGGGCGGATCGTAGGCGACGTGCAGGTCGAGTGGCCCGCCGGCGACGGGACCACCGTTCGCGGCGAGGAGCTCGGTGACGTCGCGGACACGCGCGGCGAACCGACCGCCGTCACTCACCACGTGACCGTACTCCTTCATGAAAGCTCCGCACCCCGCACTGTTTACGACGATTGGCTCGTCGCCGTCCCCGAACGCGGCCACGTTCGCGCGCGCCAGGGCCCGCGCCCCGTCCCCGAGCCCCGCGTGCGCGTGCAGGGCCCCACAACAGACTTGTCCCGCGATTTCCCGCACCTCGTAGCCGTTGACCTGTAGGGTCCGGATCGTGGCGTCGTGGACGTGGGGGAAGAGACCTTGCATGACGCAACCGCGAAAGAGAAAGGCGGGTAAGGGCGGGGAACTGCGCGGAAATGCGGGGGCGCTCACTCTCTGCGCCTTTCCCCGCCGTTCCCCGCCTTTGGTCGCGGCGAGCATTCCCATGGCGAAGCCGATCCGTCCCCACCCGGCGAGCAGTCGGGGAAGACCTGTCGCGCGAAGCAGGCGGGCGAGCCGATACACCAGCGGCGATACTCCGGGTGCCGTAAGCGCCCACAACGCCGCCCGCGCCAGCCAGGGGACTCCGCCCGCCACGGCGAGCCGCTCGCGGGCCGTCTCGAGCCCCTGACCGTAGCGCACACCCGATGGGCAGACCGGCTCGCAGGCGCGGCAGCCGAGGCAGCGGTCTAGGTGATAAGCGAGCGCCGCGTCGGTCGCGGCGAGGTCGCCGCGTTCGAGCGCGCGCATCAACTCGATGCGGCCGCGGGGCGAGTCGGCTTCGTCTCCGGTGGCGAGGAATGTGGGGCAGGCTTGCAGGCAGAAGCCGCAGTGCACGCACGCGTCGAGTCCGGCGAAGCCTCCTCGTGCTTCCGCCTGTATCATTCGCCGTCGGTCGCGACGACCAACGCGCCGCCGGGATCGAATGTGCGTCGCAGCCCCGCGACGAGCGGGCCGGCGCCCTCGCGGTAGGCGCCGAAGTGGCCCACGGCCGTGCGCACCGGCCAGGGCGCGCGCTCGAGCGTCAACGGGACCTCGAGGGCCGCCAACGTGCGCCGCAGCCGCTGCAACCGATCGACGGTGGTGTCGCCGCTCCAGCGGATCGCGCCGGCGGCCGGGGCGGCGGAGATCCACTCGTCGCCTACCTGATGCTGGAGCAGATCGAGCAGCTCGTCGCTCGCCGCCGGCACGCCGCCGATCCGGAACGTCACCGGGCGGACCGCGAACCCCTCGGCCAGGCGCATCCAGAACCCGTGCGCTTCCTCGGCCCGGAGCGCCGTGAACCGGCCACCGCCACCGGTGGCGGCGCCGAGACCCAGCTCATCGGAGCCGACGAGCGTCGGTGAACCCACGAGCCGGACCGCCAGCGCCCAGCGATCGCGGCGGGCCAGCGCGGGGGAGACGAGCTCCAACGCGGCGGGGGTCAGCCCGGAAGCGGCGATGTCCTCGGCGATCTGCGTCAACTCGTCGCGCGAGCCCTCGAGCACGTGCGTCACGTCGGCGCGGGGGAGCGCCCGCAGGCGCAGGTGCACCAGCACGATCACGCCGAACGCGCCGAACGCGCCGGACTGCAACCGCGTGAGGTCGTAGCCGGCGACGTTCTTCATGACGCGGCCGCCGCTCTGCACCATCCGCCCGTCCCCCGTCACGAAGGTGACGCCCAGGAGGTGATCCTTCACGGGGCCGAACCCTTGGCGCAGCGGTCCGGCCGTGGCCGTGGCCACGATCGATCCGAGGGTCCGCCCTGCAAGCCCGGGTGGATCGATCGCGAGCCAGGCGCCGCGGTCGGCGAGCTGCTGGCGCAGTTGATCGAGCCCGATCCCCGCTTCGGCGGTGGCGGTCAGATCCTGAGGCTCGACGGCGGGCACGCGGTCGAGCCGCCGAGTGGTCAGCGCCAAGTCCGCGGGCGCGTCACTCGGGAGCCACGTGCCCGCCCCTTCGAGCCGCACGCGCCAGCCTTCTTGGTGCGCGGTGCCGAGCAGCAGGGCCACGGCATCGGGCGACCCCGGGGCGATCCGGGGGACGCGGTCGGTGCCGGACTCGAGGAGGGCACCGTCGCCGAGGAGCGCGCGGACCTTTTCGAGGATGGTCATGGGACCACCACAGGTGCGGGGTGCGGCGTGCGGGGTGCGGAGTTTCCATTGCCACTCCGCACACCCCACCCCGCACCCCGCACACTTGCCCATTCACGGCATGCATGAACGGGCACCACTTTTCCAGGATTCACGCGTTCTTCCGGATCAAACACCCTTCGCACAGCGTGCATCGCGCCCAGCGACTCCGCGTCGAAGATGAGCGGCATGTAGCGCAGCTTGTCGAGCCCGACGCCGTGCTCGCCGGTAATCGTGCCCCCCGCCGCGATGCAGGCGCCCATGATCTCGGCGCTCGCCAGCTCGACGCGGGCGCGCATCGCCTCGTCGGTCGCGTCGAAAGAAATGTTGGGGTGGAGGTTGCCGTCGCCGGCGTGGAATACGTTGCTCACGACGAGCCCGTACCGGGCCGCAATGCCGGCGATCGTCTCGAGCACATCGGGGAGCGCGGAGCGGGGCACGACGGCATCCTGCACGACCAGGTCGCGCGACAGGCGACCCATCGCGCCAAACGCTTTCTTGCGGCCCTGCCAGAGACGCTCGCGCTCGCGCTCGTCGGCAGCAGTGCGTACCGAACGAGCACCGGCCTGCTTCAATAGCGCCGCAACCGCCTCAGCCTCCGCGGTCACCGCGCCCTCCGCGTGGCCATCGAGTTCCACGAGCAGGACGGCAGCAGCATCGCGCGGGTATCCGGCCGCGTACACCGAGTCTTCGACGGCCTGGATGCACGACTGATCCATCATCTCCAGGGCTGCTGGGACGATCCCCGCGGCGATGATCGCCGACACGCCTTCACCGGCGGCGCGCAGCGCGGTGAAGTCGGCGAGCAGGGTGCGCACGGCGCGGGGCAGGGGCGTGAGCCGCACGCTAATGCGAGTCGCGACGCCGAAGTTGCCCTCGGACCCCACGAACAGGCCTACGAGATCGGGTCCCCACGGCTCGCCGCCGGGGCTCCCCAGCTCAACGGTCTCGCCGGTCGCGAGCACGATCTCGAGGGCCAGGATGTGGTTCGCCGTGACGCCGTATTTCAGACAATGCGGTCCGCCCGCGTTCTCGGCGACGTTGCCGCCGATCGTACAGGCGCTCTGGCTCGACGGATCGGGGGCGTAGTGCAGGCCGTGGGGGCGGGTGGCGGCCGAGAGACGAGCGTTCACCACGCCGGGCTCCACTAGGGCGGACCGGTTCGCCGCGTCGATCTTTACTATGCGGTTCAACCGCGTGAGGACGATCAGGACCGCGCCGTCCTCCGCGAGCGCGCCGCCCGAGAGTCCCGTCCCCGCGCCACGCGGGACGAATGGGATGCCGAGCGCGGCGAGAAGCCGGATGACGGCGATCACCTCTTCGCGGGTGCCGGGGAGTACGACGACGTCGGGGAGGCGGCGGTGGGTCGGGAGGCCGTCCATGGCGTACGTCACGCGCTCGGCTACCGCGACGCGCACGTGCCGCGATCCCACGATCGCCGCGAGGTCATCCGCTAGGGCGCGGGTACTCACGGAACCTTCTCTATTTGTGGATGGGCACCGCCCTTGCCATTACTTCGGGCGCGGTGCCGGATGGTGGCGCGGCGCTCGGCGTCGGCGGCGAGGGGCTGGAGCAGGGCGGCGAGGCGGCGTAGCCGGACGGTAGTGCTGCGGATCGCGAGCAGGGCCAGCTTGCCGGTCGCCTCGAGCTCGAGCGAGGCCGCGACCCGGAACGACAGCGCCTCGGGGTCCACGGGGAGCTCGGGGGGCTCCTGTTCCAACGCCTCCATCACCCTGAGGAAGTCGCGCCGCACGTCCTGTCCCAGTCCCTCGGTCTCCGACGAGTCGCCGGGTTCGTCGCTGAACTCCTCGACGCGCGCCATCCGGTAGGACCGGTCGGTCGGCAGCCATTCGAGTAGCACGAAGCGCTGCTCGCCGGTCGTCAGGATATCGGAGCGGCCGTCGGGGAGGGCCTGAGTCGTCAGGATGTTCGCGATGCAGCCGATGTCGCCAGGTGCAGGCTCGGGATCGGATTCTTGGTCGGCGGGGGAGGCGGCGTACGCGATCCCGAAGCGGCGGTCGCGGTCCAAGCAATCGGAGAGAAGAGCACGGTACCGGGGCTCGAAGATGTGCAAGGGCTGCGTGGCCCCCGGGAACAGGACGAGGGGCAACGGAAAGATGGGAAGCTCCCGGGACATGCATAAAGTATACAGGCGGCTAGACGCCTAGGCAGACGCCTAGGTGCCCAGACGCCTAGCGGGCCCTAGGAAAAAGGGGTCAGGAAGGCTTCCTGACCCCTCACTCCTAGAAACCGCTAGGCGTCTCGACGTCTAGGCGCCTGCCTGAGGACTAGCCGTCTATGCTGCCCTCCAGAAGCCTTTGAGAGCTCTGCCGTCGGGCGACTCGCGCAGCTTTTCGAACGCCCGTTCGCGAATCTGTCTGATCCGCTCCCGAGTGACGCCCATCAGTGCCCCGATCTTCTCGAGCGTCATCGCCTCGCTGCCCTCCTCGAGGCCGTAGTAGAGATAGAGGATCTTGCGCTCGCGCGGCGTCAGGTACTTCTGGAAGATGCGGTCGATGAACTCGCGCATCAGCTTGCCGTCGGTGCGCTCTTCGATCTCGCCGCCTTCTTGACCCGCGAAGCGCTCGCCCAGGGTCGCCGCGTCCTTGTCGGAGCGATCGACCGGCGCGTCGAGCGACAGCTCGGCGGCGGTCATGCGGCGCGCCGTGCGGACGTTCTCGACGGTGTCTTCGAGCGCCTGCGCGATCTCGTTGTCGGTCGGCTCCCGGCCCAGCTCCTGAGACAGATATGTCTCGGTCCGGCTCATGCGAATGAGCTGGGAGTTCTGGTTCAACGGGATGCGGACGCTGCGCGTCTGCTCGGCGAGGGCCTTGAGCACGGCCTGGCGAACCCACCACACGGCGTACGAGATGAACTTCACGCCCTGGTCGGGATCGAATTTCTTGACGGCCTTGAGGAGACCCTCGTTGCCGATGGCGACCAGCTCGGAGAGGTCTAGCCCGTGGCCCTGGTATTTTTTGACGTAGGAAATGACGAAGCGAAGATTGGCAGTGACGAGACGCTCGGCGGCTTTTTCGTCCCCGCGCTGGACTCGGCGCGCGAGTCGGCGTTCTTCCGCGGGGTCTTTGATCAGTGGGAGTTTTTGGATGTCTTGCAGGTATTGATCGAATGCGCCTGAGGGGGTAGTGCGAAAGAATGCCTTCGCCTTGCCGCCGTTCGACCTAGCCATGCGCGACTCCCGGGTGGGCAACCGAGTGTATAGGAGACGGCGAAACCGTCCGCCGCCATTTAGGCCGACATCCAACCGCGCCAATATAGGATTGACTGCCAGATGGTGCAAATTGTGGCAGTTTTCCACATCACAAATTGTTAGATGAGTAGAGATTCCAGCGTTTGTCCACTATCCACAATGCATGTGGAAATGGAATGTGGAGGCTAAAAACGCGCCCGTATGTGGAGACGTGGAAGGATTGTGGGGAAGGTATTGGGCGGGTTGGTTACTCCTGCGACCGCGCAGCACCTCCCCCACAGGGTCCTTATCGCACGAAGACGATGGCAGTGTCGGCGAGCGCGTGGAATCGGGCGATAAGTACCGCGCGACCGACTCCCACAGCGTCGAAAACCGTGTACGACGTGCCTCGCACGCGAATCCTCAGAACCGTAGTCGTATCGGTCAGGTCCCACTGTATCGCCGCTGGCCAGATTTCGCGCCCGGCGGAGTCCCGAACCACCGCGCTGACGACCCCAGAGTCGCCCACGGCCCGCTCCTGAGTCGCGGGAGTGACGGTAATGCTCGCCGCTCCGGACGGTGGAGGTAGCGAGTCCGGCGGCAGTGAATCCGGAGGCAGGGAGTCCGGCGGGAGCGAGTCC
>WNFK01250903.1_pt1 | contig 19698 bp, 15 predicted proteins | sample 5400281 | NCBI WGS metagenome assembly WNFK01 (sample SAMN13153350, study PRJNA577476) | soil metagenome | isolation source: 20 cm soil on Douglas fir-dominated hillslope | place: USA:California | collected 2013-09-17
CTGACGCCCCTTGTGGAACTCCTTCTGGGCGCGATACACGCCGTACCCGGCCAGGGGCTCGATCTCCTGCGTCCACCGGTTGCTCAGACTGTCCACGAACGTGGCCCGTTCGCGCGCCGTCACGGCGGTCAGGCCGCCCACATTCCAGCTGCCCGCGACTTTGCCGGTGAGCTTCAAGGCGCCCAGAATGTGCGCGCCGTCGGGCCCATCGGCGTAGCCGCCTTCGGGCGCGCCGGCACCGAGCGAGCGGCCGATGCGCCGACTATAGAAGAAGTTGGGGCGCGGCCAGTTGAAGCTCCAGGCGTTGCGCGCGCCGCCGTTGCCAAAATCGAAAACCGACGACCCATCCACGAAGAAGGGCCGCTTTTCGCTGAAGAAGGTCTCTACATCGCTCAGATTCACGACCGCGGGATCGACTTCCACTTGTCCGAAGTCCGGGTTCACGGTCGCGTTGAGGGTGAGGTTCGACCCCAGGCCGATCCGAGCGTCCGCGCCAAACCCCGGCGTCAGCTGCGAGCCGTCGTTGAACGGGTCGCCCGCGGCGTGCGGCGTGAACGCGGCGCGGGTCGTGACGTACGGCATCACCTCGAGGCGCCGCGGCGGCTCGATGCGCTCGATGCCGACGAGGTCTGGGAAGCGCGACACGAAGCCACTGCCGTCCTTCGGCGTGTAGACGACGAAGTCGTATTCGTTGCGGCGCGCGATATCGCGCCGGAAGTTGATGCCCCAGACGTACTGGGTCTGCTTCACGAACCGCAGCTGCGAGTAGGGAATCCGCAGCTCGGCGGTCCACCCCAGCGAGTCGCGGCTCACTTTCCCCTCCCACACGCCGTCCCAGCTGTCGTCGTCCCACTCGTCGTTGAACAGGGTGCCGTCGTGGAGCGTGCCGGCCGCCGTGATGCCGAAATAGAAGCCGCTGCGCTTGTCGTGATAGGGATCGATGTAGACGGTAAAGCGGTCGGAGTTGGTGCCTTGATCGCGGCGCGCCAGCCGGGCGACGATCGAGTCGGGGTGCGAGTCGTACAGCCGGGCGGCGATGTACAGGGCCGCATCGTCGTACGCGATGTACACCACCGTGCTCTCACTTGCCGTCTCGCCTTCCTTCGGATCCCGCTGCAGGAAGGCCGAAACCCGTTCAGCCGATCGCCACATCGGCTCGAGCAGGAGACCGTCGATCGCGGGAGGTTGTGCCAGACGCACCGCACGGACCTGCTGCGGCGCCGTCAACGGAGAGTCGACGGGAACCGCCGGCGGAGACACGGCGGTCAGCAACAGATAGAACGACAGCGTTGTCGTCATAGAGCCCGGCTTTGGTGTGAACGGTGGACCAAGGTCGCGGACCGCTGACGGCGAGCGCGCGTGCTATCGACTCTATGACAGATGCCGCGCGTAAATGGTTGCAACGGGTGCGTCAGAAACCGGTGGGGACAGCTAAATTCTGCGCAGGACTCCCTTTACCACGACGCCCAAGACCCGGGCGATCTCCTTCCCCATCTCCAGCACCTCCTCGTGGGCCAGCGACTCGCCCGTGAGTCCGGCGGCGGGGTTCGTAATGGACGAAAACCCGAGGCAGCGAATCCCCCGCGCCCGCGCCGCGACCACTTCCGGGACGGTCGACATCCCCACGGCATCGGCGCCAAGGCGCTCGAGCATCCGCACCTCGGCGGGGGTCTCGTAGGAGGGACCGAGCAGCCCCGCGTACACGCCCTCCTCCAGGGGGATCCCGGCCTCGCGGGCCACGGCGCGCGCATGAGCGCGCAGTTCGGCGTCGTAGGGCTCGTGCATGATCGGGAAGCGCTGCTCGCCGGGTTCGGAGGGGCCAGTCAACGGATTGCGCCACATGAAGTTGATGTGGTCGGCGATGAGCATGAGGGAGCCGGCGCGGAAGGTCCGCCGCACCCCGCCCGCCGCATTCGTGACGATAAGGATCTGGATGCCGAGTCCTGCGAAAACCCGCACGGGAAGGGCGGCGACGGCGGCGGAATGGCCTTCATATAGATGGAAGCGCCCCGCCTGCACGATGACCGGAACGCCTTCGAGTGTTCCGGCGACGAGTTCCCCCTTGTGGCCCGCCACGCCAGGCTCAGGGAAGCCAGGGATGTCTCGATAGAGGATTCGCAGGGGGTCGGTGATCTCGTCGGCGAGAAACCCGAGCCCCGAGCCGAGGACGATCGCGACCCGGGGCTTCCTCGGTCCCAGCTTCTTGCGGACGGCGTCCAGCGCCGCGCCAACACTCACAATAGAATGCCCGCGAGCGTTGCCGAGAGGAAGTTGGCCAGCGTGCCCGCGATCATGGCACGGAATCCGAGCCGGGCCAGATCGTGCTTGCGCTCCGGGGCCAGCGCGCCGATCCCGCCGATCTGGATGCCGACCGAGCTGAGGTTCGCGAATCCGCAGAGCGCAAACGTCGCGATGGTGAACGAAACCGGATCCAGGCTTGCCTTCAACGGCCCGAGATGCGCGTACGCAATGAATTCGTTGATCACCATCCGCTCGCCCAGGAGCCCACCGACAACGCCACTGTCGTGCCACGGCACACCCATCACCCAGGCGATCGGTCGGAAAATCCACCCAAGGACGGTCTGCAGGGTTGCCGGGAACCACGAGAAGTCGACGTGCAGGCCAAGGAGCGTGAACTCGATTCCGTGAATCCAGCCAAACAGACCGTTGACGAGAGCGATGAGCGCGATAAATGAAATCAGCATCGCGATCACGTTGAGCATGAGGTGCAGGCCTTCGCCGGTGCCGCGTGCCGCCGCGTCCAGGACGTTCACGTCGGTGCGTGGGATGTCGACCTTTACACCGCCCAGCGTCTCTGGCGTTTCGGTTTCGGGCTCGAGAATCTTCGACATCATGATCGTGCCCGGCGCCGTCATGATGACGGCGGTCAGGAGATGGCGCGCCTCGATGCCGAACGCAATGTAGGCCGCCATGATCGACCCCGAGACGTGCGCCATGCCGGCGGTCATGACCGTCATCAGCTCCGACTTCGTCATCCGCGGCAAGAAGGGACGGATCGTCAGGGGCGCCTCGGTCTGGCCCATGAAGATCGACGCGGCAACGTTGAGACTTTCAGCGCCGCTCGCCCCCATGATCTTGTTCATCGCTACCGCCAACCACTTCACGACGATTTGCATGATGCCGAGGTAATACATGATCGCGAACAACGCCGAGACGAAAATGATGGCGGGCATGATCTGAAACGCGAACACCACGCCGATGCTCGAGTTGTGTTTCCCGATTTCCCCGAAGACGAATTCCGAGCCGGCATACGAGAAACTCAGGATGTTCGTGACTACTCTGCCTAGCCACCTGAAAAGGTCCTGACCGAAGGGCACTCGCAGGACGAACACGGCGAGGACGACCTGCAGTCCGACGCCCCATCCCACGACGCGCCAACTGATGGCCTTGCGATTCCTGGAGAGCGCAAACCCGAGCGCAAGGATCAACACGAGGCCGAAGAGACCCGTGAGTCGCGAGCCGAGGCCCCGCGGGACAGCCGCGACGGGGGCCGCGACCTGCGCGGCCGCGGCCGTGGTGTCCTGCACTGCCGGCACGGGCGCGCCCTGCAGCGTGTTGAACACGAACCGTGGGAGAGTGAAGACGGCGAGAAAGCACACGAATGTGATCGCGAAAGCTTTCAGAGAGCCTCCAGTTCGCTTTGAACCCGGGACACGAGCGCCACTTTCTCGAAGTCTGGCAGAAACGCGCTCTCACACGCGTTCAACACCACGCGGGAGAGATCGTCCGGAGACAACCCCAGGGCAGCGTGCGCCAGGTAGTACTCGTCAGTCAGGGTGACGCCGTCGGTCAGGCGGCCGTCGGTGTTGAGGGTGACGACCACGCCCTGCTGGAGATAGCGCTTGAAGGGATGTTCCGCCACCTGCGTGACGGTGTGCGTGTGTACGTTGCTCGACAGACACATTTCCAGCGGAATGCGGCGTTGAATAACTTCGTCGAGCAAGGCCGTGTCCTCGCCGAGCCGCGTGCCGTGGCCGATGCGCGTGGCGCCGCACTCGTGCAGCGCTTCGTGAATCGAGCTGGGCCCGTCGCCCTCGCCGGCGTGGCAGGTGCAGGCCATGCCATGCGCCGCCGCATACTCGAACGCGGCCTTGTGCTCCCGCGCCGGGTGGCCGCGCTCGGCGCCGGCCAGGTCGAACGCGATGACGCCGGCTGCCCGGTAGTCCGCCGCGGCGCGCGCCAGCTCGAGCGACTCCGCGGGTGCCCTCGTCCGGATGCCGCACACGATTAGACCGACCTTGGTGCCCGTCTCCGCTTCGGCCCGGCGGATGCCCGCGAGCGGCGCCTCGATCGCGCCCGCCAGCGTCAACGCGGGGCGGTGTAACAGCGGCGAGTAGCGCACTTCGACGTAGCGGACGTTCTCGGCGGCCACGTCCACGACGAACTCGTACGCGACCCGCTCCAGCGCTGCTTTCGTCTGAAGGACCGACAGCGTGACGTCGTACTTCTGGAGATACTCCTCGAGGCTCTTCGCGTCGCGCACCAGCATCGCTTTCGCGAGCGCCTCGGGGGTGTCGGCGGGAAGACGGATGTGCTGTGCGCGCGCCAGCTCGAGCATCGTGGCGGGACGGAGCGCGCCGTCGAGGTGGACGTGCAGCTCGGCCTTGGGCCAGCGCCGCAGCGCGTCCTTGGTGAGACGCGGGCCCCCGCCCCGGGCGGAGACCACGACGCGGAACACGGCGCCCGCTTCTCCCACTGCGTCGCCCGCGTCGACCGGCCGGCCGGCGGAGTCCGTGACGTAGGCGTCCCCGCTATCGATCAAACGCGCGAGACCGACGTCGGCTGCAACCACGGCGTCGCGCACGCGGGCCTCGCGAGCTACATCGACCGCCTTGTCGTTGATGAAGACCCGCATCAGCGGCCGGCCCGGTGGAAGCGCGCGTCGCTGGGCGCCTCCACCGGCGTGCGCAGGACGCCGACGTAGTTGATCAGCAGATCCAGGTCCAGGATGTTCAGATCTTGCGCCGGCGCGCCCACGAACATCGCGTACCCCGAGCCGCCCGCCGCGAGGAAATCGGGTAGGGCGAGCGTGTACGTGCTTCCCCCATCGATTTCCTTGCCGCTGGTCAACCTCGTGCGGGCGACACGCCTCCCGGCCCGGTGCTCGGGGTCGTACCACACCTCGACCCCCGACACGTGGCAATCGGGATCGCCGCTCGTGCCCTCCACGCAGTGCTCGAGCGCCTGGAGCAGCGCCGATCCCTTGACGGTGAGACGCAGCATGCGGTTCTGGAACGGCTCGACCATTTGGACATCGCCCCAGGTAACGTTGCCCTCCGGCAACCCGGCCCGAATGCCGCCGTTGTTGATCATCCCGACATCGGCCTTCCCGATATTGCGCGCCGCGTCGGCGATGAGCCGACCCAAGCCATACTCGGCGCCCTCACGCTTCAGCGGGACCTTGAGTCGGCCAACCGACCGGCCGGTGACGCTCTTGATGGCGTCGAGCTGCGCCGCCAGGGCCCCGGCCAGGTCGACGTTGGGTCGTACCGCGTCGGCGTAGGGAGTCACGAGCTGCGCCCGAGCTTCTCGGCGCGTGCCACCGACCCGCACGAAGTCCACGACCGCGATGTCGCGTCCGCTCGACCCCGGCTGGACGATCGGGATGCCGTTGATCGTGGTGTCAACCCGTTGGTGACTGTGCCCGGCGAGAATCAGGTCAACGGACCCCGAATCGAGACCTCGCGCGACGTCAAAAATGGCACCCGAGCCCTCATGCGCGGCGACGATGACGAAGTCGGCCGCGGCACGGGCGGCGGGCAGGTAGCGGCGAATCGCTTGCGCGCCGTCCCCGAACGCGAGCCCGCGCACGTTGCGCGGCGCCGTCGATGTGGGGGTGCTGACCGTGGTGAGGCCGATGACGGCGATCTTCACGCCGTTTTTGGTGACGACGGTCCACGGCAGCGCCCAGTCGGGGCGTGCCGAGCCTGCCGAGTCGGTGATGTTGGCGGAAAGGAACTTGTAGTGCGCATCCTGCATGCGCGCGAGCAGCGTGTCGATCGACCAGTCGAACTCGTGATTCCCGATGGCGGCGGCGTCGATCCCCAGCGTGTTCATCGTCGCGATCACACCGCGGCCGTAGTTGAGGTTCGAGACCGGCGTCCCCTGCATCTCATCCCCCGCATCCAATCGAACGGTCGTGCAGCGGCACGCGGCCGCGAGGCTGTCCATCCACGGTTTGAGCGCCGCCGCGCCACCGACGGCTCGCCCTGCCGACCAGTCCCAGACGCGCGGCTCGAGCTGCCCGTGCAGATCGGTGAGTGCCAGCACGCGCAACAGCGTGCTATCTGCCCGGCTGACGGGCGGCGCGGCGGGTGCGAACGCGGCGCCGGCGAGCGCCCGCGCCTCGGGAGGGAGGATGCTCCAGCTCGGCCGGTAGTACGCGCGCGCGTCGAGCGCATGGACGCGGCGAATCTCGTCGACCAGGAGCTCGCGAATGTCCTCGCCGCGATCGTACGTGACACGCGCACCTGCCAGCATCGCGTACCCCCCGCCGCCCGCCGCGCGGTAACTGTTGAGTGCGAGCGTAAAGCTGTCGGTCGGTTGAACGATCTTCCCCTCGTACGCGAGACCGCGGATGCGCTGTCCCGCTGGGCGCGACAGGTCGATGTTGTAGACGACGCCACTCACGACATCGAAGTTGTAACCCGGAATCGTGTCGTCGATGATGCGGCGCATGCCGGGCTGATAGGTCTGGTAGTATCGCGCCGCGTGCTCGAGGAACTGGCGCAGCTGCTGGCCGGAAATACGCACCGCGCGAAGCGTGTTCTCGTACGGATAGACGCCCGCGACGTCACGCAGGTGGATTTCGCCGTCCGGGAGACCCGCCTGCACCTCGAACGCCGCGGCGGCGGAGAGCTGCGCCCCCGTCTTGCGCCGCTGCACTTCATTGATGAAGTCGAGGAGCGCGCCGTCCTGCACGCGGGCGTAGCGCGCGTCGAACCCAGGTCCCGCCGTTCCGATCGGCGTCGCGGCCCAAAGCCGCGCCGCCTGGTGCGCGGCCTCGAGCCTCCTGGTAAAGCGCGGCAGCTCGGGCGTAGTCCGGAGCGGGATGAGATCGGCCCGCACCAGGGCGACCTTCCCTTGCACGAGAAACACGTGCACCACCGACAGGCTCTGGGCCCAGTTCCTGGGCTGCACGAAATGCACGCCATTGATGACTGTGTCGCGGATTTCGCGGTGACTGTGACCCACGATCACGACATCGGGCTTCGGGGTGACGGAGGCGAGGGCAGCCGCATCGTTCTCGGGGCCCACGCCCGTCGTGTCGTAGCTCGACCCGCCGCCCAGTCCGGCGTGGATCAGCACGACCTTCACGTTCGCCCCTTCGCGCTCGAGCTGCGCGAGGGCGGCGGGCGCGGCGTCGGCGACGCGGCGCACCCGCACCTGTCCCGCGAGCTGCGCGCGGTCCCAGACCATCACGCCCGGCGTGGTGAACCCGGTGATGCCGACGCGCACGCCGGAGCGTTGCAGCACGACCGTGGCCGGGAACAGCGACCCACCGGCGGTGAGGTCCACGTTCGCGGCGACGTAATGGTAGGTCGCCTCGACGCCGGCGCGGCGCAGCAGCGACAGCCCGAAGTCGAAGTCGTGGTTGCCCGGGGTCGCGGCGTCGTACTGCAGAGCGTTCAGCGCATCCACGATGGGGTGCGGCTGGCGCTGGTCCTCCCGCCCGAAAAACGTCGCGAAGGGGTTGCCCTGCAGCAGGTCGCCGGCGTCGACCAGCACCAGCCGGCCGGGATACTGGGCGCGCAGCGTATCGAGGATCGTCGCCGCGCGCGACAGGCCCCCCGGGGCCTCGGCGTCACGCACGTAATCCCACCCGAGCGCGCGGCCGTGCACGTCGGTGGTCGCGACGATGACGAGGTGGGTGGTGTCAGGGACTTGGGATGGAGCCGGCGAGGCGAGAAGCAGCGCGAACAGAAAAACCATAGTGCGCCGTAATCTGATGAAGGCTCACCGTTTGCGCCACAGGCTGGCGAGCCATCCGTCACGGAATTACCATCCCGCCTGCATGCCAACCACGCACCGAGTCTTGGTAGTGGACGATGAGCCCGACATCACAGCGCTCGTCGCCTACCATCTGGCGAAAGAGGGCTACCGCGTCACGACGGCGGCGAACGGCACCGACGCGCTGCGATCCGCCCGCGAAGAGCGGCCCGATCTCGTCGTGCTCGATCTGATGCTCCCCGGACTCTCGGGCTACGACATTCTCGCCGAGCTGCGCCGCCGCGAGGAGACGCGCGAGGTGGGCGTCATCCTCCTCACGGCCCGCAAGGAAGAGCCCGACCGCATCAAGGGCCTCTCGCTCGGCGCCGACGATTACCTCGCGAAGCCGTTCTCGCCCAAGGAGCTCGTGCTGCGTGTGGCCGCGATCCTGCGGCGCCTCGCCGCGCCGGCGGTCGCGTCGGGAGGGCGGCTCGCCGCCGGTCCGATCGCGCTCGACCGCGGTGCGCATCGCGTCACGGTGAGCGGCCAGGAGATCGAGCTCACCGCCACCGAGTTCCGGTTGCTCGACAAGCTGATCGAGCGGAGAGACCGCGTGCTGAGCCGCACGCAGCTCCTCGAGTCCGTGTGGCGCGCGCAGCCGGACATTCAGACGCGGACGGTGGACATGCACGTCCAGCGGCTGCGCGCGAAACTCGGCGACGCTGGCGAGTGGGTCGAAACGGTGCGCGGCGTGGGCTACCGCTTCCGCGAGCCGGTCCCTCCACCTACGCAGCGCCGCGGACGGGCATGAAGCTCGCCACGCGGCTGTTCCTGAGCATGAGCCTGCTCGTCGCCGCGGCCGTGGCCGGTTCGATCATCGCGGCGGACGCGGTGTTGCGCCGCGATCTCGAGGCCGAGACCGCCGCCACGCTCGAAGCGGAGGCGCGCCTCTTGGCGGGATTCCTCCCCGCCGACTCCGCCCACTGGCCCGAGATCGCGCGCAGCGCCGGCCAGCAGCTGGGCCGCCGCGTCACCCTCATCGATCAGGCCGGTCGCGTCCGCGGCGACGCCGACTTCGACCGCGCGGCGCTGGCGGGCCTCGAGAATCACGCCGGGCGGCCCGAAGTGCGCGCCGCGCTCGACGCCGGCATCGGCCGGGACGAGCGGCTCAGCGCGTCCACCAATGCGCGCCAGCTCTACGTGGCGGTGCGGGGCGGGCCCCCCGGGATTGCGGTCGTGCGCGTCTCGGCGTCCCTCGCCGGCATCGACGCCCGCATCCATGCCGTGCAACGGGCCGCCGTGGGAGCGGGCCTCGTGATGCTGATGGGGTCGGGCCTCGTCGCTTGGCTGCTCGCGGGAGCGCTGGCCCGGCCGCTCATCCAGATCGCGGGCGCTGCCCGCGACTTCGCGGCGGGACGTCCCGCCGTCCTGCTCGACTCGCGCATTCCGGAGCTGGCCAGCCATGTGGACGCGCTCCGCCAGATGCACGAGGAGCTCGATGACCGGTTCGCCGAGCTGCGCCGTGAACGCGAAGAGTCGCGCACCCTCCTGGAAGCGCTCTCGGACGGCGTGATCGCGGCGGACGCGCGCGGCGCCATCATCTCGTGCAACTCCGCCGCCCGCCGGCTGCTCGAGTTCCGCCCCGGGGATCCCCTCCCACCTCTCACCGAGCTGTTCCACGATCAGCAACATCGCGCCCTGATGCGCGAGGTGCTCGAAGGGCGCGCGGTCGAGCGGCGCGAGATCGACATGGGGGAGCGAACCGTGCTCGTCTCAGGCCGGACCCTGCCCGACGGCGGCGCGCTGCTCGTCATGAGCGACGTCACCGACATGCGGCGCCTCGAGACCATGCGGCGCGACTTCGTCGCGAACGTCTCTCACGAGCTGAAAACCCCGCTGACGGTGATTGCCGGCTACGCCGAAACCCTCGCCGCCGAAGCCGAGCCCTCCTCCCAGATGGCCGGCTTCGCCGCCACGATCGGCCAAAACGCCCGGCGCATGCAGCTCTTGGTGGACGGGCTGCTCGACCTGTCGCGCATCGAATCGGGTCACTGGCAGCCGCACCGCTCCGTTGTCGAGATCGAAGCCGCCGCCCGCGATGCCTGGGGGCCTTTCGCCGAACGCGCCGAGACGTCGCATGTCCGTTTGGAGACGACGCTCCCCCGCGACGCGCACGCCCTCTCGGCCGACCCCGATGCACTACGCCAGATCTTCACAAACCTATTCGACAACGCGTTGCGTCACACCCGCGCGGGGGGCACGATCCGGGTCGCCGCCCACGTCGAGCCCGCCGGCATGGCGGTCTCGGTGGCCGACACCGGGAGCGGCATCCCCCCCGAGCATCTGCCGAGAGTCTTCGAGCGGTTCTATCGGGTCGATCACGGGCGCGCGCGGCACCAGGGTGGGACGGGCCTGGGGCTCGCGATCGTGAAGCACCTGGTCGAAGCCCATGGGGGCCGCGTCGAGGCCGAAAGCACGCTGGGACACGGCACGACGATCCGCCTGCACTTTCCCGCCGTTACGAAGCCGTAACCTCTCCGTCACTCGCCGTTGACGGCGGCCCGCGATTCTTGTCGCCATGCGAAACGCATTGCTGCCCGATCGGTACGTTCGTTGGCCCGGCGGCGGATGCACGGCCGACGTCCGGGAGCAGGTAGCGGAGGCTAAAACCGGCTCCGCTATCTGCTTTTTTTTTGATATTTGTTACCATTCCGTGACAGGGTCGATTCTCCCCGGTGACCACGCCGGGCGAGCTTTTCCGCGTGGTCGATGGTACATCGCTCACTTTTCTTGAGGAGATCACCGTGCACGCAAGACTCGCCTTTCGAGCGCTCGCGGCCGTCGCGCTGAGCGCGCTCACTGCGTCAGCTGTACGGGCGCAGGCATCCGCCCAGCAGGCACCGCAAGTGTCCGTCACGGGCGTGGTTTATACGCAGTACCAGTACTCCGACGCGCCGATCGCTGCCAAGAGCACCTTCGACATGACGCGCGCGTACGTAAACGTGCTCGGCCGGTTTTCAAACGGCATCACCACCCGGCTCACCACGGACATCCTTCCCAGCGCCGCCGGAAACCAGTTCGTCCGGCTCAAGTACGCCTACGCGGCGTGGACACCGACCGGCAGCAGCCTCACCTACAAGTTGGGCATGATCCACACCCCGTGGGTCGATTTTGAGGAGACGTTGTGGGACTACCGTATGCAGGGCACGATCGCGGTCGATCGTAACCCGCTAGGCGGGCCAAGCACGATGACCGCTGCGGACATCGGTGTGGGCGTCGACGGCCACTGGAAGGGGGAGCAGGTCAATGCCCAGTTCGCACTCGTGAACGGAGAAGGCTACTCCGGGGGCACGGGCGACTTCCGCAAGGATTTCGAGGCCCGCGTCTCCGTCCGGCTGCAACCCACCAACGACAACAGTCGCGTCGGCGGACTGCGGGCGTCGGGATACGTCGGGGTCGGCAAGGCCACCGGCGGCGCCGACCGCAACCGCTACCTGGGAATGGTGTCGTACCGGACGAACCAGTACACCGTCGCGGGTGAGTTCGTGTCGGTGAAGAACGCGGCCCTGACCGGGAGCATCATCAGTGCCTTCGGCGTCTATCACCTGTCGCCCCCCAGCAAGATCGCTGTGGTGGCCCGGGTGGACATCGTCGATCCCAACACCAGCGTCGCCAATGATGGCGACACCCGGATCATCGGTGGCGCGTCGTACCAGTTGTCTCCGAACGTGCGCCTGCTCGCCGACCTCGATCGTCGGAAGGCCCAGGCCGCTGGGGCGGCTGTCAATCAGTTCCTAATCCAAGCGCAGTTCGTGTTCTAACTCGACCCAGACCGAGGACGACCCTGTGAAGACGACACGTACCATCGCCCTCGTTGCGCTGCTCTGCGCCGCCGCTCCGGCGGCGGCGCAGGTGCAGCTCAACGGCGCCGGCGCGACGTTCCCGAACATCATCTATCAGAAGTGGATGCTGACTTACAATCAGGCGAACCCGACCGTCCAGCTGAACTACCAGTCGATCGGCTCGGGCGGCGGGATCCGCCAGTTCTCCGACGGCACCGTCGACTTCGGCGGGACCGATGCCCCGATGACCGATTCGGCCATCGCGGCGATTCAAGGCAATGTGCTGCACATCCCCACCGTCCTCGGCGCGATCGTGGCGACCTACAACCTGCCCGGCGTCACCGCGCAGGTGAAGTTCACCCCGGACGTGCTGGCCGACATTTTCCTGGGCAAGGTTACCAAGTGGAACGATGCCCGGATCGCCAGCGTCAATCCAGGCGTCGCGCTCCCGGCGACCGACATCGTGGTCGTGCACCGCGCCGACGGCTCTGGGACGACGTACGGCTGGACCGACTACCTGACAAAGGTCAGCCCTGACTGGGCATCCCAGGTTGGCAAAGGGACTTCGGTCAACTGGCCCGTCGGACTCGGGGGCCGCGGCAACGAAGGCGTGGCCGCGACCGTGAACCAGACCCCCGGCGCCATCGGCTACGTTGAGCTTGGCTATGCCACCATCAACAAGATGGCCTATGGCCAAGTGCGAAACAGCGCCGGCAAGTTCGTCTCCCCAACCCTCGAGGCCGTCACCGCCGCCGCGGCGGGCGTGTTGTCCAAGATGGGCGCGAACACCGACTTCCGCGTGTCGCTCACGAACCCCGACGGGGCGGCTGCCTACCCCATCGCCACGATGACGTGGCTCCTGGTCCACAAGACCTACGCCGACGCGGCCAAGGCCAAGGCCCTGGTGCAGTTCATCTGGTGGGCGGAGACCGAAGGCCAGGCTGCCGCACCGGGTCTGGGATATGCACCGCTGCCACAGCAGCTGCGGCCCTGGATCCAGGCTCGCCTGAAGACCATTACGGCCTCGACAGCGCAGTAGGTCCAGACCGCATGCAGTGACAATTCCGTTACACGGTTGTGACGATAGACCGACGGGGGACCGGTAGGTTCCCCGTCGGCATGACCACCCTCCCAATCGAGCCGGTCCCGGCCCCACCACCCAGCATCGAGACGCCGAGCGCCGAGCCGCGATGGACCTCGCTGCGCGGGGTCAATGCCAGTGACCGGATCTATAAGGGCGTGCTGACCGTTCTGGCCCTGGCACTCCCGTTCCTGATCGTCGCCCTGTTTGTCCAGTTGTTCGTCAGCGCCCTTCCGGCGATCAAGCGGTACGGCTTCTCGTTCCTGTGGACCTCCACGTGGGACCCCGTGGCGGAGATCTACGGGGCGGCCCCGATGATCTTCGGGACGCTCGCATCCTCCTTCATCGCCCTGCTGATCGCGGTGCCCCTCGCCCTCGGCGTCGCGATCTTCATCACGGAGTTCGCTCCCCGCTGGGTGCGCCAGCCGGTGGCGTTTCTCGTCGAGATGCTCGCGGCGGTCCCGAGCGTCGTCTACGGGCTGTGGGGGATCTTCGTGCTGATCCCGTTCCTCCGCAGCTACGTCGTCCCACCCCTCAAGGCGGTCCTCGGCTGGACCCCGTTTTTCCAGGGCGTCTTCTACGGCAACTCGCTGCTCGCGGGCGGCATCATCCTGGCCATCATGATCGTGCCCTATATCGCCGCGGTGTCGCGTGAGGTGCTGCTGGCGGTCCCGGCGAGCCAGCGCGAGGCCGCCCTCGGGATGGGGGCGACACGCTGGGAGGCGGTCTGGACCGCCGTGCTCCCTTATGGGCGCGCCGGCCTGATCGGGGCCATCATCCTGGGCCTGGGCCGCGCCTTGGGCGAGACGATGGCCGTCACGATGGTCATCGGGAACCGGCACGACATCGGGCTCTCGGCCCTGCAGCCCGCCTATACGATGGCCGCCGCGATCGCGAACGAGTTCAGCGAAGCCACGACCAACATGTACCTCTCGGCGCTGTTCGAGGTCGGCCTCATCCTCTTCGTCATCACCGTGCTCGTGAACGCGTTCGCCCGCCTGCTCATCTGGCGCGTGGCGCGCGGCGCCGCCGTGGGGAGTAAGGCGCTATGAGGAAGCTGCTGAATGCCCTCATGACGGCCGTTGTCGCCCTGATGGCGTTCACGGCGGTGCTCGCCCTGGTGCTTATCCTCGTCGACCTCATCGCCAAGGGTGCCTCCTCGATCGACTGGGCCTTTTTCACCAAGAGCCCGGTGCCCGCCGGCGAGGCCGGCGGCGGCGTCGCCAACGCCATCGTCGGCACCGGGATCGTCGTCGGGATGGCCGGACTGATCGGCCTTCCAATCGGGATCGGCGCCGGCCTGTTCCTCGCCGAGTACGGCTCCGGGCGGCTCGGATTCCTGGTGCGCTTCGTCGCCGATGTCTTGAACGGCACACCCTCGATCGTCATCGGGATTTTCGCCTGGACGTGGATGGTCAAACCGGTGGGTCGGTTCTCCGCGCTCGCGGGAAGCGCCGCGTTAGCGATCCTGATGATCCCGATGATCGCGCGGACCACGGAAGAGATGGTGCGACTCGTGCCGCACTCGCTGCGGGAAGCGGCGCTGGCGCTCGGCTACCCCCGCTGGCGCACGTCGTTGCGGGTCGTGGCGCGCACCGCGCTGGGGGGGATCGTCACGGGGTGCCTCGTGGGCATCGCGCGCGTCGCCGGCGAAACCGCGCCGCTCCTGTTCACGGCGTTGGGCAATCTCAACTTCTCGACCGACGTCAGGCACCCGATGCAGACGCTGTCGCTTCAGATCTACGTGTACGGCACTGGACCGTTCGAGGAGTGGCACCGTATTGCGTGGGCCGCTGCCCTCGTCCTGATGGCCCTCGTGCTCATCCTCGCCATGGTCGCCCGCTGGGTGACGAAGCAGCGGTATGGCCGCGGGCGCTAACGTCCGGCTGCGCCTCGAGACGGTGCGGCTCACCGCGCTGTTCGATCGCACCGCGGCCGTGCGGGAAGTGTCCATTCTCTTCCCCGCGCACACCGTCACGGCGATCATCGGCCCCTCGGGGTGCGGCAAGAGCACGTTCTTGCGCTGCCTGAACCGGATGCACGAGCTGTCCGAGGGCGGCTGGGTAACGGGCAAGGTCCTGCTCGACGAGGTGGACATCTACGCGAGCGACGTCAATCCGATCCAGCTGCGGCGCCGCATCGGGATGGTGTTCCAGCGGCCCACGCCCTTCCCCACGATGTCGATCTACGACAACGTCGCCGCCGGCCTGCGGGTCAACGGCCGGCGCCCGCGCGGCGAGATGGATGAGTCCGTGGAGCGCGCCCTGCGGCAGGCGGCCTTGTGGGACGAAGTGAAGGACCGGATCCAGGCGAGCGCGCTCGAGCTGTCAGGGGGCCAGCAGCAGCGGCTGTGCATCGCGCGCGCCATCGCGCCCCAGCCGGAGATCCTGCTGCTCGACGAGCCCACGGCGTCGCTGGACCCCGCCGGCACGCAGCGGATCGAGGAGCTGTGTCACGAGCTCAAGCGGCTCTATACGATCGTCATCGTCACCCACAACCTGCAGCAGGCCGCACGGGTCTCGGACTACACCGCATTCTTTTATATGGGGCGTCTCATCGAAGTGGGCCGTACCAGCGCCCTGTTCACGAAGCCCCAGGTCGAGCAGACCGAGCAGTACATCACGGGGAGGTTCGGTTGACCCACGTCCTCGACACCCGTGGCTACAGCTTCTGGTACGGGCTCACGCAGGCGCTCCACGACGTCACCTGCCTGATTCCGCGCCGCGCCGTGACCGCCCTGATCGGACCGTCGGGATGCGGCAAGACGACGTTCCTGCGGTCCATCAACCGGCTGCACGACCTGACGCCCGGCACACGCCACACGGGCGACATTCTCCTGGAAGGGGCCTCGGTGTTCGCGCCCGGAACCGACACCGTGGCGTTGCGGCGTCGCGTGGGCATGGTGTTCCAGCGGCCGAATCCGTTCCCCAAGGCCGTCTACGACAACGTCGCGTACGGTCCGCGCCTCAACCGCCTGTGCGCCCCGCGCGAGGTCCCTGACCGCGTCGAGCGAGCGCTGCGCAAGGCCGCGCTGTGGGACGAGGTACGGGACCGGCTGCGCGAGCCCGGCACGGCCCTGTCGGGGGGCCAGCAGCAGCGCCTCTGCATCGCCCGGGCCCTCGCCAACGAACCCGAAGTGCTCCTGATGGACGAGCCGTGCTCGGCACTCGACCCGATCGCCACGCAACGGATCGAGGAGCTGATCGTGGAGCTGAAGCGGACCTACACGATCGTGATCGTCACGCATAACATGCAGCAGGCGGCACGCGTGTCCGACTACGCCGGGTTCTTTTATCTGGGCCGGCTCGTGGAATTCGGGAACACGGAGCAGATCTTCACTCGGCCCGCCGACGAGCGGACCGAAGCGTACATCACTGGCAGGTTCGGATGACCGCAACCACGAAAACCCCGGGGCCATGCCCCGGGGTCAAAGGACGAGTTCCATGAGCACGGAAGCGCACCGCCATTTCCACGACGAGCTCTCGGAGCTCAAGGTCACCCTGCTCAACATGTCGGGTGACGCGCAAGCCGCGCTCGCCGCCGCCGTCGAGGCGCTGCTGCAACGCGACGGCCGCAAGGCCGAAGATGTCATCGCGCAGGACCGCGAGCTCGACCGCCAGGAGAATGAGATCGAAGAGAAAGTGATCCGCCTCCTGGCGACGCAGCAGCCGATGGCCCGCGACCTGCGGTTCCTCACGGCATCGATGAAGATCGCCAACGACCTGGAGCGGGTCGGCGATCACGCGGTCAACATCGCCCAGTCCGCGGAGCGCCTGCTCGTGAACCGCCCGATCGTCCCCGAGCCGGAGCTGGTCGAGATGGTTCGCCAGGCGCGCACCATGCTCGCCGATGCACTCGACGCGTTTGTGCGCGGCGACGCCCAGGCGGGCCGGGCGATTTGTTTGCGCGACGATGGCGTCGACGCCCTGCATCAGTCGATGTTCCGGATCCTGCTGACGCACATGATGGAGGATCCGCACATCATCGGCGCGGCGATGGAGCTGTTTCTCGTGAGCCGCAACTTGGAGCGCGTGGCCGACCTGGCGACGAACATCGCCGAAGACGTCGTCTTCCTCGTCGAGGGCAAGAGCATCAAGCACCATGCCGAGGACAGCGGGACCTGAGCACGATCGTGTTCCTGTGCGTCGCCAACGCGGCGCGCAGTCAGATGGCGGAAGGGCTGGCTCGATGGCACCGCCACAAGGCGGCTATCGGTTCTTCAGCGCCGGCTCCCAACCCGGAACGCTGAACCCCCTGGCCGTCCGCGCGCTCGCCGATGCGGGCATCGATATCGCCCACCACCGCTCCAAGGGCTTGGGCGATGTGCCGCTCGCTCAGGCTGACGTCATCGTCACGTTGTGCGCGGAAGAGGTGTGCCCATTCGTCCCCGGCGCAGTGCGACGCCTGCACTGGCCGTTGCCGGATCCTACAGACCTCGAGGGGTTTCGCTCGGTGCGCGACGAGCTGCGGCGCTTGCTGCCGCGGCTCTGGTCGGACTAGCCGTAGGTGCGATAGCGGTAGTACGCCGAGGGGGGCTGGGGACGCCGGCGCAAAGCATCGTCGGACGCGAAGAAGCGGATCAGGAGCAGCCCCGTCACGAAGCCGCCGATATGCGCGAAGAACGCCGTCCCACCGCGGTCGACGCCGCTGAGGCTCACGAGACCACCGAGCAGCTGCAACACCGCCCAGTACCCCAGCATCACGTACGCCGGCAGGGTCACCGACGTCACGAACCCGAGAACGATCAGCGTGTGCACTCGGACGCGTGGGTACAGCAGCAGATAGGCCCCGAGCACGCCACTGATGGCGCCCGAGGCGCCCACCATGGGCACAACCGAGTTGGGACCGACGAGCATCTGCGCCGACGCCGCCGCAATCCCGCACAGCAGATAGAAGACGACGAAGCGCCCGTGCCCCATCACGTCCTCGATGTTGTTCCCGAACACCCACAGGAACACCATGTTGCCGATGAGGTGGAACCAACCGCCGTGCATGAACATCGACGTGATCAGGGTCGAGTAATGGGGGGCCTCGACCAGGCAGAACAGGCCCGGCGCCAGCTCGACGCCGCTCCCCGGCTTCGCGGTCCGCAGTAGCTCGCCCGGCACGAGGCCCAGGTCGCACACCGACCGGACCAGGGCGTCAGGGGACCCCATCCCCTGCACGAACAGCCAGGCCAACACGTTGGCAGCGATGATCCCGACCGTAACGACCGGTGTCAGCTCGGTAGGATTGTCGTCCTTGTATGGAAACATTGGCTTGAATCTAGGCGTCTAGACGCGGAGGGCGTTAGGCTGCCTTTTTGGCACTGAATCTCGGCACGCGGCTTGCTCGGTGCGACTGCCGACAGCCCTTACGCATCCCTTCCCTATCAGGAGCCGTACTTATGCCGGAGAAAATCATCGGAATCGACCTCGGGACGACCAACTCGGTCGTGGCCGTCATGGAGGGCGGCGACCCGGTCGTCATTCCGAACGCCGAGGGTGGCCGCACGACGCCCTCCGTGGTGGCGTTTACGAAGGACGGCGAACGGCTCGTAGGCCAGGTAGCGAAGCGGCAGGCGGTGACCAACCCGCAGAACACGGTGTTCTCGATCAAGCGGTTCATGGGACGCCGGATCAACGAAGTGACGGAGGAGGTCAAGCGGGTCCCCTACAAGGTGGTGACGGGCCCGAACGAGCTGGTCGCGGTGGACATCCAGGGGAAGAAGTACACGCCCCCCGAGATCTCCGCGATGATCCTCCAAAAGATGAAGCAGACGGCCGAAGACTACCTCGGCCACAAGGTCGAGAAGGCGGTGATCACGGTCCCCGCCTACTTCAACGATTCGCAGCGGCAGGCGACGAAGGACGCGGGCAAGATCGCCGGTCTCGACGTCGTGCGCATCATCAACGAGCCCACCGCATCGGCGCTGGCGTACGGACTCGACAAGAAGAAGGAAGAGAAGATCGCGGTGTACGATCTGGGCGGCGGTACCTACGACATTTCCGTGCTCGAGCTCGCCGAAGGCGTGTTCGAGGTGAAGAGCACCAACGGCGACACGCACCTGGGCGGGGATGACTTCGACGCGCGGGTGATCCAGTGGCTCGTGGACGAGTTCAAGCGTGACCAGGGCATCGACCTCTCCAAGGACCCGATGGCCCTGCAGCGCCTCAAGGAAGCGGCCGAGAAGGCCAAGATCGAGCTCTCCAATGCCAAGGAGACCGAGATCAACTTGCCGTTCATCCCCGCCGACGCGACCGGTCCCAAGCACTTGGTGATCAAGCTGTCGCGCGCCAAGCTCGAGGCCCTGGTCGACGACCTGATCCAGCGCACGCTCGAGCCGTGCCGCGCCGCGCTCAAGGACGCGGGCCTCCAGGCCGGCCAGATCGACGAGGTCATCCTGGTCGGCGGCATGACCCGCATGCCGAAGGTGATCGAAGTCGTTAAGCAGTTCTTCGGCAAGGAGCCGGCCCGCAACGTCAACCCCGACGAGGTCGTGGCGGTCGGTGCGGCGGTCCAGGCGGCCGTGCTGAAGGGCGAGGTCAAGGATGTCCTGCTGCTCGACGTGACGCCGCTGTCGCTCGGCATCGAGACCCTGGGTGGTGTGTTCACTCGCTTGATCGAGCGCAATACGACGATCCCGACCAAGAAGAGCCAGACCTTCTCGACGGCCGACGACAACCAGACCGCGGTCACCATCCGCGTGTTCCAGGGCGAGCGCGAGATCGCCGCCCAGAACAAGCTTCTTGGCCAGTTCGACCTGGTCGGCATTCCGCCGGCGCCGCGCGGCATGCCGCAGATCGAGGTCACGTTCGACATCGACGCCAACGGCATCGTCAACGT
>WNFK01086276.1_pt1 | contig 19692 bp, 23 predicted proteins | sample 5400281 | NCBI WGS metagenome assembly WNFK01 (sample SAMN13153350, study PRJNA577476) | soil metagenome | isolation source: 20 cm soil on Douglas fir-dominated hillslope | place: USA:California | collected 2013-09-17
GTGATCCGCCGGCTGCCTGGAACTGGTCCACGTAGCTGTCCATCCGCCCCGCCGTCGTCGGGCCGAAGGACCCTGAGGCGTAGCCAGCAGGAGTTTTGGCCGGACCGGCGTAGTAGACGGCGTGATCTCGCAGGTAGGAAGGCATCGGCTGGCCAGCTGCAAGCCGCTCAGCGATCTTGGCGTGCGCGATATCCCGTGCGACGACCAGCGGTCCGGTCAGCGACAGCCTCGTCCTGATCGGGTACTTCGACAGCTCCGCCCGGATCTCGCCCATCGGCCGCGACAGGTCGATCCGCACCACGTCGCCGTCAAGCTCGGAGTCTGCGGTGTCAGGCAAATACTGCGCAGGGTCGTTCTCGAGCTGCTCGAGGAAAATCCCGTCCCGGGTGATCTTGCCGAGTGCCTGCCGGTCGGCAGAGCATGAGACCGCGATCGCGACCGGGCAGGACGCGCCGTGCCGCGGCAGCCTGATCACCCGGACGTCGTGGCAGAAGTACTTACCGCCGAACTGCGCGCCGATGCCGCTGCGCCTGGTGATCTCCAGCACCGCCTGCTCGAGCTCGACATCGCGGAATCCGTGCGCGCTCATCGTGCCCGATGTCGGCAGCGAGTCGAGGTACTTGGCCGAGGCATATTTCGCAGTCTTCAGCGCGTACTCCGCGCTCGTCCCGCCGATCACGACCGCCAGGTGATACGGGGGGCAGGCGGCGGTGCCGAGCGCTCGCAGCTTCTCATCAAGGAAGGCCGTCATCCGCTGCGGGTTCAAGACGGCCTTGGTCTCCTGATATAGGTACGACTTGTTCGCCGAGCCGCCGCCCTTGGCCATGAACAGGAACTTGTACTCGGCTCCGTCCGTCGCCTGCAGGTCGATCTGGGCAGGCAGGTTAGTCCCCGTATTCCGCTCGTCCCACATCGTCAGCGGCGCGAGCTGTGAGTACCGCAGGTTCAGCTTCGTGTAGGCGTCGTACACGCCGCGGGCGATGTGCTCCTCGTCGCGGCCGCGCGTCAGAACCTGCTGCCCGCGCTTGCCCAGCACGATCGCCGTGCCCGTGTCCTGGCACATCGGGAGCACTCCGCCCGCGGCGATACACGCGTTCTTGAGCAGGTCGGTGGCAACGAAGCGGTCGTTAGCGGAAGCTTCCTGATCGTCGAGTATCGACCGCAGCTGGCGAAGGTGAGCTGGCCGGAGCAGATGCGCGATATCGTGCATGGCCTGCGCTGTCAGCAGGGTGAGTGCCTCGGGCTCAACCTCGAGGAATTCGCGGTTCAACGCACGGCGCGGGGCGACTCCCGCTTCGCTCACCAGGCGGTACTTGGTGGTATCCGGTCCGAGCGGCAGCAGGTCGGTGTAGTTGAAATCGGGCATCAGACGGCTCATCCTCGTGCGGGACCAGGGACGGCTTCATCGTAATTCGCCCGGCCTTACCTCCCGGGCGGACGGCCAGGACCTGGCCCGGGATGTAGCTCATGGGTTGCGACACCGTTGGCAGCGGAGTGCCGCGGCCTGAGCTGGGTAGCTAGCCTGCGCCGAGGCTGAATCGCGCCCCCCGACCGTGAAGGAATGGCCGATGACTGGCATTGCTGAAACCCATGGCAACGGCGTCGACCTGGACGAGGCTTCGCGGCAGCTGAAGCAGGCCGCGCACGACGTGCGCGTCGCCTTCGACTGCATTGCCCTGAACGAACTCGACCGGGCGCACACGTATGCCATTACCGCGCGGGCCGCGGTCGACGCCGCGGAGACCGTGCTCAGGGTCGCGCTAGGCGAAGACGAGAGCATCGCCGGCCGGTAAGGCCGGCCTGCAAGCCGTCGGCCCGCATGATCACGGACACTTTTCGACGCAGGAGTGGGGAAAGTGTCCGTGATCATGGCTGGACCCAGACGGCTGGCCCCGATGCGGTCGGCGGGCCCGCGCTGCTAGCCCGCGGGCCTGCACTGCTAGCCCGTGGGGCTGCGCTGGTATATTAATGTGTGAGTCACACATTTACGCCGCTACGAGCCATCGGGAGACAGCATGACGGCGCAGGCTAAGGGAACATTCACGGTCGCTGGCTGGGAGGAGAACACCTACGAGGAGCTCGAGAACGGCGGCAAGCTGACCAAGGCGCGCGTGACCTTCGGCTTCGACGGGGATCTGGAAGCCGAAGGCGGCTGGGAAGCAGTGATGTGCTACCAGGAGGACGGCTCGGCGTCGTTCACCGGCTTCCAGCACACTACGGGCAAGCTCGGCGGGCGGAATGGGAGCTTCGTGCTCCGCGCCGACGGAGCTTTCTCCGGCGGCCAGGCGCAGACGAACTGGCAGGTTGTCGATGGCTCGGCGACGGGCCAGCTACGCGGCTTGCGCGGCACGGGCACGGCGGTAACCACGAGCGGGTCGGGCGGCGAGTTCACCCTCGACTACGAACTTGGCTGACTCGGCCGCCGGCGGCAGCTTGGACCGGGCAGCAAATCTCCTGGGGGCGATGTCGCTCGTCGTAGCCGACCAGGCGGCGGACGCCACGGCCGAGGCGGCAGGCCGGTCGGACTCGGCTGCGGCGGCGCTCTCCGCGCTGCTCCACTTTCTCGACCGTCCGTCGATCGACCGGCTTCGCCACGTCCTTGGGCTGACCTCGTCGGGGACGGGCGTAGCACCTCGATCGTGCTGACCGAAGCAGGCCAGGCCGCGGCCGCCCGGGTGTCGCGCGCACGAGCCGATGTCCTCGAGCGGTCGCTCTCAGTGCTCGCCCCCGCCGAGCGCGCGACCTTCGAACGCCTCGCCGGAAAGGTTCTCGTCGGCATGATGCGCGGTCCTGGCGCGACGCGCTGGATCTGCCGGCTCTGCGACATCGGCGTCTGCCGTGGAACGGTGGGTGGCTGCCCCGTCGGGCAAGCGGCCCGCGAGCGCTACGCGGGCTGACTCTCAGCCGGGCGTGGACCACCGATTCGCCTGCGTGCTGGGCGAATCGGCGTCCGGTTTGGCGCGATAGGGCCAGGATCGCCGCCGGATAGCCCGGCATTTCAGCGTTTCTGGCTGCCGGATTGGGCTCCTGTATTGTCGGGCTGTGAGCTTGCGGCCGGGACCCCATGACCTGCGCGCCTCGGACGCGGACCGCGAGCTTGTGATCGACCTGCTGAGCGAGGCCGCCGCGGACGGCAGGCTGACACTGCCCGAGCACGCCGAGCGCTCGGAACGCGCGCTAGCGGCCAGGACGCTCGGGGAGCTGACTGGTCTGACCGCCGACCTCGCGCTGCCGTCTGGACAGCCGATCAGGCTCTATCCGCGGCGCTCAGTCACCGCGGCTTTCGCCCGCGAACGGCGCGACGGCAGGTGGGTGGTGCCCGAGTTCTTCACAGTCACCGCGTTCTTCGGCAAGGTGCTGCTCGACCTGCGGGACGCCGTGCTGCAAGAGCCGCGGATCACGATCGATGCCATGGCCGTCGCCGGCCAGATCCGCCTGATCGTTCCGGCGGGCGTTGCTGTCGAGTTGGTCGGCCGATCGTTCGCTGGCACCAGGAGTGTGCGGGACAAGACCAGGGCAGCCAACCCGCCGGCCGCTGGGAATGCCGTTGTCGAGGTCCGCACATTTACCCTCTGCGGCGCGGTGAAAGTAGTGACCGCGCGGCGATCGCGCTGGCGGTCAGCCGCAGGGCGGCCAGGGCCATGGCGCAGCCGTAGGGTCGGCGCGAGCGGTCAGTAGGGCACGACCGAGTATCGGGACACCTTCCATAGCGCGTGCTCGCTGTAAATGTTGCGTATCGTTCCAGATCTTGCCCGCATGACCAGGCTGTGGGTCGTCGCGCCGCCGCCCGATCTGTATCGCACACCCTGCAGCAGGTCGCCATCGGTGATGCCCGTCGCCGCAAAGAAGGCGTCGTCGGAAGAGACCAGGTCGTCGGCGGTTAGAACGCGATCAAGGTCATGTCCTGCCGCTATCGCCTTCTGGCGCTCCTGCTCATCGCGCGGTGCCAGCTTGCCGAGCATGACTCCGCCGAGGCACTTGATCGCGCACGCGGCAATGATTCCTTCAGGGGTGCCGCCGATGCCGAGCAGCAGGTCGACTCCGGTGCCCTCGCGCGCCGCCAGGATCGCCCCGGCAACGTCGCCGTCGGTGATCAGCTTGATCCGCGCCCCCGCGGTGCGCACCTGGGAGATGAGTTCTCCGTGCCGCTCCCGGTCCAGCATGACCACCGTGACGTCGTGCGGCGAAATGTGCTTGGCCCTGGCCACGGCAGCGATGTTGGCGGCGGGTGGTGCGTCGATGTCCACGAGATCCGCGGCCTCAGCGCCTGTTACGAGCTTTGACATATAGAACACGGCGGTCGGGTCGTACATCGACCCGCGAGCGCTGACAGCGATGACCGCGATCGCGTTGGGCATTCCGTTGGCGGTCAGACGTGTGCCGTCGATCGGGTCGACGGCGACGTCGCAGTCGGGTCCTGTGCCGTCGCCGACCTGCTCTGCGTTGAACAGCATGGGGGCTTTGTCCTTCTCGCCCTCGCCGATAACTACGACGCCGTTCATGGACACCGTGCTGATCAGCTGCCGCATCGCGCTGACTGCCGCGCCGTCGGCACCGTTCTTGTCGCCTCGACCGACCCAGCGCCCGGCCGCGAGGGCAGCAGCCTCAGTGACCCTGGCCAGCTCAAGCGCCAGGTTACGGTCCGGGGCGCTTGGTTCGGTTTCCAGCGTTATCGGCGTGCTCTCCTGAGCCATCGCTGTGCCTCCCGGCCTCTAGGCGTCCCGCGGCTGACCGTGCGGGCGGCTTGCCACCTTCGAATCCTACGTAGCAGGGCCACGAACAGGTGAGGTCTGGTTGCCAGGTCAGGCCTGGCGGGCAGGCTCGGCTGCTGGCCGCTCAGAACGGCCGCGCCTGGTTGTCGTCGCGCCCGGAGTCGTCGTCCTGGGGCTTGATGGCGGCGGCCAGCCTGGCCCGCGCACCCTCCAGCCACTCCTCGCAGATCGCGGCGAGCTGCTCGCCGCGTTCCCACAGTTCTAGCGACTGCTCGAGAGTCAGTCCGCCTGCCTCAAGCCGCTTAACCAGCTCAGCGAGTTCGTCGCGGGCCTGCTCGTAGTTCGGCCGCTTCGCTGCCGCGCGTTCCGCCATCAATACAGGGTGGCGTAACTGGCGTGCAGAAGAAAGCCGGTCACCGGAACATGCCGTCGCGTGGGCTCGCGCACCCTCGGTTGTTTGCCGAGGGCCGACAGGACAGCCTTGCGCACGACCTTGGCGTACAGCTTGCCGCCAACCGGCTGAGGGTGAATGTTGTCGTTCCAGAGCAGGCTCTGGTGATGCTCGATCGCACTGTGCCAGTTGACGAGCAGCACGTTTGGGTAGCGGCTCGCGGCGCGGGCTAGCGTTGAATTGACTTCGTGCTCCCAGGATCTGGGCACGAACGTATTGATGAGCACCAGCCACCGGTCGCCGACCGCCGTCCTGAGCTGGCTGACCTGGCTGGCGGTGACAGGGCCGTTGGTGCCCAGGCCCACGATCACGACTTGCCGTAGCCGCTTGGCCCTGGCCAGCTGATCGACGAGGGATATGCCGGCATACATTGGCCGGCTCACTTTCGCGTTGATGTAAATGCCTGGCATTGCCTGAGCGAGTTCTGGCGCCGATGCCAGCATGACAGAATCACCGATGGCCATGACCATGGTGCCAGGCACGCGCAGCGGCTTCGCGGGCTTAACATGCAGGCTCTCGCCGAACGGCATGCGGCCGGGTTCGATCCACCACGGCATAGGCTGTCCGGCGGGCTGGGCTGACGGCACGGCGGTGGAGCTGAACCGGGCTCCGTTGGCGATCTGCGCCTGCAGGGTCCGGCCACGCTGCGGGTTCAGGATGCCGTATCCGGCTGTGCAGGCGACGCTGAGCGTGACGACTGCGGTAAGGACGGGCACGGCCGCTGCGGGAGTTGTCAGGATGCCCCTCGGCCCGATCAGCAGAAGCCGGACTCGGTGCGTGAGTTCGGAACGGAACCCGTTGCGCAGGATCGGCTCCTCAAGCCAGCGCCACGACGCGGCTGCCAGCGCTACGGGCAGGACAGCATCGGTCAGCCGGGCGGGAGCCGACGTAGCCGAGCGTGGCGCCAGGCCGGCGCTGATCGCGATGACCGGCCAGTGCCACAGGTAGACGCCGTACGACCTGATGCCCAGCCAGCGCAGCGGCTTGCAGGACAGCAGCGAGCCGATCCTGCCTGGGGCGGCCGCAGCGAGGATGAGGCCTCCGGCGGCCGCCGCGGCAAGCACCAGGCCGTACGGGTAGAGCACCGGATCGGACCCTCCGAGGTGCCACATTGCCCAGGCCAGTATCAGCAGGCCTGCGGTACCCGCTACGTCGAGAGCTCTGCGTGTCTTGCCCGCCGCTGCTGCGACGCTCGCGAGCGGCCACGTTATCGCCAGTGCCGCGCCCACCATCAGGGCGCTGGCATGCGTGTCGGTGCCGTAGTACACCAGCGACGGGTCTGCGCCTGGGCTATAGATGACGACCGCGACCAGGGCAGAGGCGAGCGCCCCGCCCCAGGCGAACAGCGCACGGGCCGCAGGCCGGCGCACCATGACCAGGATCGCGGCGAGCAGCAGCGGCCAGATGAGGTAGAACTGCTCCTCCACGGCGAGCGACCACAGGTGCTGGAAGACCGGCGGCGGCCCGAAACGCGAGAAGTAGGACTGCTGCGCCAGCGCCTGCCACCAGTTGCTCGTGTAGGTCACCGCGCCAAGCAGGGCGGGGCGCAGCGCGGCACGCTGGCTCGGCTCCAGCAGGCTGACCGCCGCAGTCACCGTGACCAGCATCAGCGCCAGCGCGGGCAGCAGGCGGCGGGCACGACGTTGGTAGAAATTGCTGATCCCGATCCGGCCGTCCCGGCGAACCCTCACCACAAGCAAGTCGGTGATGAGGTAACCGCTGAGCACGAAGAAGACATCGACGCCGAGGAATCCGCCAGGTATCCAAGGCAGGCTCTCGTGGAACGCCAGGACGGCCAGGACAGCGAGCGCGCGCACGCCGTCTAGGCCAGGGGCCCGCCAGGCGGCCTTGCCGGGCGCTCCGGCCGGGGACGGAGAGCTCGAGGGGGAGGTTGCCGGCTGGGAGGTTGCCGGCTGGGAGGTTGCCGGCGGGGAGGTTGCCGGCGGGGAGGTTGCCGGCTGGGAGGTTGGCTGTACCGGCACGTCATGTCCTCCCTGTTTGGCATGGTCAATGAAAGCGCTCGCAGCTGAATTAGCGCCCGGCTTTCGCCGGGCGCTCCCCCGGCCAAGGAGGTATTCCCTCTGGCCAGGGGTCTACGTTCCCCGCTCGCGGCACCGGGCATTCGTTGTTGGGCTGGGCGACAGTTTAGTTTTTGAGTCCCGCTCGCGAGACGAAACGCCGCGCAAGGAAGTAACAACGGCGTTTCGACGGACAACTCAGAGCGTAATATCTAGTCGCTCACAGTCACATTTATCTGATCCGAAGCGAGCCGGATTAGAAGCGGTTCCGCACTGGCGACGTCTCGCGCGGACCGCACTACCGTCGAGTCGGCGCGCTGGACGATCGCATAGCCGCGCCGAAGAGTGGCCGCTGGCGAGAGGGCTATCAGGCGGGCCCTGGTGTGCGCCAGATCGGCCTCGGCCCGGTCCAGCCCGGACCCGAGGCATCGGCGCGCGCGCTCGGCGAGGGCCAGGACCTGCTCGTGCCGACGGTCTAGTTCGGCAGCAGGGCTGGCCAGGACCGGCCTCGACCTGATGTCCTTCAGCCAGGCAGCCTCCCGGTCAAGCCGGCCAGCCAGCTGCCGCCGCGCCCGCGACCTTAGCTCCGAGATGATCGCGATTTGCTCGCTGATGTCGGGTACGACGCGCCGGGCGGCATCGGTCGGGGTCGACGCCCGCACGTCGGCGACCAGGTCGAGCAGCGGGACGTCCTGCTCGTGACCGATCGCGCTGACCACCGGCGTCCGGCAGGCGGCTACGGCACGGATCAGGTACTCGTCAGAAAAGGGCAGTAGGTCCTCGAGCGAGCCGCCGCCGCGGGCGATGATGATCACATCGACCTCCGCGTCGGCGTCGAGCGCCCTCAGGGCGTCGGTGACCTCGGAGACGGCGAACGCACCCTGCACGGCGACCGGCTCGACCCTGAACCGCACCGATGGCCACCGGCGTGCCGCGTTCTCCCGTACATCCCGCTCAGCCGCGGAGTCCCGGCCGCAGATCAGCCCGATCAGCCTGGGCAGGAAGGGCGGCCGCCGTTTGCGCTCTCGGGCGAAGAGTCCCTCGGCGGCCAGGCTCCGCTTCAGCCGCTCTAGCCTGGCCAGGAGTTCGCCGATCCCGACCGCGCGAAGCTCTAGCGCGCTCAGAGAGAAGGATCCCCTGGTCATGTTGAAGTCTGGCTTAGCCCAGACGACAACGCGCGCGCCTTCGGACGGTGCGGGCTCGGCCGCGTCGAAGACAGGGCGCGGGCAGACGACGCGGACCGATACGACGGCCACAGGATCGCGCAGGGTCAGGTAGACCGCGCCGCCGCGCCTGCTGAGCTCGGCGATCTGGCCTTCCACCCAGACCCGGCCGAGCCTGCCGATCCAGTCGCCGACCAGCCGCAGCACGGTGCGGACAGGGATCGGCGTCTCAGCGCTTGTCTCAAGTGGCATCGCGCGCGGCAGCCTCCAGCTTGGCAATCCTGCGCTCGAGCATCGTCACGACGTCGGCGCGTTTCGCGCCTGACTTCTCGTGGTCGCAGAGTACCCGCAGTTGTGCCACGTCCAGGCCGCGAAGTCGCGCGCGAATGGACGGCAGCGAGAGGGCATCGTAGCCCGGTACGGGCTGATCAGCCGCGACGGCGGGGGAGGTGGTCCTCGACCTTGAGCGCGTGGCGGTCTTCCCTTTCGGCCGGGAAGCAGCCTTCGGCCTCGCGGCACCCGGGGTTTCCGCAGGCATATCGGGAGTCAGTATGCGGACATTTCCGGTCGCGTCGAGCGAGCGGAATCTCGTCGGCATGCCTGGCTGTCCGCGCCTGGCCGCGCGCGGCCGAGTCGCTGACCTGGCGTGGGAGCTCTGTGCACCGGCCTTAAGGGAGCGATGACCGGCGCCGGCGCGACCGCCAGCGACCGGCGCCGCAGCCCGGGCATCGCCTTCGGCTCGCTCGTGGCTAGCTTGCGGCTCGCCGTCAAGGCCTGTCGGAGGGTCGAATTGCTCGTCTTGGCCGTTACGATCGCGTTCTGGCCCTACCTCGCGAAGCCGGTCGGCGGCGAGCAGCAGCTGCCCGACGCCGGCGAAAAAGCCTCGTAGAACTCTTACCGGGATGGCCGGGATATTGGGCACAGTCCTATTCCGCTCTCTCCGGCCGTTCCGGCCGTTCCGGCTATTCCGACTATTCCCGGCATTCCGGAGCTGTCCCTGTCCGGCCGCATCCGGCAACCGCGCCATCCTTATCGCCTCCTTGCCAGCACGGCTATGAGGCGCGGGCGCGGCATTACTCTCCGCGTCCGAACCCTCACTCGACATGGTGCCGTATAAACGCTGCTGACGGGAGTTTCACCGACGGCGCGGCGTGAATGGCGCCGAGCCAGGGCCACGCCCACGGCGTGGCGCCGGAGTTCGCCTACGATGGATGCCATGTCAGAACCGACCAGGCGCCTCCTGCTTGCGAAACCGCGCGGCTACTGCGCGGGTGTCGACCGTGCGGTCCAGGCTGTGGAACTCGCGCTTGAGCGGTACGGCGCGCCCGTCTACGTGCGCAAGCAGATCGTGCACAACACGCACGTGGTCCGGACCCTGGAAGAGCGGGGCGCGATCTTCGTGGAGGAGACCGATGAGGTTCCCGAGGGATCCGTGGTCGTCTTCTCCGCGCACGGCGTCGCTCCTGACGTGTACGAAGCCGCGAAGGACCGCAAGCTGCGTACGATCGACGCGACCTGCCCGCTGGTCACCAAGGTGCACAACGAGGCCCGTCGTTTCGCCGCTCAGGGCTATGAAATCCTGCTGATCGGCCACGAGGGCCACGAGGAGGTGGTCGGCACAACGGGTGAGGCGCCGGCCAACATCCGGCTGGTGGACGGTCCGGAGGACGCCGCGAACATCGACGTGCGCGATTCGGCCAAGCTCGCCTGGTTGTCCCAGACGACCCTGTCGGTCGACGAGACCACGCAGACGGTCGCGGCGTTGCGGGAGCGGTTCCCGCTGCTGATCGACCCGCCCAGCGACGACATCTGCTACGCGACCCAGAACCGGCAGGCCGCGGTCAAGCAGATCGCCAAGGAATCGGACCTGGTGATCGTCGTCGGCTCAACCAACTCGTCCAACTCGGTCCGCCTGGTTGAGGTGGCCCTCGATGCCGGGGCGTCCAATGCCTACTTGGTAGACGACGCAGCGGCGATCGACCAGGCGTGGCTGGAGTCAGCCACCACGATCGGCGTGACCAGCGGCGCGTCGGTTCCTGAGGAATTGGTCTCGCGGGTGCTTGACCGGCTGGCGGAGGCGGGATTCTCGACGATCGAAGAGGTCGAGGCCGTGCGGGAGAGCATGTCCTTCGCGCTGCCCAGGGAATTGCGCAGTCCTCGACGCTAGCGCGGCGTGCCGAGCGGCCGGCCTGCCGAAAAAAGGCTGGCTGCTACGACATCCGGCGACGGACACCGTCGGGCGCCCGACGGACGCCATCAGGCGCCCAGCTATCCGGCCTGGCTGGCGGCTCTTCTGAAATGACTCTGCCTGTCAGCTGTGCCCGCAGGTCCCTGACGCACTGCGGCAGGCCCCGGACCGTGCCGATCAGCAGTGCCCCGGCCAGCCCGCCGAACAGCCACGGCGCGGCGGTGCTCAGCGTCAGGAAAATGTCGCCGAGCACGAGTCCAGGCGACGCCGCTACGTGATCGAGGTGCAGCGTGATCAGCTCGCCTGCCGTGACGGCGGCCAGGAAGATCGCCGGCGGCGAGGTCGCAACGAGCAGGAGATCCTGCCGCCGGGTACGACCAGCCGCCGCCGCGCTCCCTGCGGCAAAACCGAATCCGGTCAAGGCGACCATGTGCAGCCAGCCCGCGCCCAGGTCAGCCAGCAGGAACATGATGAACATGGCCGCCAGTGCACCCCGGGTGGTCATTAGTGGCCACAGCTCGCGCCAGGCGAATTCCGGCCCGCTCCGTTGGCCGGTCAATTGACAACTCCGAACGCGCGGGACTCGCCTTGCCGGGCAGGCAGTGAGTCCTGCGCCCGGTTATTCTCCATGAGATCAGAGGTTTCAGCGGCGGGAATCCGCGTCACAACCGCGCTGAGCGCGGGCGCGGGGCCGGTGACGAACTCGGGTGCGGAGATCGTGCGCGGCGGCGCGTCGACCGGCTGGGGCGCCGCCAACTCGGCGTCGGTGACGCCGAGCTGGTTGAGCTTGCGCGCGGTGACGAGAACTCTGCTTTCCAGCGCGCCGACCGCGCGGTTGTAGGCGGCGACGGCGCTGGTCAGCGACTTGCCAACCAGCTCGACGTGGCCGCCGAGGCCGCTCAGGCGCTCGTAAAGCTCCCGGCCAAGCTCGAAGACGGCGCGCGCGTTATCCGCCAGGGCTTCCTGCTGCCAGGCATACTGAGCCGTCCGCAACATGGTGACCAGAGTCGTGGGCGTGGCGATGTGCACCTTCCTGGCCATCGCGTACTCGAGCAGGCCGGGGTCGACCTCGAGCGCCGGGGCCAGGAATGCCTCGCCGGGAATGAAGAGCACGACGAACTCGGGCGCCGGGCTGAGCAACGACCAGTACGCCTTTGCTGCCAGCCTGTCGGCATGCTCCTTGAGGTGCCGCGCATGGGCGGCGAGCCTGGCCTCGCGGGCTCGCTCATCGGCTGTCTCGGCGGCCTCAAGATAGGCGGCGAGTGACACTTTGGAATCCACGACGATGTTCTTCCCGCCGGCCAGCCTTACCACCATGTCCGGACGCGCGGTTCCGCCGTCGGGGCCAGCGACAGTGACCTGCTCGTCGAAGTCGCAGCGGGCACTCATGCCAGCGAGCTCGACCACCCTGCGCAGCTGCATCTCTCCCCAACGGCCGCGCGCCTCGGGCCGGCGCAGGGCGGTGACCAGGGCCTGGGTCTGGTCCCGCAGCTGCTGGGAGGCAGCCATAGCGAATTTCACTTGCTCGGTCAGCGCTGCGTGCGAGCTCTGCCTGGCCGCGTCGGTCTCCCGCAGCTGGGTCTCGACCCTGGCCAGGGTCTGCCTGAGCGGCTCGACGAGTTGCTCGACGGCGTTGCGGCGGGAGTCGAGCTCGCTGGCCGCGCTGAGATTGGCCGCCCGCAGCCTGATTTCGCTGACCTCGAGCAGCCGCCGCTGGCTAGCGTCAAGCGCCTGCGTCGACAGTGCCTGGAACCGTTCGGCGAGGTAGCCGTCGACCAGCGCCGCCTGCTCCTGCGCGGCGCGGGCCCGCTCGTCAGCGGCACGGGCCCGTGCGGTGAGGTCGACCGTGGCGCTGGTCAGGCGGTTGCGCGCGTACAGGAAGCCGATCATGGCGCCCAGGATCACCCCGACGCCAAGGCCGGCCAGCAGCGATGCCGAGTCCATGTCCGGTTATGTTTCCAGCCCGCTCTGACAGTGCCTGGGTCCGACACGCGCGGTATTGACCATGATCGCGAAGACTTTAGGGCCCGCGGTGACCCCTAATCCTTCGAGCTCGCCGAACTGCTGCGCACGGTGCGGCGGGCGTGGAGCGGCGGGTTGGCTGCGCCGCCTAGACTCGCCGGGGTGAGCCTTGAGATCGTGGCGCGCTGGCATCGAACTACCCGTTCGCGACGATCGAGCCCAATGTGGGGATTGTCGGCATCCCGGACCCGCGGCTCGAGGCGCTCGCCGGGCTGTACAACTCGGCCAGGGTCGTCCCAGCCACAGTGCGCTTCGTCGACATTGCCGGCCTGGTGCGCGGCGCGTCGCAGGGGCAGGGTCTGGGCAATCAGTTCCTTGCCCACATTCGCGAGACCGACGCGATCTGCCAGGTAGTGCGCGTTTTCACCGACCCGGACGTGAGCCATGTGGACGGCGATGTCTCGCCGGAACGGGACATCGAGACCGTCGCCACCGAGCTGATACTGGCCGATCTGCAGACACTTGAGAAAGCCGTGCCGCGACTAGTCAAGGAATCGAAATTCGCCAAGGATCCGCAACGGAACGCAGTGGCCGATGCCGCCGCCAAGGCCGAGCAGGTCCTGAACGGCGGGACCACGCTATCCGGCGGCGCCGCTGCGGCCGGCATCGAGCTCGCGCGGCTGCGCGAACTGTCGCTACTGACTGCCAAGCCCTTCGTGTACGTGTTCAACGTCGACGCTGAGTTTCTCGGTGGTCGGTGTTCCTCGACGCCAAGGACGAGGCCGAGCTCGCCGACCTGCCGCCGGACGAGGCCGCGGAGTTGCTGGCCGAGCTCGGCCTGGGCGAACCAGGCCTCAATCAGCTAGCGAGGGCCGGGTTCGCGGCGCTCGGGCTCACCACCTTCCTGACCGCCGGGCCGAAGGAGGCCCGCGCCTGGACGATCAAGGAAGGAGCGACCGCGCCGGAGGCGGCCGGGGTAATCCACACCGACTTCCAGCGGGGGTTCATCAAGGCGGAAGTTGTCTCGTTCGAAGACCTGATGGCCGCTGGCTCGATCGCCGCCGCCCGCGCCGCCGGGAAGGCCAGGATCGAGGGCAAGGACTACGTGATGCGCGACGGCGATGTCGTCGAGTTCCGGCACGGATGAGCATCGGCCCTCCTGCGAACCGCCTGGAAGTTCGCGCGGATTTCCGGCGCTTGCCCTGCGTGCGGCGCCGGCCGAAGGGCCGGGCCAGTCCCGGCAAAGGGTATGGGTGATCCACCCATACCGAATTCGTGTGGTGGGTGGATCACCCATACAGCTAACTCCAGCCATTAACCCCAGCCATCAGCGGCCAGGGACCTGCGTACGTCGCGTACTTGACGTACGCAGCAAGGCCAGGTTGACTGTGTACTACACCACCACAGGAGGACCTTCGTGCCCGCTCTTCACTATGACAGCTTCACTGATGCAAGAAACCATCTGAAGGACGTCTTGGATCAAGCTGCGAGCGGAACAGCGGTAACCGTCCGGCGAGAGTCGGTCACGGCGGTCGTCCTCGATGCGGACCGCCTGCGGCATTTTCTAGAGTCGGTCGTCTCACCTTGCGTCAAGGTGGTCGCCGAGGCCGACGGATGGTCAGCATTCGTTCCCGGCATACCCGTGGCAGGTGCGGGCGGTACTTACGACGATGCTGTAGCTGACGTGGCCGACGCGTTGCGTGAGTATGCCCAGGACTGGGTCCGCCTGCAGCACGCGCCGAACCACCGGGATAACTGGGGTCTGGTGCAACTCGTTAACCTGAGCGACGACGATCAGCTTCGCCTCTGGATTACCGGGGCCGCGCAATGACCTGGCCGGCTCCCACGCGTAATGACCATCAGGCCTTCTGCGAGAACGAGGGGTGGGAACCGGTGCGCAACGCCCGCGGAAGGACAAGCGGGCATCACGCCCTCACGTACGAATTCCAGCTGCCAGATGGCAGGATTCTCAGGACGCGGATCTCGCACCCGCCCGATGGGTCGACCTACGACGCCAACATCTGGAGCCATATTCTCCGCGATCAACTGGATGTCGACGAAGCGACCTTCTGGGCGTGTGCGCGCAACGGCGTGAAGCCAGATCGCGGGCAACCCGAGGCTCCTTCTGAGGCATTGCCCGCCGAACTTGCGCACCTGTTGGTAACTCGCCTGCGCCTGTCCAGCGCCGAGATCGCGCAGATGACCAGGGAAGAGTCGATCGCCCGCATGCAGGAGTACTGGAGCAAGCCCAGCTGAGGCCGGCATCAGCGAGCTTGGTGAGCCGCCTCAACAGCCACCCTGAGACGATGGGGCACCGCGCGGCCGGCCGCTCTAAGCTGCCGCTTAGGCTGTTGGGCCAGGCTGGTGACCCGGCCGGCGTAGGCCGGCTGGTCCCGATACGGTTTGCCACATGACAGCCGCGATCGCCGCCATGGTGACGGCCGTGGTCGGAGTCTTCGGGACGCTGAGCGCGCCAATTCTGGGCCAGTTCATGACCGGACGGCAGAACCGTGAGAAGAACCGGGCAGCGGATACTCGCCGCAACTTCGAGGAACTCCGGGCCGCGTACACCGCCATGAACCGGGCGTCCAGGGAGTTCCACACGCTCTTGAAGACGCGCTGCACCGGATCCGCGACGGCGCCTACGGCGATGAGGAGCGCGCCGAGGTCGAGAGCGTCAGGCGGGCCTACCGCGACCAATACGCCGAGATCCAGATGATCGTTCCGCAGCGCGTTCTCGACGCGTCCCGGGCGGTCAACTCCGTGCTCGCCGAGGCGGATGCGGCGGTGAAACGGCTGGACCGTCGGCTCCAGCGCGAAGGTGAGACGCCAGAGGGCCGTGCTCGCTGACCTGAAAGCGGCGGATCCTAGGCTCCGCGCGCTCAGTGAGCTCATGCGCGAGGATCTCGGCGTCGAGAGCTAGCCGCACCCCCCGGCGAATTCAACAGCGATGGCCCATCAACCGTTTTCTTCGAACGTCGGTGGGCCATGGCTGTTGAATTAATTGGGACTGCTGACCGTGAGCAGGTAATTGGCGAGCTCAGCAGGGCGCGACAGCGCGTTCAGGTGACCGCCTGGCAGCAGGTTGGGCTCGGTGCCGAGCCGATCCCGTGCCACGGCCTGCTGGAAGCTGGCCGGGAAGAACCTGTCGTCCGCTCCGGTCACGACCTTGATCGGGATTGACGGCCATCCGCCAAAGTCGCAGACCGATGCGAAGACCGCGTCGGACTCTGACCGCGGCTCGCCGGCCGCGGCGATCTCGGGCGGGACGTCGTGCAGGAAGTAGACGGCCGGATCGAACTCTGCTCCGTAGCCGCCGCGTTCAGCCGCGGCCAGCCTGGCCCGCTCCCAGCCGGTGTCGTCCCACCATTGCCCCGCCGTCTCACCCGGCACGGGGATCATCGCATTGACGAACACCAAGGCCAGAAGGCTCAGCTTGGCGGCGACGAGCGGCGCGGTAAACCCGCCGAGGGACTGCGCCACGAGCACGATCCCGGTCGCGCCGTCGGCCGCCCTGGTCACGAGGCTGGCGTACTCGGGCAGGCCGGCGGCCGGGTCGTCGCCCGGCAGGTCCACGGCGATGGCCTGATGGCCGGCCTCCTGCAGCAGCGGTACCACCAGATCCCAGTAAGATGCCGCGCCGCCAGCGCCGGGGATGAGGACATATGTGCGCTGCGCGTCACGGCCATCCGCGACCTTGTCATCTTCTGTCTGAGTCATACTCCTACTCTAGGATCGGTCGATACTAAAAAACAATCAGCTGCGCTAGACTCGTTGACATGCCGGGCACGAGGAGCTACGACGACCCGTGCGGGATAGCCCGAGCGCTTGACGGCGTCGGCGACCGGTGGGCAATTCTTGTGATCCGCGAGCTGATCTTCGGGCCGAAGCGGTTCCTCCAGCTGCGCAGCGGCCTGCGCTCGGTCAGCCCGAACGTCTTGTCGCAGCGGCTGCGCGACCTCGAAAACGCCGGAATCGTCCGCCGCAGCGTACTCGACCCCCCGGCCAGCGTCGCGGTCTACGAGCTCACCGAACGCGGCCGCGCGCTGGAGCCGGTGCTGCTCGAGCTTGGCCGCTGGGGTAGCCGCCAGCCGATCACTACGTCGAGCGAGATGAGCGCCGATGCTTTGCTGCTCGCGCTGAAGACCTCGTTCGACCCGGCCGCCGCGGCGGATGCCACCTTCGCTATCGACGTCGACGGTGACTGGTTCACCGTGATCGTGTCGGCCGGCGCGGTGCAGGTCACCCGGGGCCGCGCCGCACAGCCAGCCGTGAGCTTTCATGCTGACGTCGCCACGCTGCGCTCGGTCGCCTTCGGCCGGGAGCCGATCGGTGCCGCCGAGGACGCCGGCAGGCTGACCGTCACGGGGGATCGCGCGCTGGCCGAGCGATTCGCGCGGATGTTTCCGCCCCGGCCGGCTCACGGTTCCAGCCGCCGTAGATCTGCTCGACGGCGTACCCTGCCGCCAGCAGCGACGAGCGCAATTCGTCTTCGCTACGGAAGCGCAGGTCGCCGGCGCTCAGCAGGTGCATGCCGTCGGCGAACGCGTAGTAGATCGTGAAGCTGACGACGCCGTCCGCGACGGCGTTGACCTCGGTGGTTGCCGTGACATGGCGGCCGTCCGGCAGGTTGACCTCGCGGCGCGAGTCGGCCGGATTCCAGCGCTCCCAGCCGCGCGCCCGCGGATCGCGGGTGTCGAATGTCAGCCTGCCGCCGGGGACTAGCGCCCGGTGCAGATCGGCGAGTGCCTGCCGCCACTCCTCGTCGGTGACGAAGAACTGCGCCACATGACTGGTCATGACTGCGACGTCGAAGCCCCGTCCCGCAGCCGAGGTCGACTACCCGCGCCGCAGGCGTCGCGTTCACGACGGAGAGGAAGAAATCGTCAGCGCGCGACCAGCCGAACGCGGCGTCATACACCATCACCAGGGCTGGATCGTTGAACTCGGCGTGCCGCATGCGCGGGAAGCTACCAATCGCGCCCGCTAGCTGTCGATCCGATTTCAGCTCATTGCCAGCCCGGTCCGTGCGCTACAACGCTGAACCCCTGCTGTCGCCAGAACAGCATCATGGGTTCAGCGTTGCTGCTCGGCCTCGGTCAGGCGGCGGGCTAGGTAGCGGCGCTCGGCGGTATTGACGGCTAGGTCGAGCGCTTCCCGGTAGCTGGCTGCCGCTTCGGCGTGCTGGCCGAGGCGGCGCAGCAAGTCGGCGCGGGTCGCGGCCAGCAGGTAGTAGCCGGCCAGCGCGCCGGACGCGGCCAGGTTGTCGACGAGCCGCAGCCCGGCCGCGTGGCCGTCGGCCATGCCGACGGCCACCGCCCGGTTCAGCTCGATGACGGGCGACGGGATCAGATGGGCGAGCGAGTCGTACAGGTCGGCGATCAGCGCCCATTTGGTGTCGGCGGCTATGTGCGCGGTGGCGTGGCAACGCGCGATCGCGGCCTGGATCAGGTAAGGCCCCCGCTGGCCGCGCCGCGCCGCAGCATCGAGCAGGCCGACTCCTTCGGCGATCTCGGCCTGGTTCCAGCGCGAACGGTCCTGATCTTCCAGCGTGACCAGGTCGCCGGCCTCGGTCACGCGGCTGGCTCGCCTGGAGTGATGGAACAGCATGAGCGCGAGCAGCGCCTTGGCCTCAGGCTCATCAGGCATCAGGTCGGCTAGGGCGCGGGCCAGCCTGATGGCTTCGGCACACAGATCATGGCGGAGTAGTTCGCTGCCAGCGGTTGCCGCATAGCCCTCGTTGAAAAGGAGATAGAGCACGCCGAGCACACCGCTAGTCCGCTCGGGCAACAGATGTCCTGCCGGCACGCGATAGGGAATGCCCGCGTTGCGGATCTTCTGTTTTGCCCGAACCAGCCGCTTCGCCATGGTCGGCTCGGCGGTCAGGAAGGCGCGTCCGATTTCGGCGGTTGTCAGCCCGGCGAGCGTCCGCAGGGTGAGGGCAACCCGCGACTCGAGTGGTAGTGCCGGATGGCAACAGGTGAAGATCAGCCGGAGCCGGTCGTCGGGAATGTCCTCGTCGTCCATGTCACCTCCTGCCGGTTGCTCCGGCGGCGACAGGATCGCCGCCTGCTGAAGCTTGGCCGCCTCTGACGCTTGGCGCCGGAGCCGGTCGAGAGCCCGGTTGCGCGCCACCGTCGTGAGCCAGGCCCCTGGCCGCCGGGGAATCCCGTCGCGTGGCCAGACCCTGAGCGCCTGGGCGAACGCGTCTTGCGCGCACTCCTCGGCGAGATCCCAATCGCCAGTCATGCCGATGAGCGTGGCGACGACCTTGCCCCATTCGGCCTGGAACGCGCCGGCCAGCGCGGCGTGTACGTCTGCTGTCACTGCTGCCAGAACGGCCGCACATCGATGGTGCCGAACCGGGCAACCGGATGCTTGGCTGCCACGTCGATGGCCTGATCGAGATCGGCGCACTCGATGATGTCGAAGCCCGCGATCTGCTCTTTGGTCTCGGCGAAAGGACCGTCGGCTACGAGCACCTCCATATCGCGCACGCGGACGGTGGTGGCATCGCTCACCGGTTGAAGGCGGTCCCCCGTGAGGCGGACTCCGCTGCCGTCCATCTCGGTGACCCATGCCTGCGTGGCCGCTGGAAGGCCGGTCACCTCGGCAGGGCTGAGTACAACGGACTCGTCCGCGCAGATCAGCATCAGGTACTTCATCGTCTCCTCCGTAGCCTCATTGTCTTCAAGACCCGATTGTCTTCAGGACCCGATTGTCTTCCCGACCCGACGACGAACGGGAGGCGCCAAGATGGACGGCCTCACCGATCCTGCATGCTCACGGTGTGGCCGCGAACTCACCAGTATCGGCCTGGTCCGGCGTCGCGTAGGCCTCAGCGACTGCTGCGCGGCTGAACACCCGCCAGGTGGTGACCGAGACCGCGACTGCTACGCCGAAGCTCGCCCAGTACGGCGCCGTGATCCCGAGCGTTGAGGCAAGCCCGCCGGCGATGAGCGCGCCCACGCAGTTGCCGCCCGCGGCGATGAAGAGGGTGGTGCTGCCGACCCGGCCAAGCATGGCGGGCGGGGTCAGGCGCTGGCGCAGTGACGTGCCGACGATGGTCCACAACACGCCATGCACGCCAAACGCGAACCAGGCAATGCCGACCAGGTACGGGCTGCGGGACGTCGCCAGCGTCAGGTGCAGCCCGGCCTCGATTATGAGGCCGACCCTGATTGTCCAGGTGGCGGTC
>WNFK01116254.1_pt2 | contig 19692 bp, 15 predicted proteins | sample 5400281 | NCBI WGS metagenome assembly WNFK01 (sample SAMN13153350, study PRJNA577476) | soil metagenome | isolation source: 20 cm soil on Douglas fir-dominated hillslope | place: USA:California | collected 2013-09-17
CTTCGGCCGCGCAGCCTCGAAGATGAAGCCGTTCGTCGAGGGACGAGTGACCGTGAGTAGTGGGACGCAGTTCGTCCTCACCGGCGGCGTCCGGTTCTAGCCCGCGGGATCGCCTTTCGGTATAGAGCCTCACCGGTGCGCGGCGTTCCGGAACATCGGAACGCCGCGCCTTGCGTCGGGTACCGTGTGCCGCACGGATCACGACTCGACACCAAGGAGATTCGTATGCGTCGGTCTCTCGCCCTATTCGTGCTGGTGAGCGCCCTCGCCGCGTCGCAAGCAGCGGCGCAGGCGACCGGCATGCCCAGCTTCAATGCGCCCTACCGCGCCTTTACCCGTTCGGAGATCGGGCTCACGCTGAGTTTCCCGAACGGCGGCGCCACGGGGTTCGAGGGTGTCTATCGCATGTCGAGCGGCAAGTTCGACATCGGGTTCCGCGGCGGTATCCTCGATGCGAGCGGACCTGGTACCACCGTCCTCCTCGTCGGCGTCGAAGCCCGGCAGCGGGTCCTGTCGCACACGACCGATTTCCCGCTCGACGGCGCGCTGGTTCTCGGCGTGGGGGGTGGGTTCGGGAGCGGCAATTCGACGCTGTTCGTACCGGTCGGCCTCTCCCTTGGCCGGCGCATCGACCTGCAGGGGTCTACCGTCAGCATCGTGCCGTACGTGCAGCCCACCGGGTTGCTCGTGGCGGGAAGCGGCACCGATTTCTTCTTCGCCCTGGGTTTGGGAGCCGATTTCCGGCTGTCGCCCCGGTTCGACGCCCGTATCAGCGCCGGTCTCGGGGACTTGGAGGGTGTGTCGCTTAGCGCCGTGTGGGTGCATTAGGGCGACACAATTGACTTGCCGTCGACGGTTTCCTACCGTAGGCGGAGTTCGGCCGGGTCCGGAGATGCCGGCGCCCGGTTTCCACGCGAGGGAGGATACGCTATGAAGCGCAGCGTGATGGTTTTGGCGTTCGCCGCGGTCGCGGCAGCGCCGGCCGCGGCCCAATGGTTGGGGACGCCGGTCTGGAACAGCCCCAAGGGCGGGACGGGCGTCACGATCAACGGTGACCTCGGTATGCCGAACAAAAACGGCAAGGGCACCGCGTTCGGCGCTCGAGCCACGCTCGGCCTCGCCAATCTCTCGTTGACGGCGGGCGTGGTGTCGTGGAAGCCGAGCGGCAAGCCGGACAATGTCACGTCCGTCGGCGGCAACGCGGCGTTCAAGGTGATCGGCGGCAGCTTGATCCCCGTGGCGCTGAACCTCCAGATTGGGGCCGCCCGCGCGGGCGCCGCGAACGGCGACACCGCGACGCCCCGGGTCACCGCCGGTGGCGGCCTCGCCGTGAGCGTGCCGACCCCCGGGATCAGCATCGAGCCGTACCTGTCGATCACGAACCGCTGGTACAAGAAGTCCGGGGGCACGACGACGCCCTCCAACTTGGGCTGGACGCTCGGCGCCAACGCCAACTTCGGGATGTTCGGCGTGCACCTCGCGTACGACTCCGAGAACTACGGCGGCCTGATCGGGACGGTTGGAACTTTTGGGATCGGGGCACATGTGGCCCTGAAGGCTCCCATCGGGATGTAAAGCTGCTAGCTTTTGGGGGCGCGCCGTTCCGGCGCGCCCTCTTTTTTTCTGGGAGATCCGTGACTCGTTCGATCGCGCGCGCGGGCCTGATAGCGCTGGCCCTCACGGTGAGTGGTTGCGCCCTCACCTTTGACAGCACCGAGCTCGGCGTACCCACCTCCCTGGCGGAGTCCGCCGCGAGCCCGGTGCAGGGCACATCCTTCCGGGTCACGCGCCACCCCGTGTTTCTCTTATGGGGTGTCGTGGCCGTCGCCTCGCCCAGCGCGGAGGACGTGCTCGCGGGTCAGGTCGGCACCGGCTCGCGCATCGCGAACCTCAAGATCAAGGTGCGGAGTCGCTGGTCGGATCTATTGATTACGGCGTTGTCTTTCGGGACGATCGTCCCGAAGTCGGTGACCTTCGAAGGCGTCGTCGTCCCGCGCTAGCGCGGCCCCACCAGCTCCCGCACCAGCGCCGTCGTCCGCTCGCTGGCCCCTCGTCCCTCCGCCACTACGTCCTTTGCCGCCGCGCCCGCCTTGCGCCGGGCCGCCGCGTCATGGTGCCACACCAGCCACTGCGAATGCAGCGGATGGCGCGCGTCATTGGGGAGGGCGACCGCGGCGCCGCGCTCGAGCAGGAGCCCCGCGTCGCGGCTCATCTGCCAGTGCGGGCCGACGGCGATCGGGACGCCGAACACCGCCGGCTCGAGCACCGAGTGGAGCCCCGCGCGATGAAAGCCACCGCCCACGAACGCCGCGTCCGCCAGGGCGTACAGGTCCGCCAGGATGCCGACCCGGTCCACGACGATGACGGGCCCCGGCTTGGCATGCTCGAGCTGCGACAGCCGCACCGGCCGTGACAGCTTCAAGTCCTGGAGACGTTGGGCGATCCCCGCCAGATGATCGGGATTCGGTTCGTGGGGAGCGAGGAGGAGACGCGCGGTGGGCAGCTGGACCAGCAAGTCGGCGAAGGCGGGGAGCAGCACGGCTTCGTCGCTCGGCCACGTCGAGCCGGCGACGATCGTGAACGTGTGCGGCGCGACGGCGGCGAGCCGGGCCAGCGGCTCCCGGGTGCGGTCGAGCCGCTCCGCGCGCTCGGCCACGCTGTCGTAGCGCGTGTCGCCCGTGACGGCGATCGCCTCCGCTCGCGCGCCGAGCTGCTCCAAGCGCTTGCCGTCGTCGTCGCTGATCGTGCCGATCCGGTCGAGCGCCCGGTACGCGGGCTGCGACCACTGGCGGGTGGGCCAGCGCAGCCGGGAGCTGTGCGGGGCGACGGTGGCGGAGATGAGTCCGAGCTTCACGCCGCGGCGCGCCGCGGCGAGCGTCAGCTCGGGCCAGACGTCGAGCTTCGAGAACACGAGCGCCGCCGGCTGGAGCGCGTCGAGCACCGCTTCGACGTCGTCGGGGCGGTCGAGGGGCAGGTAGTCGGCGACATCGACGGGGAGGTTTCTGGCGAGGCGCTCGGCGGAGGGGGAGAAGAACGTGAAGGCCAGCTGCCAGTCGGGCTGCTCGGCGCGCAGCGCCTCGAGCACCGGTTTTGCCTGCAGGCCTTCGCCGACCGACGGCGCGTGCATCCACACGAGCGGACGCCGCGGATCGCGATGGGCCGCCGCCCACGCGGCGAGCCGCGCGGCGAGCCCGCGCCGACCGTCGAGCCCTCGCGCCAGCTTCTTGTCGAAGCGGGCGGCGAACGGCGCCGTGCGGGCGGCCAGGTGGACGCTCAGACGGTAGAGGAACGGCGGCCGCTTCACAGCGGGCTGCCGGCCTTATATAAGGAAGGAGGCACCTGTCCATAATATGGGTGCCGCTTCCTGAAGGACAACCCGATGTGATCTAGGGGTTTGGTCGGAAGGGGCGCGACTTGGTCCACACGACAATGACGCCGCACGCCGCGTCCGACCCGGCGTACTCGCCCGGGATCTCACCGGCGCCGCGATAAATCTCAATTCCGTAAATATCATGAATCGGCGTACTCTCGTGGAACGACCGCACCTCCACGCCGTCGATCCACCAGGTGGGCTGGCATTGAGGGCTGCGGACCATGACGGCGAAGCACTCAAATGTCTGCTGGTTGCACTGGACCCGGACTCCCCGGACGGTGCGGAGCGCGTCGCCCACCGAGGCGTACCCTCGTTTCTCGAGCTCGTCCCAGCGGAGGTACGTGCCCATCTTGCGTTGGCGGCGTCGTTCGAAGTCCGTGTAACGGGCAGCCAGCTGCTCGGCGCGCGCCTCGACCACGATCGCAGCGAGCTCGTGGCCCGTGAAATCGAGGGGGAACTCGCCGTTAATCGTGCCGGATGCGGGCATGAACACGCTAAAGACGCCGGAACTGTATCCCAAAACTTCGATTGTGACCTCGGCCGTGCCTGCCCTCAGCCCATCCACGGCGAATCGGCCCGCCGAGTCGGTCGTGACCGGAAGGGGGCCTCGCCGGATCCGGACCACCGCTCCTGGAAGCCCCTGGCCAAATTCGCTGTCGATCACGCGGCCGCGGAGCGTGGCCTGCGCGGTGACAGGGTCAGGGCGAACGGCGAGGACAAGCAGGGCTGCCGCAAGGGCCGCCAAGGCCTGGTGTCGCCGCGGTTTGCTGGGGATCACGGTCGTCTCCTGCCCCCCTAGCGGGAATCCGAGTAACCGGTAGTATGATGCGTTAGCGCCGCGGTTGGCGCTAGCAGCCGTGCAGGCCTCCAAAGTCGGATGGGCCGTCCGCCCGGTCAGTCCGGGTGGGACCAAGGGGGTCGGTTATGCCGTCGTCAACTCGTCCTGTTCGTCCATTCCCCATCCCTCCATTCGGGGGGACGTCTGCGTTTCCTGTTCACTTCATCACCAAGAGGCAGATCATGCGCGCTTCACGGTATGGTTCGCTGCTTGTCGGCAGTGTCGCCGCGTTCGCGATCGCGGCAGTCAGCTCGCTCTCGGCGCAGGAGGCCGCCGTCATTACCGGGAAAGTGACCGGGCAGGCGGGCGAAGGGCTGGGTGGGGCGAACGTCGTGGTGGCCAACAGTAACTTCGGCGCGATCACCGCTGCCAACGGGACCTACTCGATCACCATCGCCGCGTCTGCCGCGCGCGGCCAGCAGGTGATCCTGACGGCGCGCTATATCGGCCATAAGCCCATTACGCGCACCGTCACGCTCTCGCCCGGCACGCAGGAGCAGAACTTCGAGCTGCGGGCCGATCCCCTGCGGCTCGAAGAAGTCGTGGTCACCGGTGTGGGTGAGGCGACGGCGCTCAAGAAGCTGCCGTTCGCGGTGGGGAGAGTCACCGACGAACAGCTGCAACAGGTGCCGGGCGCGAGTGCCCTGGTGGCCCTCGAGGGCAAGGTCGCCGGCGTCCGCTTGATTCCGAACTCAGCGCAGCCGGGCGGCGAACCGTCGCTGCGGCTGCGCGGCGCCACCAGCATTGGGGGGCGTCAGGACCCGCTGATCATCGTTGATGGTGTGATCACCCGGTTCGGGCTCGCCGATCTGGCGGGCGAAGATGTCGAGCGGATCGAGCTGGTCAAGGGTGCGGCGGCGTCCTCGTTGTACGGCTCCGACGCGGCGAACGGCGTGGTGCAAGTCTTCACGAAGCGCGGCAGCTCGCTCGCCGAAGGCGCGATGCGGGTGACGTCGCGCATCGAGGTCGGCGCCAACAACATGCCGTCGCGGATGCAGTTCTCCCATTCGCACGCCTTCCAAGTCGAACAGAGCCCGGGATACTGCGTGGCGACGGGAGCGGCGCTGACCCCGAACCCGCAGGTCTGGAGCGTCGATCCGGTAAACAACTATTGCCTGAACCCATCCAAGGCGCGCATCGTCAGGCCCGACCAGATCGCCGGGACCCCATTCAACGTGTACCACGACCATTGGGATGAGGTCGTCAATCCCGGGATGTTCTGGACGGGGTATGCCTCCGTTGGGCAGCGGGCTGCGAAGACGAACTTCAACGCGTCGCTCGAGAACACGCGGAATGAGGGCGTCATCTTCGGTCTGGGTGGGTACACGCGCCAGAATTTCCGGATAAACTTGGATCAACAGTTGCGAAGCAACGTGGACGCGTCGTTCAGCGCGTTTTACGGAACATCGACCAACGGCCGCGCCGCGGAGGGACAGACGGGGGCGTTCTTCACGCTGATGTTTGTCCAGCCGGACGTCGACCTCGCGGGGTGCTGCAACCCGGATGGCTCACGCTACGTGGCCAAGGTGCCGCTGAGCGGCGACGTAGCCAACGACGCCAACCCGCTCTACGAGTTGGCGAACCGAAAGATCAATCAAGACCGCAACCGGTTCAGCGGCTCCGGGAAGGTGCGCTGGCGGATCCGCGACTGGTTGCAGGCCGAGGGGACCTTCTCGTACGACCAGGAAGCGCAGACCTACGCCGATCTGACGCCATTTGGCTTTCTGACGTCCTCCGGCCAAACGACCAAGGGGAGCCTCGACCAGAGGTCGTTGAACAATTGGCAGGCCAACAGCGGCGTCACGCTCACGAGCGTCCGTCACTTTGGCAACATCACGAATACCACGAAGGTCGCCGCGATTTTCGAGGACCAGCGCAACCGCTTCCTCCGCTCGTACGCGGGCGAGCTGGTGGTCGCGCGCGTGCCGGAGTTCAACGGCGCCAACCAGAGCACCCTCTTCTCCGAGTCGCGCGACGAGCGGATCAAGAACGAGAACTTCTTCGCGGTCACGACCTTCGACATCAACGATCGCTACGTGCTGGACGGCTTGGTGCGGCGCGATGGGTCGTCGCTGTTCGGCCTCAAGAACCGCTGGGCGACGTACTATCGAGCCTCCGCCGCGTGGCGGGTCACGCAAGACGTCCACATCCCCGGCGTAGACGAGATGCGCCTGCGGGGGTCCTACGGTACCGCCGGGCTGCGGCCCCTGTTTGACTACCAATACGAGATCCTCGCCGTCAATCCGGCGGGCTTTAACCCGGACGTGCTTGGCAATCCGCTGCTCAAGCCGGCCCGGTCGGGCGAAATGGAACTGGGCACCAACCTCGAGTTCGGGTCGGGCCGCTACACGCTCGAGTACACGTACGCGTCCAAGACGACGACCGATCAGATCCTCTTGGTGGACTTGCCAGCCGTCGGTGGGTTCAAACGCCAGTGGCAGAACACCGGCGCCCTGCGTGCCCGGACGCACGAACTGACGTTCGCAGCTCGGTTGATCAATACTCCGGGGACATCGCTCACCCTCAACATCGTGGGCGATCGTACGCGCCAGGTGATCACCGACTGGACGCTGCCGGAGCGGCTCTACGGGTTCCAGCAGATGCCGGCCACGTTCTTCCTGGGCAAGGGCTCGGACCTGGGCGCCATGTACGGCAATCACTGGATCCGCAACATCAGCGAGCTGTACGACGACCCTGACAAGGCCGCCCTCTCCGGTCCCGGGCAGACGTGGAGCTCCGACTCCGTCATGGTCAATGAGGACGGGTATGTCGTCAGACGGAGTGCCTACGGCAGGATCGGCGAACGGGCGATCAAGTACGTGTATTGCAAGCGCCCGGGCCCTGCCAGCACATGCCTCGAGTCGTCGAACATCGTCAAGATCGGGAACGCCAACCCCGACTTCAACCTGGGCTTCGGTTTCACGCTCACACACAAGGGACTCACGCTGAATGCGTTGCTCGACTGGTCGTACGGTGGCGATCTCTACAACGGCACGCGGCAGTGGGCGTTCCAGGCGACCCGCGACCGGGTGCAGGACCAGGGGGCCAAGGCGCAGAACGCGGCGAGCTGTGTCAACGTGGGCGATTGCCCGCGGAAGGCGCTGGGTTACTACGGCGTCGGGTTCTACAACGGCCTCGATCCGAACGACTTCTTCGTCGAGTCGGGGTCGTATGCCAAGCTCAAGGAGCTGGCCGTCAATTACTCGTTCTCCCGGACGCAGCTGCAGTCCATCGGCCTTCGGGGGCTGAGCGAGGTGCGGCTCGGGTTCATCGGCCGCAACCTGTTCCGGATCACGAAATACACGGGCCTCGATCCGGAAGTCTCCGGGTTGTTCGGGGATCCGTTCCAGGTCAGACTGGACTGGTTCCAGTACCCACAGTTCCGGACTTTCTCGGCCGTCGTCGAGATCACGTACTGAGGAGCCGACCAACATGAACTCACTTCGCGATGTTTCCATGCTGCGGTTCCCGACGCTCGCCGCCGTGCTGACCGCCGTGCTCATGACCGGCGGGTGTAACCTCGACGTCCAGAATCCGAACGCGCCGGACGCGAATCGCGCGTTCGGCGACCCGGCGGGCCTGCAGCAGCTCCTGGGTGGGGCGTTCCGGACTTGGGTCGAGGCGCGCGACGGCTACTACGTCATGCCGCTCACCACAATGGCCGATAATTACACCGCCTCACGGTGCGGCTGGACCAACAGTCCAACGGCGTCGGACGCCGGCCTCGCGGTCGAGGCCCAGTGGTACGGCTACTACAGCGAGTGGTGGTCCGCTACCCACGTGCTCAAGGCGATCAACGACGGGATCTGCTTCGACGACGATTGCGTCGCCCCGACCTACACCCGGGCGACGCCCGGGTCCGATAGCACCATCACGATCCGGAACAAGGCCATCGCGCAGATGTTGCAGGGTATGGCCTTTGCTGGCATCTCCGTGATGTACGACTCGGGCTTCGTGATGGATGAGAACACCGTACTCCCGGCGCTCCCCGGGGACTATCCGCCCTTCAACAACCGGACGGAGATGCGCGACGCCGCTCTGCAGAAGCTCGAGGCGGCGTACGTGACGGCGGGCGTGATCGCTGGAGGTTGGGACACCGAAGCGGAGTGGATGGGCCAGGACGGCGGCAAGGCATATAGCAATGTCAAGATTCGACAGGTCATCCGCACGATGCAAGCCGAGGTCGTGGCGATGTGGCCGCGGAACGGAGTCGAGAATCTCGCAGCCGATTGGGCGTCAGTCGCGACCTATGCCTCACAGGGGGTCAGCTCCGGCGTGCCATTCGACTGGGAGTACAACATCGACATCGGCGCGCGCGATGCGGGAATCGAGTACGTGAAAAGCTGGGGCAACTCGATCCTGACGATGCGCGTGGATACGCGCGTCGCGGCCATGATCACGACGAACCATGTCAATCCGTGGCCGGCCGGCGGGAATCCCTGTCCCACGACAGGTCCGGACCTGCGTGTGGGGGATGGGACGTACGGGACATCGGACAACTCTGACTACGGCACGAGCGCGGACACGGGGTTCGCTGGTACCGACTTCGCGTGCTCGGGCATCGCGATCTTCCCGGCAGCACGCGGGCAGTACCATCAGAGCAACCTGCAACACGTGCGCTACCATTACCTGGGCGGGCTCGGCGAGGCCCTGCCGGCTGACAACGGCACGGGTCAGGATCCGTTCTATACGACGCAGATGAACGACCTACTCTGGGCCGAGGGGCTGCTCCGGCGCGCGGCACCCGACCTGGCAACGGCCGCGACCCTCATCAACAACAGCCGCGTGGGACGCGGTGGGTTGTCAACGCTCACCGCCGCCGATGGCGCCCCTGCGCTCCTCGCGGCGCTGCAGTACGAGCAAGAGATCGAGTTCATGGGCCAGGGCGCGACGGCATTCTTCAACCGGCGCCGCGTCGACGGGCTCATCCTCGGCACGCCGCGACAGATGCCCGTCCCGGCGAAAGAATTGAACGTCCTGTTGCGTTCCACGTATACATTCGGCGGGAACAAACCAGACATGGTGATCGGTGCAAACGGTGGAGGCGGCGCCCGCCAACCCAGCGTCGTCGATCGCTGGCGGGAGATCCAGGCCTCGAAGCCGAGACGCAGGCTCTAGCAACGGCAGGACGCGGGGCGGGAGAAATCCCGCCCCTTTTTTTTCATGGCCCCCGGATCGTGATGTCCCGCTGACCCAGGGCCAGGGCCACGACTTGCTCCTTTCCCCCGGGCCACCGGATCCACAGGGCCGTCGCCTCGGCTGCGCGGCCGAAGACCTGCACGGCGCCGTTCTGCGACCAATACCCCGAGCCCGCCTGTATCTCCTGCACTGGGCCGCTGCGCTCGCCATAGCGCAGCCGCATCTGAGCGCCGATGGCGCTGAGATTCCCCGCGGGCCCGATCAGCCGAACGCGGAGACCAGGCTGGGCGCCCACATTGTGGAATAGTCGGGTCGAGTCGCCGTTCTGACTCACGGCGAGGTCGAGCCGTCCGTCGCGGTCAAAGTCCGCGTACGCCGCTCCGCGCTGCTCGCCGTACACGATCAAACCGGAGCGCTGTCCGGGCACGGCCTCCAGTCCCCCCGCGCCGTCTCCGCGCAATAGCAGACTGCGGCCGGCATCGTAGCGCGGCGTGGCGACGTCCGTGGCAAAGAAGTTCTGGCTCAGGAAGACGTCCTCCTTGCCGTCGCCGTCGAAATCGGCGATGCCCGCATAGAACGCGGGCGCCAGCTGTGCCTCGAGCGGCAGCGACCGCGCCTCGAAATGGTTCCCACGGTTCAAGAACACAGTATGGTCCATGGTCGTCGCTCCGAGCTGAGTCGCGCTTTTCGCGGCCGGGCCGAGAACCTGATCGACGGTCGCGTCGGCGTACGCCGCGAACGTGCGCAGCCGTCGGCCGACGGTAGGCAGGGCGAGGCCGATCCGGCCGTACGAAACGAGCGGGACGACGCCCCGGATCCGTGGGTCCTCTTGCGCGAGCAGCCCGGTGGGACGGCCGCGTTCCCCAAACGGGCCGACGTATAGCAGCAGCGGCCGCGCGGCACTCGCGTGGTAGTCCGTGTTGCGCCCCCAGCTCGTGGCCACGATATCGAGCCGGCCGTCGCCGTCGAGGTCGCCGGTCGCGAGTCCGTTCCAGCGGCTGTACAGGCCCGCGAGCCCCGGCATCGCCGGCGCGGGCTCGAATCGTCCTCCCTTGTTCAGGAAGATCTTGATCGTTCCCCACTCGATTGCGACGAGCAGGTCGGGCCACCCGTCGCCGTCGATGTCACTGAACAGGGCCGCGGAGACCATGCCCACGCCATGAAGCAGTGCGCTGTTCGCTGCATCGGGGACGAAGCGTCCCCCCTCGTTCCGGTACAGCCGGGAGGACGGCGAGAGGGGATAGGCGCCCGGCACGATCCTGCCGCCCACGAAGAGATCGAGGTCGCCGTCGGCGTCGTAGTCCGCTACGGCCAGGGGGCCGACGCTCGCGCTGTCCCCGGGAACGAGCGGCGTCATCGCGCCGGTCGCGGGCGTGAACGCGACCACGCTGGGTGTAGCAAGTGCCGCGCCGGTTGACAGCATCTCGTAGCTCGAAACTCCCGCGAGTACGGTCGACCCCCAGCCGAGGACGGTCGTCAGATCGCCGGGCGCTGCAGGGGCGCGCGCGGGCATGACGCGCAGCCGCCGGCCCTCGTTCCGGAACCAGGCTGGCGTTCCCGTGCGACCGGCGCCCACGATGAGATCCTCGAGGCCGTCGCCGTCGACGTCGAACCACGCCACGCCGGGCCCCAGTTGGCTGAACGAGTTGGGCAGGAGCAGTTGGCGGGCGTAGTCGTCAAAGAAGGGCTCGACGTGCCGGTGGCCGCCGAGCTGGGAGGTGATGTCTTGAAATAGGGGCCTCACCCCCTGACCCCCTCTCCCTTCGGGAGAGGGGGAACCATCCGTGGGCTCATTAATCTCGTACAGCCTGTTCGGTCGCGCGTCGGCGATCACTGTCCGGCGGCCGTCGCGCCAGTCCACCTCGATCGTCACCGAATCGGCCTTGCCCGTGGCGAACGTCAGCTGGCCGTCGGACCCAGACAGATATAACCCGCCCGCGATGACCTCTTGCTGTTGAGTCGCCGCGGAGCTTGATCGCCACGCGCGGCGCCACGGCCTCGTTGCGCAACAGCGCCGCAGGCGCGCCCAATCGATTGATCACCACGTCCAGGTCCCCGTCACCGTCGAGATCGGCGAGCGCCATTCCGTGGGAGATGTCCGGGCCGAGATTGAATCGCCAGGTCTTGCTCTCGTCCTCGAACGTCGAGTCGCCGCGATTCCGGAACGCCGCGTTCGGCAAGGGCAGGGGCGGATACTCGAATAGCATCCGGCGCCAATCGATCCTCTGCAGCTCCTGCAGCCGGCTCCGCAGACGGTACTGTGCGTCCCCATCCATCACGTCCCAGCTGTGGCCGGTGCCGACGAGGATGTCCTCCCACCCATCGAGATCCACATCGAGGAGCACCGTGGACCACGACCATCCCGACGCTCCCACGCCCGCGGACCGCGCGACCTCCGCGAAGGTGCCGTCCCCGCGGTTCAGCTGCAGCGTGTTCCGCTGCATCTGGGGACGTACTTCAGTCTGGCCGGGCCGCTTGGGCAGCGAGGTATGCGTCGGGATCTGCGTCTTGAGGCGGCGCGTATCCTCGCTCAGCATGTCCACCTGAAACAGATCCGGGTGGCCGTCGCGGTCCACGTCGCCCACGGCGACCGCCATCCCCGAGTTGCTGGTGGAGCGCAGAGCGTACCAGGGGACCAGCCGGAACTTCCCGTGACCGTCGTTCAGCCAGAACTGGTCGGGGTCTTCGAAGTCGTTGCTGACGTAGAGGTCGGGCGCTCCATCGCCGTTCAAGTCGGCGAAGATGGCGGCGAGACCGAAATCCTCCGGCTCCTCCCCCAGCATGCGGCCTTGCTGGTCCGTGAACCGCGGGTTGTGGGCGATTGGCTCGCGCACGAACCGGCCGGCGCCGTCATTGCGATAGAAGAAGTCGGGGTCGGCGCGCTGCACCAGGCTGATCCCGCCCAAATCCTCGCGGTTCACGAGCTTGTAGTCGGCGCGGTAGCGCTCCCGCACTTCGAAGCGGCCGGGCCCGATCTGCCGTACCGCCTGATCAAATGCTCGTTCCTCGGGCGAGATCCGGTCGAGCGTCGTGTACGCCTTGTAGTTGGCGACATACAGATCGAGATCCCCATCGCCGTCCACGTCGGCCGCGGCGATCGTCGTGCTCCCGGCCTTGGAGTCGAGGCCACGAGCGGCGCCCTGCTCGGTGAAATGACCCTTGCCGTCGTTCACAAAGAGCGCATTCGGTCCGCCGAGCGCGACAAGAATCAGATCGAGCCGCGTGTCGCCGGTAACGTCGGCGAGCACGCACCCGCTGGAGTAGCGCTCGGTCGCGGCGACGCCGGCGGCCGTCGTGATGTCCTCGAAGCGCCAATTCCCGAGGTTTCGGTACAGCGCGTTGGGTCCTTCGGTGCGCGCGAGGAAAACGTCTACTAAGCCGTCGCCGTCCACGTCGCCGAGACACACGCCGGCGCCCTGCGCCAGAATCCGGTTGTCGACCAGAGCGGAGTCGCTGACCGTGTTGGCGAAGGTGATGGCAGTGCGAGACGGATCGAGCAGCGTGAACCCTGCCGTCCCGCGGCGCGGCACGTCGAGGGAGCGCCACCGGTACCCGGCGCCCTCGTGCCAGGTGGTGTCCACCGGAGGCGCGGCGCAGGCCGCGACGAGCAGCGTCGCGGCGATGAGCCGTGGATCAGGGACCCGACTTGGTCCAGATCGCAATCGTGCCGCAGGTGTTGTTGCCGCGCAGGAATTCGACCGGTGTTTCGGTGATCGTGCGGTAAATCTCGATGCCGGTAATGCCGACGACCGGCATCTCCAGCGTCGTGGAGTTGTTGGCGGACAGGCCGTCGAGGAAGAAGTCGGGCTGGCAGTCGTTGCGCGTCATGCGCACCCGGCATCCGTTGAACCGGCAGATCAGGCGGACGCCCGACACGTTACGGAGCAGGTCCGACAGGCGGCCGGCATTGGCCCGCTTGATGTCGTCCTCGGTGACGTACACCCCCCGTCGGGCGGCGCGGCGCAGGTTGAACCCCGCCATGCCCCGCTGGGCGCTCGGTGCCTCTACCGTGATGCCGGGGAGGGCGATCGGGGCCGCATCGAGCTCGATCATGACCGTGAGGGTCTCGCGTTCGGCAAGCTCGATCACCCATGATCCCGGGGAGTACCCGAAGGCGCGCGCCTGCATCACGTAGACGCCTGGCTTCAGCCCTGTATGCGTGAACTGCCCGGTGTTGCTGGAGCGCAACAGAAGAGGAGTGCCGAGGACGGTGATGGCCGCGCCTTCGACCGGCTGCCGACTCGTCCGGTCGACCAGCTGGCCGGAGATCCCGGCGGTCGCCTGAGCACGCGTGGGGTGGGGGGTCGCCACGAGACACCCCAGGAGCCCTAGCCACAGACCGAACGAACGACGCGGCACCACGGCCCCGATCATAGGGTTGGAATACATATAGTACCGCCCCCGGCGGTGGGCGCCAGCCACCATAGATGAGGGGGGTGGTCTTGACGCTCCCACGCAACAGCCGTATATGAAACTCTAACCCCGTCCTGATCGGGCGTCCCCAATGGAAACGCGTGTCTTTTTTTGCCAGGCCTCGCCGCTCGGGGCCGAGGTGTGTCTTCTCACCAAAGGAGTGCGCGTATGCTCCACAAGTGTCTGAAGGCGTTGGCCGTCGTCCTACTCGCCGCCGCCGCCCCCGCCGCAGCGCAGGATGCGATCCTGCGTGGCACGGTGACGTCGGACCGTGGCGACGTGGTGCAAGTCGCCGCGGTGCAGCTCCCGGAGCTCAACCTCCAGGTGCTGACGGGCGCGAACGGCCAGTACACGTTCATCATTCCGGCGGCGCGCGTGCGGGGCCAGGCGGTCGCGCTGCGCATCCGGTCGATCGGCTTCAAGCCGGCCACGAAGACCATCACGTTGAACGCCGGTGAGCAGACGATCGACTTCACGCTCGCGACCGACGTCAACATGCTCGAGGCGATCGTGGTCACCGGCGTGCAAGAGGCTACCGAACGCGGCAAAGTCGGCTTCGACGTGCGCCGCGTGGACGTGGCGAACCTGCCGATGGCGGCGTCCGATCCACTGCGCACCCTGCAGGGCAAGATCGGGGCGAACATCGTCTCCGGATCGGGCCGGCCGGGCTCGCAGGCGTCGGTGTTGCTGCGTGGGCCGACGATGCTCAACGCCGCCGGCCGCAGTCAGGATCCGCTCTACATCGTGGACGGCGTGATCATCAACGGCAACCTGCCGGAGATCAGCCCGAACGACATCGAGAGCGTCGAGGTTGTCAAGGGCGCGGCGGCCGCGTCGCTGTACGGCGCGCGGGCCGGCAACGGCGTCATCACGATCACGACCAAGACCGGCAGCCGCTCGCTCGAGGGCGTGAAGTTCAGCGCTCGGACCGAAGCGGGCATGAGCGACATCGAACGCGACTTTGGCATCGCCCACTTCCAGGGCATGGTCACGGATGAAACAGGCCAGCGCTTCTGTCAGTCCGCACCGCTGCCCGCGTGCGCCCGCACGTTCGACTACCTCACGGAGCAGCGGAAACTGAACAACGATCCGGCGCTCTTCACCGGCGATCCTCCGGGCTTCCCGGTGGACCCCGGGTCGAACGCCAATGGCGTTGCCCCCGGCATCACGGGGAACTGGCTGCGGGAGCGGTTCCAGATTGCCTCGTGGCCGGGCACGGCGTACAACGCGGTGTCCCAAACGGTCGCGCCCCATCCGTACATGAGCAACAGCGTGGATGTGACGGGGCGCGTCGGATCGGCGACGCGGTTCTACGCCAGCGCCACGAACCTGTCGGAGCAGGGCGCGATGGAGTTCCTCAAGGGCTTCGATCGCAGCTCGTTCCGGGCCAACGTGGACCAGGTGATCGGCACGCAGTGGACGATCGGCCTGACGGCGTCGTATGCCCGCTCGTCGAACGACGGCGCGAACAACGACGGCGGCAACAATGCGTTCTTCTTGCTCACCCGCCAACCCGCGCCCGCCAACATGCTGGCGCGCGACACGCTGCAGCGGCTCTGGATCCGACCCAACCTCCAGACGGGCGGCGGCCAGAACTCGAATCCGCTGTACTCGTTCGCCAACGCGCTGCGATCGGACATCGCGAACCGCTTCATCGGCGGCGCGCGCGTGCAATACAATCCGATGGCGTGGCTGAACTTCGACGCCAACATCGGCTACGACTTGCGGCGCGCCACCGCCGCCCAGATCCAGGACAAGGGATACCGCACCACGGCGTCCGCCCCGGGCACCAACAACGGCTTTATTTTCCGGAGTAGCGCCGGCGACGAAGAGGTCAATGGGAGCTTCAATGCCCGCGTGCGCCACGACCTGACCTCCGACTTGAAGGCCACCCTGTCGGCGCGGTACCTGTTCGAGCAACGGGACGCGGAGCAGGCCAGCGGCCAGGGCAGCTCGTTGGCGGTGAAGGGCGTCACCACGCTGGACAACATCTCCGATCCCGCGTCCAAGCAGGTCGGTTCGAACTTCTCCCGCATCCGCGAGCTGAGCCAGTTCGTGGGCATGAACCTCGACTTCAAGGATCGCTACGTCGTCGACGCCCTGGTGCGTCGCGACGGCAGCTCGCTGTTCGGCGTGGACAACCGCTGGGCGACGTTCGGTCGTGTGTCGCTCGCCTGGCGCGCGAGCCAGGAACCGTGGTGGTTCCTGCCGCAGGTGACCGACCTGAAGTTGCGCGGTTCCTACGGCACCGCCGGCGGCTCGCCGCGGTTCAACGCGCAGTATGAGGCGTTCAACATCGGCAACGGCGGGATCTTGCAGCTCATCACGCTCGGCAACCGCTCACTCAAGCCTGAGCTGCACAAGGAGCTGGAAGTCGGCGCCGACATCGAGTTGTTCGGGCGCTACGGGATCACCGCGACCTACGCGCACGCCTTGATCGACCGGCAGATCCTCCTGCCGCCGGTGTCGTCGTCGACGGGTTACCAGAACCAGTGGCAAAACGCGGGCGCGTTGCTGAACATCACGCACGAATTGTCCTTGAACATTCCCTTGATTCAGGGGCGCGAGACGCAGTGGTCGATGAACCTCGTGTACGACCACAACCGCAGCTGGATCAAGCGCCTCGACGTGCCGCCGTACTTCTATGGGCCGAACCAGCAGGGTGCCGAGGCGATGTTCCAGGCGCGGGAGGGTGAAAACGTCGGGACGTTCTACGGCCGCTACTTCCTGCGGGGCTGTCGCGATCTGCCGGCTCCGTTCAACACCGACTGCGGCACGCCGACCAGCTCGTTCCAGTTGAACGACGAAGGCTGGCTCGTGTGGGTCGGCCGCGGCCACACGCCCGCACAAGGCATCACGAGCAACCTGTGGGAGACACAGCTGGCCGGCTGTGGGGCGGTCAGCACCTGCGCTAACCCGGCGGCGTTCACCGCGCCGTGGGGCGTCGCCCTCAACTGGGGCATGCCGATCATCCTGCGCGGTAATCCCAACAGCATCAGCGACGCGCTGATCGTGCCCCTCGGCAACGCGCTTCCCGACTTCCGCTTCGCCATCACGCAGAATTTCCGGTGGCGCCAGATCTCGGTGTACGCGCTGCTCGACGCGGCGATCGGCCAGCGCGTGTGGAACGAAGGGTTCCACTGGGCGCACCTCGACTTCCTGTCACACGACGTCGATCAGAAGGGCAAGTCCGTCGAGACCGCGAAGCCGCTCGGCTACTACTATCGCGCGGCGCCGCCCGACAACGGCAACGGCCTCGGGGGGTTCTATGACATTCTCGGCCCCAACAACTTCTCGGTCGAGGACGCGAGCTACGCCAAGCTGCGCGAGCTGTCCGTGTCTTACCATGTGGGCCGGATCGGCGGCGCTGGGGACTGGGATGTGAGTGCCTCCGCACGCAACCTGCTCACGATCACCGGCTACCGGGGCTTCGACCCGGAGGTGGGGATCACAGGTGGCGACGGCCAGTCGCGGGCGCTCAATGCGGTCGACGCCTTCGTGTTCCCGAACCTGCGGACGTTCACGGTCCGCGTGTCCACGAGCTTCTGAGACCGCAGGCCGTCTGGATGTAGGGGCGCAGCATGCTGCGCCCCTACAGTCCGGCAGCCTGGCGGCGTCCCTATTGTTAGGAGCGCACAGCCCATGACGAAGCGCTACTTGATCAGCGGCATCCTGGTGCTCACCCTCGCTGCGTGCGCGAACCCGCTCGACGTGTCGAACCTCAACGACCCCGACCGGACCCGCACCTTCAGCAATCCCCAGGACCTCCAGGTGTTCATCGCCGGCCTGTACGCGGTGGCACACCAGGCCACCATCGGCGGCCAGAACGACGGCCTGCAGACGCAGATGGCCGTCATGTCGATGGAGAACGTGTCCGGCCTCGCCAACTTCGCGATGGGGCCGCGCAGCTCGCTGCCGCGCAACCCCATTACGAATCAGCGCGGCAGCCAGGGGAGCGTCGGCAACTACAACGACTGGCTGCGCGGCCACCGCGCGGCGCGCCAGGCGGCGCTCGGCTACGCGGCGCTCGACAACGTTTACCTCGGGACGCCTGGGGCGCAGGCCCGTGCCCGCCTCTTCTGCCGTTTCGTCCAGGGGGTCGCGCTCGGCAACCTGGCGCTGGCGTACGACTCCGCCTCAATTCTCACCGAGGCGGACAACCCCCAGGCCGACGCCGCCGTGATCGTGCCCCTGTCGGGGTACCGAGCGGTCGTGACCGCGGCCCTGGGCTACCTCGACTCGGCGATCGCGCTCGCCAACGCGAATCCGACGGCCTTCCCGTTCCCCGTCACGGCGAACTACTGGATCAACGGCATCGGGGTGACGCAGGTGCAGTTCATCCAGGTCGCCCGGTCGTACAAGGCACGCTTCCGCGCCGGCGTCGCGCGCACACCGGCCCAGCGGGCCGATACGAGCCGCGGTGGCATCGTGGCTTGGTCGGAGGTGATCGCCGACGCGAACGCCGGGATCACCGTGAACTTCGACCCTCAGATGGACCGGCTGAACGGTTGGGACCTCGTCTGGTATGCCCAGCACCACGCGGGCGCGCAGTGGCACCAGATGTCCCAGTTCTGGCTCGGCCAGGCGGACACGTCGGGCGCGTTTGCCGCCTATCTCGCGAACACGGTGCCCATCACGCGCACGCAGATCCTGATCATCACGCCCGATCGTCGCTTCCCGCAGGGCACGACGCGCGCGGCCCAGAACAGCGGATCGCCCCCGAATGCCGGGCAGCCGTTCGCCAACACCCCGTACTTCCGGAACCGGCCGGACGCGCGTTCCAGCAGGCCCTCCGCGTGGGTCGCTATCCGGTGATGACGGCCGCGGAAATCCGCTTGCTGGCGGCTGAAGGGTACCTGCGGATCGCGGCCCCCAACTTCACGGAGGCGATCAACCGGATCAACGTGTCGCGCCAAGCGATCGGTATCCTGCCGGCGCTCATCGCGGTCACCGATACGGTTGCGGTGGCGGCGCCGGGTGGCAACGCCTGTGTACCCAAGGTGCCCGATGCGGCGCAGAGCTTCCGGGGTACTCGCTGTGGCAATATTTGGGACGCCCTGAAGTGGGAATACCGCTTGGAGACCGCGTACACGGGGTACGGCAACTGGTTCTTCCCCGGGCGCGGCTGGGGCGACCTGCCGCAATACACGGCGACCCAATGGCCCGTGCCCTACAATGAGATGGATGCGCGGCGCGAGGCGTTCTACGGCTTCGGCGGACCGGGAGGCGTGTCGGGGGCGGCGGCCGGCAACTACGGCCTGTTCTCGCCGGGCGGCCTCTACTAGTGCAGGGTAGGTGCTCGATCGCACGCATCGTGGGGGCTGGGCTCCTGTCCGGCCTCCTCGGGGCGTGCTACACGTATCGGCTGGTGCCCGCGACGGACATCCAGCCGGCGACGCGCGTGGCGGTGGTGCTGAGCGACTACGGCCGGATGGAGGCGTCGCGCCAGATCGGCCCCCAGGCGCAACGCGTGGAAGGGGCGGTGCTGTCGACCAACGACACCGCGTACCTGCTCTCCGTCTGGGGCGTGAAGCCGATCTCCGGATCGTGGGTCCGGTGGAGTGGGGAGCCGGTGACGATGCGGCGCGACTACGTGGCGTTCACCTACGAGCGGCGCCCGTCTCGCGGGCGCACGATCCTGCTGGTGACGGGCGCGACGTTCACGCTGCTGACGATCATGGTCAACTTCAACATCCTTGGGTTCGGCGGGCTCGACATCCCCCTCATTCCCGGTGCGAATGGGGATACAGGTGACCAATAACTTCTTTAGAGCGAGAATGCACATGACGCCATTTCGGTGTTTGGCCATCTGCGCTACGGCGGTCGCCATCCTGGGGTGCAAAAAAGATGCGACGTTCGAGGAGCTCATCCCGGACTACGCGGGGATTCACTGGCTGAATGCGGTGCCCGACACCGGCCAGCAGGACAT
>WNFK01010218.1_pt2 | contig 19673 bp, 18 predicted proteins | sample 5400281 | NCBI WGS metagenome assembly WNFK01 (sample SAMN13153350, study PRJNA577476) | soil metagenome | isolation source: 20 cm soil on Douglas fir-dominated hillslope | place: USA:California | collected 2013-09-17
CCCATGCAGTACGTATAGCGCCCGGGATGAGCCATGGTGGACATGCTCATGGTCCTGGCCGAGGCACCCCCCACGTTGGCCACGATGAGCCGCAGGGCGCGGCCGATGGTCGCGTTCGCGCGGCGGCCGGGCCCGAACACGCCGGCAGCGCAGTTCATGTCGAGGGCGAGGCGGGCCGCTCCGTTGACGATGAAGAGCGGCGAGTGGAAGTTGGTGGTGGCCGACACCCCGTGGAGATCGAAGGCATCCTCGCACATGGCCTCCACGCCCGCGATCACCACCGGCATGTACTCGGGACGACAACCTGCCATCACCGCGTTGATGGCGATCTTCTCGACGGAAGCGCGGCCGAAGTTGGGCGGGACGAACGCGATCATCTCGGCCGCCTCCCGCCCCGACCCCGCCACCATGGCCCCCACCCGGTCGCGGGTGGGAGGAACGACGGGCAGCCCGTCGGTGACCCCGCGCTCGAAGAGAGCCTCGAAAGGGTCCGGGGGCTCCGAGGTCACGGCCGTCTCAGGGCTTGCAGACGCGGAACTTGCCGTAGTCACCCTGGGCCACCGAGTTCGTGTCGTCGGAATCGGTAAGCACCGCGATGCCGGAGGCCTTGGGCGTATCCGACTCCTCGAAGAACTTCTTGTAGTCCTCGAAGACGTTGACGCGCTCTTCCGTCCACTGCCCTTTCCCCTCCACCCCGCTCCGGACCACCAGCACCTTGGTCAACCCCGCACTCGAGGAGAGACGCGTGCCCACGGGGACCACCGCGCTCCAGATGTACTTGAGGGATTTCACCGACCAGGCATTGTTGGGAAAGACGGCGTACACGGACACCGCACTGTCGTTGGTCTTCGACTGCCGCTCGTCCGAGCCCTTGGGAAACTCCACGGGACGCCACGACCACGCGAGTATCGGATAGGCCTTGGGATCCCACTCGTACTGCTTGGCCGCTTGGATGCCGAGACCCTTGGCCACCGCGTGGAGGAAGCGCAGACCGTCCATCTCCTGGATGGAATACACCTCGCGCCCGGAGTCCTTGCGCGGCTTCCAGTCTGGCGGGAACTCACCGACCTTGCCCTTGGCGAAGTTGTCGATGGTGACGCAGTCCTGGGCGCTCGCCGCGGCAGGAAGGACGAGCAGAGCGAGGAGGAGAAGGACCGTGCGCATGCGTCCGACCTCAGCGCCCGCGACGCCACCAGGAGTGCACGAGCTGGTCGACCACCTGCACGAGCTGGCCCACGGTGCGGCACTCCTTGACAATGTCGCAGGACGGCGAATACAGCGGCATCACGCTGTCGCCGATGCCCCAGCCCCACTGCCCTTCGGGATTGAGCCAGATGATGCCCTTGACCCGCTCGCGGATCTGGCGGATGGCCCACGCTTGGGGATCGTTGTAGTTGTTCCGCGCGTCGCCGAGGACGAGCACGGTGGTCTTGCGGTCCAGCGACTCGATGTCCGTGCGGACGAAGCGGCTGAAGGCATAGCCGAAGTCCGAGCGGCAGTGATAGTCCACCGACGAGCCCTTGAGGGCCCACTCGATGGCGTGGTCCACGGGCTGGGAGTTGAAGGCCTGCGTCACCTCGGCGATCTCCGAGACGAAGACGTAGGAGCGCACCCGCGAGAAGCACTCCTGGAGGCTCCACACGAGCTGGAGCATGAAGCGCGAGGCGTTACGCACGGAGTCCGAGACGTCGCACAGGGTGACCAGTTTGGGCTTTTCCCGGTGGCGCCGGCGGAAGCGGAGCTCCATGGGCACGCCGCCGTACTGGAGACTCTTGCGGATGGTGCGCCGCGAGTCGAGCCGCCCCTTCTCCTCCTGCCGCTGGCGCATGGCGAGGGCGTCCTTGATCTTGCGCGCGAGCCGCGCCACCACCGCCTTCATCTGGGCGACCTCGTCGGGAGAGAGCGCGAAGAGCGGCTTGTCCGTGAGCACCTCCCGGCTGAGCTTCTCTCCCTGCCGGTAGGCGCGGCGCTCGAGCTCACGCTCGACGTGCTGGCGGATCATGCGCCGGAAGGCCTCGAGGCGCAGATCGAGGTAGTTGCGGATGCGCGCGAGCATCCCCGGATCCAGGCCCTGCGCTTCCAGCATCTGCATGATGCGGGAGAGATCGCGCTCGATGGCCTCCCAGTCGAACTTGTCGTAGATGCGGCGCGAGAAGTAGCCGACCTGGAGGAAGTACATCAGCCGCTCCAGCCCCGCCCCCTGGCCCTGGCCCCGGATGGCCATCTCCATGTCCGAGCCTTCGCCCTGCAGCATCAGCTCCGTCAGCTCGTCCAGGTCCATGTTCTCCTGCGCCATGAGCTGATCGAGCATCTGCTGGATGCGCGGGTCCTCGGGCCCCAGCGCCTTCTTGAGCCCCGCCCCCAGCGCTTCGAGGTCGAGGAAGTACAGGTCGAAGAGGCGGTCGAAGGTCGGGAGGTCACGCGATTCCTTGACGAGGGTGGTCGCGAGGGCGGACTTGAACGTCTCACGATGCTCGAGGCCGATCTCCGAGGAGGCGGCCAGCGCGTCCATCGCCTCGCTGGGCGAGATGCGAAGCTCGGCCCGCCTCAGATCACCGATGAATTCGAGGATTCTCTGGTCCATTAAATTACTTGAATGTGATTCTTCATGGTTTGGCGGTTGGGCCTCGTCTAAATTACTTGAGCGTGATTCTTCATGGTTTGGCGGTTCGGCCTCTTCGGGCCTTTGGCCCTCATCTAGATTACCTAAATGTGATTCTTCATGGTTTGGCGGTTGGGCCTCTTCGGGCCTTTGGCCCTTATCGGGGGGCGTCCTCTGGATGGTTAGCGTGACTCATCGGGAGAAGGTGACCCAGGAAGATTTGAACACGTCTTCGCCCCCCTCGCGAGTGATGGGGCAGAGGCGCCCGTCCTCGAGACGCAGGAGGCCGTGAAAGGAGCCGGGGGCGATGAAGTGGGTCATCTTGAGCTTCCAGCCCAGCTCGCCGGCCGGAGCCTCTTCATCACGCTCCGCGATGCGCGTGACGTCCGGCGCGTCCCCCACGAGGTGCAGCACGCGCACCGGCCCTTCCGAGCAGCGCAGGCCGAGCACCACCTTGTAGGCAGGATCCTGCCGCGAGGTCTCCACCGTCATCTCGCCGGGCTGGAGCAAGTGGGGAACGGCGTCGGGCATGGCCGCGCGGAAGAACTCGCGAGGCGCGGGATGCGTGTAGTAGAAGTGCCAGCGCCCCGCCGCGTATATCCAGAGCTTCGTGTACTCACCGAGGGCGGCGGAGATGCATCGCCCCCCTTCGATGAAGATCGGGCCGCCCGGTCCGAGCTCGGGCAGCCGGAGGCGCGGACAGGGGAACCACAGCTCTCGGAACTCGCTCAGGTTCATGGGAACTAGTTGATATCGGCGAGCACCTTGTCGAGCGCGCCCTTGACCCGCTCGAGGTCCTTCTCGTGCTTGACCAGCATGGTCAGCGTCGACTCGACGAGATCCCGGTCGAGCGTGTCGGCATTGAGAATGACGAGAGAGCGGGCCCAGTCGAGGCTCTCCGACACCGACGGCGCCTTGCGCAGGTCGAGGCCGCGAATCCGCTGGACGGTGGTCACCACGGTCTGGGCCAGCCGATCCGAGATCTCCGGCACCTTCATCCGGATGATGGCCAGCTCCTCGTCGGGCGGGGGAAAGTCGATGAAGAGATGAAGACACCGACGCTTGAGCCCGTCGCTGAGCTCGCGCGCGTTGTTCGAGGTGAGGACGACGAGGGGGATATTGGTGGCCTTGATGGTACCCAGCTCGGGCACGGATACCTGGAAGTCCGAGAGCACCTCGAGGAGGAAGGCCTCGAACTCCGGCTCCGCCTTGTCGATCTCGTCGACGAGGAGCACGACCGGGTCGGGAGACTCGATGGCCTGGAGGAGGGGCCGTGGGGCGAGGAAGCGATGCGAGAAGAACGCATCGTCCTGACCCGAGATCCTCGCCACCGCGTCGGGAAGCGAGGGCGCGTCGGCGATCAGCTCGCCGATGCGCTCACGGAGCAGCTGGGTGTAGAGGAGCTGCTTGGCGTATTTCCACTCGTAGAGAGCCTTGCCCTCGTCCAGCCCCTCGTAGCACTGGAGCCGAATCAGCCGCCGGCTCGTGATGTCGGCGAGGGTCTTGGCCAGCTCGGTCTTGCCCACGCCCGCGGGGCCCTCGATGAGCACCGGCCGCCCCATGCGTTCCGCGAGGAACACCACGGTGGAAATGCGGCGATTGGCGATGTAGCGGGCATTCTTGAAGTGTTGCTGGACGTCCTCCGGAGACTGGAACATTTGGGCTCCTGTAAGAGTGAATTGGCCCGCAGTGTAGCACACTTGCGCACCGTCCGAACCTCGGGCCGATCATTGCGGGCCTTCCCTCCGCGGCGCATACTCGAGGCCATGAGCGAGTCGACGGACACCGCGCTGACCCGAGACCACGCTCGCTCCTATCATCGCTGGCAGTTCAGGATCGGAGTCTCCGAGTATCTGATCTCCGCCAGCTATCTGGGAGTTCTCCTCGTCAGCGGCCTCTCGACTCACCTCCGTGATGTGCTCACGGGGTGGACGTCGCACTGGTGGCTGGTCGTGCTCGTCGCCGTCCTCGTGATCGGCCTGGGCCAGCAGCTCCTCATCCTCCCCCTCTCTCTCGTCGGAGGCTTCTGGCTGCCTCGTCGCTACGGGCTTCATCATCAGAGCTTCGCCCGCTGGGCCATGGATCGCCTCAAGGCCGCGCTGATCGGCGTCATTGTCGGGGTGACGGCGGTCCTCGTCGTCTACGCGCTGCTGCGCTCCACGCCGTGGTGGTGGCTGTGGGCGGCCGCCGTGCTCTTCGCGGGTCAGGTCCTGATCGCCTTCGTGACGCCCATCTGGCTCGTGCCCATCTTCTATCGGCTGATCCCGCTGCCGGACGGAGACCTTCGATCGCGCCTGCTCCGGCTGGCCGAGCGCGCGGGCGTGCCCGCGATCGGCGTATATATCGCCGACCAGTCCCGTCGCAGCCGGACGGCCAACGCGGCGGTGGTCGGTCTCGGCCGGACCCGACGGATCATTCTCTTCGACACCCTGGTGAGGGAGTTCCCGCCCGACGAGGTGGAGGCGGTGCTCGCGCACGAGCTTGGTCACCACGCGGCGGGCGACGTGTGGCGGGCTCTCGCGGTCCAAGGCGTGCTCACGGTGGCGGCGATGTGGGTTGCCGATCGCGTGCTCGTGGCGGGCGCGGGCGCGCTCGGGCTTTTGGGGCCAGCCGATGTCGCCGGTCTGCCACTTCTGGGACTCGTGACAATGGCCGTCAGCATACTCTCCCTGCCCCTCGTCAACGGCTGGTCGCGGCGAATCGAAACCCGCGCCGATGATTTCGCGCTCAAACTGACACGAAATCCGACACCTTTCATCGGCGCGATGGAGCGACTGGCCGATTTGAACCTCGCCGAGCGTAAACCCCATGCTCTGAAGGAGCTCGTGCTCTATTCCCATCCATCGGTGGATCGCCGCGTCGCTCGGGCACGTGCGCGCGCATGATGGTGGGGCTGACAGTGTCAGGGGACGGCTCTGACAGTTCCCCGAAAAACTCAGTGAATCGCCCCTAGCCCTGTGGCACTGGACTTGCTACCCTTGACCCAGTCATGAGACACGATCAGCCGTCGTCCCTGATCCGGCACCTGCAGGTTTTGCGCGCGGTGAATGAAGCCGTGAGCCGTTCGCTCGACCTCAACGAGGTGCTGCAACGTTCTCTCGCCGCCTTGACCCATGTCACCGGCCACGAGATCTCGAGCCTCCATCTCATCTCCGCCGACGGCAACAGCCTCCTCCTGCGAGGAGACCGAGGCCTCAGTGATGAGCTGCGCCGGGTCAACGTCGAGCTGCCCATGGGCGAAGGACTGATCGGCCGAGTGGCGTTGACGGGCCAGGCGCGGCGGGTCGACGACGTCGGAGTTACCGATGACCTGCTACCCGCGGCGCGAGTGGCCGTCACCACCGACGGCATCCGCGGATTCGTGTGCGTGCCCATCCGGGCCCGGCACCGCATTCTCGGCACGCTGTCCCTCGGGCGGCAAACCGAAGACCTCTTCACCGACGAGGAAGTCGCCCTGCTGGAGTGCGTGGCGGATCAGATCGGCCTCGCCCTCGACAATGCCCGCCTCTACGGCGAGATCAACCGGCAGCTCGACGACCTCCGCCGCGCGCAGATCGAGGTGGTCAAGGCGGAGCGCCTGTCTGCCGTCAACGGCCTCGCCGCCGGGGTGGCGCACGAGATCAACAATCCGTTGACCATCATCATGGCGCAGCTCCACTTGATGGGGCAGGCTCCCATGAGCACCCAGGTGGAAGAAGCGCTGGGCGTTATCGACGCCGCGGCCAAGCGTGCCGCGTCGATCGTGCGCGACCTCATCCTCTTTGCCGAGCACCGTCCCCCGCGGCGGTCGCCCTGCCAGGTCACGGAGCAGATCCGGGAAGTGGTGGCGTTCGAGGAAGCGCGCCTCGAATCCGAAGGGGTCTCCGTCCAGACCAATCTCGAGCCGGTACCCGACATCTGGGCGGACCACCATCACCTGCAGGAAGTTCTGCTCCATGTCATCCAGAATGCGCAGCATGCCATGGTCGAGGCGCACGGTGGCGGCGTGCTCACCATCAAGACCACCATGGTGGAGTCGGGGGTGCGCATCGAGGTGGCCGACGACGGACCGGGGATCCCGCCCGAGCACCTCCCGAGGATCTTCAATCCGTTCTTCACCACCAAGCAGCCGGGTGACGGCCGCGGGCTCGGCCTGTCCGTCGCCCACAGCATCGTCACGGAGCACGGCGGTCGCATGTGGGCGGAGAATAGTCCGGACGGCGGGGCTCTCTTCACCATCGATCTCCCCATCGGGGAGCCGGAGCCGGTCCGGGAAGTGTTGCGCAGCGAATCCCGCCGCGTGTAGCGGGCGGCTGAAAAGCCACCCTATCCTCGAGGTTCTCGACAAGCAGGGACTCCGGCGGTAGAGTGACGGGTCGTCGCTGAAGGATGAATTCCCCTCACCTCCGGAGGCCCGCATGAGCACAGTCAAGGACGCCATCTCACAGGCGGTGGATCGCCTGGCCGACGAGCTCGAAGCCCTCTCCGTCAAGATCCACGATCATCCTGAGCTGGCCTATCAAGAGGTCAAGGCCTGCGCCTGGCTCTCGGAGTTCCTCGCCAAGCAGGGCTTCAAAGTCGAGCAGGGCGCGGGCGGAGTGGAGACGGCATTCCGCGCCACCATCGAGACGGGGGAAGGGCCGACCATCGCCATTCTCTGCGAGTACGACGCGCTCCCCGGCATCGGACACGCGTGCGGGCACAACGTCATCGCAAGCTCGGGGGCGGGGGCGGGGGCGGCCCTGGCCGCGGTGCGGGCCCAGCTCCCCAAGGGGCGCATCCACGTCATCGGCACGCCGGCCGAAGAGGGCGGCGGAGGCAAGATCAAGCTCATCAAGGCGGGGCTCTTCAAGGATGTGGACGCGGCCATGATGATCCATGGCTTCGACCGCACCCTCCTGCACCAGGACCTGCTCGGCATCGCGCGGGCCACCCTCGAGTTCACCGGCAAGGCGTCCCACGCCTCCGCCGACCCGTGGGAGGGCATCAATGCCCTCGACGCCTGCGTGCAGACCTACAATGCGGTGTCCATGCTGCGCCAGCAGGTGCGCCCCGACTGCCGCATCCACGGCATCATCACGAGCGGCGGCGCGGCGGCCAACATCATTCCCGAATACGCCTCGGCGACCTTCTACATGCGTGCCCCCCGCATCGAGCAGATTTGGGAGCTCTATCACCAGTTTGTCGCCTGCGCGCAGGGCGCAGCCCAGGCCCCTGGCTGCGGGCTCAAGGTGACCCAGCACGACAGCGTCTACGAGCCGATGAAGTCGAGCCGGGTCCTCCTGGATCTCTTCGCGGCCAACATGACCACGGTGGGCCTCGCGGAAGGCGCACCCATCCCCGACCGCAAGGGCTCATCGGACGTGGGCAACGTGAGCCAGGTGTTGCCGACCATCCAGCCCATGATCGGCATCGCCCCCGAGGGTATGGCCATCCACACCCGCGAGTTCGCCGACGCGGCGGTCAAGCCCCTTGCCCGGCAGGGCATGGTGGCCGCTGCCAAGTCCATGGCCCTGACCACGTATGACCTCCTCGCCGATCCCTCGCGCGTGAAGGCGGCCAAGGAGGAGTTCGCGCGCACGTGATCTTCCACGACTACTACTCGGAGATCCCGCGCGACGAGATAGACCGCTTCATCACGACCCAGGAGATGGGTCGCCTCGTGACGGTAAGCGAGGACGGCACGCCGCATGTCGGCCTCTACAACTTCGTCTACGCTCCCCCCGCCCTCGAGCTGCATCTGGTGAGGGTCGACGAGCAGGTCGCCGATCTCAAGGCGCGTCCGCGCTGCGCCTTCGAGGTGGACGAGGTGCTCGCGGTCATTCCCTCTCACTGGGTCCATCCGGAATACGCGGGCTCGGCCACCGCCTATCACCGCACCGTGATCTTCGAGTGCGCGGGCACCGTCGCCGAGGATCCGGCCGTGGTCATGGCCCAGCAGCAGCGCCTGCTCGCCAAGCATCAGCCCGAGGGGCAGTATCGGCCACTCAAGGTAGATGACCCGCTGTACAAGGGCGCCCTGAACCAGCTCGCCGCGGTCACCCTCCGCATTACCGCCTGCCGCGCCAAGTTCAAGCTCGGCCAGAACCGGCCGGTGGCGGCGCGGCAGCGCGTCATCGAGGAATTGCGCAGGCGGGACCGGCCCAACGACGCCCGCGCCGCCGACGCGCTCCAGTGGACTATCGATCACCCCTTCACCCAAGGAGCCTCCGATGGCCGCTGACACGCTCGATCAGGCCAAGACCAAGATCACGGATGCGGTGGACCGTCTCGCCGACGACCTCGAGAAGATCTCGCATCAGATCCACGCCACCCCCGAGCTCTGCTTTCACGAAGAGCAGGCGGCGGGCTGGCTGAGCGCCTTCCTGGAGCGGCAGGGAGCGCGGGTGGAGCGCGGCGTGGGTGGCCTGCCCACGGCGTTTCGCGCGACCATAGAGGGCAGTGGCCCCGGGCCGACCATCGCCATCATGGCCGAGTACGACGCGCTCCCCAATATCGGTCACGCCTGCGGACACAATGTCATCGCCACCGCCGGCACGGGCGCGGGCGCCGCCATCGCGGCCGCGCTCGGCACGATTCCCTTCGCGGGCCGCATCCAGGTCATCGGCACGCCGGCGGAAGAAGGCGGCGCGGGCAAGGTGAGGCTCATGGAGGCGGGCGTCTTCAAGGACGTGGACGCGGCCATGATGATCCACGGCCGCTGCGGGACCCAGGTATGGCGGCCGACCCTCGGCATCATCAAGGTGAAGTGCGAGTTCTTCGGCAAGGCCTCGCATGCTTCCTCGTGGCCGTGGAGCGGCGTCAACGCCCTGAACGCCATGATCCAGCTCTTCGTGTCCCTGGACCAGATGCGGCAGCAGATCAAGCCCGACGCCCGCATCCACGGCATCATCACCAAGGGCGGCGACCAGGCCAACATCATTCCCGAGCACACCGCGTCCGAGTTCTACCTGCGGGCGCCCTCGAAGGACTATTGCAAGGAGCTGCTCCGGCGCTTCGAAGGATGCGCGCAAGGCGCGGCCACTGCCACCGGGTGCCGGGTCACCGTCACCTCCGATCCGACCATTCACGATCCGCTCAAGGCCAACTTCACCATGGCCGAGCTCTTCGGCAAGAACCTCGAGCGCATCGACTTTCCCGTCGATCCCGATGACGGCGAGGCGGGCTACGGCTCGCACTCGCGCGAGTTCGCGGAGTGGGCGAAGTCGCCGCTGGCCCGTGCCGGGATGGTGGCGGGAGCGAAGGCGCTGGCCCTCACCGCCCTCGACCTGGTGGCGAAGCCGGAGCAGCTCCAGCGAGCGAAAGAGGAGTTCGCGAAGACCCGGGGCTAGTCGCCCCGCCCATCACGCGCCGCGAACGTTCCGGAGAACTTTCTTGGCCTGATTGAGATGGTCGAGGACGTGGAGCCGGAACACAATGGCGTAGGCCTTCCAGTCGAGCTCCTCGATCCAGTGCAGTGGCTCCTCGCTCCCGTCCGGCCGCTTCACGTTGATGACCATCACCACTTCCGCCCGTGCATCGGTGGGGCGATCGGGCGCCGCCGCCAGCACCTCCACCGTCTCGGCCTGCACGCGCTTGAGCGCGTCGAGCAGATGAGGCCAGGGCCGTGACATCGGATCAGGCGACTGCAGCGAAGCGGGAATGGGGCCGTCCGCCGGGTTCCGGCCGGCCAGGAGGTCGCGGAGCTCGACCGCGCTCGGCTGGTGAGTCTCGACGAGATGGTCCACCACTTCGTGGATGGTCCACTCGCCCGCGATACCCCGCGTGCGCGCCTCAGCCTCACTCACGCCGTCGAGAAATTCCTCGATGGCGGTGAACGCCGCGGCCACGCGCTCCCGAAGCTGAGACGCGGTTCGGCGACTCCCCTGCTGATCCAAGTATTCCTTCGCCTTCACCTGCTCCGAGCGCAAGGTCATGGCCGACACTATACCTCTCCGTCGCGACGCCGAGGCTGACGCAAGAGCGTCTGATCTGACAGATCCAGACACGCGTCACGGGCGGAAGGCGCGCGCCGCCGGATTCCGCTCCAGATCTTTCAGGTAGTTAGACTCACCCGACAATCTACCGCTGATGGTACGCGAGGTGCATGACAAGACCGGTCGGCTTCCTACGCCCTTTCGCCGTCGTGTCCGGGGCCCACCGTCGAGGAGGATTCATGAGCGCCCGATTGTCCAGGCAGGTCTTCGGAGCCGTGTCGCTCGCCTTGCTCTCGTCGATGAACGAGGCGAGCGCCTCGGGCGCGGGCGTGGTCACCGGCGTCTCGGGCCAGGTCACCGTATCGCGCACCGAAGCCAGCCCTCTGCCCCTCAGATTCAAGGACGAGGTCTTCCTCAAGGATCGCATCAGCACGGCCGAGCATTCCCTCGCCCGGCTCCTCCTCGATCAGAAAGCATTGATCACCGTGCGCGAGCTGTCGGATCTCGTGATCACGGAGCAGTCCGGCCGCTCCACGGTGGACCTCGGCGCGGGCAAGATCGCCATCGGCGTGGCGAGACAGCGGATGCGGCCGGGAGAGATCGTCGAGATACGCACTCAGAACGCGGTGGCGGCCATTCGAGGCACCGTGGTGGTCGCCGAGAACATTCCCGTCCCTCCCGGCGCGCCGCCGCAGAGCCGCATTCACGTGCTCTCCGGCTACGTGGACATCACGCCGCGCAACAATCCGGGCGCCCCGCCCGTGCGAATGGTCGCGCCCGCCAGCCTCTCCGTCGCCGGACAAAGCGTCGGTACTCCCGTGCCCCTCAGCGAAGCCGCGCGGCACGAGCTGCTGAGAGATCTGCATCAGACCTTGCCCCAGCACGCGACCGTCATGGCGGCGCTGGCCTCGGGCGAGTTCACGCGGGCGGCCGCTCTCGCGCGCATCATCACGGGAGGCGTCGACAAGTCCGCTGACACGCGAGAAGCGCCCACCTCGAACGAGGCGGGCCAGGCGCCGATCACGCCGACGGTGCCGAGCGGCACGGGGAGCCCGAGCGCTCCTCCACCGCTCTTCGCCTATACCGACCAGACCGCCAGCATTCCGGGAGATCTCTATCAGGTCGCTCGGCCTGTGGTGACCAGCCTCTCCGCCGATCTCCTCCGGACCACGAACAGCGCGCTCAGCTTCGGGAGCGACGTGCTCGAGGTGACGGGCGCCCTTTCCAGCGGCTCCCCGCGCGCGTTCATCGGCCTCGATGGCAGCGTGGTGGTCGCGCAGACCTTGACGCGCCTCCAGCAGGGAACGCTGTCCCTGACCGGCCCGCTCCTCGACGCGGTGAGCAGCGCGATCACGGTGAGCGGTCCCGCCCTGGTGGACGTGGGAGCGGGAGCATCCCTGACCGGCTCCGGCTCGGCCCCCCTCCTCAGCCTCATCGATGGCTTGCTTCTGCTGGGCCCGGGCGCCAACGGCTTCAACGTCGCGCCGGCCGCCGCGGCCACCCTCGGCGGCACGCTCTTGAAGGCCGAGAGCAGCGTGGTGACGGGACTGGGCGAGCTGCTGAGCGTGAAGGCGGGAACGCTTTCCTTGGGGCCGGGCGGTCCGGCCCTCGACTTCCGTGACGCCACGGTGATCGGATCGAATCTGGGCGAGGTTCGCTCGAATGGCCAGCTCACGCTGGGCGGCGGCTTCGCGCGGGCGGTGGGCGGCTCGATCAGGTCTCTCGACCACTTCCTCAAAGTGAGCGGGGCCGGCCTCTCGAGCTCCGGCGCCGCCCCACTGCTCGACTTCACGAACACCCTCCTCACCGTCGGCCTCTTGCCCGGGGGCGCTCTCTTCGAGACATTGAGCCTGGCCGTCGTCTCCGACACCTCGGGCCGTCCCCTCACCCACCTCGACGGCGGGAGCCTCTTCCTCTCGCCGGGCACCAAGGGATTCGTGGCGGCCAGCCAGGGCGCCCTCGAGGTGCGCGGCGGGCTTCTGGAGGCCGTGAACACCGCGATCAGGTCCTCGGACGATTTCGTTCTCGGCTCGGGAGCCGGCCGCATCGTCCAGACCGGCTCGACGGCGCCCCTCGTCTCCATCACGGGCGGGACGCATCAGATCGCGACCGCGGGATCGCTCTTTCACCTCGCGGGCACCGCCACCGCCCTCGATCCTTCGAGCGGCCTCGTCGTGGGCATGGAAAAGCCCATCCAGGCGGGCGGCACGCTCCTCGATGTGGCAGGGGCAACCGTGACCTCGGCCCGGGTGGTCACCGTCGACGTTGCCCTCCTGCAGGCGAGCGCGCCGCTTCTCGCCCTGCGGGCCGACGCGCTCGGACACCGCGCCTCGCTCACCACGAGCGGCAATGCCCTGGATCTCACCTCGAAGGCCGCGCTCGACAGCACGGCCTCGCTCTTCTCACTGGACAAGAGCCAGCTCACCGTCAACGGCGCCGCGCTGGCCGCGGTGTCGAGGGGAAGCTATCTCCGAACGGTGGGGGATTTCATCAGCCTCGCCAGCGGGAGCACGCTCGCCATCGGTAACGGCGTGCTCCTCTTCGCCAGCGGCGGCTCCATCGTGGACATCCGCGGCGCGCTCATCGCCTTCAGCGGGGCACCGGGCAATACCGTGACCGTCTCCAACTCCCTTGCCTTCGTGAACATCGGCGGGATTCCCGTCGCGCTCACCGGAGGGGCCCTCCCCGGAAACGTGCTCATCACGGGCGCGGCCATCAAGAACGCGGGGCTGGGCACCATCACGCCCAACAAGGCCCTCATCCGAGTGGACGGGGCGGCCACCCGGGTCACCATCGGCGGGAACTAGCCGCCGCTTCGCCTCTTGTCGGCCGCCCGCTCCGCGGCCAACCGTCCTTCCTCAGCGTCCGAGAGATCGGCGAAGCTCATGGCGGCGGCGATGGCCCGATGCCCCGCCTGGCCCGCGATGAGCCGATGCATGGCCTGGCAGACTCGCCGGTAGGCCGGATGCCCCTGGGGTGACGTCCTCAGCTCGATCATGTGCATGGCCTCGCGCGCGTTGAGCTCGAGGTAGTAACGCATGCGATAGGCCATGGACACCGCGTACGGCGCCACCTCGACGAAGCCGGCGGAGAGGAGCGCCTCGTAGAGCGTCGCCGCGTCTTCCATGACCCGTCGCCACTCCGGGAGCGCTCCCACCGCTTCGATCTCCTCCGAGAACACCCACCCGTGCCGCGTGCTCAGGGGTTGCCAGTCGACGGTGAGCAGGCGATGGCGCTGGAGATCGCGGAAGGCACCGTAGTCGCCAAGCACGTCGAAGCGATAGGCGGTTCGCTCGAAGGCCCGCCCGGGCTTGTGCCGGCGATTGCTTCGCTTGCCCACGTACGCCTCGAGTACCTGCCTGCGCTCCTCCGGTCCCAGCTTTCGCGCGACGGCGAGGAGCTGATCATCGGGCAGGCGTGACGAGGCGTAGAGGGCGGCAGCCAACACCTTGATCTCGCCGTCCGGGTCGAAATCGGTCAGGGTCACCTCGGGGCGCGGCTCGGGCTCGTGGCCGGACAGAAGGCGCTCCGCGACCTCGGCGGTAGCCCGCCGCGCCTCGTCGAGATACTCGCTCCACACCCCGCCGCGATCGGGCCGGTCCACGCGCTGCAGGAAGGCCGGAATGACCTTGCGGAGCTCGACGAGCATGCGGTCGCCGTAGCCGCGGACCTCGGCGAGGGGGTGCCGCCGCATCCGGAGGAGCAGCGCTTCGTAGCCCTGGCCGGTGCCGAAGATGCCGACGCTCGAGCGCGTGGCCGCCGGGAGGAGGCCGCGCAGGCTATCGAGGGCCTTGGCGCGAATGGTCGAGTTCCAGGCGGGGTCGCTCGTCCCCGATGGCCGCGGCAGCCGCGCCGTCCAGTGCGCGCGGAGGGGCTCGATCCATCGGACATACGTCTCGAAGGCGCGATCGAGCGTCTCGACATAGCGCGCGCGGAGCGGATGTCCGTCGAGCTCCGCGGGCACGTGATAGCGCCAGTGGCCGCCCGGACGATCGGTGTACGGGATGTATCGAGTCGACTGCTCGAGATAGGCCATGAGACGGCCCCATTCGAGCACCTTGGTCAGGATATTGGACGCGCCCTCGCAGGCGAGGTGCACGCCGCCGAGCTGGGCCACGGAGTCGTCGCCGTATTCCGAGAACACGCGCTCGTAGAGCCGCTCCGCCCGCGCCGTGCCCACGCTCGGCGCGGCGCCCGCCGACGCCTGCTCGAGGAACTCGTCGAGGAAAAGTCGGCGGAGCGACTTGGGCGAGCGCGAGTAGCGGGCGAACAGCGCGCCCTTGACCACTTCGGGGAGGTTGACGAGAGCAAAGACCGGCCCGTCGAGATTGGTGAAGTACGGCGCGAGGGCGGCCTGCTCCTCGGGAGTGTACGTCTCCACGGCGGTATCCTAGCACGCGTTCCACGCGGAGCGCGGTCGAGACGAGGCGTCGTTTGACCGCGCGGAACAGCGCGTGTGATAATCGGTCCATGCGTCCGGCGCTCTTGGCGACTCCGCTCCTCGTAGCCACGCTCTCCACCGGATGCTTCTCGACGTCCTATGGACGGCAATTTCCCTCGCCCGAGCCCCGCGCCATCGCCGTGGGCAAGACGAGCAAGGGTGAATTGCAGCGCCTCTACGGCGAGCCCTATCAGGTCGGCATCGACAGCGGCGACCCGACCTGGCGCTGGTTCTTCGGTCAGCGCGGCTGGGGTGCGGAGGAGACCAAGGACCTCTCGGTGCGGTTCAACGCGGACGGCACCGTCAAGTCCTACGCCTTCACCTCCAACTTTCCCACCGACATGAAGCGCCTCAAGTAAAAGGAGACCGGCCATGCCCAACATCACCGTGCAGTGGTACGCAGGGCGCACCCCGCAGCAGAAGCGCGAGATCACCGCCGCCATCACCGAGGCCATGGTCAAGATCGGCAAGACCACGCCGGAGCAGGTCCACATCGTCTTTCAGGACGTCGAGAAGTCGGACTGGGGCGTCAACGGGAAGCTGGCCTCCGACTAGTGGCGAAGCTCCAGGTCGGCTTCATCCCCATCGAGGGCGGCCACTACTATCAGGACGCCCTCGAGGAGGTGGTGCGCGCCGAGGAGCTCGGCTTTGCCTCCGTGTGGATGGAGGAGCATCACTCCGTCGTCGACCACTACTGGCCGTCGCCCCTGCCCGTGCTCGCAGGCTTCGCCACCCGCACCTCGAAGATGCTGCTCGGCACCGACATCCTCGTGGCGCCCTTCTATCATCCCGTGCGCCTCGCCGAGGACGGCGCGCTCCTCGACATCATGTCGAACGGGCGCTTCGTCCTCGGCGCGGCCATCGGCTACAAGCCCGACGAGTTCGCCCTCTACGGGGCCGAGCTCGAGAAGCGAGGGGCGCGCTTCGAGGAGCAGCTGGCCATCATCAAGGGCCTGTGGACGGACGGCGCCGTGTCCTTCAAGGGGCGCTACTACCAACTCGAAGGCCGGCTCGAGCCGCGGCCCGTCACCAAGCCGCATCCGCCCATCTGGATCGGCGGCTGGGGCGACATCACCCTCCGGCGCGCGGCCACCCTCGCCGACAACTGGGTGCCCGGTCCCACCGCCGACCTGCCGAGGCTCCTCGCGGGCAAGAAGCGGTTCCTCGAGAATCGCGCGGCGGCCGGACGCGCGACCCCGCCCGCCGAGTGGCCGGTCACGCGCGACGTGATCATCGCCGACACCGATCGGGAGGCACGCGAGCTCGCGGAGCGGCACATCATGGTGTCCTACCGCAAGGAGTACGCGGGGGGCTGGAAGCATCCGTTCATCGACGCCTCCATCGCCACGGACCTCGACGGCCTCATGCAGAACCGCTTCCTCATCGGCGGCCCCGATCAGGTCCGGAAGGCTCTCGAGCCCTTCGTGAGGGACTACGGCCTGACCCATCTCATCTGCCGGCTCTTCTTTCCCGGCATGCCGCATCGCCACATCATGCGCGAGCTGGAGTTAATCGCCAAAGAGGTCATGCCCGCATTCCAGTAAGGCTCGCGCTCAAGTCCGCTTCTTTTCACATCCGGAACCTCGAGACGAGGTTGCCCTTCCGGTACGGCATCGTCACGCTCACCCGCTTTCCCCTCCTCCACGTGGTGGTGGACGTGGAAGCGGCCGACGGACGACGCGTGCGCGGCTACGCCGGGGACAATCTCGCCCCCAAGTGGTTCGACAAGGATCCGTCCAAGAGCTTCCGCGACAACGTCAAGGACGAGCTGGCGGCCATCCGCATCGCTCATCAGGCCTATCTCGAGGCGGCCAAGGTACCGCGCTCGGTGTTCCAGATCTGGCTCGACGCCTTCGCGGAGTGCCGCCGGCTTGGTCCCGAGCTCCACCTCAATCCCCTCACCGTGTCCTTCGGCTCCTCGTTCTTCGAGCGGGCGCTCGCCGATGCCGCCGCCCGCCTCGCCGGCGCCGACGCGGTTGCCCTGTTGCGGCAGGATCTCCTCGAGATCCGGCCCGCCGCCGTGCACCGGGAGCTCGAGCAGGACGATCTCGTGCGCTGGACCCTCGCCGCGCCGCCCCAGACGCTGGCCGTCCGCCACACCGTCGGCCTCCTCGACCCCATCACCGCCGCCGACGTGCCCGCCGACGGCTGGCTCCGCGATGGCCTGCCCCAGACGCTGGAGGACTGCATCGGGACGTACGGCCTGCGGTACTTCAAGGTCAAGGTGGAGGGCCGGCTGGACGAGGACCTGGGGAGACTCCAGGCCGTGGCGGCCCTTCTCGACCGTCTCATCGCCGAGCCGTACGTCGTCTCGCTCGACGGCAACGAGCAGTACAAGTCGCTCGACGATTTCGCCGCCCTCCTCGAGGCCATGGCGAAGACCTCCGGCCTCGCGCGCTTTCGCCGGTCCATCCTCTTCGTCGAGCAGCCGCTCGACCGCGCCGTCGCCCTCGACCCCGCGGCCACCCAAGGGCTGGCGGAGATCGGCCTGCCGCTCATCATCGACGAGAGCGACGGCGAGCTCGATTCCTTCAAGACGGCGGTCAAGCTCGGCTATCGAGGCGTGAGCACCAAGAACTGCAAGGGCATCTTCAAGTCGTTCCTCAACCGCTCCCTGGTGGAGCGGTGGAACGGCAAGCGCAAGCCCGGCACCCATCTCTTCATGACCGCGGAGGATCTCACGACCCTGTCCGTCATTCCCCTGCTCCAGGATTTCGCCACCGTGCGCGCCCTCGGCATCACCCACGTCGAGCGCAACGGCCATCACTATGTCAAAGGCCTCGCCCACTGCTCGCCGCGGGAGCGCAACCAGGCCACCCGTCTCCATCGCGACCTCTATCGCGGAGACGACAGCGGCGCGCGCCTGCGCATCGAGAGCGGCTTCGTGCGCGTGGGCTCGCTCAGCCTGCCCGGCTATGGCGGCCCCTCCGAGCCGGATCTGTCGTCCATGACCCCGCTCGATCGGTGGACCTTCGATTCCCTGGAGTCGAAGTCCTGATCGCGTATCGGCTCAATCGCTCGTTCGCCTGGAACGCGGCCCACCCGCCCAAGCTGCCGGCCCGCCCGCGCAAGATGCCGCCTGTCCCCGCGCGGCTCTTCGACCGCGTGGTGGAATGCCCGGTGGGCATCGCGGCCGGCCCCTTGCCCAATTCGAAGTGGATCGAGGCCTATGCGCGGCTCGGCTACGGCCTGCTGACCTACAAGACGGTGCGGACGGTCGAGCGCGCGGCCTTCCCCGCCCCCAACCTGGTCTTCTGCGGCCTCGGCGATCCGGCCGTGGTGGAGCCCACCCCGCGGCGCCTCGATCCGGCCGCCGTGACCTGGGCGGTGTCGTTCGGCCTGCCCTCGGCCAAGCCGGAGGTGTGGCGCGCGGACGTGGCCAAGACGCGCGCGCGCCTCGCCAAGAGCCAGCTCCTCGTGGTGAGCGTGATCGGCACCCCCGCGCCCGGCGGAGACGGCGAGCAGCTCGCGCGCGACTACGCGCTGGCCGCGCGCTGGGCCGCGGAAGCGGGCGCCGACGTGGTCGAAGCGCATCTCTCCTGTCCCACGATCTCCGCGGAGCGGCCGCAGATGGTGTTCGAGGACCAGGCGCTCGCCGCCCACGTGGTCGAGATGGTGCGGCGGGCTGTGGGCTCCCGGCCGGTGGTGGCCAAGCTCGGCGCGATGCGAAGCCCTCGTGCCCTCCATGATCTCGCCACCGCTCTCGCGCGATGGGTGGACGGCTTCGCGCTCGTCAACGATCTGCAGCGCCGCGTGGTCAAGCCCGACGGCACGCTCGCCCTTCCCGGCGAGGGACGTGAGCTGGCGGGCATCGCGGGCGCCGCGGTATGGGACCACTCCCGCGTGCAAGTGCGCGAGCTCATCGCGTGGCGAAAGGCGGGAGCGTGGGACCGGGCCATCCTCGCGGTGGGGGGCATCACCACGGTGGAGCGGGCGCGCGAGGAGATCGCGGCGGGGGCCCAGGCATCGCTGGTGGCCACCGCTGCCCTCGTGGATCCGCTCCTCGCCGCGCGCTTCAGGAGCACGGTCGCACGCTGAGACGCGCCGGCTCCCCCAGGGAACGGGCGCAGCCGGCTTAGCCGGCCTAGCCGGAAGGTCGCGGGCCCCGGCCTCCCGGCACGCGCGGGCCGAATCCGAGGTCGCCCAGCTCGATGGCCCTCCTCTCGCTCTCGCGCTCCCTGACCATGCGAAGCTCCTCGGAGCTAGCCGCCCGCTTCACATTGAGCTGCCGGGCACACTCGACCATGCTCTGACGAAGCGCATTGACGAGCGCCTCCCACTCCGCGGCCGAGCCGAAGGCCTCGCGAAAGGGCCCGACCTTGTCGCCGCCCGCTCCCGACCGCCTCACCTTGTCGCGCACGTCTCTCATGGCCACCCATGACGCCTCGAGGTCGAGCGTGTCCTGGAACCATTTGTCCCAATCGGCGAGGGCGGGGCAGGGCTCGTCCTTTCGGCGCTGGGCCTGGGCCTTGAGATCCGCCGCCCGCTTCGTCGCCTCGTCGACCTTCCGGTCGGCGCTCCATCCTTGACGATCCTCGAAATCGGCCGGAGTGTCGTCGGGGGGCGCCGGGGTCTGGGCGAAGGCCGGGCCAACGAGAGCGAAGACGAGCAGGAGGCCGCGGCCACGCGCACGCCACGAGTGAAGGGCCATGAACCAATCTAGGGAGCCGAAGAGGCTTCTGTCAATGTGCTAGGCTTTCCGCATGCGCTGGCTCATCGTCCTGCCCTTCGACCG
>WNFK01219911.1_pt1 | contig 19632 bp, 18 predicted proteins | sample 5400281 | NCBI WGS metagenome assembly WNFK01 (sample SAMN13153350, study PRJNA577476) | soil metagenome | isolation source: 20 cm soil on Douglas fir-dominated hillslope | place: USA:California | collected 2013-09-17
CCAGATTCATGACAACCGAGAAAAAAACGGAATAGATGACGGATATCCAGAAGATTTTCATGGACGAACTGAGGGGCCCTCCGGCAAGTACCGAACCCAACTGAAAAAACTGGGTAGGGATGATAATTGCTGCGTAGATCGCGCTTCGTAAAGCTAGGTTGGCCGCGAACGAAAGGCCGCTCAGCCACACGCGCATCGGGCCTGCCAGGACGAACAGCTCGATGCCCCCAAGCGCGACGCTGATAATTAGCCCGTATGAGATTCCAGCCTCTATCGCAGAAACCGAGGTCAAGCCCTGCGCAAGAACAAAAGAGATGGCCCCGATCACGCTGACAGCAACGACCACACCTAGTAATCGCAGTTTTCTTTCAAGCCTTGCGTTCATACCGCTTACCCATGCGTTGCCGCCGGCTCTGACACTACACGGGCTTGGTCCGCGGCCTTCATGGGGCGCGACAAGATATTGCTACTCGATAAACGTCGTGAGTTCTGCACCCTCGTCCGCCACGAACACCGCGATCAATTCGGCGGGTTCGGTGTTGCTCGCATTGGCCGATATCAGGTGCGTGGCGCCGGGCGGCTCGAAGAACGACTGACCGATCTTGAAGGTCTCGACCGGACCCCCGCCAAGCTGCGAGCGGATTTCGCCCTTGGTGACATAAGCGGTGACCGAGCCGGCGTGGCGGTGCGCGCGGGGAAATCCGCCGGGCCCGTAGAACACTCGCACGATGGTCACACGCTTGCCCGGCACATTCGGCAGCGCGTGCGAGGGGATCGGTTCGACGGTATCGAGCGTCGAGCCAGTGGGATCGCTGACCGCGCATAGTGGCGCAACCACTGTCGAAACGGCGTCCATCATGACCGGCAGCGCCTTGCCGATCACGAAAGCGCAGGCGAGACCGGCAATTACAGCCATATAGAAAGGCCGGGCTTCGGGTCGCCCAGGCGACAGACCAAATGTTGCTGACATGGACATCTCCCTTAGATGGCTACATCCAAAGCGGTTACCCCGCGCCCTTGTCGAACGCCTTGCGCAAGGCGACATAGCCTTGCTGTTGCTGGGTCCAGTTGCGGCCGCCGGTGATGGCGCCGTCGACCACCAGATCATGTCCATTGATGAAACTGGATTCGTCGCTGGCGAGGAACACCGCGGCATGGGCGATATCTTCGGGCAACCCGGCGCGCGGAATCGGCTGCGCGGTCTTGTAGACCTCGCGCATCACATCGGGGGTTTTCTCCGCAGCCTCGACCGAGAGGCCCAACGCCTTGCCGAAGATCCCGGTGGCGATCGCGCCGGGCGAGATGCTGTTGACCCGGATGCCGGATTCGCCGAGCTCCATCGCCACGCATTTGGTGAGATGAATGACGGCGGCCTTGGCCGCGCCATACACCACCGACGATGAAAAGCCGGCGAGCCTGCCCGCGATGCTGCCATTGTTGATGATGCTGCCGGAACCCTGGCGGCGCATATGGGGTGCGGCATGCTTCATGCCGAGCATGACGCTGCGCACCAAGGTCGCCATCGCCGCGTCGAAGCGATCGACCTCAAGGCCTTCGATGCCGCCGGTCTGCGCCGGACCGCCGGCATTGTTGAACAGGCAATCGATGCGGCCGAATTTTTCGACCGCCTGCCCGATCAACGCCTGCATCTGCGCTTCAACCGTGACATCGGTCTGTCGAAAGACGCAATTGGCGCCGAGCTTTTTGGCCAGCGCCTCGCCTTCCGGCGCGCGGCGGCCGGCGATCACGATCTTGGCGCCCTCCGCGACGAAAATCTCGGCCGTGTGCAGTCCGATTCCGCTTGTCGCGCCGGTGATCACCGCGACCTTGCCGTCGAGCCGTCCCATGTCGATATCCTTCCTTGATGTTTCCGAAGTCTAATTGATGATGGCGGACCGGACCATGGTCCTGAACTGATTGCGCAGCATGATGCGGTCACCGTTGTTGACCTGAACCATATAGACGGCGATGAACTGCTCCTTGGGATCGATCCAGAACAAGGTGCCGGCGTTACGCAGGGGCAGGTTCCGCCCGGGCGCTTCCAATGGATACAATGGTCAGCAATGCCAGCGCGACGAAGGCACGACGGCGATCGATCATCGGTTTCCTCCCGTTCTCGTTGGAACCAATATTCCCGCACCTCGGGAACAACGCAAGCCATGCTTGACGCGCACCGGGAGTTGAGGCGGGGTTCCGATGTCACCTTTATGACCACGGACCGGATATTTTCCCCTATGCTTCGCTCTATCCGGAATCAGCTAATTGTCTGACCTTTGTGACCCATGGCGGAATTGATCGACGAGTTTCGGAGAGGCTGGCAAGGAATATCCCGGCCATCGCTGCTTTTTAGCATCGGATTCGCAGTCTCCTGCGTCGCTTTGTCGACCGCGGCGCGCTGGTGTCTTGCCCTGATCCGGACCGACATATTTTTTACCCCGTATATTCCAGCCGTGTTCTTCGCCACGGCATTCGGCGGTCTCCGGGTCGGGATCGCGACCGCGATTCTCGGGGGCGCACTCGGCGCGACCGTCAATTTCGGTGACAGCACGGCCGATTTTGCCAGAATGGCGCTCATGGTGATCTATCTGATCGTGTGCGGGCTCACGATATGGGGCATCGAACATTATCGATCGATCGCCTCGCAGCAGCGGGAGATCTCAAAGCGCCTGATCCAGGAGGAGGAGTACCGCAAGCTCGTCGTCGACGAACTTCAGCACCGGCTGAAAAACAAATTGTCGACAGTTCACGCCGTGCTTCACCAGGTGCTGCACGATCAACCGCAAATCTGGACCCGCATCGATCAGCGGATGCGGGCGCTGTCGGCGACCGACGACCTGATCGCGAAGGTCGACGGCAGCGGTTGCGATATCAGGGATCTGCTGCTCTCCGAACTTGGACCCTACGGCCATGTTCGATTTACCCTGAACGGCAATCCGCTGTTTCTTCCCGCCAAATTGGCCGTGAGTCTTGCATTGATATTTCACGAGCTTGCCACCAATGCCGGCAAGTACGGCGCGTTTTCCTCCGCACGCGGGCTATTGCAGGTGTCGTGGTCGGTCACCGATGATCGCCTCAACATCATCTGGGACGAGACCGAAGGTCCTACGATCGGGGCGATCGGAGAGGCCGGGTTCGGGACCAAGTTGCTGAAGTCGGCGCTCACGCCTTTCTACGGCAAGACCGAAATCAGTTTTCTAAAGACCGGGGTTCATTGCACGATGCAATGCCGCATACCGCAGGCCTGAGCGCTCCCGGACCAGGTCGGGAGTTCACCTATTCCCGATAATCTGAAGCGCTGTTGACGCTCTGTTAATGACAACGCGCAGCCTTTCGATCCGAATCAGCGGTTTACCCCCGTGTCACCGTGTTTGTCGATTTTGCTTAACCAAAACTACAAGGGAGTTTGGCAAGCTCCGTGGTCATGCAAAGCCGAACCCAACACGACCCGGAGATCGCCGATACCGAGCTGGGTATTCTGAGAGATGTTTTCAGAATGCTGCCGAACGGCGTGACGGTTCAGGACGAGCAAGGCCGCTTCCTGCTCGTGAATGACGCTGCCGCGCGGCAGCTTGGGATTACCGTTGACGAGCCGGCGGCGCCGCATTCGACGGACCTCGCCCATCGCCGCGAAACCGGCCTTGAATTGCTGCGCGCCGGCCGCCCCGCCGTGGTCGAAGAACCGGTGACCAATGCCGCGGGCAAGCAGGTGCTTCTGACGACCCATCGGCCGGTTCGTATCGCAAACCGCAATCTGCTGCTTTCGAGCTCTGTCGATATCAGCGAGCAAAAAGCCCACGAGAAGCAATTGTTCCGGTCGGCTTACTATGACGAACTGACCGATCTGCCGTCGCGCCGTGTGATCGAGCATCACGCCAACAGTCTTCTGCAGCGCACCGAAACGCATGCCAGGTTCGCCCTGGCATTTCTCGACATCGACAATTTCAAGCACATCAACGACTATTACGGGCACGCGACCGGGGACGCGCTGCTGGTCGAATTTGCCAAGCGAGTTGGGTTGGCCCTGCGCGCATCCGACATGCTGTCGCGGATCAGCGGCGACGAATTCGTGCTGTTGCTCGATCCGATCCAGAACGAGCATGAGGTGGCGGAATATATCGACTTCACGCTGCAGCGGCTGAAGGCTCCGTTCTTCATCGATGGATCGGAGATATTTGCTTCCACCTCGATCGGGGTGAGCCTTTATCCCGACCACGGCCACAGCTTCGACCTTCTGTGTCAGAACGCCGACATCGCGATGTATTGCGTCAAGAACGACGGCAAGGGCGCGGCGGCGTTCTTCGACGCCGGCATGGAGCGCGAGGCTCTGGCGCGTATGAAGGTCGAGCAGTCGCTGCGGCTTTCCATTCTGGAAAAGCGCTTTTGCTGCGCCTTTCAGGCCAAGGTCGATATCCGGACCCAGGACATCAAGGGCATCGAGGCGCTGGTCCGTCTGCGCGACGACGAGGGCGTCATCCAGGCCCCCGGCACCTTCATCAATCTCGCCGTCGAGCTCGGACTGATCGACGAGCTGACGCATCTGGTGCTGGCGGAGATCGTCAAGTCGATCGATCTCATCAACGAGACCTTCGGCGCCGAAACCAGCATCAGCATCAACGTCGCAGCGAAGCAGGCCGGCAATCCGGAGTTCATGCGCTCGTTTGCCCAGGCGCTTGAGGCGACCGGGTATCCCCAGCGCTTCATGATCGAGGTGACGGAAGACGCCTTCGTGGCCAAAACCCATTTCCAGGACGAGATCCTGCCGATATTCCGGAAACTCGGCGTCGGGATCTCGATCGATGATTTCGGTATCGGCTATTCTTCATTGTCGGCGCTGGCCGACATCACCGCCGACGAGATCAAGATCGACCGTTCCTTCATCACCGACATTCATAAGCGTCCGCGCAGCCAGGGCATCCTGAGGGCGATCGAATCGCTGAGCGAGGCGCTCGGCATGACCGTCATCGCCGAGGGCATCGAATCGTTCGAGGAGCTCGCTTATCTGCAGGCCGCCACCAAGATCCGCTATGCGCAGGGCTACTATTTCTCCCGGCCGATCTTCCTCGAAGAACTCGGTCTATCCGCGCAATCGCTATCGCCGTTGATTGGCGCGCACGCGCGCCGATTTGAATCCGCGAGAGACCTTCGCCGTTCTCAACGGCCAGTGCGCCGAAGCGCGCAGGCGCTATTCGAGGCCTTGAACCGGCGGCGCCGCGGGCAGCTTTGCGGCGGGTGGCGCGGGCCTGGATGGCATCGAAGCCCTCGCGGTTCCGGTTGTCTCCGGACTTGCCGCCATTGTGGTGGTATTTTGGCTGACTCGACTTGGAGATGTTTCGCCCCGGGAAAGTTTCCTCGAACCGGACCTTCTAAATCCCCAGGAATGAGCAATGGAGGGTCCAGCGGTATATCCAACCACGGCGCCCGCGACCGCGCCCACCGGGCCGAACACCACCGCGCCTGACAGGGCGCCCAAGGCGGCATCGCCGCCGCGCGCCTGGGCCCAGCTTTGTGCCGGCGCGAGCGTCAAGGCAATGGCCGATGCGAGGACAATTCTTTTCATTTAGGGGTTCCCACCAAACAGTCCGATGGAGCATCGTGACTCCCTAATTGCGGCCCAACCAAGGAAAAATAAGGCTGCCGGGCGGTTTAGGGATCTGGGCCGGCAGGGGCTGACGATCGAGCCTGTCTTTGCCAAGGCCGCCGCCTGCGCCTAAGATCGGACGGCGCGAGCAGTGATCATTCCAGCCTCGATGAAATTCCAAAGAAATCCCATGCCCCCAGTTTCCATCGTGCTGAACATCCTCTGGATCATCTTCGGCGGCCTGTGGATGGCGGCGGCATGGGTGATCGCCGCCGTCATCATGGCCATCACCATTATCGGCCTGCCCTGGGCCAGAGCTGCCTTCAATATCGCGGTGTATACGTTGCTGCCGTTCGGTCAAAAGGCCGTGCGCCGCGACAGCCTCACGGGTCAACCCGATATCGGCACCGGGCCGCTCGGCCTGATCGGCAATGTGATCTGGCTTGTGCTGGCGGGGTGGTGGCTTGCGCTCGGGCACATCGTCACCGCGGTCGCGCTGGCCGTCACCATCATCGGCATCCCGTTCGCCTGGGCGCACATCAAACTCGCCGGCATCGCGCTGTGGCCGATCGGCAAGGTGATCGTTCCGATCTAGCGCTTGAGCTTTCTGTTCTTTGGAACGTTGCCGTTTCTGATCGGCCGCGGCTTCACGCCGCCAGCCGGCCGCGATTGTTCTCGGCAAGGATCGGGCGGATCAGCCGCCCGAAGCGCTCGGCCTCCTCGTCGTGCAGATAGCCGGACAGACAAAACGAATGGCAGCCGGCGTCGATGAATTGCTGCAGGGTGTCGGCGCATTGCGCGGGATTGCCGACCACCGCGATCCCGGCGCCCGGTCGGACCTTGGTGATGCCGGTCCACAGATGCGGCAGCAGCAGATCGCCGTGCTCGCGGGCGAGCTGCTGCACCCGCTGATTGGCCGCTGACTTGTTGTAGAGCGTCTTCATCTCCTGCTTCTGCCGCTCGGTGGCGTTGCGCACCAGGATGTCGGCGGCCTCCCACGCGTCCTTTTCGTCTTCGCGGCAGATCACCTGCAACCGCATGCCAAAGCCGATGTCGTTTTCGCGATCATGCGCCCTTGCCATCTGCCTGATCTCGACGATGTTCGCCGCGATGCGTTCCGGCAGATCACCCCAGAACAGATGCACGTCGGAATGTTTCGCCGACATTTCCCAGGCCTGTCGCGAGCCGCCGCCGAGATAGAATTTCGGAAACGGCTGCTGCAGCGGCCGCGGCCGGATATGCGCGCCGGACAGCGTGTGAAACTTACCTTGAAAATTCACAGGCCCGCGCGTGGTCCATAGCGCCTTGAGGATCGAAACCTCCTCCTCCATCAACGCGTAGCGCTCTTCCTTGGCGTAGCGCACGCCCTCGCCTTCGACTTCGCTTTCGTTCTGGCCGGCGATCAGGTTGACGCAGATGCGCCCGCCCGACATCTGGTCGAAGGTCGAGATCATCTTCGACAGCAGCACCGGATTGATGTAGCCGGGCCTTGCTGCGATCAAAGGCTTGATCTTCGCCGAACGCGCCGCCATGAACGCGCCGGTGATCCAGGCCTCCCAGCACACCGAGCCCACCGGAATCAACAGGTACTCGAAGCCCGCTTTTTCCGCGGCCTGCACCACGCGGTCACACAGTTCAGGCGATCCGGCCACCTGGGCTTCCATGACGCCATAGGCGGTGGTGTCGCCGTGCGTCGGCAGGTACCAGCCAAAGCTCCGTCCGGCGCGACAATCGGGTCAGCGGTGTCGTCTTTCAGGGCCCTGCTCCCCGCCCAACCCTGCCGACATCAGACCCATTGGCGAAATCAACCTTCAATGCGCCGGTAGCTCAGTTGGATAGAGCGTTGCTCGGGAGCGCGACCGCATGGCGTGGTCGCTTGCTTGCCGGCTTGCCGGTGGCGAGGATGGCGGTGATTGCCGGATTGCCCTCCGCCTCCAGCGCAACAATGGCCTCCCGGGCCCAGAGATAAGACGCCCAAAAAATGTCTGTGTGGCGGTCGAAGTCTGTCACATCGACCCCGAGCGGAATCGGCGGCCGCATCACCATATCGAGCGGCGCAGTCGGCAGAGTATCATAACGCTGATGCGCCACGAGACTTCGCCACAGCACGTTGACCGCGCTCGGCGCCGCGGGAAGCAGCTTCTTGCGGAACGGCAGCAGCATCGCCGCGGCCAGTTCGAGCCGTCCAGGCAACGCAGCATACTCGACGTCGAACATCTCGGCCGCCGGTTCGCCGAAATGCACAACCAGATTGGGACCGCTCTTTAGCTGATGCATCGGCACCAGCGGAACATTATCGATCAGGCATCCATCGACAAGCATCGTGCCCTCCGGCGTGTAGAACGGCGGCAATAATCCAGGGATCGCGCTCGACGCACGCACGGCCTGCCAGAGCAGTCCCGACCGGATCAACTCAAGATTATGGGTCGAAAGATTGGTTGCCACCGCCGCGAAAGGCCGCCAGCAATCCTCGACCCGGCAGTCGCGGCCGTATTGATAGGCGAGGGCGCGATCGAACACCTTGTGATCAAGCAGGGCGTAGCGCGGCCAGGTGGGCCGCCGGAAGCTGCGGCTCCTGACGAAGATCTCGTGTGTGCCGCGCTCGAGATCCTCGGCCTCGAGATTTTTTGCAAATCCGGCCGCCATCGCAGAACCGACGCTGGTGCCGACAAAGATATCGAACATCACGCCGCGCTCACGAAAGGCCTTGTAGATACCGACATGCGCCGTTCCGAAGCTGCCGCCGCCGCCGGCGACGAATCCAATCGCGCGACCGGACAGGAAACGGATCAGGCTGTCGATATCAACCTGATCTTCGAGAGCGACATGGTGATGCATGAAGGAGGGTAGCCGAGCAAGCCAGGCCGCGGTGCCGCTGACTTCACCGCTCCGTCGGTCGTGAATGCGAACGAGGCGTCGCGCCGACGCGGGATGAACCTCGCAAGCGAACGCTTCAACATCCGTCAGAGCTCCCGCCGGAGCATCTCCTCGGCACGCGAACACAATCATGTCGGCCTGGCGGATGGCCTTGCGCGCCCATGCCGAGGCTTCGCGACCGCCGAGGTAAACCACCAGCGGCGCGGCGTGTTCGAGTTTGTTGAGCCAGTCAGCGACTTCGGGTGCATCCAGCGCGCACCCAGGAAAGGTAGCGTTGACCCGGGCTGGATCGACGATCTCGGCGTCGGTCGCGGCGAACCCATCCCGCATTCGGCGCTCAAAAGCGCCTGGTAACGGCTCGCATCCGCCGTCGATCAGCGCCACGGTTCGCGCCTTCGGCGACGCGCGCATAGGCGTGAGGCGCGCGGTCTCCTTGGCGAACCGCCGCGCCAGGGCTGCGAGCAGCGCCTCGACGATGGCCGGGGCGTCCTTCGCAAGCTCCTGGTAGGCCGTGCGCGTCAGCACCAGCACGCTGGTGTCGCGGATAGCAATCACATCGGCGGTACGCGGGACATTTGCGAAGAAGCCGATTTCGCCCACCAATTCGCCGGCGCGGAGTTCGGCAATCGGTTCGAGATCGCCGGTTCTGCGCACGGCGAGCGCACCATGCAACACCATAAACAGTGAATCCGACGGCCCCCCTTGTGCAACCAGCATTTGCCCGCGCACGAGATCCCGGCGGACCATGGCGCTAAAAGCCATCCGCCGCTGTTCCGAACTGAGCGTTCTGAACAGCGCGAAGTCCTCCGACATGTTCCCCCACGCAAATGTCGCGCTCGTTTCGTTCATTGGCGACACCCGGTTCGATGGCACGGTCCACGATGGGCGGCCTTCCCTGCGAGCAGTATAAGGGTCGGTGCGCCAGCCCGCAGCAATGCTTATGGAAGCACTGCAACACGAATTGAGAAACGCTCCTGGGCGCCGTCCGAGCGCCACCTTCTCATCTACGGCTTTGTCCTCACCGGGCCCCGCGCCAAGAGGCCGACTGGCACTCGGCCTCCCGAACAAGCCGTCGGATTTGTGACTGAACGGGTGACCGCGGAAGATCTCTATATCTTCCTGCAAGGCCGTTGCCGACCTCAGGCCAATCGGCTAAATGAACCCCCGAAGCACCCGTAGCTCAGCTGGATAGAGCGTTGCCCTCCGAAGGCAAAGGTCACACGTTCGAATCGTGTCGGGTGCGCCATCAAATCAATTGCTTAATCCAGCCTTGGCGCAGAATCTGCGGAGCCGGGTTGCCTTGCGATTTATTGCCGTCCGGTCGGTGGTTGCGGGGCAACCACCGACCGACATTCGTTGATAGTGGCCATCCGACGGGTTAGTTGTTGGTCATAGTGTCCAACTGCCGCCGGTTACAATGGCCACATCAGCTTCTACCGCCTGATGAGGAGTGCAGAAAACGCGCTGCCGATGCAGAGCGCTGCCACGATCGGAAAGATGATGGACGTATTACCTGTATGGTCCATGAAACGTCCGATAAGAGGTTCACCAAGGCCCGCGCATGCATATGAGATGAAGTTGAGGACACCGGTCGCTGTTCCTGAGAGACGTCGGCCAAAAATATCTGGGCAAAGCGCCCAGAATGACGATGCGGGTCCAAACACGAAAAATCCACACAGAAAAAGTCCGGCGATGCCGAGCAAACTACCGTGTGGCACCACCTCCATCGCTATCGCGATGGTTGCGGCCAGAACCATATAGGAAATGATCGCAAGATATCGCCGGGACCGAAACACGATATCGGAGATCCAGCTGTTCGTTGAGGCGCCGAGCGCCATTCCGATCGGCAGCGCCACTGTGATCCAGGTCGGATCGATAATTGAGGATCCAGACTTCCAGTTCGGACCGAGAAAATGCACGGGGACCCAAACAAGCAACGCGTATCGTGCGGCGTTCTGGAATCCAACCGACAGGCCTGTGGTGTAAAGACGCCAGTTCGACAGGACAGCGCGGTAGCGCGCTCCACTGGTGCCGGTATCAATGAGCCCGGAATCCACTTCCTCCGGTGATTTTTCGTCGACCGGACCAACCAGTCCAAGATCCTCAGGCCGTTCCGGAATATCCAGCGCCAGTCGAGACCTAAAGCGCCCAGGATTATGATCGGGAGGAAGTACGCCAGAACCGATGAAAAGCCCGACATTCCGACGTAAAACGAATAGACGAAGCCGCGGTGTTTGTGCCCCCACCAGTTTGATAGCAGCCTGCTTCCTGGCGCAAATCCCATGGCCTGAAAGTAACCGTTCAAACCCCAGGCCAGCAGAAGCCCCACGAAACTTGTTGCGAAGCTGGTCGTCCAGTTTGCGGCAAACGAAAGGATAGCACCGGCGAGCATCATCGCGCGCCCGCCCCACTTGTCACCAAGATTTCCATTGATCGACTGGCCGAGGGCGTAAGCCCACAGCATCGAGGCGCTGACCCAACCAAGCATTTCCTTGGACAGACCTAGCTCTTTTTGAATGCCAGGGATCGCAAACCCGAACGTCTGGCGCCCTGTGTAATAGAATAGATAGCAGAAGGAGACGCCTAACAGCGCCGCCCATTTGTAGCGCGTATAGGTAGCATCGACATGTGACGTCGCAACAAATGGCCGCGCGATAGCCTGCCCTCTTTCGAGCATGGACGTAACTCCCTGATTATATTTTTATGATTTTGACGTTTTGGGTGTGCTTACTGCACCCCGTTCAGAGCGAAGTCGAAGATATCGAAATTGCGCATCCCCTCCATGCGATCGAAGGCGATGACCGTTCAAGCCGGTAAGGTCATGCTCGACGCGGCTCGAGCCGATCACGGTGTGAGTATCACCGATCGCAACAAAATCTCCCTCACGGTCGAGTGGCATCTGATAACGGCTGGCCGCGCTTTTCCCATCGAGTACGAGAGCTATTCCCGGGATCGCTGCGGCGACTTCCATGACTTGCGCCAGGTCCAATCCTTCGCGCAGGTAAATCCGCACAAACGATCCGAGGGCGCCATGATGCTTAACGAACGGATCGGTAATCGGGCAGATGACACGGACTGCATTCGGCCCGAAATGGCGATTGAGTTGCTCCTCAAGGAAGACCACACGGGGTGATCCATCCTCATTCGACTTGTCGTTCATGCCATGGTCTGCAATCAACCCAACGACTGCGCCGAGTTCGGCAAGCCGGCCAATTTTCGTGTCAACCGCGCTGTGGAAGGCATCCGCTTCAGGTTCGCCTGGACCGTGAGCGTGCTGAACAAGATCCGACAAAGATAGATAGAGAAGGTCCGCACGGTCCTGTTCGAGCAGCTTGATGCCTGCATCGAGCACGAACAGCGACAAGTCTGGGCTGTACATGTCAGGCGTCGCCCGCCCAACGAGCGCTTCGACGTTTTCAATTCCGTTCTCCGCAAGCGTAGCGCTGCCGGCCTTCTCCGACGAAAAGCAAATTCCGCCTTTCATGCGATGACCCAGCATCTTGCGAAGTTTATCCTTGGCCGTAACCGCCGCGACGCGCACACCGGCACGCGACATTTCCGCGAGGATCGTCGTCGCGCGCATCGGGCTCGCATCGACAATCATGATTTCTTTGCCGGTCGCCCGGTCAAGATAGTAATTTCCAGAGATGCCATGAACCGCGGGCGGTGCACCCGTCACAATCGACACATTATTCGGATTGGTGAAGGTCGGCATCGCCGCGTCAGCGAGCGTGGAAAAGCCGTTGCGCATCATGCGAGAAATATTTTTGAATACCTTGCCCGCATCGTCGAAGTTGAGATAGCGCGGGTCGCAGCCATCGAGACAAACCACCACCGTGGAGCGCTTGGGCCTCGCATACGCTCGTCCGTTCGCCTCGATCATAGTAATCCCTCGTTTTGGTTGGATTCTGGCTGGATCAGTGAAGAACCTAAGGTGGAATGATGTGAATAGAAATTGACTTATTTGCCAATAATCGTAACTTTAATTCCATGAGGCTGCGCGATCTTCCACTCGTGTCATTGCGAACATTCGCTGTTGTCGCCGACTGCGGCAGCGTCACCGCTGCCGCCGAAACGCTGGGCGTCACCCACAGCGCAGTCAGCAAACAGGTCAAACTGCTCGAGCGATGGCTAGGCCAAGCTCTCTTCATTCTTGAAGGGCGGAGATTGGTGCTGACCCCGTTCGGGGAGATACTGTCCCGCAAACTCGGCATCGCATTGGAGGATATCGCGGGTGCCTGCGCCTACGTTCAGCGTCAACGTGAACGGCGGACCATCACGGTGGAAGCACCAGCCACGTTCGCCATGTACTGGCTGTTGCCACGCGTGAGCGCGTTTCGTGCAAAGGAACCGCAGACGGACGTTTGGGTTTCGACGCGGATGACCGGACAATCGCCAAATTTCGCGGGACACGATCTTGTGGTCATGCGCGGCGACGCCGCTCCGGCTTCCACGCGACTAAGCGAGCGGGTGTTCCTGTTTCGCGAGGACATGACAGTGCTGAGTTCACCAAAATTGCTGGCGCGGACCCCGCTTGGCAAGCCGGCCGATATCACAAGCCACGAGTTGATCGAGTCGATGACCCGTCCCGAGGACTGGCAAGCTTGGCTTAGACGAGCAAACGTCAGCGATGCAATCGTGGCCGGCGGACACCGGTTCGATCATCTCTTCGTCGCGATCCAAGCCGTTAAGGACGGTCTCGGATCCTTGGTAGCACCACAAAATCTGCTTCAGATCGCGATCGCCAGCCGGGAGCTCGCATGTCCCTTTCCTCATTTGAACTTTGCAGGAGAGTCATACTTTGCCTATTTCGCCGGTAGCAGCATTAATCCTATCATGAAACGATTCAAAGATTGGCTCATTGAGGAGGCGGGATCGCGAGGCACCAAATCAATGGAATTGGCGTCGATACCGAAACGTGACAGGCACGAGCGCTCGACTGCAGCTAATCGCGAGCCAACGCAAAGAAAACGCTGACACGTTCCCTCCGAAGGCAAAGGTCACACGTTCGAATCGTGTCGGGTGCGCCATCAATAGCGCGCCGCCGGTCAGGCCTTGGCCGAAATCTCGGTACTCGTGACCAGAATGACATCGCCGTCCAGAATGGGCTTGGCGATGCCGAAGAAGCGCGCCACGACTTCCGAATTGTTGTGGGCGTCCATGGCGGCCTGATCGCGGAACCGCTCATAAGTGGTGAAGACGTTGGGGTTCTCTTCTTCCTGTGAAACGAAGAAACCGATCGTATTTGGCTCGTGGAGGCGGACGTTTTCGGCGACCTCCAGCAGGGCGCGGCGCATGGTGTCCTGGTGACCTTTTTTGACGCGGATCACGGCGGTGATGGTCAGCATGGCAAAGCCCTTTCCATGATGGACGTTGGTGAGACGGGCATTGGCGCCGAGACCGATGAACGATTTGGCATATCGAGCAGCCCCACAGGCACTCATGTTAACGCCCGTTCAACGATGTCTGCAACTCGGAACGAATAGTAGGCCGATCCCGGCGATGTGTTGTGCTTTACGTGCCAGAATGGAGCTTGATGCGACGAAGGACCGCGATGAGGTTTCCAATCTGGAACCCCCTCACCGCAGCTTTCGCGTCAATTGTGATTACGCGGCCAAAAGAAGGCGGAGCCGAGATGAGCGAACGACTTGAGACGCTGAAAAATGCGCGTGTACGAATGACCGACGACCGCGACGCCTTCGCCAAGATCCTCGCCGCCCCATTCGATCGCGACAAGGCCGAGCGGGCGCGGATCAAATTCATCGAGACCCAGGTCTTGATCGACGCGATCGATCGCGCCATCGACGGCGAGAAAGCCACGTCCGCCGCCGCCGCGTGAGCTGCGCTTCGGGCCCTCACAAAGGCTTCGAGGCCGCCAATGCGATGGAAAAGGGCGCCCGGGGAATGGCCCTGTTGCTGACGTAGCCGCCGCAAATCGGGTTTCGACCGGCTGCGGCGTCTCAAAGGAAGATCAAGCCTGTCTCACGGAAAAATCAAGCCGCCCTCAGAGTCTTCAGGTTCGCGCCCGGCCATGCTCGGACCGTCGCGGTTGCGCCCCTGCAGCCGCACTGCAATTCTGAGAGGATACGGCCATGGCCAACGCGACAGCAACCAGCCCGAAACAAGCGGAGCATCCCGCGGCCGCAACGGCACCCGATCTCGCCGCGCTCAAGACCCGCCAGCAGGCGGCCTGGTCCTCCGGCAATTATGCCATCGTCGGTACGACCCTGCAGATCGTCGGCGAGGAGCTTTGCGAGGCGCTTGATCTCAGGTCCGGATCGAAGGTGCTGGACGTGGCGGCCGGCAACGGCATGGTCAGCCTCGCGGCGGCGCGGCGATGGTGCGACGTGACCTCGACCGATTATGTGCCGGCCTTGCTTGAACGCGGCCGCGCGCGCGCTTCGGCGGAAGGTCTGCCGATCGAGTTCAAGGAGGCCGACGCCGAAAATCTGCCGTTCGAAAAAGGCAGCTTCGATATCGTGCTTTCCACCTTCGGTGTGATGTTTACGCCGAACCAGGACCAGGCCGCCGCCGAGCTTCTGCGCGTCTGCAAGCGCGGCGGCAAGATCGGTCTCGCAAACTGGACGCCTGAGGGCTTTATCGGACAAGTCTTCAAGACGGTCGGGAGGTACCTGCCGCCGCCGGCCGGCGCCAAATCGCCCGCGCTTTGGGGAACCCGCGCGCGTCTAACCGAGATGTTCGGATCGGAGGCGAGTTCGCTCAAGGCGGAATCGCGTACCTTCAATTTCCGCTATCGCTCGCCGGATCATTTCCTGGATGTGTTCAAGACTTTCTATGGCCCCGTGCTGAAAGCATTCGCCGCACTCGATCCGGCGAAGCAGGAAGAATTCAGGGACGATCTGCACGCCCTGATCGTGCGCATGAACAGGGCCGATGACGGCACCATGGTCGTGCCCAGCGAATACCTCGAGGTCGTGATTACCGCTGCCAAGCTCGCTGAGGCGAGCTTGGGGGCGCCCATGATTGGCGAGATGGAGGAATGGCAATTGCGCCATCTCGGACTTTCCGCAAGCACGAATGCTGGTCCGAGACGACATCTCTTTAAGCGCTGAAGCGCAATAAGGAATGGTTCGATGAATATGACAACTCAGACTCCGGTCGCAGAACCCGCAAAAAGCTGTGTGATCGCCCTGCACTGCTCGCTCGGTTCGGGTCGGCAATGGGCCGCGCTCGCCGAAGAACTCGGGAGCGACTACCAGATGATCGCTCCGGATATCTCCGGTTACGGCGACAATCCGGGGCCTCTCATCCTGCCGACCAGTCTGGCGGAAGAAGTCGAGTTGCTCGGCGATCGCCTCCGCGAAGCGAACGGTCCGATCCATCTTGTCGGCCATTCCTATGGTGGCGCGGTCGCCTTCAAGATTGCGACCGATTCGCCGTTCGCGTCGCGCGTGCGCAGCCTGACCTTGATTGAGCCGGTGCTGCCAACGATTCTTTTGGATAATGCAAAAGATCGACGGCTGCATGAGCGCTTCGTTGACGTCGCGCATGCCGTTTACGAAGATCTCTGGAACGGCTCGTATCTCGAAGCGATCGATAAGTTCACGGCGTTCTGGAACGGTTCCGGCCCCACCGAGCCCCTCTCGGCGAAGGCGCGCATCCGCATGATCGAGCACGTGGAGAAACTGGCGTTCGATTTCACCGCAGCGCTCCACGAGGAGAATATCAGCGCGGCCGCCGGCACCATTGCGGTGCCGACCCTGCTGTTTTCAGGCGGCTTGTCCCCTCACCTGACGCAGCGCATTGTCGAGCGGCTTGCTTCGGTGATTGCCGGTGTGGAGACAAGACACTTGCCGACCGCCGGGCACATGATGCCCGTCTCGCATGCCTCCATCATCAATTCTGAAATCATTGGGCATCTCGCACGCGCCGACGAACTCGCCAATGTTTCATTGGCGTGCGGTCAACCCTCGGCCGAGATTATTGATTTGGCGGGCATGAGGTGGCCCTGAGCAACCGCGTCGTCGGCTTCACGCCTTCACGAGACTCTCGAACCCGCCAAAGATCATCCGCTTGGCGTCGAACGGCAGCGATTTCGTGTCCATCATGCCGGCCAGCCGCTTGTCGGCCATCACCTTGGCGTTGACGCGGTCGCGTTGCGCGCGCGACTTGTAGGTGATCCAGGAGAACACCACGGTCTCGCCGGGCTTGAGCTTGACGCTGCGCGGGAATGACGTGCGCTTGCCGACCTTGACGTCCTCGGCGACCCATTCGCAATATTCCAGCGCGCCGTGCTCGCGCCAGACCTTGCCCGCCTTCTTGGCCAGGCTGCGGTAGGCCTCGAGGTTTTTCTTCGGCACGGCAACAATAAATCCATCGACATAAGACATCGGTATCCCTCCCATTATGCCTTAACGTCGCAACCAATTATGGATTATGTCTGGCGGCGGGCGCTGGCGCCAGCGGGCGCATATGCGTCGCGCAGTCGCAGCCAGTCCATCGGGTACGGCAAGCCTTCTTCGTGGCGTCCCAGCGGCGTCAGGTCGAGATAATGATAGGCGGCGTTCATCATGTCGAGACCGCGCGCGAAACACGAATAGGTGTGGAAGATGTTGCCGGCTTCATCACGGAAGAACACGCTGATGCCGGGCGCGTCCTCGATGCCGAAGCCGCTGGTGCCGAAATTGTAGGTTTTGGCGCCGGACTTGATTTGCTCCGGCGTGAACGAAACGGCGTAATCGTAGTTGAAATCATTATCGCCCGAGGACAGCCAGTCAAAAGTCCAACCCATCCGCGCCTTGAAGGCGTTGAGTTTCGGCAGCGGCGCGCGCGATATCGCGACCAGGGTGGTGTCGCGTGCCGCAAGGTGCGGGATCATGCGCTCGAAGCCATCGGCCCAGAACGAACAGCTCTTGCAGCCTTCGTTCCAGTCCGGCGCGAACATGAAGTGCTGAACCACAAGCTGGCTGCGGCCGGCGAACAGATCGGCCAGCGTCTGCTTGCCGTTCGGGCCGTCGAACAGATAGCTCTTGTCGACCTTGACCCATGGCAGCGTGCGCCGCTCTTCGCTCAAGCGGTCGCGCGCGCGGGTGTATTCCTTCTCATGCGCCAGATGGGCTTTGCGGGCGGCGATCCATTCTTCACGCGAGACGATGGTGTGAGGTTGCATGACCGGCTCCTCTGTTGGACGTTTCAGGCGATCAATTTTTCAAGCTTCTCGAGCCCGCTCAGCCATCCGCGCTCGTGACCGTCGCGCGCGGCCTGATCGAACAATTGCTCGTGGGTTAGCGTCAGCAGGCTGCCGGCGCCGTCAGGCTTGATCGTCACCGTGACCTGCGATTCGCGCTCCGGCGTCGAGTGCCACGCCCAGCTAAATACCAGCCGCTCGTTCGGCACCACCTCGCGATAGACGCCGCCGACTTCGTAATACTCGCGATCGGTGGAGAAGCTGATGCGGTAACGGCCGCCGATCCGCGCGTCGATCTCCGCCTGAAACGAGTCGGGCCTGGCATCCGCACGCCCGAACCATCGGATTATTTTTTGCGGGTCGGTCCACGCGGCGTAGACTTTCGCCGGCGGCGCATTGAGACGACGTTTGAAGGTGAGGCTGGGTCTGCCGACGGGAGCGGCGTCGCCGGCAGCGCTTGATTTGGGTGCCATTCATCTTCCTCCACAAAAGCGACAAAGCGGTCGAGGCTTTCGGACCAGAAGCGCTGGTAGTGGCGAAGCCAATCCATCGCCTGCTCCATCGGTCTTGCGGTCAACCGGCACGCCACGGTGCGGCCGGTCTTCGCACGCGCGATCAGGCCCGCGTCCGACAGCACGTCGAGATGCTTCATGATCGCGGGCAGCGACATCGCGAACGGCTGCGCCAACTCGCTCACCGAAATGCTGTCTTGTAGGCCGAGACGCGCCAGCAGCGCGCGCCGCGTCGGGTCCGCCAGCGCCGCAAAGGTACGGTCCAGCGCAGGATCTTGATACTTAACCATACGGTTTAGTATAGGCGCAGCGCAGCGGGAGTCAAGCAGCGCTGACAAACCTCGATTGATTTAGTAGTCTCGGTAAGGCCGCCCACGCCGCTGGTAGCCGTACGCGACGCGCGGATTGACGCCGCAATAGACGCGGCGGCCGGACGCGGACGCCATGCATTGGGCATAAGACCGGTACGAGCAGTCGCCTGGATACCCCCAACCTCCGCCCTGGATGCAATAGGGATAATCGATCGCGGCTGCCGGACCGGAGCCCGCTATCGTGGCGGCGCCTGCCGCCGATAAGGCCAACATCGCTACCATCGCATTGCGCATGATCTGGTCTCCTCGCAGAACCAATATGGCGTCGCCTCGTGGTCAAAACGGGGCCAACTCAAGAATGTTCCGGCCACGCGATAGAGCGTTTTCCAGCGAAGTGGATACCGGTTCGCGTGAAGAAAACGCGTCAAAACAAGAAGTAGAGCCCCGTTCCGATTCAATCGGAACGGAAAAGGCTCTAGTCGACGTGCACGCCGGCGGCCTTGACCACCTTCTCCCATTTTTCGGTTTCAGCCACGATCATTGCGCCAAAGGCCTCCGGCGTGCCGATCAGCGGATCGCCGCCGAGATCGATCAGCCTGGCCTTGATCGCCGGCTCGGCCAGCACCGCATTGATCTCCTGATTGAGCTTCGCGATGATTTCCTTCGGCGTATTCTTCGGTGCGCCCATGCCGAACAGCGCACTCGCCTCATAGCCCGGAACCGTGTCGGCGACGGTCGGCACGTCGGGCAATAGCGAAGACCTTGTCGTGGTCGTCACCGCCAGCGCGCGCAAGGAACCGGCGCGGATATGCTGGATGATCGAGGGCATGTTGTCGAAGATCAACTGGACCTGGCCGCCGAGCATGTCGGTGAGAGCGGGGGCAGCGCCCCGATAGGGCACGTGCTGCATCTTGGTGCCCGACATGGCCATGAACATCTCGCCGGACAGATGCACCGACGTGCCGTTGCCCGATGACGCCATGTTGACCTTGCCCGGATTGGCCTTCACATAAGCGATGAACTCGGCGACGTTCTTCGCCGGCACGTCCTTGGCGACCGTCATCACGTTCGGCACGCGATTAAAGGACGCAACCGGCGTGATGTCGCGGACGAAATCGAATCTGAGATTGGCGTAGAGCGTGGTGTTGATGTAGTTCGCGGGATTGACCAGCAGGACGGCGTAGCCGTCGGGTGTGGCATTGGCCG
>WNFK01249350.1_pt1 | contig 19597 bp, 24 predicted proteins | sample 5400281 | NCBI WGS metagenome assembly WNFK01 (sample SAMN13153350, study PRJNA577476) | soil metagenome | isolation source: 20 cm soil on Douglas fir-dominated hillslope | place: USA:California | collected 2013-09-17
GGTGCAGGCGCGATAGAGCCGGGGCGCGCCGTACACGCCGTCGGCGTCCAGGAGCGCGATGCTCGACTGGCCGAGCGCGGCCGCCCGCTCGGCCAGCGCCTCCGGCAGGGCGGCCGCCTCGAGAAAGCTGAAGGCGCTCCGGGCGTGTAGCTCGACGAACATCGCTCAGAAACGGCGGAAGTCGATGAGCCCGAGCAGCTCGGCGAAGCCGCCGGACAGGACGTGAGTCGGCCAGACGTCGGCCTCGCGGATCCCCTCCGAGCGGGCCATCATCGCGGCCGACCAGTGCGTCACCCGGCGCAGCAGGGCGTAGCCCGGCCGGCTCCGGACGTCGCCGTATCGGGCGAAGACGTCCATCACGGAAGCGGCCTGGGCCATCGCGACGTCCTTGACGAGGCTGTCGCCCACGTAGCCCGCCCGGGCGGGCTCGGCGCCGACCTCGCGCAGGATCTCGAGCAGGACGGAGGCGTCGGGCTTCCACGCCCCTTCGCGCGTGTGGCGGTGGACCGTCTCGTGGAGGCGGTAGTGCTCGGGCGGGTAGCGCCGGATCCGCGACGGCGTCAGGCCCTCGGGGAGGGCGTGGTCGGGCAGCGAGTAGAGGTAGTCGAGCGCGCCGTCGAGGCCGAGGGTCCGCACCCGGTAGTCGGCGTAGTAGGCGCGGGACTCGGTGTAGGCCACGACGAGCGTCCCCGCGGCCCGGATCGTCCGCAGGGTGTCGAGGACGCCGGGGTAGAGCGTGAGGGTCCGGCGCCGCATCGTGCGGTAGGCCTCGATGGCAGCCGCGTACCGGGTCGGCAGCTCCTCGGGCGGGTGACGGGCGCGCAGCGACGGCAGCTCCTGGATCGCGAAGGCGTACTCGGTGGTGCCGTGGCGCTGGTGGATGGCGAAGAATTCCTGCTCGAGCGTCTCGCGCGGGACACCGCTGTCGGCGGTGAGCCGCTCGAGCATCGCGCCGAACGCGGCCTGCCACATCTCGAGCCAGTCGAAGAGAGTGTTGTCCATGTCCGTGACCAGGACCGTCACGGCGGGACGTCCGGGCGCGGCGCCCATCAGTCGTAGATGCCGGCGATGTGCCAGGCCGAGCCGTCGTGGGCCAGGCGGCAGAGCGTGCCGTCGGCCAGCTCCACGTCCCACTCGTCCTGCAGCCACGGCTGCGTGGTCCACCATTCACCCGACGAGCGCCACGGTCCCACGCCGGCGACGATGCGCCCCGCGAGGCGGCTCGAGCGCATCGCCACCGGGCGGCCGGAGGCGAGGGTCACCGCGGCGGGAGCCGGGGGGCGGAGACGGCGCAGGGCGAGGACGGGAGCGTTCCCGGAGCCCCTCACCCTGGAGTCCCTTACCCTGCCCTCTCCCCTGCGGGGAGAGGGAGAAGCATAGGCGCCCAGGCCCACGGCGTCGGGGCGATGGCTGTCGAGCAGCGCCGGGGCGCCGATGCGGTCCGAGCCCACCAGCGCCACCAGACGGTTCATGGTGGCCGCGAGGAACCGTGGGCTCGGACGTGAAGGATCGGTGAGCGACTCCTGGACCGCCCCCGCCCGGGTGGGCCGGGCCCGCAGGGTGAGGCCTTCGACGATGCCGCGAGGGGGCCGGGCCTCGAGGGCGAGCCGCAGCAGGCCCGTCACCGCAGCGGCCTCCGTCAGCGGCACGGCGGGGGTGAGCGCGCCCTCGTGAGCGCACCCACCCGCGAGCCGGCAGACCCACTCGAAGCCGTCGGCCGCGAGCCCGCGCGCGCCGAGGCGCCCGCAGAGCTGCGTGGCCAGCTCGCTCAGACGCTCCACCACCGGCTCGAGGGTCTCGAGCCCCCACTCGCACTCCACCGACTCCTCGAAGGCCGGCACCGGCCGCCAGGACGCCAGCGGGCGGGGGTCCTCCCCGCGGGCCAGCCGCTGGGCCTGGACGCCCTCGGCGCCGGCCCGCTCGAACAGCCCCGCGGTGGGCAGCGCGGCGAGCTCTCCGAGCGTGCGCAGCCCCCAGCGCGAGAGCCGGGTCGCCAGGGGCTCGGAGAGCGTGAGGAGCGCAAGCGGCGCCGTGGCCAGCGAGGCGGCGTCGCCTCCCGGCTCGACCACGGTCACGCCCGCTCCGAGGCGGGCGGCGGCCAGCGCCCCGAGGCGGCTCGCGGCGACGCCCACGCGAATCGCGAGCCCCACTGCGAAGGCGGCGTCACGGAGACGCTCGGCCAGCCGGGCGTCGTCGCCGAAGAGGCTCTGGAGCCCCGAGGCGTCGAGATAGATACAGCCGGCACCGGCGTCCTCCACCCGGGGTGAGTGAGCGAGCGCGACCTGGAGGAGGGCGGCATCAGCTTGGAGCTCATTCGTCAGGAGTAGACAGGCGATGCGCGTCATTGGCTCAGCGTCCAGTCGAGGATCCAGCTCCCCTCACCCTGGAGCCCCTCACCTTGGAGCCCATCACCCTGCCCTCTCCCCAGAGGGGAGAGGGAGGAGTGGAGGCGGGAGCGGGAGATGGAGATCTCGGAGCGCAGGCCACCCAGCCGGGTGAGCGGCCGCAGCCCCATCCACTGGGGGGCCAGGCGCCGGGCGGCCAGCACGAGCGAGGCAGGGCTGCCCTCGCGATGCCGCTCGCTGCGCACGATCAGGGTGGTGCCGGTCCCTTCCACGGCGCGCTGGAGCCGGATACAGGCCGACGCGGGGATGGGGCCGAGGTCGTCCAGATCCAGGACGACCAGGGCAAAGCCCGGGCAGCGGGCGAGCAGATCGGCGGCGCTGAGCGCTACCCGCAGGTGACCGCCACAGCGCACCCAAAGCAGGGCGGAGAGATCGGCGCCCGCCGCGGCGGCGGAGTGAGGGTCGAGCGCATCCATCCCGTCCACGAGCGCCACCTGGCCACCCGTGCCCGAAGTCGTGATCCGGGCGATGAGGGCCAGGAGCAAGCTGCTGGCTCCGGAGGACCGGGGACCGACGATCTCGCTGAGCCGGCCCGGCGGGAACAAGCCGAGCAGGCCGTCGATCCCTTCGCGCTCCCACCCTGGCGGAGGTGAGGACCCGATCGGGATGCCCATCGAGACCGATTACACGTCACTTGTTTAGTATCTTTCAACAACAAGATACAGGGTAGCCGGGTAGATACGCCCACTAGCTGGAGGATACCCGGGGGCCGAAGCGCCCCCGCACCAGGGCCACGTAGGCCGCCACGTACACCAGCACCCCGCAGAGATACACCGGCGATCCCGACGCGTACCGGGCGAAGCCCTCGTACGCGAAGATGCTGAGGAAGATCCCGGACGGCGCCATCAGCAGGGCCGCGATAATCCGAGGGGTCGACCCCCGCGTCACCGCCCAGGGCGCCAGCAGCAGGCCCGCCTGCGAGACGAGCCCCATCACCCCGAAGATGGCCAGGCTGATCAGGTCGGTGCGCTCGGGCTCGGACATGCGCCCGAAACCGTACGCCGACGTCGCGAAGGCGGCCGCGAGCGACAGGCCGGTCAGCCAGGTCAGCACGAAGAACACCGCGAGCACGCCCGGACGATCAGCCAAGCCAGGGCATCTCGACGCGGCGGCGCGCCTCGAAGGCCTCGATCGCCGGAAGCTGCTCGAGGGTCAGGGCCAGCTCGTCCCGGCCCGTGAGCAGCCCGTGCTTGCGGAAGGCGTCCACCTCGAACCGGATCGGCGGGCCGTCGGCTCCGGCGATCGTCTGGGCCTCGAGGTCCACCGTCAGGCGGGTCCCGGGCCGCGCCGCGAGCGCGTCCCGCAGCCCGCTCGCGGTCTCGCCCGGCACCACGATGGCGAGCGCACCGTTCTTGAAGCAGTTCTCGAAGAAGATGTCGCCGAAGCTCGGCCCGATCACCACCCGGATGCCGTGATCCAGGAGGGCCCACACCGCCATCTCGCGCGAGGAGCCGCAGCCGAAGTTCTCCGCGGTCACCAGGATCCGGGCCTCGCGATACGCGGGGCGGTTCAGCACGAAGTCGGCCCGCTCCCCGCCGTCCGCGCCGAAGCGCACGTCGTGGAACAGAAGCGGGCCGAAGCCGCTCTCGCGGGGCCGCCGCAGGAAGCGCGCCGGGATGATCCGGTCGGTGTCGATGTTGGGCAGATCCATCGGCGCGGCCACCGCGGTGAGGCGGGCGAAGGGCTCCATCCGTCGCCTCAGCCGAGCGTCCGCACGTCGGTGAGCCGCCCGGTGACCGCGGCGGCCGCGGCCATCGACGGGCTCATGAGGTGGGTGCGCGCTCCCCGCCCCTGGCGGCCCTCGAAGTTGCGGTTGGAGGTGCTGGCCACCCGCTCGCCCGCCGCCGCGGTGTCGCCGTTCATGCCCACGCACATCGAGCACCCGGGCTCGCGCCACTCGAAGCCCGCGTCGGTGAAGATCCGGTCGAGCCCCTCGGCCTCGGCCGCGCGCTTGACCGCGCCCGAGCCCGGGACCACCCACGCGGGCACCGCCGCGCGGCGGCCCCGGGCGATCCCGGCGGCGGCGCGCAGGTCCTCCAGCCGGCTGTTGGTGCACGAGCCGATGAACACGCGGCTCACCGGGGTGCCCGCGAGCGGGGCGCCCGCGCGGAGCCCCATGTAGGCGAGCGCGCGCTCCATGCTCGCCCGGCGCGCCGGATCGCCCACCGCGGCGGGATCCGGGACGCGCCCGGTGATCGGCAGCGCGTCCTGCGGGCTCGTGCCCCAGGTGACGGTGGGGGCGATCAGGGCCGCGTCGAGGGCGATCTCCCGATCGAAGATGGCGTCGGGATCGGAGGGCAGCGTCCGCCAGTGGGCGAGCGCCCGGCCCCACAGGTCCCCGCGCGGAGCGAACGGCCGGCCCTCGAGATAGGCGAACGTGGTCTCGTCGGGCGCCACCATGCCCGCGCGGGCGCCGGCCTCGATCGACATGTTGCAGACCGTCATGCGCTCGTCCATCGACATCGCGCGGATGACCGGCCCCGCGTACTCGAGCGCGTATCCCACCCCGCCGCCCGCGCCGATCCGGGCGACGATCGACAGGATCACGTCCTTGGCCATCACCCCGAAGGGCCGCGTGCCGGTCACCGTGATCCGCATCACGCGCGGCTTCCGCTGCCAGAGGCACTGGGTGGCCAGCACGTGCTCCACCTCCGTCGAGCCGACGCCGAAGGCGAGCGCCCCGAACGCCCCGTGGGTCGCGGTGTGCGAGTCCCCGCACACGAGCAGGATGCCGGGCTGGGTCACCCCCTGCTCCGGGCCGATCACGTGGACGATGCCCTGCCGCGGCTCGCCGCGGCCGAAGAACGTGATGCCGAGCCGGCCGGTGTGGCGTAGTGGTCGGCGGTGGCCACGCACGCCTCCGGCCGGCGCACCGCGCGGCCCTTCTTCTCCAGCCGTCCGAAGGCGTGGGTGGAGCCCTCGTGCAGCAGGTGACGGTCGACGTAGAGCAGGGCCCGGCCGCCCGGCCCCTTCGCCACCACGTGGCGGCTCCAGATCTTCTCGAACATCGTGCGGGACATCAGCGGGCCGCGAACTTCTCCTCGATCCCGTGCCACCAGTCGAAGCCGACGCGGCGGAAGATGTCCATCGGGCTCAGCACCGGACCGGGCTGCCAGTCGGTGCCGTGCTCCTTCAGATACGCGAGCGACTTTTCCATCGCGGGCACCGCGGCGGCCATGCACACCGCCGGGAAGATGACCATCTTGAACCCGATGCGCTCGAGCTCGGCCACCTTGATCGCGGGGGTCTTGCCGCCGATGACCATGTTGGCCAGCAGCGGGGCCTTGATCTCCCGGGCGACCCGGCGGATCTCGTCCTCGGTCTGGGGCGCCTCGAAGAAGATCACGTCGGCGCCCGCCGCCGCGTAGCGGTTGCCGCGGTCGATGGCGTCGTCGAGCGAGGTGACCGCGCGGGCGTCGGTGCGGGCGATGATGACGAAGTCGGGGTCGGTGCGGTACTCGGAAGCGGCGCGGATCTTGTCGCAGAACTCCTCGGTCGGGATCACCTGCTTGCCCGCGATGTGCCCGCACTTCTTGGGCGCCACCTGGTCCTCGATGTGGAGTCCCGCCACCCCCGCCTTCTCGTACTCGCGCACGGTGCGGACCACGTTGAGGGCGTTGCCGTAGCCGGTGTCGGCATCCGCGATCACCGGCAGCGAGACCGCGGAGGCGAGATGTCCCGCGTGGTTGGCCATCTCGGTCAGCGTGGCCAGGCCCAGGTCGGGCTGGCCCAGGTGCGAGGCGGCGGTGCCCGCGCCGGTCATGTACACCGCCTGGAAGCCGGCCGCCTCGATCAGGCGCGCGGAGAAGCCGTCGTAGGCGCCGGGCGCGACGATGATGCCGGGAGCCTGGAGCATCTGACGGAGACGTGTCGTGGTACGCATGGGCAGGAACCTTTCCCGGGCGCTCGGCCCGACGGGAACTGCGCGGCCAGCTGAGGCTCGCCTGCGCGGGTGATTGTTGTACAATCCCGCACGGGCTGTCAACCAAACCGGAGCCGAGCCAATGCCATTCGCCGACGTCGCCGGGGTCAGACTGTTCTACGAGGAGACGGGCGAGGGCGCACCCCTGATCTTCGTCCACGAGTTCGCGGGCGACTACCAGAGCTGGCACCTGCAGGTGCGCTTCTTCGCCCGCCGCTACCGCACGATCGCGTACAACGCGCGGGGCTATCCGCCCTCGGACGTGCCGGACAAGCCCGAGGCCTACTCGCAGGACCGGGCCGCCGATGACATCCTCGGGGTCCTCGACCACCTGAAGATCTCGAAGGCACACATCTGCGGGCTGTCGATGGGCGGCTACGCGGTGCTGCACTTCGGGCTGCGCCACCCCCAGCGCGCGCTCTCGCTCACGGTGGCGGGCGCGGGGTACGGCAGCGTGCCCGGCGAGCGCGAGCGCTTCCGCAAGGACGTCGACGAGACGGCCCGGCGCTTCGAGACCGACGGCATGGTGGGCGTGGCCGGCTTCTACACCAAGGGCCCCACCCGGGTGCAGTTCATGGACAAGGACCCGAAGGGCTGGCAGGAGTTCTACGACCAGTTCGCGGCGCAGTCCGCGAAGGGCCACGCCCTGACGATGCGCGGCGTGCAGATGTCGCGGCCGTCCATCTTCGACCTCGAGGCGGCGATAAGCCGTCTGGAAGTCCCGACCCTGATCATGACCGGCGACGAGGACGACCCGTGCCTCGAGCCCGCCATCTTCATGAAGCGCAAGATCCGGTCTTCCGGTCTCGTGGTCATCCCCAAGGCCGGCCACACCATCAACCTCGAGGACCCCGACCTCTTCAACCGCGCGCTCCTCGACTTCCTCACCGCGGTGGACGCCGGCCGCTGGCCGCTCCGCAACCCGCAGTCGCAGACCGGCTCGGCCATCATGCCGGCAGGAGGATCGCGATGACGCTGCCGCTCGAGCCCTACACCGTGATCGACCTCACCCGCGCCCGCTCGGGCCCCACCTGCGTGCGCCAGCTCGCGGACATGGGCGCGAGCGTGGTGCAGATCTCGGCGCGCGAGGACGTGGAGGGCGACTTCCCCCGGCGCGGCTTCGACTCGCAGAACCTCCACCGCAACAAGCGCTCGCTCACCCTCGACCTCAAGTCGCCGCGGGGCATCGAGATCATCCACAGACTCGTGAAGAAGGCCGACGTGGTGGTGGAGAACTTCCGGCCCGACGTCAAGACGCGCCTCGGCATCGACTACGAGACCCTCTCCCGCATCAACCCGCGCCTGATCTACGGCAGCATCTCGGGCTTCGGCCAGGACGGGCCCTATCGCGACCGGCCGGGCTACGACCAGATCGCGCAGGGCATGGGCGGGCTCATGTCGATCACCGGCCTGCCCGGCCAGGGCCCAGTGCGCGTGGGCATCCCGGTGGCCGATCTGACCGCGGGCATCTTCCTGGCCCAGGGCATCCTGGTGGCCCTGCTCGAGCGCGAGCGGTCGGGCCGCGGCCAGTGGGTGCACACCTCGCTGCTCCAGGCGATGGTCAGCATGCTCGACTTCCAGGCCGCGCGCTGGCTGATCGGCCACGAGATCCCGCCCCAGGCCGGCAACGACCATCCCACCGCGATCCCCACCGGCGTGTTCAAGACCGCGGACGGGCACCTCAACATCGCGGCCTCCGGCCAGCACATGTTCCGGCGGCTCTGCGAGGCCCTCGGCACCGAGCCGCTGCTCGAGGACCCGCGCTTTCGCACCGCCCCGGACCGGTCGAAGAACCGCAAGGCGCTCGCGGTCGAGCTGGAGAAGGGATTCGCCAAGCGCACCACCCAGGAGTGGGTCGAGGTGCTCAACGCCAAGGGCGTGCCCTCGGGGCCGATCCTCGATGTCAAGCAGGTCTACGAGGACGAGCAGATCCGCCACCTCAAGATGGCGGTGCCGGTGAAGCACCCGGCGCTCGGCGAGGTCCTCGTGCAGGCGCCGCCGGTCACGCTCTCGCGCACCCCGGGAGCGATCCGCACCCACGCCCCCGACACCGGCGAGCACAACGACCAGATCCTCACCGAGCTGGGCTACTCCCCGGCCGACATCGACAGCCTGCACAACGACAAGGTGATCTGACAGGAGAGCCACGTGAGAGAGAACGCGCTGAAGAAGATCTGGGCCAAGGGCGAGGCGGTGGTGAACGGGTGGCTGTCCATCCCGAGCGGCTTCTCGGCCGAGGTGATGGCGCACCAGGGCTTCGACTCGCTGACCATCGACATGCAGCACGGCGTCGTCGACTACCAGGTGGCGGTGAGCATGCTCCAGGGCATCTCAACGCTGGGCGTGGTGCCGCTGGCCCGCGTGCCGTGGAACGACCCCGCGCGACTCATGAAGATCCTCGACGCGGGCGCCTACGGGGTCATCTGCCCCATGATCAACACCGCGCAGGAGGCGGAGGCGATGGTTCGGGCGTGCAAGTACCCGCCGCGCGGCTTCCGCAGCTGGGGCCCGGTGCGCGCCTCGCTCTACGCCGGCTCCGACTACGGCGACCACGCCAACGTCGAGACCATCGTGATGCCGATGATCGAGACCGCGGAGGCCCTCAAGAACCTGGACGAGATCCTGAGCGTGGACGGACCCGCCGGTCGTGGACGCCCAGAAGAAGATCGCGGCGGCCTGCAAGCGGCACGACGTGATCGCGGGCATCCACAACGCCACCGCGGCCTACTCGCTCAAGATGATCGCGGAGGGCTACCAGTTCGTGACGATCGCGAGCGACAGTCGCTTCATGGCCGCCAAGGCCGCGGAGGAGGTGGGCGTCGTGCGCAAGACCGGCACCAAGGCGGGAAAGCTGCCGGCCTACTAGTGCCGGCCCGGCTGGACGGCGCGCTGCTCGACCGGGCGCGCGCCCACCTGGCCGCCTTCGAGCGGCTCGCCCTACCCGACGACGGACGACGCCGCGCCGCGGTGGCCGAGGTGCTGCTGCCCGACGAGGACGGCCGCCCGTGCTTCCTCATTACCCGGCGGGCCGCGACGCTGCGCCAGCACACCGGGCAGTGGGCGCTGCCAGGCGGTCGCGTCGACGCGGGCGAGACCGCGGAGCGCGCGGCGCTGCGCGAGCTGCAGGAGGAGGTCGGCCTCACCCTCCACGAGAGCACCGTGCTGGGCGTGCTGGACGACTACGGCACCCGCTCGGGCTACATCATCACTCCGGTGGTGGTGTGGGCCGAGCCCGATCACGAGCTGGTGCCGAACCCGGCCGAGGTCGCGAAGATCTTCCGGGTGCCGCTCGACGATCTGGAAGGCCCGGACGTGCCGCGGCTCATCAGCATCCCGGAGAGCGACCGGCCGGTGATCCAGCTCCCGCTGCTGGGCACGCTGATCCACGCGCCGACCGCGGCGGTGCTCTACCAGATGCGCGAGGTGGTCGTCCACGGACGGCCCACGCGTGTGAACCATTTCGAGCAGCCCGTGTGGGCCTGGCGCTGAGGCGCCGGGCGCTCCGGGCGGAGGGAGCCCCATGGGAGTCCTCGACGGTCAGGTCGCGATCATGACGGGCGGCGGCAGCGGCATCGGCCGGTCGGCGGCGCTGATGCTGGCCGCCGAGGGCGCGCAGGCGGTGGTGGCGGGCCGGCGCAAGGCGCCGCTCGACGAGGTGGTCGGCGAGATCGCGAAGGCGGGCGGCCGCGCGGTGGCGCGCCCCTGCGACGTGGAGAAGGCGGCGGAGGCGCGCGCCCTCGCGGAGTGGACGATCGCCCAGTATGGCCGCGTCGACATCCTGGTCAACAACGCCGGGCACTCGAGCCGGGCGCGCAACATCCGCTGGGTCGGGCAGGAGGAGTGGGACAGCGTGCTGGCGGTGAACCTCACCGGGGTCTACGCGCTCACCCAGGCGGTGCTCCCGAGCATGATCGAGCGCGGCGGCGGCACCATCATCACGATCAGCTCGCTCGCCGCACTGCGACCCGGCCTGATCGGCGGCGCGCCCTACGGGGCGGCTAAGGCCGCAGTGCTCAACCTCATGGGCCACGTCCACAACGTGCTGCGCGACAAGGGCATCCGCGCCACCACCATCATGCCCGCCGAGGTCGACACCCCGATCCTCGACAACCGGCCACTCCGGCCCGACGCCATGGCGCGCTCGACCATGATGCACGCCGACGACGTCGCCCGCGCCATCCTCCTCTGCGCGACCCTACCACCCCGCACCGTGATCGAGACCATGGTGATGAGCCCGACGATCCTTCGGGACCAGAGCCAGGACATCAAGGTCGCCCGCGACGAGGGGGCGCCGCCGGGCGAGAGGTAGGCCGACGCAGCTCAGCCCGCGCCCGGCCCCGCGGTCGGGCCGATCGAGGCCTGCTGCACGTGGTTGCGGAAGCCGATCGGATCGCGCACCCGGCGGAAGACCTCGCGGGCGCCCCCGGTGCCGGTCACGGTGAGATCCCCGTAGCCGAGCATGCGGCCCATCAGCCCCTGCTGCACGCCGATGGTCTCCACCTTGGTCAACAACAGCTCGGTGGTGTAGCGCGAGATCAGGCCCACCTTGAGGATGAGGCGGCTGCTGGTCACCGCGAACTCGGAGGTCATCAGCTCCACGTAGTGCACGAGGCCCCAGACGAGCCCGATCAGGGTGACGCCGGCGCCGAGCATCCAGAGCCAAGGCGGATCCTGCACCCGTCGCAGCACCACCATCAGCGCGATCCCGCCCAGCACGACGAGCGCCGGCTTCAAGAAGAGCACCCAATGCAGCCGCGTCTTGTACACGACGTGCTCGCCCGCCAGCAGGTGCCGCTCGACGTATCCCACGCGGTGAGCCTACCTCTCTACCGGTAGTCGCGGTGCCAGAGATCGAGGTACTCGGTGGCGTTGCGGAGAATGTCGTCGAGCTCGTCCTGGCTCATCTTGCGCACCGGCTTGGCCGGCACGCCCATCACGAGCCAGCCCGCGGGTACCACCTTGCCGGGGGGCACCACCGCCCCCGCGCCGACCTGGGCCCACTCCTCGACCACCGCGCCGGTCAGCACCACCGCCCCGATGCCGATCCGCACGTTGTCCATCACGGTGCACGCGTGGACCACCGCCCGGTGGCCGATGGTCACGTTGGCGCCCACGATGCACGGGAACTCGGGGGTGACGTGCAGCACCGAGTTGTCCTGCACGTTGGAGTTGCGGCCGAGCGTGACGTAGTTGTCCTGGTCGCCCCGCAGCACCGTGAAGGGCCACACGCTCGCGCCCGCCTCGATGGTCACGTCGCCGATGACCTGGGCCGCCGGGTCCACGTAGGCCTCCGGGTGCACCCGCGGCGTGCGCCCCGGCACCGAGCGGATCATTTGCCGGTCCACCGAGCCTTGCGCTTGTCGAGGAACGCGCGAACCCCCTCGCGGAAGTCGGCGCTCATGTAGGTGGTGGCGATCAGGTCCTCGTCGTCCGGCAGGGCCCGGCTCGCGGCCAGACGGCGGATCGACTCCTTGGTCACCCAGAGCGTGATCGGCGCGTGCTCGGCCAGCTGATGGGCGAGGGCGGCCACCCGCGCCCCGATCTGATCGGCGGCCACGACCTCGTGCACGTAGCCGGCCGCGTGCGCCTCCTCGGCGGTGAGCAGGCGCGCGGTGAAGATCAGCTCCTTCAGGCGCGAGGGCCCGAACACGTCGACGAAGCTCGCGTAGGCGGCCATCGACAGGCAGTTGCCGAGCGTGCGCGCGATCGGGGCCCCGAATCGCGCGTCGGGGGTGGCGACGCGCAGGTCGCAGGCGGTGGCGATGCGGAAGCCGCCCCCCACCGCGAACCCCTGGACCTGGGCGATCACCGGCTTGCGCACGGCCTCGAGGCGCGCGATGCGCTTGTCGCCGTCGCGCTCGTAGGCGATGCCGTCCTCGGCCCGCTCGAAGACCTTGAACTGGCTGATGTCGGTCCCCGCCACGAACGCCTTGCCGCCCGCGCCGCGCAGCACGAGCACGCGCACCGAGTCGTCGGCGTCCACCTCCTCGCAGACCTGGTAGAGCCGGTCGTACATGCCCCAGGTCAGGGCGTTGCGCGCCTCGGGGCGATTGAAGGTCAGCGTGACCACCGGCCCGTCGCGGGTCACCAGGGTCTCGTCTTGCGTCGGCACGGCGCGCGCCTCCTCCAGGAGCAGCGATGAGAATCGCCGCATCGTAACACGCCCGTCTCGCGTAGCATCGAGCGCGACTACGGCAACACGCCGCGTCTCGAGCGGTTACGCGCCCTGGTCCGCTAGGCGGCCAACCTGGGCAATTCCCTTCTTCGCATGGGGGGGAGGCTTCCAGACGCAACCTTTGCGGGGCCCGTCCAACATCGTGATTTTCCGGTGCTGCAACCGTGGTGTGGCTCTTGCGTTGCGGTTGATCGTGGTCCACGACGGATCCCGACAGGAGACACGACGCATGGAGCGATTCGCGATGGCAGTGGCACTCGGCCTGGGCCTTCTGCTCTCGGCCGGGCAGGCGGACGCGCAGTGGCGGTACACCGACGACAAGGGAGCGAGCCGGGTCACGCAGTACAAGATCGACGTGCCCGAGCCCTACCGCGACGCGGCCGAGTGGATCGGGCCGGTCGGAATCGGCAAGCCCGCCCTGAGCGCGGACCAGATCCGTGCCGCGCAGCTCTCGGACGCCCTCCGGCGGATCGGCACCGCGGAAGCGGGCCTCGTGCAGTTCCGGAACATGCCGGCCCCGGCGCGACCGGCCCCGGATCGCGGCGGGCCCAGCAAGCCGATGGCGACCATGTGTGTCTCGGGCGAGCAGCGGGTCATGACCTCCCCGGGCATCTGGAAGGTCGTCGGCGGGTGCAGCTCGGACTTCTCGTCGGGCTACGGGACGGGCGGCTACGGCACCTCCGGCCCCTCGGGCGGCTACCCCACCCACTGACCGGTAGGCTAGAGGCGAAAGCGCGCGCGGATCTCGTCGGGCCGCTCGGAGTAGGGTGGAATCTGCTCCGCGGGGTCGAACGCGATCTCGACCACGATGACCGCGGGGCCGCCGGCGCGGTGCGCGGCGGTGAAGGCCGCGCGCAGCCCGACCGCGTCGCCCACCGTGGCCACGTGCCGCAGACCCGCCGCGCGCGCCAGCGCGGCCCAGTCCACCGTCACCGCGGGCAGCGCTTGGCCGCCGGAGGACTCGTAGCGGCCGTTCACCCAGAGAAGCATGGTGAGATTGGGCGGCGCCGCCGCGGCCACCGTGGCCAGCACGTTCGGGCTCATCAGTAGCGAGCCGTCGCCCTCGAGCGCGATCACGTGGCGGTCGGGCCGCTGGAGCGCCATGCCGAGGCCCAGCGGGATGGCCGCGCCCATCGAATCGCAGAGGGCGAAGACCGGGCACGGCACCGTCATGTGCGGCAGATAACGGGCGTTGGCGCCGAGGCAGGAGACGACCACGTCGCGCGGGGTCAGCATCGCGACCAGCGCGTCCAGCAGCGGCTTGCGGGCGGTCACGCCAGGTCCTCCCCGCTGATCAGCAGCACGAAGGGGCCGCCCGACTCGACGCAGAACTCGACGCCCTGCTTCACCTGGGCCGCGAGGTCGCCCCGGCGATCGGCGCGCGCGTACGGCAGTCGCCACGCCCGCAGGGTCTCCTCGGTCACGCGGCCCTTGGGCGCGTGGTAGTAGACCGGATCACGGTGGTCGCCGCGCAGCGACACGATGAAGAAGCACGGCAGGTGGTAGAGCTCGACCAGCCCGGCGAGCACGCCGCCGCAGTTGAGCAGCCCCGCGTTCTGGATCAGGACCGCGCCGCGGCCGCCGGCCAGGTTGGCGCCGCACGCGACCGCCACCGCCTCCTCCTCGCGCGCCACGTCGACCGCGCGCAGCCGCGGTGAGCGGCGCACGCCTTCCATCAGCCGCCCGATCCACGTGTCGGGCACCGAGGCCACGATCGAGACCCCGGCCGCCTCCAGGCCGGCGACGATCTGCTCGATCCCGGTCACCGGCCCGCCTCCTCGCCCGCGGGGCCGAGGCGCATGAACGCGTCCGGTGGCAGGTGCAGGCGCAGCGCCTGCCCCACCGCGAGCGCGGCCGGCGCGGGCTCGGCTACGAAGACGAGCAGCCGCTGCCCGGCCCCGATCTCGACGGTCAGCTCGGTCTGCACGCCCTGGTAGACCACGCCGGTGACACGCCCGTCCATCACGTTCTCCCCCGGGCCGCCGGCGAGCCGGATGCGCTCCGGCCGGATGGCCAGATCGATCGCGTCCCCCGCCCGGAGCCCGGACAGGCCCAGCACCCGCAGCGTCTCACCGCCCGCCAGCGTCAAGCGATCCGCGGCGGCGGCGTGGCCGCGCAGCACGGTGGAGGCGCCGATGAACTCGGCCACGAACCGGGTCGCGGGCCGCTCGTAGATCTCGCGCGGGCTGCCGAGCTGCTCGATGCGCCCGGCGTGCATCACCGCGATGCGGTCGGAGAGGCCGAGCGCCTCGGCCTGGTCGTGGGTAACGAAGATGGTGGTGATGCCGACCGCGCGCTGGATCTCCCGCAGCTCGCTCCGCATCTCCTCGCGGAGCTTCTTGTCGAGCGCGGCGAGCGGCTCGTCCAGCAGCAGCACCCGCGGCTCGTAGACGAGCGCCCGGGCCAGGGCCACCCGCTGCTGCATGCCGCCCGAGAGCTGGGCCGGGCGATGCTCCGCACGCGCGTCGAGCCGCACCAGGGCCAGGGCCGCGCGCACCCGCCGCTCGATCTCCGCCCGCGCGGTCCGCCGCTCGCGCAGCCCGAAGGCCACGTTCTCGAACACCGAGAGGTGCGGGAAGAGCGCGTACGCCTGGAAGACCATCCCGAGCCCGCGCTGGTGGGCCGGGCGGTCGGTGACGTCCTGGCCGTCGATCCGCACCCGGCCCGCGGTCGGCAGCACGAAGCCCGCGATCAGGTTGAGGGTGGTGGTCTTGCCGCAGCCGGACGGGCCGAGCAGCGAGAGCAGCTCGCCCTCGTACACGACCAGGTCGAGGCCGGCGACCGCACGCACGCCGCCGTAGTCGCGGCTGCAACCGGCCAGCTCGACCACCGGGCGGGCCATCAGATCGGTCTCACCGGTGGTGGAGGAACACGCCGCCCAGGTCCAGGAACCGGTCGGCGAGCCAGACGATCAGGAAGGTGCCCACGATGAAGAGGGTCGAGAGCGCGGCGATGGTCGGATCGGTGTAGTTGACCACGTAGCTGAACATGGCCACCGGGAGGATCTCGGTCAGGCGGGTCGAGATGAAGAGCGAGACCACGAACTCGTTCAGCGACACGATCACCGCGAAGAGCAGCGCGGCCAGGAGGCCGGGGCGCAGGAGCGGCAGCGTGACCCGCCGGAAGGTCCGCCAGGGCGTGGCGCCCAGGCTCGCGGCGGCGCGCTCGAGGGTGGGATCGAGGTTGCGCACGCTGACCCACACCGAGCGCACCACGAACGGCAGCACCAGCGCCACGTGGGCCACGATCAGCACGCTCCGGCTCCGCAGGAGGCCGAGCGCCGCGCCCACGATGAGGAAGCCCAGGCCGGCCGCGACACCCGGCACCACCAGCGGCGAAAGCAGCAGCGTGGCCCAGAGGGAGGCCGCCCGGGGGCGCCCGCGGGTCAGGCCGAGCGCCGCCGCGGTGCCGATGGGCATGGCCAGCGCCACCGCGCCCGCGGTGACCAGGAGGCTGTTCCACATCGCGCGCTGGAACTGCGGATAGGTCACCACGTTCACGTACCAGCGCAGCGAGAGCCCACTCGGGGGAAAGGACAGGATCGCGGTCGGGTTGAACGAGACCGCCACGACCACGACGGTCGGCAGGGTCATGAACGCGAGCAGGAGGAGAACAGCCAGCCGGAGCATCACGGCCCCCGGTCGGCGATCGCGGTGAGCCGCCCCACCCCGGCGAGCAAGCCGAGCGTCACCACCAGCGCCATCACCGCGAACGCGGCGCCCCCGGGCCAGTTGAAAGAGTCGAGCGCCAGGTCACGGACCACGTTGGCGATCATCTTGACCCGGCCGCCGCCCAGGAGCTCGGGAGTGGCGAAAGCGCTGAGGGTCCAGGCGAAGACGATCACCGAGCCCGACACCACGCCGGGCATCGAGAGCGGCAGCGTCACGCGCCGGAACACGCGGGCGGGGCTCGCGCCCAGGCTCGCCGCCGCGCGCTCGTACACGGGATCGACGTGGCTGATCGCGGCGGCCAGCAGGAGGATCATGGTCGGCATCGAGAAGTGCACGAGCCCCACCAGCACGCCACGGGGCGTGAAGAGCATGGGGATCGGCCAGGTGACCACCGTGTTGCCCAGGACCAGCACCCAGGCGTAGGTCCGCACGATGGCCCCGGTGAAGAACGGGGCGAGGGTCAGCACCAGCAGCGCGGAGCGCACGCGGGCGGAGCTGCGCGCGAGCACGTAGGCCACCGGGTAGGACGCGACGAGCGTGAGCGCGGTGGTGGCCGCGCTCAGCAGCACGGTGTCCCACACCGCGCCCAGGTACTGCCGGCTCATGATACCGGTGAAGTTGGCGACGGTCAGCCCCCCGGTGACGAGCGACCCCGGCACGAACTCGAGCACGCTGTAACGCAGCAGCGCGGAGAGCGCGGCCGCGAACACCGCGACGACGAGCACGGCCGGGGTCAGGAGCCACCGCACCGGGCGTCCCGCGCTCCCCGCTACTTGACGATGTTGGCGGTGAACCACTCGCGCCAGGCCGGCAGGTTCTTGGCCCGCACCTCGTCGTTGACGATGTAGGCGCGCTCCTTCCACTCGGCCGGGGTCAGGAAGATGCCGGGCTGGCCGTGGAAGGCGGCGGGCACGGTGGCGCCGCCGTTGACCGGGCCCGCCTTGAGGGCCTTGGCGAGCTCGGTCTGGATCTCCTTGGAGAGCGCCAGGTTGATGAACTGGTACGCCGCGTCCGCCTTCGTGGTGCCGGCCATCACCGACATGCAGTCGATCCCCACCACACCGGGATAGTCCTTGGGCTGGACCAGCTTGACCGCGATGCCTTGCTCCTGGAGATGGTAGGCGTTGACCGAGAGCATCACCTGCACCGGCGCCTGGCCGGTCTTCATCAGATCCTGGCTCTGGGCGTCGGTCGAGTAGAAGGCCACGATGCTCGGCTTGAGCGCCTTGAGCCGCTCCTGGCCCTTCTGCCAGGTCGCCTCGTTGCCGCCCTCCATCAGAGCCGCGATCGTGATGATGTGCGACGGATCGAAGTCGGGCATGGCGATCTTGCCCTTCAGCGACGGCTTCCAGAGATCCGACCACTTCGTGATCTCCTCCTTCACCAGATCCGGCCGGTACACGATCGTGTACACGTAGCTCCAGCCGCCCACCTGGTACTCGCTCCGCATCGCCTCCCGCGCGGCCTCCTTGGCGTTGGGGAGCTTGGCCATGTCGAGCGGTGCGAAGAGCCCGTCGGAGATGTAGAGCCGTCCCACGTGGCTCGTGGTGAACGTGATGTCCACCAGCGGGCTACCCTTGGCCACCCGGGCCTTGGCGAGGCGGTCGATGGTGCCCCCCACCTCGAACTCGACCGGCGTGCCGGTCTTGGCGGTGAAGGCCTTCCCGATCACCCGCTCCACCGTGTCCTTCCAGTTGCCGCCCCACACGCTGACCACCAGTGAGCTCTGGGCGTGGGCGGTCGCGACCGGGAGGCACAGGGCGAGCAGCGACGCGACGACGAGGCGGGCGAGCATGGCGAGTCTCCTATTCGTTGCGGGGTGTGGGGCGGGATGTGGGCGGCGCGAGCGCCTGGGCGGCCGCCTCGATGGCCTCGACGATGAAGTGGTAGCCGGTGCAGCGGCAGAGGTGCCCGGCCAGCATCTCGCGGATCTCCTCGCGCGAAGGCGCGGGCTGCTCGCGGAGGAACGCGCAGGTGCTCATGATGATCCCGGGGGTGCAGTAGCCGCACTGAAGCCCGTGCTTGGCCCAGAAGGCCTCCTGCACCGGATGCAGGCCATCGGCGGGGGCGACACCCTCGATGGTGGTGACGCTCCGGCCGTCGGCCTGGGCGGCCAGCATGAGGCAGGCACGGATGGGCTCGCCGTCGAGCAGGACGGTGCATGCCCCGCAGACCCCGTGCTCGCAGCCCAAGTGCGTGCCGGTCAGATCGAGGTCTTCTCGCAGGAAGTCGGCGAGCGTCTGGCGCACCTCCACCGCGCGCTCGTGCTCCTGGCCGTTGACGGTCACCCTGATCGTCCTGGTCACCGGGACCCTCCGCACCGCGCCAGCGCGGCGGTGAGCGTACGCTCGGCCAGCGTCGCGGCGACCTGCCGCCGATACGCCCCCGTCGCGTGGATGTCGGCGTCGGGTGACAACGCGGCCGCGGCCGCCCGCGCCCCCTCCACGACGAGCGCGCGCGTGGCCGCCCGGCCCGCGAGCGCCTGCTCCAGCGCGAGCCCGCGCACCGGGGTGCCCCCCGCTCCGAAGAAGGCGAGGCGGGCGCGGGCCACCGTGCCGTCGGCGGCGAGCGCGATCACCGCCACCGCGCCCACCAGCGCGAAATCCCCGTGGCGGCGGGAGACCTCCGCGAAGCCCCAGCCCGCGCCGGCCGGCGGCAGCGTGAAGCGCACCGCGGTGGCCAGCTCGTCGGCGGCGAGCGCGGTGGTGAGGGGCGCGCGGTAGAAGCGGTCGGCCGGGATCATGCGCTCGCCCCGCGGTCCGCGCGCCACCACCACGCCCTCCAGGCAGAGGAGCAGCGCGGGCAGCTCGGACGCGGGATCGGCGTGGACCACGTTGCCCACCACGGTGCCGCGGTTGCGGATCGGGGGATGCGCGACGTGGCGCAGCACCTCCGCGAACAGCGGCGAGCGCGTGGCGGCCCATCGCTCCAGCGCGCGCTGCCGGACGAGGGCGCCGATCTCGAGCATGCCGGAGGCCTCGCGGATGCCGTCGAGGCCCGGCAGGCGGTTGATGTCCACCAGCCGCGTCGGGCGCGCCAGGCGGAGCGCCATCATCGGGATGAGGCTCTGCCCGCCCGCCAGCACCTTGGCGTCGCCGCCCGCGGTGGCCAGGGCGGAGACGGCCTCGTCCAGGCTGGCCGGCGCCACGTAGTCGAACGGCGCCGGCTTCACGCCTTCCCCAGCAGGCCCAGCACCACCGAGGGGCCGAGCGGCGTCCGCGTCACCCGGACCTTCCACGGCGCGAGCGCGTCCTCCACCGCGTTGGCGATGGTCGCGGGCGGCGAGATCGCGCCGCCCTCCCCGATGCCCTTGACGCCGAGCGGATTGCGCGGCGACGGGTACTCCAGATGGACCGTCTCGATCGGCGGCAGCTCCATCGCGGTGGGCACGAGGTAGTCCATGAACGTCCCGGTCAGGAGCTGC
>WNFK01192928.1_pt1 | contig 19589 bp, 19 predicted proteins | sample 5400281 | NCBI WGS metagenome assembly WNFK01 (sample SAMN13153350, study PRJNA577476) | soil metagenome | isolation source: 20 cm soil on Douglas fir-dominated hillslope | place: USA:California | collected 2013-09-17
GAGGACCATCACGCCCACGGACACCAAGACGCCATACGCCACCGCGTTCGGGATGACCATACTCCACTATCCCACGCCTCGAATTTCACCCAGGACGCGCCGTGCTGCGCCCGGGCGGGGCGCCTGAACGCCGCTGGCGCGGGCGGGCGCCAGCCCGGGGGATGGCTAGCGCCGGAGGCCACCGGCGTCCGCGAATGGCCGATGCCCTTTTGCCGGCGCGCCGCGAAATTTTCGAGGTCGATCAGACCGGCGCCCTGGGAGCAAGAGGAGGAGAGGCGGCAGGGTGGCCAAAGCACGAACAACCTGACGCACCGTGACTCCGGCGGGCCTCGATCGGTCCCCCCGGGGGGTGCCGCCAGTGCCGTCCCCGCGGTTGCGCCGGGTTGCGGCGGGTGCGCATCGTGGGTACCGTAGGGCAGGGAAGAGTCGGGCTAGTCCACTCACCGGCGCGCATCTACGCGACGTAGCAAGGAGCGCGGCATACGAATCCCTTACCCTCCACCATGAATTCCTCACGCGGGAATCTCGCGTCGTTCGAAGGCCATCCCACGGGCGTTCCGGGCACCGAGCGCCGGTGGGATGGCGGTCCACCTCTCCACGGTCCTGAACGCGCACCGGATGATTGAGGGCCCGCTCCCCGAGGCCGAAGTCGCCTCCTCCGTCCGGGTGGCGGCGAGGGAAGGGTACGATCGGTGGGCCGAGACCTACGACACCGACGGCAACCCGCTCATCGCCCTCGAGGAGCGGCACATCGGATCCCTTGTCGGGGAGGTCGACGGCCTGATCGTGGCGGACGTCGGCTGCGGCACCGGCCGGCACGCGGTGCGGCTGGCCGCTGGCGGAGCGCAGGTCGTCGCACTCGACTTCTCACCGCGCATGCTCGAGATCGCGCGGACCAAGGCGGGCGCCGAGCGAGTGCGCTTTCACCTCCATGACGTGACCACCCGGCTGCCCTTCGACGACGGGGCGGTCGACCGGGTGCTCAGCTGCCTGGTGCTGGAACACGTGGCGGACCTGGTCTCCTTCTTCGGCGAGCTCGCCCGGGTCTGCGCGCCACCGCCACGAGGCGTCATCGTGGTGTCGGCCATGCACCCGGCCATGCTGCTGCGCGGGGTGCAGGCGCGTTTCCACGATCCGCGGACGGGAGCGCGGATCCAGCCGGCGAGCTTTCCGTACCAGGTGAGCGACTACGCGACGGCCGCACGGTCGGCGGGACTCGTCATCGACCATCTGGGCGAGCACGCGGTGGACGCCGCCCTCGCCGCGGCGTACCCGCGCGGTGCGCGCTACGTCGGGTGGCCGATGCTGCTGCTGATGACGCTACGGCGGAAGGGCGGAGGCGAGACGATCTAGGCGCGCTTGGCCGAGGCGCCGGGCTTCGGCGGGCACATCTTGTGGACCCAGACCGATCCCAGCTTGACGTGGTTGCCGTTCTTCCGGATGCGAAGCTTGCACTTGGGGCAGGTCCCCATGTCATTCTCCTCCAACGGAATTGCTGACAGGATGTGACGCGTCGAGCATTATACACGAGCGGGAGGAGCCGTGACCCAGCCCTGCATCTTCTGTCGCATCGCCGCCAAGGAAAGCCCGGCCGAGATCGAGTACGAGGACGACGAGGTCGTGGCGTTCCGCGACCTCTACCCGAAGGCGCCGATCCACCTGCTGATCATTCCCCGGCGTCACATCGAGTCCATCGCGCGCCTCGAGCCGGGCGACGCTCCGCTGATCGGGCGGTGCATCCACGTGGCCCGCCTTCTCGGCGAGCGCGCCGGCTACGCGGAGCGCGGATACCGCCTCTCCTGCAGTACCGGGCCCGAGGGCGGGCAGGTCGTCTACCACATCCACTTTCACTTCACCGCCGGCCGCCGGTGATCCGCGTCCGGGGGCTCCGCAAGGAGTATTCCGGCGGCTCGCCCGCGCTGGACGGGATCGACCTCGACATCGGGCGGGGGGAGTTCGTGGCCCTGATCGGCCCGAGCGGGGCGGGGAAATCCACGCTCCTGCGGTGCCTGAACGGTCTCGTCACTCCGACCGCGGGGCAGGTCGAGGTGGACGGAGTCGCGGTGACCGGGGCCACCCCGGAGGCCCTCCGGCGTGTCCGCGCGCGCGTCGGGTTCGTGTTCCAGCAGTTCAACCTGCTGCGCCGTCTCACCGTGCTCGAGAACACCGTGCTGGGCCGGCTCGCCCTCACCACGCGGTGGCGCTCCCTGATCGGGTGGTTCGAGCCGGCCGAGCTGGCCCGCGCGGAGGCGACCCTCGCCCGGGTGGGCCTCGTCGGTCTCGCCACTCGCCGCATCGACACGCTCTCGGGCGGCCAGCAGCAGCGGGTGGCGATCGCGCGTGCCCTGGTCCAGGGACCCGCGGTCATCCTGGCCGACGAGCCGATGGCGAGCCTCGACCCCGCGCTCGCCCACACCGTCATGGAACTGCTGCGCCGGATCAACCACGAAGACGGCATCACGGTCATCACCTCGCTCCACGTGCTGGAGCTGGCGCAGGCGTACGGGCAGCGCATCATCGGGCTCCATCAGGGCCGGGTGGTCCACGACGGCCCGCCCGCCTCGCTGGACCGAGCGGCCACCGCGCGGATCTTCGGGCCGGGCGTGACCGGCGGCGCCACGTGAGCCATCGAGGCCGCTGGGCCGGCTGGGTCGCTCTCGTCTCGGTCTTCGTCTGGTCCGCGGTGGCCACCGAGGTCTCGATCGGCCGCACGATCGAGGGCCTGCCGTTCATGTGGGATTTCCTGCGTCGCATGGTGCCCCCGGATCCGTCGGTGTTCGGCAACGCGCTGCGCGGAGCGATCCAGACCATCCAGATCGCGATCGTGGGCACGGTCGTCGCCGCGGTCCTGGCGCTGCCGATCGGCTTCGCGGCGGCCCGCAATGCCGCCCCGCCCTGGCTCTTCTACACCGCGCGGCCGCTGCTCAACGCGTTCCGGGCGGTGGATACCCTGGTGTACGCGCTCTTCTTCGTGGCGGCGGTCGGGCTGGGCCCGTTCCCGGGCGTCCTCGCGGTGATCGTCTACACGGTCACCGTGCTGGGCAAGCTCTACTCGGAGGCGATCGAGGCCATCGAGCCGGGGCCGGTCGAGGCGGTCCGGGCCACCGGAGCCACCGCGCTCCAGGTGCTGCGCTGGGGCGTGCTTCCCCAGCTGGTGCCCCAGTTCCTCTCGTTCACTCTCTACCGCTTCGAAACCAATATCCGGGCCGCGGCGATCCTGGGCTTCGTGGGGGCAGGGGGAATCGGCTTCTACGTCCAGACCTACCTGCGGCTGTTGAACTACCCGGCCGCCGCCTCGGTCCTGCTCGTGCTGATCGCGCTCGTGATGGCGGTCGACTTCGCGTCGTCGCGACTCCGGGCCCGGCTCGTCTGACCACCGAAAAAGAAACGGCCCCGGGAGAGTTACCCCGGGGCCGTCGCTTTCGTTCAGGCGCTACTTACTTCTTGAGCAGCTCCATCGCCGCCTTGGCCTTGTCGGCCGCCACGGACGACTTGCCCGCCTTGCACGCCACTTCGGCCTCGCTCACGAGGGTCGAGGCCTTCTTGAACTCGGCCGAGCGGGGCGACTGGATGTCCTGGCTACGCGGAGACTGAATGTCCTGGCTCCGGGGCGACTGCACGTCCTGGCTGCGCGGAGACTGGATGTCCTGACTGCGGGGCGACTGCACGTCCTGGCTCCGGGGCGACTGGATGTTCTGGCTACGCGGAGACTGGATGTCCTGGCTCCGGGGCGACTGCACGTCCTGGCTGCGCGGAGACTGGATGTCCTGGCTCCGCGGCGACTGCACGTCCTGGCTGCGGGGCGACTGGATGTCCTGGCTCCGCGGCGACTGCACGTCCTGGCTGCGGGGCGACTGGATGTCCTGACTGCGGGGCGACTGCACGTCCTGACTGCGGGGCGACTGGATGTCCTGGCTCCGCGGCGACTGCACGTCCTGGCTGCGGGGCGACTGGATGTCCTGGCTACGCGGAGACTGAATGTCCTGGCTCCGGGGCGACTGGATGTCCTGGCTACGCGGAGACTGAATGTCCTGGCTCCGGGGCGACTGGATGTTCTGGCTACGCGGAGACTGGATGTCCTGGCTGCGCGGCGCCTGCACGTCCTGGCTGCGCGGAGACTGGATGTCCTGGCTACGCGGCGCCTGCACGTCCTGCCGCGCGCCCGCCAGCGACCGCGGCGCCTGCACGTCCTGACTCTTGGCGGTCTGGGTCAGCATCGCCTTGGCCGACGCCACCTCAGGGGGGCAGGAGGTCTGCGCCATCCCGGCCGTGGCCGAGAGTGAGACCATCGTGACCACGCTCAACACACTCGCGAGAACCTTTTTCATTGAATCCATCCTTTCTGACTGCGTTTTCACGTCTGACCTCGTTTCCACCCTGGCTCCACCTCTTGGCCCCCTGGGGCCCCGACTCGCGCCCTTAGGATGCAGAGCCGATGCCATTGGGAGCAGCCTCTAAGGATCTTAGTCTTATCAATGGTTTACGGTTCGTTGTCCCCTCAGGCTCCGGTGCCCACGAGGGCGTTCTGCCCGGCATGCCGCTGATGGGGGGATCGACAATCTGCCTCGGAAGAGACTCCCTTGAGGCCTCATCATCGCTCTGATACCGTGGAGCGCCATGACCCCCACCCCCAGCAGACGCAGAAGCGTCTGCGCGCTCGCAATCGTCCTCCTCACGACAGCCGGATGCGCCACCCGCACCGCATCGTCCGCTCCATCGCACGGTCTCCCTGCTCCGATCCGCGAGGTGCTCCCCAACGGCATGCGCCTCATCATCCAGGAGCACCGGGCCGCCAGCACGGTAGCGATCCATCTCTGGACGGGGGTCGGCGGGCGCGACGAGTCGGTCGGCGAGCGCGGCTTCTCTCACTTCGCGGAGCACATGATGTTCAAGGGGACCGCCACGCGCCCGCGCGGCTTCGTGGAAACGGAGGTCGAGTCGGTCGGCGGACGCACCAACGCGGGGACCTCCAACGACTACACCTTCTACTATCTCCTGCTTCCCGCGGCCCGCGCGCTGCCGGGCATCGCCCTGATCGCGGACATGGTTCTCAACTCCGTCTTCGACCCCACCGAGCTCACGCGTGAGCGCGAGGTGGTGTTCGAAGAGGTGCGGTTGAACGAAGACAATCCGCGCTCGTCGCTGGGGCGCCAGCTCTACAACCTGCTGTACCAGGAGCATCCATACGGACGGCCGGTGCTGGGCGACGCTGCCGACCTGCGGGCCGCAACCCAGGAGACCCTCCGCGGGTACTACACGCGCTACTACGTCCCGAACAACATGACGCTGGTGGTGGTCGGCCCCGTCGATCCGGCCGCGGTGCGAGCGGCCGCGCTGGAGGCATTCGGCGCCCGGCCGGCCGTGCCGTACACGCGCCCGCCGCTCCCCGCGCCCGGCCGATTCGACGGCGTCCGCGACCGGGCGGTGGAGCGGCCAGAGCGACAGACCCAGCTCGGGCTCGCATGGCTCGGGCCGCCGCTCGGGCACTCCGACATGGCCGCGGTGGACGTGCTCGGCCACATCCTGGGCGGCCCGCGCAGCTCCCGGCTCAACCAGGCGCTGCGGGAGCGCGCGCGGCTCGTCTCGAGCATCAGCGGCTGGTACGGGGCGCTCCAGGGCGCGGGAACCATCGGCGTCACGGCTCAGCTCGAAGGGCGGGACGCGGGTGCGGTGGAGCAGGCCATCCTGGCCGAGATCGAGCGCGTCCGATCCGACGGGGTCACTCCGGATGAGCTGGCGCGGGCCATCACCGCGTCGGAGGCGGAGCGCGAGTTCTCGCGCGAGACGGTGGAGGGGCTCGCCCTCGCGTACGGCCGCGCCGAGACCACGTGGAACCTCGAAGAGGAGCGCGCCTACGTGGACCGCGTGCGCAAGGTGACGCGGGCCGAGGTACAGGCGGCGGCGCGCCGCTATCTCACCGCCTCGTACGCGCGGCTCACCTTCGTCCCGCGGGCCCGGACCCCATGAGGGCCCCGCGGTTGCTCGGGACGGCGGTGCTCGCCGCGACGGCGGCGTGGGCCCTGGTCGGCGCCGCAGCGGCCCAGGGGCCCCGGCGCGAGCAGCTGCCGAGTGGGCTCACCCTGCTGGTACGCGAGAACACCGCGACCCCGGTCGTCGCCGCGTCGCTGTTCGTGCGGGTTGGCTCGCGGTGGGAGACGGAGGACGACGCGGGCATCAGCCATCTGCTGCAGCAGGTGCTGCTCAAGGGAACCCCGACCCGCTCGGCCCTCGAGATCGCCGAGGCCGCGGAGGGGCTGGGCGGGGGAATCAGCGCCTCGGCCGACATGGACTTCTCCGAGTTGCGCGCCACCGCGCTCGCGCGGAACTGGAAGAAGATGATCGAGCTGATGGCCGACGTCGCGCTCCGGCCGACGCTGCCGGACGCCGAGATCGACGGAGAGCGGCGCGTGATGCTGACCGCGCTGCGCAGCCGTCAGGACCAGCCGTTCCCGCTCGCCATGGACACCGTCATGAGCCGCGTCTACGGCGACCACCCCTACGGGCGCCCGATCCTCGGGCGACCGGCCGCGCTCGAGCGAATCGATCGCGCGGCCCTGCTCGCGTACCACCAGCGCTTTTACCGTGCCCCGCGGATGATCCTGGCGGTGAGCGGAGACGTGAGCGCGCGGGAGGTGATGGCCGAGGTCGCGCGCCGGTTCGCGGCGGCCCCCGCGGGCGAGGGCGAGCCGGAGCCCACGCTGCCCGCCGCCGCGGCGCGCGCCGACCGCACCGTGCTCGTGAGGCCATCCGCGCAGGCGCAGGTGCTGGTCGCGTTTCTCGCTCCGCCCACGTCGCACCCCGACTACGCGGCGGTGAAGGTGCTGACCACCGCCCTGGGCGGTGGCATGGCCGGGCGCCTCTTCACCGAAGTGCGCGACAAGCAGGGCCTGGCCTACTCGACCGGCGGCGCCTATCCCTCCCGGCTGGGACCGGGGGTCCTCTATATGCAGCTCGGCACCGCCCCCGCGAATCAGGTCCGCGCCGAGGCGGCCATGCTGGGCGAGCTGGAGCGGATCCGGCGCGATCCGGTGAATCCCGCCGAGCTGACCCGCGCCAAGGCGTACCTGCTCGGGAATTTCGCGCTCGACCGGCGAACCAATGCGCGCCTGGCCTGGTACGACGCCTTCTTCGAGGCGCTCGGAGTCGGGCTCGACTTCGCCGACCGCTACACCCGGGCGGTGGAGGCGGTCACCGCGGAGGACCTACTGCGCGTAGCGCAGACATACCTCGCCGCGCCGACGATCGTGACCCTCGGGCCCGCCGCCCAGTAGGCTGGGGTGTTCCCTCTCAAGGACGACAATCCGAGCAACAGCGCTCCCGTCGTCACGGTCGCGCTCATCGTCCTGAACGCCCTGTTCTTCGTCTACCAGATCTCGCTCGAGGCGGGCGGCGCGGACGGGGCGCGAGCGGGACAGGCCTTCATCGATGAGTTCGGCCTCGTACCGTGCCGCCTGACCGGGGCGTGTCGGGTCGGCCCCGAGCTGCCGTCGCCGATCCTCACCATCTTCACGTCGATGTTCATGCACGGTGGGCTGTTCCACATCGGCGGGAACATGCTCTACCTCTGGATCTTCGGCAACAACGTCGAGGACACGCTCGGCCACGGGCGATACCTCCTCTTCTACCTGCTCTCCGGCGTCGCGGCCGCGCTGGCCCAGACCGCAGTCGGGCCGAGCTCGATGGTGCCGATGGTGGGGGCGAGCGGGGCGGTCTCGGGCGTCCTCGGGGCATACCTCCTGCTGTTCCCCCACGCCCACGTCACCACGCTCATCATCCTGGGCTTCTTCTTCCGGCTCGTGCACATCCCGGCCATGGTCGTGCTGGGGTTCTGGATCGTCCTGCAGGTGCTGAACGGCCTCGGCAGCTTCGGATCGAGCGGGGGCGTGGCCTTTTTCGCCCACATCGGAGGCTTCCTGTTCGGGATGGGGCTCCTCTACGTGCTGAAACCCCGCGCCCGGAGCCGCGCCGGCTGAATTGGGCGGGGGAGGGGGTTCGGCTATATAATTGTGACCGTTGAAATTTCCGGCACGGTCCCCGGGGGCTGAGGAGCCCGCATGAACGCCATCGTCAGGGCTTTGGGAGTCGGGACACGCCTCCAGCCCCGGACCGCCCGTCTCTCCGTGCCGTTCGGCTCGGCCGACCGCGCCGCTCCCCACGATCTCCCCCTTCGAGATGACCACCCGGCGTGCTCTGCAGAGGACGAGGAACTGAACCTGAACGGCGAACGAGCCCAGGTGTCGGTCGCGCGGGCGCGCGATCGGGTCGCGGGCGGGAGAAAGGAGCCGGCGTGAAGAGGTTCCCCAAAAAGCGTGGCCTGTCGAAGCCTGCCGTGCCTCAGCGGAAGAGCGCCGCGAGTGCCCGCGGTAAGGCGGCTGCCGTGACCGAACGCGGGGCTGGCGAGAATCGCGCGAAGACCAAGGTCAGGCTGGACGTGGCCCTGGTGGAGCGCGGGCTGCTCGAGTCGCGCGAGAAGGCCGCGCGCGCCATCATGGCCGGCGACGTGCTGGTGGACGGCCAGCGCGTGGACAAGGCGGGAGCCCTGGTCACGCCGGGCGCCAAGATCGAGCTGGTCGCGCGGCCACGCTTCGTGAGCCGCGGCGGTGACAAGCTGGCCCACGCGCTCGCCACCTTCGCTATCGAGCCGCGCGGGCGGGTCGCCATCGACGTGGGAGCCTCCACGGGCGGGTTCACCCACTGCCTGCTGGAGCAGGGAGCGGTGAAAGTCTACGCGGTGGACGTGGGGCACGGCCAGCTCGACGCCAAGCTGCGGGCCGACGGCCGGGTAGTCGTGATGGAGAAGACCAACGCCCGGAACCTGCCGGTGGACTCCTTCCCGGAGTCGCCCGACCTGGCCACCGTCGACATCTCGTTCATCTCGCTCGAGAAGGTGCTGCCCTCGGTCTTCGGCGTGCTCACGTCCCAGGGCGAGGCGGTGGTGCTGGTCAAGCCCCAGTTCGAGGTGGGCAAGGGCCAGGTCGGCAAGGGGGGCGTGGTGCGCGACGGCTCGCACCACCGGATGGTGATGGCGCGGGTCGCCCGCTTCGCGGTGCTGCACGGCTGGCACGTGCGCGGGGTCACCGCCTCGCCGCTGAAGGGCCCGAAGGGCAATCGCGAGTTCTTCCTGCTGCTGACCAAGACCGGACGCACGCTCACCGACCTCGACACCCTTATCGCCAAGGTCACCGCGGAGGAGGAGCCTCCCGCGTGAAGCGGCTGGGCATCGTCGCCAAGACCGACCGGGAGGAAGCGCGCACGGTCGTGCCCCAGCTGCTCGACTGGTGCGCCGCGCGAGGCATCCAGCCGATCCTCGAGAAGGAGACCGCGGGCCTCTGCCCGCAGGCGACCGGGCCGGTGGTCGGTCGCTCGGAGCTGCCCGCCCAGTCCGATCTCCTGCTCGTGCTCGGCGGCGACGGCACGCTCCTCAGCATGGCGCGCCTGGTGGGAGACCTGGCGGTGCCGATCCTCGGCGTCAACCTGGGCGGGCTCGGCTTCCTGACCGCCCTCACCGTCGAGGAGCTGTTCCCCGCGCTCGAGGCCTACCTGCGCGACGAGCTGGTCATCGAGGACCGCATGCTGCTCGAGGCCCGCGTCTTCCGCCAGGGCGAGCGGCTCGGAGAGTACGCGGCGCTCAACGACGTCGTCATCACCAAGTCGGCGATGAGCCGCATCATCCGGCTCGAGGTGGCGGTGGACGGCGACTTCGCCACCGGCTATCGCGCGGACGGGCTCATCCTCTCGACGCCCACCGGCTCGACCGCCTACTGCCTCTCGGCCGGCGGGCCCATCGTCTTCCCGACCATGGACGCGGTCGTGCTCACCCCGATCTGCTCGCACACCCTCACCAATCGCCCGATCGTGCTGCCCGCGACCCAGCGCATCTCGATCACCCTGCTGACCGACCAGGACGTGATGCTCACCCTGGACGGCCAGGTGGGCTTCGCGCTCAAGGCCAACGACACCGTCGAGGTGCGGCGCGCCACCGCCCGCACGCGGCTCCTCCGTGTGCCGCAGAAACATTTCTTCTCGGTCCTCCGGACCAAGCTCAAGTGGGGGGAGCGATAAGGATACAGTTGAGCGCCGCCGGGCCGGGGCCGTAGCATGGTGATGACCATGCTGCGCGAGCTGTCCATCCGCAACCTGGCCGTGGTCGAGGAGGCGGTGGTGCCCTTCGCCCCCGGCCTCAACGTGCTGACCGGCGAGACCGGCGCCGGCAAGTCCATCGTGGTGGACGCGCTGCTGCTCATCACCGGCGCGCGCGCCCAGCTCGACTGGATCCGCACCGGTGCCGACACCGCGCTGGTCGAGGCGGTCTTCGAGATCGATCCGGCCGGCCCGGTGGCCGCGCTGCTCGACGAGGCCGGCCATCATCCGGGCGATGGCCAGCTCGTCATCAAGCGGGAGCTGGCCCGCTCCGGGCGTCATCGCGCCTTCGTCAACGACGGGGCCGCGACGGTGGGGCTACTCGAGCGCCTGGGCGAGCTGCTCGTGGAGCTGCACGGCCAGCACGAGCACCAGCGCCTGATGGAGCCGGCCCGCCAGCTCCTCCTGCTGGACCGGTTCGCGGAAGCTCTCGACCGCCGGGAGCGCGTGGGGGCGCTGGTGCGCACGTGGGAAGAGGCGCGCGCCGCCCTCGATCGCCTGCGGAGCGAGATGCGGGAAGGGGCCCGGCAGGAGGATCTCTACCGATTCCAGCTCGCCGAGATCGACGACGTGCGCCTGAAGGACGGCGAGGAGGAAGAGCTGCGGGCCGAGCGCTCGCGCCTGCAGCACGCGGAGCGGATCGCGGCCGGGCTGCAGGAGACGGTCGATCTGCTCTACGAGGAGCCTCAGTCCGCCACCACGCGGCTCAGCCGCGCGGCCACGCTCCTGCGCGACCTCTCGCGCTACGAGCCGGACGCGGCCGCCTCCATCGAGGCCATCGAGGGCGCGCAGGCCTATCTCGAGGACGTGGTGGGCCGTGCGCGCGCGCTGCGGGACCGCGCGGTCTTCGACCCCGAGCGGCTCGAGCAGATCGACGCGCGACTCGACGCCATCGTCAAGCTCAAGCGCAAGTACGGAGACTCGGTGGCGGCCATCCTCGCGCACCGCCAGGAGGTGGCGACCGCGCTCGACCGCATCACGCGGCACGACGCGATCGCGGAGGAGATGGAGCGCGGGGTGGCCGCGGCGGCGGCCGCCGCCGGGGCGGAGGCGGCCGCGCTCTCCCAGGCGCGCACCCGGGGAGCCGAGCGCCTCGAGCGGCTCATCCAGAAGGAGATCCGGGGGCTCGGGATGGAGCACGGCCGCTTCCGCGTGGCCCTCCGTCGCGAGCCGGCGGCGGCGGGCGAGCTCGCCGCCGGCCCCGATGGCTGGCGGGTGGGCGCGCGCGGGGCCGAGAGCGCCGAGCTGCTGCTCTCTGCCAACCCCGGCGAGGACCTGCGCCCGCTCACCAAGGTCGTCTCGGGCGGCGAGCTGTCCCGGGTGATGCTGGCCGCGAAGACGGTCCTGGCCGCCGCCGACGACGTGCCGGTGCTGGTCTTCGACGAGGTGGACGCGGGGATCGGCGGCCGCGTCGCGGACGTGGTGGGCCAGAAGCTTGCGGCCAGCGCGACGGGGCGACAGGTGCTCTGCGTGACCCACCTGGCCCCCATCGCGGCCTACGCGGGCCAGCACCTGCTGGTGGAGAAGCGCGTGGCCCGCGGCGCGACGCGGACCACCGTGACCCTGCTGCCCGCGGCGGCCCGGGTCGACGAGCTCGCCCGCATGCTGGGGGGCGAGCGGGTCACCGAAGCGTCCCGCCGGCACGCCCGCGAGCTCCTGCGGGGCGCGCGCTGACCCGGACGGGCGGCCGTGCTCCTGCTGGTGGTGTAAGATGAGGCCCTGATGCTGAACGCGATCTTCCGCTCGATCTTCGGCACCAAGCACGAGCGCGACGTCAAGCGCATGCGCCCGGTGGTGGCCACCATCGCCGCGCTCGAGCCCGGCCTGCAGGCCCTCTCCGACGACGCGCTCCGCGCCCGCACCACCGAGCTGCGGCAGCGGCTGGCCGACGGCGCCCAGGTCGACGACCTGCTGCCCGAAGCCTTCGCGGTGGTCCGCGAGGCCGCGCGCCGGACCGTGCACATGCGCCACTTCGACGTTCAGATGATGGGCGGCATGGTGCTCCACTCCGGGAAGATCGCGGAGATGGCGACCGGCGAGGGCAAGACCCTGGTGGCGACGCTCCCCGCCTACCTCAACGCGCTCCCCGGCAAGGGGACGCACGTGGTCACGGTCAACGACTACCTGGCCCGGCGCGACGCCCAGTGGATGGGACCGATCTACCACGCCCTCGGCCTGACCGTCGGCGTCATCCAGCACGAGATGCAGTACCGGTACGACCCCGACTTCGCCTCGCCCGACATCCGGCTCGCCGCCCTCCGCCCGGTCACCCGGAAGGAGGCCTACGCGGCCGACATCACCTACGGGACCAACAACGAGTTCGGCTTCGACTACCTCCGCGACAACATGCAGTTCAGCCTCGACGACATCGTCCAGCGCGAGCACTACTACGCCATCGTGGACGAGGTCGACTCGATCCTGATCGACGAGGCGCGCACCCCCCTGATCATCTCGGGGCGCGACCGGAGCGCGGAGAGCCGGGCCCCCCTCTACGAGAAGGTCAACCGGATCATCCCGCGGCTCAAGCGGGCCGCCACCATCGTGGAGGGCAAGCTCTCCGAGATCGAGGAGACCGTGGAGGGCGACTTCATCGTCGACGAGAAGTCGCGCACCGTGTCGCTGACCGATCAGGGCGGCGCCTACTGCGAGCGGCTGCTCGGCATCGAGAACCTGTCCGACCCGACCCACATCGAGACCGCCCACCACATCCACCAGGCGCTGAAGGCCCACCACATCTTCCACAAGGACGTGGACTACGTGGTCAAGGACCTGGAGACGGTGGACGACCAGGGGCGCGCGTCGCTCCAGCCCCAGGTCATCATCGTGGACGAGTTCACCGGGCGCATGATGCCGGGCCGGCGCTGGTCCGACGGCCTGCACGAGGCGGTGGAGGCCAAGGAAGGGCTCAAGATCGCGCGGGAGAACCAGACTCTCGCCACCATCACGCTGCAGAACTACTTCCGGATGTACGACAAGCTCTCCGGCATGACCGGCACCGCGGCCACCGAGGCCGAGGAGTTCGCCAAGATCTACGAGCTCGACGTCACGGTGATCCCGACCAACCGCACGCTGGGCCGGGTCAACTTCCCGGACGTGGTGTACAAGAGCGAGCGCGAGAAGTTCGACGCGGTGGCCAACGAGATCGCGGAGCGGCACGCGGCGGGCCAGCCGGTGCTGGTCGGCACCGTCTCCATCGAGAAGTCGGAGCGCCTCTCCAAGCTGCTCAAGAAGCGCGGGATCGCCCACCAGGTGCTCAACGCCAAGTACCACGAGCGCGAGGCCGAGATCGTGGCCCAGGCCGGGCGCGAGAAGTCGGTCACCATCGCCACCAACATGGCCGGCCGGGGCACCGACATCCTGCTCGGCGGCAACCCCGATTTCCTCGCCAAGGCCCTGCTGAGCAAGAAGGGGCTCGACCCCGCCACCGCCCCCGCGGAGGCGCGCGAGGCGTCCTGGCTCGAGGCGAAGAAGTCGACCGATCCCGAGCACGAGCGGGTGGTCGCCCTCGGGGGCCTGCACATCATCGGCACCGAGCGCCACGAGTCGCGGCGGGTCGACAACCAGCTCCGCGGGCGGTCGGGACGCCAGGGCGACCCCGGCTCCTCGCGCTTCTACCTGTCGCTCGAGGACGACCTCCTGCGCATCTTCGGGTCCCAGCGGATCCAGCGGATCATGGACCGCCTGGGCATGGAGGAGGGCGAGCCGATCGAGCACAAGCTCGTGACGCGCGCCATCGCCACCGCCCAGAAGCGCGTCGAGAACCACAACTTCGAGATCCGCAAGCACCTCCTCGAGTACGACGACGTGATGAACAAGCAGCGCGAGGCGATCTACAAGCTGCGCCCGACCTCGCGGGCAGCGTGGTCGAGCGCTACGCGGCCGCCGACGCCCATCCCGAGGACTGGGATCTGGTCGGGCTCAACGAGGCGCTCCATCGCCAGTTCGATTTCCGGGTGCCGACCGCTCACCTGGAGGAGGTGTCCTCTCAGCCGGCCCTGGTCGACGAAGTCACCGAGGCGGCCGAGCGCCACTACCGCGAGCGCGAGCGGGAGATGGGCGCCGAGATGTTCCACCGGCTCGAGCGCTGGATCGTCCTCGGGCTCGAGTGGGAGGGTGGGGGGTTCCGCGGGATCAACCAGCTCTGGCGCGAGCACCTGCTGAACATGGATCACCTGAAGGAGGGCATCGGGCTGCGCGGGTACGGCCAGCGTGATCCGCTGACCGAGTACAAGAAGGAAGCCTTCGACATGTTCCAGGAGATGATCGGCAGCCTGAAGGAGACGGCGGTCGAGCAGCTCTTCAAGGTGCGCATGACCCAGGAAGACGCGCCCACCACCCGGGTGGCCCAGCGGGCCCCCGAGTGGCAGGAGACGCGGGGCGGGGAACAGGGCGACGGGGCTCCGCGCGCAGCCGCGACCCGGACCGAGCCGCGCGCGGCCGACGGCCAGAAGGTGGGCCGCAACGACGCGTGCCCCTGCGGCTCGGGCAAGAAGTACAAGAAGTGCTGCCTGCTCAAGGGGGCCTAGCGACCCCGTCCGGCCCGACCCACATCTAGTGCCGCCGCGCCCCCACGGCCCCCACTCGTGGGGTTTTTTCTTGGTTGATCCCCCGACCGTGTGTTATCAATGAAACACGCCCTGCGGGCGTTGCCACGTCATGCGACTCGAATCGATCCTGATCCACGGCTTCAAGTCGTTCGCCGAGAAGACCGATGTGAAGGTCTTCCCCGGGGTCACCTGCATCGTCGGCCCGAACGGGTGCGGCAAGTCCAACGTGGCCGACGCGATGCGCTGGGCCCTCGGCGAGCAGAGCCCGAAGACCCTCCGTGGCAACAAGATGGAGGACGTCATCTTCCACGGCTCGGCGTCGCGGAAGATGGTCGGCATGGCCGAGGTCAGCCTCGTCTTCAACAACGACGGCGGCCTCAACGTGCCCTGGAGCGAGGTGGCGGTGGCCCGGCGCCTGTACCGGACCGGGGAGAGCGAGTACCTGCTCAACACCAACGTGTGCCGCCTGCGAGACGTCCAGGATCTCTTCGCGGGCACCGGGGTCAATCCGAAGGCCTACGCGCTCATGGACCAGGAGCGCCTCAACCACGTGCTGACCGCCAAGCCGTGGGAGCGCCGGATGTTCATCGAGGAGGCGGCGGGCATCGCCCGCTACAAGCAGCAGCGCTCCGAGACCCAGGGGAAGCTCGACGCGACGCGCCTCAACATGCAGCGGCTGCGCGACGTGATGGAGGAGGTGCGGCGGCAGCTCTCGTCGATCGAGCGCCAGGCCCGCAAGGCCCAGCAGTACAAGGCGCTCCAGTCCGAGCGGCAGGGTCTCGACCTGGCCCTGGTCGCCGCCGACTACGCGGCCCTCGCCGCCCAGCACGAAACGGTGACGCGCGAGATGGAGTCGCTCCGCGAGGCGGAGGAGCAGCAACGGGCCCGGGTGGCGACCCTCACCGGGCGGCAGGCTCTCCAGGCGGCGGCGATCCAGGACATCGAGTACCGGCTGGGCGATCTGCGCCAGTCGGTGCAAAAGATCCAGGGCGAGGCCGAGCGCCTGCTCGAGCGCCGCGAGCAGATGGGGCTGCAGATCCAGGACCTGCTCGCGGAGGAGACCCGGCTCGAGGAAGAGATCCGCGGGCTCGCGGAGCGGCGGGTCGCCCTGTCCGCCGAGCGTGACGACAAGAGCCGGGCGCTCTCGAGGCCTGCCGGTCCGCGCTCAGCGAGCGTCGGGAGCGCTTCGAGACCCTCCGGCTCGAGCAGATCCGGGTGGCGGGCGCCCGGGCCGATCTGACGCGCTCGAGCGGGGAGCTGCGCGAGCGGCGCACGCAGGGCGAGCGCCGCGCCGATCGGCTCGCGACCGAGCTGGTCACGGCCCGCGGCGAGGCCGACACGCTCGCCGCCACGCGCCTGCGCCTGGAAACCGCGCGGCAGCGGACCGGCGCCCAGCTCTCGCTGCTCAGCGCCGAGCTGCAGGAGATCGACAGCGCTCGGCGGGATCATGAGACGGTCCGGACCGCAGCCCAGGAGTCGCTCGCCGGCCTCCGGGTGAAGCTCGCCGCGCGCCAGTCGGCGCTCGAGGCACTCGAGCGCCTCGAGCGGGAGCGCGAAGGCTACGGCGCCGGCGTGCGCGCCATGTTCGCGCGCACCGCCTCCGGAGACCTGGGCGGGGTGGTCGGAACCGTCGCCGATCTCCTGGAGGTGCCGAACGGGCTCGAGGCGGCGGTGGAGGCCGTCCTCGGCGACCGGCTGCAGTGGGTGGTGGTGGAGCGCTTCGAGCACGCCCGCGCCGCGCTCGGCTATCTCGAGCGGGAGGGCGCAGGTGCGGCGACTATCCTGCCGCTCGAGACGCTGCCCTCGCCCGCCGCGGTACCCGAGGACTCGGGAGAGGTGAGCTGGGCGACCCGGCTGGTGGGCGGCCCACGGCCGGCCCTCCTCCACTACCTGCTCGGCCGCGTGGGCGTCGTGGCACACCTGGACCAGGCCGAGACCCTGTGGCGCCGCAACGGAGTGATCGCGACCTACGTCACGCGCTCGGGCGAGGTGCTCTCACCGAGCGGCCGGCTCACCGGAGGCCACCGCGGCAGCGAGCGGCAGAGCAACGATCAGTCGCTTCTCGGCCGCAAGCGGGCCATCCGCCAGCTCGTCGAGGAACTGGGGGGCCTCGGGCGCGACGTCGACGCGGCGGCGGCGCACCTCGAGACGGTGGAAGGCGAGGTGGCCGGGCTGCGCGCGCGGCTCGAAGGGATCCAGTCCAACTACCAGGCACAGGAGACGGCGCGGCTGTCCGGCGAGAAGGATCTCGAGTCGGTGCAGCGCGAGTCGGATCGGATCGCGCGGCACCTGGAGACCCTCGCGGCCGAGAACGAGCAGCTCGCGGGCGAGCGCGACGAGACCGCCTCGCAGCTGCTCGATCTGGAGCGCGCGCTGGTGGCCGCCGCCGAGCAGGAGGCGGGCCTGGGCGGCGACATGAGCGCGCTCCAGGCCCTGCTCGAGACCGGGCAGCGGGACGAGGCCGGGCTGACCGACCGCCTCACCGGCTGTCGCGTCGAGCTGGCCACGGTGGCCGAGCGGGTCGACTCCCTCGGTCGCGACATCGAGCGGATCGTGGGCCTCGAGCGCGACTTCGGCTTGCAGCAGGAGCAGTCGGTGGCCCGCCGCGCGCAGACCGCGGAGCGCCGGGCCGACCTGGCCACCGAGCGCGAGCGGACGGACGCCCAGGCGCGCGACGCGGTGACCGAGCGCGACCGGCTCGAGGCCGAGGTCGCGGTCATCGCGGAAGAGCACCAGCGGCAGCTCGCGGAGCGGCAAGCGGTGGACGGCGAGCTGCGCGAGGTGCAGCAGCAGCTGAACGCGCTCGTGAGCCGGCTCCACCAGCTCGACCTCATGGAGACGGAAGGGCGGGTGCGCCGCGAGGAGCTGCTGCAGGAGGCGCGGCGTCGGCACGCGGTCGAGACCGCGGAGGCCCTGCTGGGTGCCCACGATGCGGCCCGGGACCTGGACGAGGTGCGGCAACGACACGAGGAGCTCTCCACCAAGCTCGAGGCGATGGGCCCGGTGAATCTGGTGGCCGACGAGGAGTTCCGCGAGCTCACCGAGCGTCTCGATTTCCTGCGGACCCAGCACGACGACGTGGTCGGCTCCATCAAGGATCTGGAAAAGGCTCTCCGCGGCATGACCCGCACCGCCCAGGAGCGGTTCCAGGAGGCCTTCGACGACATCAACCGGCACTTCAGCGAGATCTTCTCACGCCTGTTCGAGGGCGGGCGGGCCGAGCTGAGGATGGTGCCGCCGGAGGAGGGCGAGGAAGATCCGCTGGAGCTCGGCGTGGAGCTGATGGCCCAGCCGCGGGGCAAGCGCCTGCAGGCGGTCACCCTCATGTCGGGCGGCGAGAAGGCGCTCACCGGGCTGGCCCTGCTCTTCGCGATCTTCTACCACCGGCCGAGTCCGTTCTGCGTGCTGGACGAGGTCGACGCGCCCCTCGACGACGCCAACATCCACCGCTTCCTCCGGGTGCTGCGGGAGCTGTGCACCCAGACCCAGTTCGTGGTGATCACGCACAACCGTAAGACCATGGAAGCCGCCGACGTGCTCTACGGCGTGACCATGGAGGAGCCCGGGCTCTCGCGCCTCGTCTCAGTCAAGCTGACCGAAGCCTGAGCTGCGCTACACTACTGCGCATGCAGCAAGCTGAGGCCCCCGGCATGTCCCTCGGCGCGTATCTGCGTTCCCTCCGCGAGGCCAAGGGCGGCTCCCTCGAGGACATGGCGCGCTCGACTCGCGTGGGCATCCGCCACCTGGAAGCCCTGGAGGACGAGCGGCTCGCCGATCTGCCGTCACCCGTGTTCGTACGCGGCTTCATCCGCGCCTACTGCAGCTTCCTCCGCGAGAACCCGGAGCCCGCCCTCGGCCGGTATCAGGAGCTGGCCGGCACCCGAGCGGCAGCACAGGCCGCGAGCGCGCCGCCCCGGCCTCGCAACACGTGGGCGAGCAGCTCGCTGGTGGTCGGTCTTGGGCTCCTGCTGATCCTCGGTGTCGGCCTGATCCTGGTCAACCTCAGTGTCAAGAAGAGCGGTGGAACCCCAGCGACCACCGCCAGAACGGAACCGGCCAGGCCCTCGACATCGACAGCCCCGAGCCCGGCACTCGTGCCGGCACCGTCCACGCCGGCGCCGGCCATATCCGCCCCCCCGGTCACGGCTCCCACGCCGCCGCCAATACCACCGGTCGCGGCTGACCCACCTCGACCGGAGACTCCGCCCGCGGGCAGCCCGGCCCCGACAGCCCCGCCCGCGACCCGGCCGGCCCCGGGCACGGCCTCGACCGGCCAGCGGCTGGTGATCCGAGCGGTGGAGCCCACCTGGGTCCGCGTCCAGACCGACGAGGGGCGGATCGCCGAGGAGCTCCTGCCCGCCGGGGCCAGCCGCGAGTGGGCGGCCGAGCGTCGTTTCCTCGTGACCATCGGCAACGCCGGGGGCGTCGAGCTCACCCTGAACGGCAAGGCCCTGCCGCCGCTGGGGCCGAAGGGGACGGTGATCCAGCGCCTCGAGCTCCCCGCGCCGCCCACGACCGGCTCGTGAGCCTGTTTCGCTCCCTCGGGGAGCGCGTCCGGCAGGGGCTGCGACGCACCCGGGAGCTGATGGATGAAGGGCTCGGGGCCATCCTGTCCATCGCCCGCCCGGTCGACGAGGCCATGCTGGAGGAACTCGAGGAGACCTTGATCGCGGCCGACCTGGGCGCGACCGCCGCGAGCGCCTTCGTCAAGCAGGTCCGCGACGAGGTCAAGCGGGGCCGGGTCAGCTCGAGCCAGGACGTGCGCGCCGCCCTCCATCGCTTCCTCACCGAATCGCTCGCGGGCGCGGCGGCGCCCCTGCGGCTCGATGGGCACCCGACGGTGATCCTCATGCTGGGCGTCAACGGCGCGGGCAAGACCACCAGCACCGCCAAGCTGGCCGC
>WNFK01050963.1_pt1 | contig 19585 bp, 17 predicted proteins | sample 5400281 | NCBI WGS metagenome assembly WNFK01 (sample SAMN13153350, study PRJNA577476) | soil metagenome | isolation source: 20 cm soil on Douglas fir-dominated hillslope | place: USA:California | collected 2013-09-17
TCGACCCGCTCGAATCCGTGCAGCACCAGCTCCTCGATGCGCAGATCGAGGACAGGGACAGCGGGTCGGGCGGGTGCGCGGTCGGCCATGGTCAGCCCCAGCCTCCGATCTCGCTCTCGGTCAGCGGGCGGTCGATCTTCGCGTACTCGGCGCGCGCGACGCGCAGGAGATGCGCCATGCTGACCGGCGCCCGCTCGTCGGCGGCGAGGAACGCCGCGCCGAGCGCGATGTTGCGGATGTTGCCGCCCGCCACGTTGAGCCGGGCAAGCCGTGCCGCGTCGAGGTCGGCGGTCGGCGTTGCCGGTGGAAACACCCGCTTCCAGATCTCCTCCCGCTCGGCGGCGTCGGGGAACGGAAACTGCACGATGAAGCGGATGCGCCGCATGAACGCCTGGTCGAGCGCCTGCTTCATGTTGGTGGTCAGGATGGCGAGCCCGCGATAGGCCTCCATGCGCTGCAACAGGTAGCTCACCTCGATGTTGGCGTAGCGGTCGTGGCTGTCCTTCACCTCGCTGCGCTTGCCGAACAGGGCGTCCGCCTCGTCGAACAAGAGCACCGCGCCGGCGGTCTCGGCGGCGTCGAACACGCGGCGCAGGTTCTTCTCGGTCTCGCCGATGTACTTGCTGACCACCTGGCTGAGATCGATGCGGTAGAGGTCGAGACGCAGCTCGTTCGCCATGATCTCGGCGGCCAGCGTCTTGCCGGTGCCGCTTGCGCCGGCGAACAGCGCGCTGATGCCGAGCCCGCGGCTGCTCTTGGCAGCAAAGCCCCACTGGTCGTAGACGCGGGCGCGCTGGCGCACGTTGACGACGATGTCGCGCAGGATCTGCTTCTGGAACGCGGGCACGACAAGGTCGTCCCAGGCGGCCGTGGTCTCGACGCGCTGCGCGAGGTCGTCGAGCCGCGAGCGCGCCTGGCCGCGGCACGTCTCCCACAGCTGCGCCGCAACGGCCTGCGGCGAAGCGTGCGCTTCCCGGCTCGCCACCGCGCTCGCGGTCGCGATGGCGGCGGGGCCGAGATTGAACTGGTTGACCAGCCCATCGATGCACGCGACGAGCTCGGGGCGGTCGGCGGCCTCGCCGTCACGGGCCTCGGGCACGGTCTCACCGATGCCGGCAAGCGCGCGCCGCCACATCGCCGCCTGCTCGGCGCGGTCGGGCTTGCGAACGTCGAAGCGCGGCAGAGTGCGCCCGGCCTGGTGCAGCGGCTCACGGCCGGCGACGACCAGCGCGACCCGGGTGCGCTCGACGAGCGCCGCGACTGCGCGCTGCGCGTCGGCATGATCGGCGTCGTCGGTCATGACCATCAGCGCGCTTCCGGCGAGCGTCGCCTCGCGCTCCCAGATGCGCGACAGCAGCTGGCGATCGGCGGTCGGCCCCGGCACGTCGTGCGCCCGGATGAGGCGCAGACCGAGCCCGCGCTGCCGGCAAGCCTCCGCCGCAACGTCCGCCAGGCCCGCATCCTCCTCGCCGACGAGCTGCAGCGGCGGCCATGGCTCGTCGTTCGCCTCCGCCGCCGCCCACAGCGCGGCCATCCGCTCGGCGATGGCGCGATGCGCAGCCGACAGCTGGTGCTGCGTCGCATGCGGCCGCGTGATCCATTGCAGGCGCTCGTCCGTGTAGGCGACACCCGCCAGCTCGTGCAGGATGCGCTCGTCGATGCGCAGCGGCGCGGTCACCAGCACCTCGCTCGGCCGCACCTCGATCATCTTCCAGTAACGCAGCGGACCGGTCGGCGTGATCGCGCTCCAATGGGCGCCGGGCAGCGCCGCAAGTGCGAGACTGAAGGTCGGCCCCGCATCGCCGCCGCCGGCTTCATGGCACAGCGCGGCAAACGCCGAGTCGAGCTCGACGCCGGCACACATGAGCAGCAGATCGCGCTCGAAGACGGATAGGCCGAACCGCTCGGCCAGCAGCTTCAACGCGGGCTGCGGCGAGAGTCTCTCGGGCACCGTGACCTCCGGCGGATCGGGCTCGACCGCCGGCGACGCGTCACGCGCCTGACCGCTGCGCGCCGGCGCGCGGGCGACATGGCGCTCGAGCGCGCCGCGCACCCGCGCCAGCGCGGCGGTGAGATAGGCCTGGTTCTCGGCGGTCCAGTCGCGCGCCCGCATGCTGCTCATGGGATCGTCCCCTTCGGCGCGATGGGCGTGCGGTTGGCATCGAGATCGAGCGGGCTCTCGGCGCCGTCGATGCGCACGCGCAGCACATAGTCGCCCGCCGTCACGCCGCTCACCGCGAACGTGAGCTGCGGGCCGGCATTCGCCAGCGGCTGGGCGCGGAACGTGTAGGCGACCTGCTGGCCGGCGAGCATCTCCAGCGTCGCGGTCTGCGTCGGCGCGACCGCGGGCGCGACGCCGACCGTGATGGTGGCCGAGCGCGGCGCGGCGCCCGCGCCCTGGACGTTGGAGATCGCGACGTCGTAATTGACGGCGGTCTTCGTCACGGTCGGCTGCAGCACGAACACGCCGAGATTCGACGCAAACGCCGGACGCGTGCCGCCGTTCGCGCCGATCGGGACGCCCTGGCGGACCTGCACGGAGTGCGGACCGGCCGCGAGCGTCGCCGGCAGCGTGAGCGCGATGCGGTCGGCCTGCGCGCTGCTCAAGGCGACCGCGGCGCCGTCGATATCGACCTCGATCGCCGGCCCGCCCAGGTTGGCGCCGTCGATCTCGACGGCCGAGCCGGGCGTGATCGGCACGCCCTCGCCGGCCTGCGCGAGCACTTTCAGGATGAAGGGCTGCCGCATCGGAACGGCGGCGAGGTTGACGGCGCGCGTTGGCAGGCTCGGCCGCGGCGTGAGCGGCCGCTCGACCAGCACGACCGACGCCTTGTAGGCGACCGAGAGAACGTAGTGCACTTGCAGCATCACCGACCACAGCCGCGACAGCTCTTCGAGTGACATGGGCGCCGGCGTGAACCGCACCAGCTCCGGCTGGTCGGCGAGATCGGAATTGGCGAGAAACGGCTTGCCGGCGTCGGCGATCGCGGCCTCGATCTGCGCGCGCGTGATCAGTGGCTGGCTGTGCAGCAGCGCGACCGTGCTGCCGAGCAGCCGCTGCGGCTCGAGCGCGCCGTCGTCGCCGTAGAAGCTCATCAGATAATGCAGATCGAGCGCAATCTGCGGCCGCTGCACCAGGTCGCCCTGCTGGCTGCGGGTCGGCAGGTCGAGATTGTTGCGGTGCGGGTTCGGCGTGACCTGATAGAGGAAGAGATTGACCCGCGTCGCCGGCAGATTGCCGTTTGCGGCGTCGCTCGGCCGCAGGGTCGAGACGCCGGCGCCCGGAACGTCCGTATGCACCGCCGCCTGCAGCACGCTCTGCAGCGTCGCCGTCACGGTGGCGATGGCGCGAAAATTGCTCATCCGCCCTTCTCGCGCTGCTTGAGATAGTCGTCGAGCGACAACGCCGGCGACGGCGACGGCCGCCGCGACGGCAACGGCGGCGGCGCAAACACCGCCCGCACCTCGACGCGGCCGATGCTCACCTGTACGCTCGGCACTGCCGGCCGATCGGCCGGCAGCCGCGGCCCGCTCGGGTCGGATCGGCGCGCGGTCTCGCGCAGGCGCGCCGGCGCGATCTCGCCGGGGCGGACCGCCGCGAGTTCGGCCGGCGGCTCCACCGACGGCCGCGCGACGATCCGCGCGACCGGCGCGCGGCTCGGGCGCACGGGCGAAACAGGCGCGACCTCGTCGGCCGATGAACGCTCGGGCAGCGCTGCGGGCGCAGCCGCGACGGCGCCGACCGTCGCGACGCGCTCGCGTTCCGCCGCCGGCGGCTCCCGCCGCGGCGCGGCGTCGTCGGCGCGGCTCGTCGGCGCGGCCGCGCTGTCGGCGGCGGCCGCGAGCGGCTGCGAGACCGGCGGCACCGGCAGCGCGGCGGCCCGTGCCGCGACCGGCGGCGCGGCCGCAGGGATGGGCCGCGGCGCGGCTTCGAGGGGCGCGCGAGGCGGCACCTCGTCGGACGCGGGGCGCGGGACGCGCAGCGATCCCGCGGGCGCGCTGCGGACATCGGCCGGCGCCTGGCGGCGGCGCGGCGGCGCGGCGGACGGCGGTGCCGAGCTCGCGTCGACACGCTCTTCCATTTCGCCGAGCACGGGCTCGGCACCTTGCGGCTCGAAGCGCGACCGGCGCCGCGGCACGATCGCGCCCGGCGGCGCATCGCGCGCGGGCTCGCCGTCGCGTTCCCGGCTCGTCGCGGCGTCGCGCGATGGCGAGCTGCGGTCCGCGGCCGCGACCGGCGGCGCGCGCACGCTTCGTTCCACCAGCGATCCGAGGAGACTCGTCATCGGCCGATCAGGTCCCGATAATTCTGGCGCCGCTGCGGGCTGAGCGCGAGGATGTCGGCCTCGCTCCAACCGTAGTGCGACGCCAGGATGTGCACCTCGTCGAGGATGCGCGCCGCCCAGGCGTCGACCTCGCTCCACAGAAAGCGCACGATGTCGAACGGCGCGCTCCAGGCCGCGGCGCAGTCCGGACAGGCGAGTTCGAGCGCGATCTCGGCCAGCGGATCGGCCGCCGCAATCGTCTCGGTCAGCTCGCTCTCGAGGGCGGCGGCGATCTCGGCGGGGATGCGGATCGGCTGCGGAGCCGCGACAGCGAGCGACGATGCCGCCTGCGCATCCGGCTCCGCGTCGTCCGTCGCCTCGCCATGCTCGACCGCGACGATGCAGCGATCGAGCAACCATCGGTTCGTCGGCGCCGCGTCGTCGCGGTCGGTCGTGCGGCGCCCGAGCGCCGCGAGGTCGCCGGCATTGGGAAGCCGGTAGGTCACGCGAAAGCCGCCGGACCGGAAGACGAACGGGTCCGCGAGCTCGCGCGGGACAGCGGCGGCGAGCCGCGCGACGTCGACCTCGAGCTCGAGCAGCGCCGCGCATCGCGGGCAGTGCGCCTGCGCGGGCAATCGCGGGCCGAACAGCCGCTCGGAAAACGCCAGCAGCGCCGCGTCGCGCCGGCCGACCGGCCAATCGGACAAGGCCGACAGCGGCGCCTCCGGATGGGCGACGCCGAGCAGGATCACTCCGCGCTCGCCCGGCGAGGCGTCGCGCCCGTGTTCCCACGCGTCGAGGAGCGCTGCCGTGGAAGTCGTCGCCATCTTCCTGCCTTCAGCCCTGTCGCAAACGTGTCGTGCACGGATGCCGGCCGCACCCCGAGGGGTGCGCGTCCGGTCCATACGATGGTCGCGTGCTCGGCCTCGCCTCGGCCGCCTGCTCCTTCGCTCAGTTCATTGCCGGTTTTCGTTGCCGGTTATGGCGGATCGACGAAGCTCGGCTCGGACGGCTCGACGACCGCGGTGTCGCGTTGCCAGCCCTCGTTCTCAAGCTTGATGTTCTGGATCAGCACCGCATTGGCGTTGGCGTCGAGGTCGGCCTCGGCCTGGCATTCGGACACCCAGCAGCGAAACACCTTGTAGGCGAGCGCGAGCTGTCCGGCCTCGTTATAGACCTCGATGATGATGTCCTTGCGGAAGTCCTTGAGCGACACCTCGCTGCCGAGGCCGCTGCCGAAATCCCATACCTTGTTCGCCCACTGCTCGAACTCCTTGTCGTGGGTCACGCCGCGCTCGAGCGTGATCGCGTCGTACTCGGTGCGGCCCGGCGACTTGCGCGAGCTCGACGGATCGCCGCCCTCGCGATGCTTGACCACCTCGGTGGTGCGTTTCAGCGCGCCGATCTTGCTGACGCCGGCGACGTACTTGCCGTCCCATTTGACGCGGAACTTGAAATTCTTGTAGGGGTCGAAACGCTGCGCGTTGACGCTGAAAGACGCCATGGCAATCCTCCTCAAGTCGCGATCTGGCCGGCCATTTGCTGGATCGTGATGATCACGAACTCAGCCGGCTTGAGCGGCGCAAAACCGACGATGACGTTGACCACGCCGAGGTTGACGTCGTTCTGCGTGGTGGTTTCCTTGTCGCACTTGACGAAATAGGCGTCGCGCGGCGTGCTGCCCTGGAAGGCGCCCTGGCGGAACATGTTCTGCATGAATGCGCCGACGTTGAGCCGGATCTGCGCCCACAGCGGCTCGTCGTTGGGCTCGAACACCGCCCATTGCAGGCCTTGATAGAGACTGCTCTCGATGTACAGCGCGGTGCGGCGCACCGGGATGTACTTGTACTCGTCGGCGAGTTGGTCGGCGCCGCGCAGCGTGCGCGCGCCCCACACGACGCTGCCGGCGAGCGGGAAGGTGCGAATGCAGTTGATGCCGAGCTGATTGAGCTGGCCGTTCTCGGCGTCGGTCAGCGGCACCTTCACCTGCGAGACCCCGTTGACGGTCGCCTCGAGACCGGCGGGCGCCTTCCAGACGCCCCTCGCGGCGTCTGTGCGGGCGAACACGCCGGCGACGGCGCCGCACGGCACGAAGTCCTCGATCTGGTTGTTGTGCAGCGGGTTCGGATAGCGCAGGCGGGGAAAGAACAGGGCCGCGTTCTTGCTGCGCGTTCCGACCGCATCGGGTGTGCCGGTGAACTTGCTGATCGCCGTGCTTGTGTCGACCCAGTCGCTCCGTGGATCGACCAGCAGCATCGCGCGACGCTGCTCGCAATAGGCCGCCGCCTGCGCCACCAGCGCGGCGTCAACGTCGCCGGCGGCGGTGTAGGGCGGGATGCACAGTAGGTTGAAGATGTTGGCGCGCTCCAGCGCAAAGAGCCCGCGCTTGTTCTGCTGCGCGCCGGCGGGCGTGAAGTTGTCGGTCATCGTCAGCGCGATGCCGTTCGACGCCGCCATCGCCTGCTTGGCGGCGGTGAGCGCGGCCTGGGCGCCCGCATCCTGCGGATTGGCGGCGAGCTGCTTCTGCGCCTTGGTCACGTCGTCGTCGCTGGCGGCGATCCCGGGCAGCGGGTTGGGCGGCCAGGTGCCGTCCCAGCGCAGCAGCGACGACTGCGTGCGCAGCACGTTGTCGACGCGCGCCGCGCTGTCCTTGACCGAGAGATTGCGAAACACCTCGCGTGTGACGATCGCGCCGCTCGCGTCGACCGCGGTGACGGTAAGATTGAACAGGTCGGCGCTGGTGAGCCCGAGCTGCGCGGCCACATCGGCCGAGACGGCGGTGTCGATCGTGGCGCGCAGATTGGCGCCCCACGCGCCCTTGGAGGCGGCGACGAAGCGGAAATCGCCGACTTTCATCTTGCTCGCAGGGGGAGTCGGATTGGCACCGGTCTCCGGGTTGTACAATCGCACCACAATGGCTTGGCCGCCGCCATTGAGGAAGAAATCACGCACCGCATAGCCGAGCGTGCTGCCGACCCACAGGCCGCCGAAGATCCGCTCGAAATCGCCGAAGTTGTTGATCGTCACCGGCATGTCGTCCGGGCCGCGCAGCGCGCTGCCGATGAATGCCGTGATCGACGTTGCGACGCCCGTAATGGTGCGAACGCCGCTCGGTATTTCCTGAACGTAGACACCCGGATAGGTGGCAAGAACCGACATGGATCACTCCTTTTCCGCTCTGGGTGCTTGCTGGATGCGAGATCACTCCAACGTGATCGGGCGCCTCCCGCATCGGGCCAAAGGGCGTGAATGTGTGACGGTCGAGCAAAGGTCCTGCATCGGACGCCTCAACCAATGCTCCCAAAGCAACGGTCTTGGGGTTGCGTGTAGCGCAAAATGCTACTCTCATAGGTTTCGTAGAGTCAATTGCGACCTCGCGAAACTGTCGACCGAAGGAAAACATGACATGACTTTTTGTCGTCCAATGTGAAGCGCGTCACAGCGCGGCCGAAAATATGGTCGTGCTTATTGCATGGTGCCGCATGCCGTTTCACGACTGTGCGGCGCAGTCGGATGGTAAAATGGTCAGGCGCGTGTTGTGCGGGGCCCACGCGGTTCGGTGTTGCGGCGCATCACGACCGGCGCACGGCTTCATGCGTCTGAGGCCGCCAGTCGCGCCCTGGACGAAAAGCCGCCAATGCGGTTACGGTTGGGGCGCTCGCAGCTGAGAAGTTCGGTGCACGGCGTTCATTCTGGGAGAGCGGGTATGACCATCGTCGAGATCAAACCCGAGGTTCAGCGGAATCCCGCCGAGACCATCGACGCGCCGCCGCCCGGGCCGGCGCAAGCCGCGCCAGCCGGCGTGAAGACCGCACAGTGGGTCTCCGAGATCGTTGCGGGCGCGCGAGACGGCGGCGGCGAAGCTATCGACTACGTCTATTTCAAGCGGCGCCAATACGCGATCTACCGGCGCGGCAAGCCGCCCCAGGTCGTCGTCGCCTATGCGGATGAAGAGTTGGTGGCCGACCAGCAGATCGCGGAGATCAGCGGACTGCTTCCGCTGCGCGAGCGTCTCCTCCGCCTGATGGAGGATTTGCCGTCCAAGATGCAGGAGCACCACCGCGCCCAGTTGGCCGACGCGATCAGGCTCGGGCTGGAAAAGCAGGTCCCGAGCGCGCAAGCCCTGCTCACCGAGGCGATCGACGAGGCTCTCGCGACGCAAGGCCGCCGGGGTCGCATGGCCTATCTGCAGTGGGCCGGCATGGCGATCGCTCCTGCGCTCCTCCTGATCCTGTTCGGCGGTTATTATGTGCAGGGACGGACGGGCGTTCACCTGATCTTGATGTCGATCGGGGCGGGCGCGATCGGGGCGGTGCTATCGATCGCGATCGGCATTCGCACCCGTACGGTGGCAATCGAAGGCGATTGGCGATCGAACGCCGTGGATGCTGCGGTCCGCGTCGGAATCGGCATGATTTCGGCGGGGGTGCTGATCCTCCTGCTCAACTCCGGTATCGTGTCCACGATCAGTGCGGGCGGCGTTGCGCTGAACGGCAGCGCCATGACCTGGCAGCTCGCACTCATCGTCGGATTTGCTGCCGGCTTTCTCGAGCGTCTTGTGCCAGATCTTTTGGAGAAAACCGTCCCACCCTCCAAGCCTGCGGCGCCCGGCGCCGGTACCGCACCTCCTCCCGCTCAGCATTAGGAACCTAGGAGCAAGCACCTGCACAAAGCAAATGCCAGCTCACGTGACTCGGAGCCACCTGAAGGGCCATTATCTACGTATGATCGGGAATTATGGGCACGTCCGGTCGTGGCCGATAAGACCACCGATGGACACAGGGCGGACAGATTGATTTTTTGCCCGTTGAAGCAGATTCGGCGCGAGCGCCTCGACTCACCGATCACTTGGGACGCGCACGCATATCGTAGAAAAACGCAAGCTCGTCCCTCGATTCGCAATCCGGTTCAAGAAACTCCCTGAGCATCAAGGCAAGGTTGCCTCACGCGTTGCTATTCGCGGCGCGAAGATCTGTGTCCACCAACCGCGGGCGCTCTCCCGCGAGGAGAGAAAGCATGTCTCGACTTTTACGTTGCGCCGCTACCTCGGTCGTAATCGCCATCGTCGCCTGCGCGAGCGCCAATGCGCGCACCCATCACAAAAACCAGGGGCCCGCCGCGAACGCACGCGCCGGCCTCTCCGATATGGAAATTCGCCAGCAATGCTTTGCGGAAGCGAGGCAGCGCTATCCGAGCACCAGCCAGGACGTGCAGACCAACCGTGTTTACACTTACACGACCTGTGCATCCAACCACGGTATACTCCCGTAGCGGCGCGGGCCGCAGCTGGCCGGTCGGCCATGCGCCCCCGAGGCACAACGATGGCACCTCATCTGCGGCGCGCGTGTCGGCGCCGCCGCAGAATGAGGTCCTGGGCGGGACGTCGCGTTCGTGACCTTCCTGTAAAGTTGGCGGTCGCTCCGACCCGCTTTGGTCCGCGCCTACGCCCCGGAGGCTGAGCCATGCCAGGCAATCAGGTTTCCTCGCCCAACAAAAGCCTCGCTGCGGCTCTCGGCGCTTTTGCGCCATGCATCGACTACATGACGGACGCCGCCCAGCGGTCGATACTGTTTTGGGACGTCATGCGTCAGCGCGGCAATGCCTATCGGGCGCGCCTCGCCCAAACCGCACCGAATGTCCTCGACTACAATTTGGAGCTGGTCGTCGATGGCCGGAAGCTCGAGCGCCCGGTGAACTACGCGCTCGTCCGGGTCGTACCGCCGCAGGGGGTCGAGATCGACCAAAACCGTCGGCCCTTCGTGATCGTCGATCCCCGCGCGGGCCACGGCCCGGGCATCGGTGGGTTCAAGGCCGACAGCGAGATCGGCGTCGCGCTCAAGGCCGGTCATCCTTGCTACTTCGTCGGCTTTCTGCCTGATCCCCTCCCCGGCCAGACCATCGAGGACGTCGCGCGCGCCGAAGCGGTCTTCCTCGAGAAGGTGATCGCATTGCATCCGCAGGCCGACGGCAAACCGTGTGTCGTCGGCAATTGCCAGGCCGGCTGGGCCGTCATGATGCTCGGCGCGGTGCGTCCGGAGCTGTTCGGTCCCATCATCATCGCCGGGGCGCCGCTGTCGTATTGGGGCGGCGTGCACGGCAAGTATCCCATGCGGTACAGCGGCGGCCTGCTCGGCGGCAGCTGGCTGACGGCATTTACGGGCGACCTTGGTCACGGGAAGTTCGACGGCGCCTGGCTGGTGCAGAACTTCGAAAACCAGAATCCCGCGAACACGCTGTGGACCAAACAATACAATCTCTATTCGAAGATCGACACGGAGGCGCCGCGCTACCTCGGCTTCGAACGCTGGTGGGGCGGCCATGTCAATCTGAACGCCGACGAAATCCAGTTCATCGTCGATGAGCTGTTCATCGGCAACAACCTCACGGCTGGCCGCATCCAGACGTCGGACGGAATCACGGTCGACCTCCGAAGCATTCGCTCGCCGATCGTGGTGTTCTGCTCGAAGGGCGACAATATCACGCCGATACAACAGGCGCTCGGGTGGATCGTCGATCTCTACGACAGTGTCGATGAAATCCGCTCCTACGGGCAGACGATCGTCTATACGATCCACGAGACGATCGGCCACCTGGGCATTTTCGTGTCCGGCGGCATCGCACGCAAGGAACACGCCGAGTTCTCGAGCAATATCGATCTCATCGACACGCTGCCGCCCGGCCTCTACGAGGCCGTGTTCGACCCCAAGGGCGACGGCACGGCCAATCCGGAGCTTGTGACCGGCGAATGGCTGATGCGCTGCGAAGAGCGGACGCTCGACGACATACGGGCCCTGGGCGGCAACGACGCCGCCGACGAGCGCCGGTTCGAAACCGCCGCACGGATTTCCCAGGCCAACCTCGCGCTTTACCGAACCTATGCGCAGCCTGTCGTGCGCGCGCTTGCGAGTGCGCCGATGGCCGAATGGATGCATCGGTTGCATCCGCTGGAGCTGCAATACGAGCTGTTCTCGGATGCAAACCCGTTCATGGCTTCGGTCGCCGCAACGGCAGAGCAGGTCCGCGAGGATCGAAAGCCCGCGGCCGCCGACAATCCATTCATCGCATTTCAGGAGCACGTCTCCCGGCAGATAGTCACCGCGCTGGATGCATGGCGGGACGTCGCCGAGTCGATGGCGGAACGCACATTCCTCTCGGTCTACGGCTCTTCGACGCTCCAGACCGCCGTCGGCGTCGACCCCGCATCGACGACGCCGCTGCGGAAGGCCGGAAAGAGCGTGGCCCACGAGCAGCTGCTGGAGGGCAAGATCGCCGAGCTCAAATCGCGCATCGGCAAGGGCGGCCTGCCCGAATGTGTCATTCGCGGCGCGCTCTACGTCGGAATGGCTCGCGGCTCCGCCGACGAGCGGGGTTTCGAGATCATACGGCGCATGCGACGTGCCGACGACGAAATGCCGCGCCTGAGCCTGCAAGAATTCAAGGCCGCCGTCCGCGAGCAGTATTTCATGCTGCTGATCGACGAGGAGGCTGCGCTCGCGGCCATTCCGTCCATGTTGCCGCCCAACGCGGACGACCGCCGCCGGGGATTGACCGTGTTGCGCCAGATCATCAGCGCGCGCGGCGCTCCGGCGGGTGAAGCCGCGGACCGGATGGAGCGGATTATCGGGATGTTCACGTCCGAAACGGCGCCCGACATCTCGAACGTCTCGGCCCTGTCGGCTGCGGGGACGGAGAAAAACCAAAAGGCCTCCTAGGGCGGCCGCAACAATCCGGGAATGCTGTTGAAACGATGAATGATCAGACTGGAAGATTCCTCGAACGCCTGTGGCGACCTCCTTGCGGGGTGCACCTTTCATATACCCTCCCCGATCAGGGTTTGTTGCTCCTATCGCCGCCACGGCGGCGCCAACCTCTGACGAACGGACCAGCCGGTTCCGCTACCCTCCACGGGCAAGTGCTGCACGCGCAGCCAAGAGCTCCTTCTTCTTCGCGGCATCGATCTGCGGGTAGCTGAGATCGAGGTTTTCCACCGCCTCCACGATGGCGGCGGCGACGATGAGCCGCGTGAACCACTTGTTGTCGGCAGGCACAACGTACCATGGCGCATGCTTCCCCGCAGTCGCCCGGATCGCTTCCTCGAACGCCTGCGTGTAGCCGTCCCAGAAGCCACGTTCTTGGATATCGGCAGGAGAGAACTTCCAGCCTTTCTCCGGTTTGTCGAGGCGATCCATGAAGCGTTTTTTCTGCTCCTTGCGCGAAAGGTGCAAAAAGAATTTGAGGACGGTCGTTCCCTGCCGGGTGAGATAGTCCTCGAAATTGGCGATGTCGGCGAGCCGCTCGTCCCAGATTCGCTTGCCGACGCTGCCCGGGGGAAGCTTCTGTCTTTTCAGGATTTCGGGGTGCACGCGCACCACAAGCACCTCCTCGTAGTAAGAACGGTTGAAGATGCCGATGCGCCCGCGCTCGGGCAGGCACTTGACGTAGCGCCACAGGAAGTCGTGGTTGAGGTCCTCTGACGAAGGCTGCTTGAACGAGAACACCTGGCAGCCCTGGGGATTGACGCCCGACATGACATGCTTGATCGCGCCATCCTTGCCGGCCGCGTCCAGCGCCTGAAATATGAGGAGCAGCGACCGCCGATCCTGGGCGTACAGCATGTCCTGCTCTTCCGCGAGCCACTCTGTGCCTCGGCCGAGCAAATCTGCGGCCGCACCCTTATCGAGCTCGAGACCGCACGTGTCGCCAGGGTCAAAGTCCTTGAGTCGAAAACCGTTGCCCTTGGTGATGCGAAACGGGTGAACGTATTTACGGATCTGGCGGAGGGCTTCTTTTCTCAACATAACGCTGGCTTCCTTTCATGCCGAGGAGGCTGCCGCTCAAGAACCGGATTGGCAAATCTGAGGAAAGCGAGGATACGCACGCATCGACTCGTTCTATGCCCGAGCCGCCGTCAGCTCCACCGTCCGACGCTGCTCCTTCAGCAGACGAAGAGTATGAAGCGCGATCATGCGTTCCTCGTCGGTCGGAATGACGAAAATCCTCGCGTTGCCGCGCTCGGCATCGATCCGCACCGCGTCGCGGCGGTTGGCGTCGGCGTCGATCGACAGTCCGGACCAGCGCAGGTAGTCCACCACGCGTTGCCTGACCTGAGGTGCGTTTTCACCGATGCCGGCCGTGAACACGAGACCGTCGAGTCCGCGCCATTGCGGCATCGCGGCTCTCGCTTGCCAGCAATTCCCGTACATCGTTGCTGATGCCCGACAGGCCGAGCAGGCCGCTGTCGTGATAGAGCATCTTCCCGACCTCAGCCGGCGTCATGCCCTTTTGCTCGATGAGGTAAAGCAGGACGCCGGGATCGAGCGACCCGGGCCGGGTTCCCATCGGCAGGCCGTCGAGGGCGGAGAAGGTCATGGTCGAGTCAACGCTCCGACCGCCGCGCAATCCGCAAGCGGAGGCGCCTGAACCGAGATGCGCAATGACGACACGGCCTGACGCGACATCCGGTGCGATCTTGCGCAAGGCGACGGAGACATATTCGTATGACAGGCCATGGAAGCCGTAGCGCCGGATGCCTTCGTCATAGAGCGCACGGGGAAGCGCGAAGCGGTCCGACAGCGCCGGATGGCCACGATGAAAGGCCGTGTCGAAGCAGGCCACCTGCGGGAGGTCGGGATGGCGCTGGCGCAACACCCGGATCGGATCGAGATTGGCGGGCAGGTGCAGCGGCGCCAGCGAAACAAGCGTCTCCAGCCTCGCCAGCACGCCGTCATCGACCACGACCGGTTGCCAATAGTCCGGACCGCCATGGACGACGCGGTGGCCGATACCGACGATCTCATAATCCTTGACCTGCGCGATCAACCAATCCGCCACGACGTGCTGCGCCTGCGCAGTGCTGGAAATCTCGGCAACAGCAAAGGTGCGCTCCACCAGCACCTTCCCGTCATGATCCCTGGCTTTGAGGCGCGGCTTGCTCCCGATGCCGTCGACAGCCCCGCTCAGCACGATCTCGATGGCGTCGCCGACGATACGGAAGAGCTTGAACTTGATGCTCGAGCTGCCGGCGTTGACGACGAAAATGGCGCGGCTCATCGGACTAGACCTTCACCGGTTGGTTCTGCATCAGGTAGTGGGCATAGAGAACCGCAACGGCGCAGGAAGCCAGACGGGTCCTCACGTTGTCGGCGCGGCTCGTCAGGATCAGGGGGATGCGCGCGCCGAGCACGATCCCTGCGGCATCGGCGCCCGCCATGAAGCTGAGGTTCTTCGCCAGCATGTTGCCGGCCTCGAGATCGGGGACGACCAGTATCTGCGCGCGGCCGGCAACCGGCGAGACGATCCGCTTGATTCGCGCGGCATCGGGGCTGATCGCGTTGTCGAGGGCGAGCGGCCCGTCGATCTCGCCGCCGGTGATCTGTCCGCGATCGGCCATCTTGCAGAGTGCGGCTGCCTCGATCGTGCTCGGTATCTTCGTGGTGACGGTTTCGACGGCGGAGAGGATTGCCACACGCGGCGGCCCGAGACCCAGTCCGACATGAAGATCGATCGCGTTCTGGATGATGTCGCGCTTCGATTCGAGGTCGGGAACGATGTTCACCGCCGCGTCGGTGACAAATAGTGGCTCGGCATAGGACGGCACGTCCATGATGAAGACATGGCTGATGCGCCGGCCGGTACGCAGGCCCGCATCCTTGTGCATGACCTGGGAGAGCAGCTCGTCGGTGTGCAGGCTGCCCTTCATCAGGAGTGACGCTTTGCCCGTGCGCACGATCTCGACGGCCTTCGCCGCCGATGCGGCGCTGTAGGGCGCGTCGACGATCTCGAAGGCCGTCACGTCCAGTTGGGCCTTCTTCGCGACGGCGGCGATCCGGGCAGCCGGACCAACGAGGATCGGCCTGATGAGACCGTTCTCCGCCCCCTCGACCGCGCCTCGGAGCGAAGTTTCGTCGCAGGGATGCGCAACGGCAGTGGGCACGGGTTCCAGCCCGCGCGCCTTCGCGATCAGGCGCTCGTAATGGCGGTGAAGCTTTGCTGTATCGGGCTGAAGTACTGCGGTATCCATCATGGGAATGCTCCGGATTAATCCACGCTCCAAGGTTGATTTTCACACCCCGATTTCGTTCGCGAGCGCACGGCCCGCCGCGAAGTCCGAGATGCTCGCAAGAGTCGTCTTGAGAATTGTTGTCAGAGCCTCGCGCGTGAAGAACGCCTGATGCCCGGTCAGGATCGCGTTCGGGAACGAGACTAGACGCTGGATCACGTCGTCCCGGATCACGGTGCTCGACAGATCCCTGAAGAAGAGACTGGCCTCTTGTTCATATACGTCGATCGCAATCCCGCCGAGCTGACCAGACTTGAGCGCTTCGACCGCTGCCTGGGTGTCGACCAGGCCGCCGCGGCTCGTGTTGATCAACAGCGCGCCTCTCTTGACCCGGGCGAGCGTGCGGGCGTTGACGATATGATGGGTCTGCGGCGTCAGCGGACAATGCAGAGAGATGATATCCGCCTCGGCCTGGGCCTTGTCGGCGTCGGTGTAGTGGCAGCCGATTTTTTTGAATTCGGGCGAATGATGCAGGTCATAGCCGATCACGATGCAGCCAAATCCCGCCATGATTCTCGCAAAGATGGTCCCGATCTTCCCGGTGCCGATCACGGCGACGGTGCGGCCGACGAGATCGAAACCCATGAGGCCGTCGAGGTCGAAATTGCCTTCGCGCGTGCGATTGTAGGCCCGCGGAATCTTGCGGTTGAGCGCCAGGAGCAGGCCCACGGCAAACTCGGCCACGGAGTTCGGGGAGTAATCGGTGACGCGCACCACCTTGACGCCCAGCGTCTTGGCCGCTCCTACGTCGATTTGATTGAAGCCGGTGGAACGTGTTGCAACGAGCTTCGTGCCGCCGGCGGCGAGATGTTGCAGCACGCCGGCGTCCACGGAATCGTTGACGAAGACGCTGACGGCAGGGAACCCGGCCGCCAGAGACGCCGTGTCGGACGCAAGGAGCGTGTCGAAATAGACCAGCTCGTGAGCGTGACCGGCGTTGAGCTCATCAAGCAGCGCGCGCTCGAACTTCTTCGCGCTGAAAATTGCGACCCGCATCTGCGCAGCTCCGTGTCTAATGCACCGCGATCCCGAAGGCGGCGGCCAGGATCTGCACGGCGATGATCTTCACGATCGTGCCGACGCCCGGGAAGACGATGGCGTAGTTGATGTCCGGCTTGCCGGTGGGAGCCAGTGAATTGCCATAGGCGAGGATCGCCGGATTTCCGGTCGCGCCCGAAGCGATGCCGAGCAGCTCGTCGAACTTGATCTTCAGGATGAAGTAGCCCACCAGGAGAACGATGAGGACGACGGCGAGCAGGACGGCCATTCCGGCGAAGACGAACTCGAATCCGGAATGGCGCACTTGCTCGACGAAGGGCGTTCCGGAATCGATCCCCACTCTCGCAAGGAACAGAGCAAGCCCGAAGTTGCGCAGCACGTTGTTGGCCGAGGCCGGCATGTGCCAGATGATCGGTCCGCTGCGCCCGAGCCAGCCGAGAACGAGCGCGGCCACCAGAGGACCTCCGGCCAGGCCGAGCGTGACCGTCCCGACACCGGGAATTGGGATCGGAACGAGCCCGACGAGCGCTCCGAGCGCGATCCCCAGTCCGAGCGCAACGAAGCTGAAGCTGGCCTCGGCCAGGACGGAATCGCCGAAGTGCTTGATGATGGCAGAACGGCTCTCGGGATTGATGATCAGACCGAGCCGATCGCCATATTCCAACATGAGGTCAGGGCGCGGCAGGATGTCGGCATCGCCGCGGCGAACTTGCATGATCTCCATCGAGCTGCCCGGCGGATGCGTCAGGTCGGCAAGACGCATGCCCACCATGGCGGGCTTCGAGACATACACCATCATGTAATCGAGGTGCTGGCGGTCGGCGGTCGCGGCACGGCCGGGGTTGAGTCCGTCAAGTTTGGCGATCGCTTCGGGATATCCCGCGATCACCAGCACATCGTCTTCGGCCAACACGAAGTCCGGCCGCGGCAGCAGGTTCGTGCCATGCCGGCGAAGGGCGATGAGCTCCACGCCCTTGGGTATCTTCGGCGTGAGGGCAGCGATCGACATGCCGGTGAGCTTATGGAAGGCCGCCGAAATCTCGGCCGTGGCCAACCGCTTCGGCTCCGGCACGTCGACCTTCGGCCGTACCAGCGCCTTGAACACGAAGAAACAGAGGATCGGGCCGAACACCCCGAACGGATAGGCGCAGGCATACCCGATCGCGGGATTCTGATTGCCGATCGAAGAGATCGCGGCCTGGAGGGACGCGGTGCTCGTCAGCGAGCCCGCGAAAATTCCCAGCGCGAAGTCCATCCCGAAGCCCATGTAGCGCGCGCACGCAATGGCGGCGAACGCACCGGCGACGACGGCGACGAGCGCGAGGATGTTGGCTTTGATGCCGGCGGGGCTCGCGAGGCCGCGGAAGAAATCCACGCCATATTGAATGCCGATGCCGTACATGAAGAGGACGAGCCCGAGAACGCCGACGAATCCGGGAGGCGCCGATTTGGGTGCGATGACGCCGATCAGAAGGCCGACGAACAATACGGCGCCGACCCCGAGCGAGAAGCCGGCGATCCTGATGTTGCCGACCGCATAGCCCAACCCGACCGTCAGGAATATGGCGATGAAAGGCTGCGAGTTCAGCAGACCGCTAAGCCATTCCATGTCTGTCCTCCTGTCGTCCTCAAACGCCTTCGGTCGCGTGATCGTTGGCGACGAGGCGACGGCCGCGAAAACAGCCGCCGACGATCGCTGCCAATTCCAAGGAGCGCATCGAAACAGACAGCGTGCGCTCGCGATGCTTCGTGCTGAACATTGCGACCGGCATCCGTGCAGCCTGCCGTCTGCGTTGCAAAAAACACGACGCAAGCTTAGGCGGCATCAGCAAAAATTGCGTGCACCACCTTGCCGGGATTGGAACGCGCTTGCGCCATTATTCCGCTCCTGACGGATTGGCCGACGGCGCCGATCCCGAGACGATCTGGCGTCAGTACGCGTGCGTTGTTCGTAGAGGCGCTCGCCCGTCGCGTGCGACCGGATGATGGTGCGTCGCGTAGTCGGACAGGGTGCGCAGGTATTGGGTGCGCAGGAACTTGTCGGCCCGGTCGACATGCGTGCTATCAAGAGACCCGCGGATCTCGGACACCGATGCGAATCCGTTTTCCGAGAGCCAGCGATCCAGGCCATCGACGAGCGCCGTCATGTGCTCGGGGCCATGGCGCAACAGCGCAGACGTCGTGGTCACCACGTCGGCGCCGGCAAGCAGGAACTTCACGATCTCGACGTGGCTGTCGACGCCGGTCCCGGCGGCGAGGGACAATTCGAGGCGGCGCGACAGGAGAGCGACCCAGGTGAGCGGCAAGTGGATATCCGCGGGAGTCGACAGCGCCACTTCGCGCGTGACGCTCAGCGTCTCCAGATCCAGATCTGGCCTGAAGAAGCGATTGAACAGCACCACGCCGTCGGCGCCGATCGATTGGAGTCGAGCAACGAAATTTCCGGTGGAGCTGAGGAACGGCGCAAGCTTGACCGAAACCGGGATTCTCACTTTCCCTTTCACATGGCGGACGATGTCGAGATAGCGACGCTCGATGTCCGAACCGCTCACGGCCAGATCGACCGGCAGAAGATAAAGGTTGAGCTCGAGGGCGGCGGCGCCGGCCTGCTCGAGCGCGACGGCGTAGTCGAGCCAGCCATCATCGCTCGTGCCGTTCAGGCTGCCGATCACCGGAATATCGAGGGCCTCCGCCGCACGTCGCAGTGTCTCGATGTGGCCCGAGACGCCGTACCGGTAGTCGGGCAATTCGGGAAAATAGGTCGCCGCTTCGGAATTGCTGTCGGCGGTGTATTCGGTAACCGTGGCATAGCGTGTATCCTCGGCCCGCAGCTGCTCCTCGAACAGCGAGGCCATCACCACCGCCGCGGCACCGGCGTCCTCGAGACGTCGCATGCCGTCGAAGGTTGCAGTCAGCGGCGATGCCGAAGCGATGATCGGGTGAGCCAGGTCAAGGCCGAGATAGCGGCCGGCGAGATCGTTGTTCATGGGTTGGCGTCCTCCCAATGGGGGTGGAAGCGGCTGCCGTCACGAGCCGCCAGATCCTCGTAGACCTGGTATCTTTCCTCAAGCTCGGCCTGCGCCTGCGCCAGCATGTGGCGTGCATCGTCGGGCCGCGTCTGCGTCAGCGACTTGAAGCGTACCTCGTTGTAGCGGTACTCCTCGAGCGGGATGCGCGGCCTTGTCGAATCGAGCCGGAACGGATTCATGCCGCGCTTGCGCATGGTCGGATCGAAACGGAACAACGGCCAGTAACCGGTCGC
>WNFK01023984.1_pt2 | contig 19541 bp, 20 predicted proteins | sample 5400281 | NCBI WGS metagenome assembly WNFK01 (sample SAMN13153350, study PRJNA577476) | soil metagenome | isolation source: 20 cm soil on Douglas fir-dominated hillslope | place: USA:California | collected 2013-09-17
GGCCCCGAGCAGCAGCGGAACCCGTTCCAGAAGTCCGCCGGGCCCGTGAAGCCGGCGCGCCACGTGCCGCCGTACTTGCCGATCTCCTTCAGCGGCTTGATGACCAGCGGATCCTGGCCGATTCGCTCGGCCACCGGCGGCAGCTTGCCCGCCTTGACGAGCTCGGCGAGCTGCGGCGCCTCCTTGAACGTCCTGGGGGCCTTCGCGGGGTCGGTGACGACCTCGGGGCCTTCGAGCTTGCCGATGTAGCTGGTGGTCTTGCCGCCGCTCTGCGCGAGCGCGCCAGCGGCGATGACACCGCCGAGCGCCCCGATCGCGAGCGTGAGCACGAGTCGGGATCGGAGCATGCGCTTCAACGGCATCCGCCTGAGTTCAGTCATGAGTGTTCCCCTTTCGCGCTGTGGTGCCGCGCGTCGGCTTCATTCGGGATCGACGATCTGAATGTGCGCATCTCCCGCACGGGCTCGTCGAGGTCGGGCCTGATTATCGTGATATTCCGGCGGCAAGTCTAGGCTCCTCCGGGGACGCCGTTCCCCTTGCGACGGGCTGCGACAGCGCGGCGCGACGACATGATAGGCTGACGCGGCGCCGGGCGGCCGGCTGACCCGATCGCGGAGGATCAGAATGTGACGACCGATCACGCCCCGGGGATGGCGGTGCACCGGAGCGGCAGCGGACCCGACCTCGTCCTGTTCCACGGGGGCATGGGATCGTGGAAGCACTGGATCCGCAACATCGAGCCGCTCGCCACGCGCTTCACCGTGCACGCGCTCGACCATCCGTCGTACGGCGACTCGGCGCCCGTCGCGCGCGACACGACCGGCGCCGCCTACCTCGACCTCGTGCACGGTCTGTTCCTCGAGATGTTCCCGGGCGACGCGCCGTTGCGGTTGGCGGGATTTTCCTTCGGCGGGGCCATCGCCGCGAACCTTGCGCGGCGACTGGCCCCGCGGGTGACGCATCTGTGCCTGGTTTCCCCCGGCGGCTTTCCCGCGCGCCGCTTTGGCGACCGGCCGACCCGGAGCTACCGGGAGGCGGGCGACGACGAGCGACTCTTCCGCGAGATCTGCCGCCACAACTTGCTCGTCAACATGCTCAGCGATCCGGCCAGCGTCACCGAGGACACGCTCGACATCCAGGCCGCCTGCGTCCGTCGAACGCGCTTCAACAGCCGGAAGGTCAGCGGCGGCGGGACCCTCCTGGACGACCTGACCTACCTCCGGGAACGTGGGGCGACATCCGCGGCCGCCTGTCGGATCCGGCTGCTCTGGGGCGAGCGCGACGACTCCGCGTTTCGGCCCGCAAGTCTACTCATCGGCGAAGTTCGCGCGGCGGCCGGCGCGCTCGATGTGCACCGGATTCCCGGAGCCGGCCACTGGTCCGCGTACGAGAACGCCGCCGTGGTCAACCGCCTGATGCTGGAGTTCTTCTCGCAATGAGCTCCTCCACGCCGTGAAGATGCGGACGGCCGTCCCGATCGCAGGCGATTGTCCCGTGGCCGTTCCACCAGATCTGCCAGTCGGCGTAGACCTGAGCCAGCTCCCCGGCACTGAAGTAGTCGATGCGCTCGTTCTTCTCCACGTAGACCGTGTGATCCGTGAAGACGAGGTGGGCGTGCACGCCGGCTAGACCCGTGGCGGCCTTCAGCCGAGCCAGAAGCCGGGCCCGCAGTCGACGCGGCACGTAGTGGATGGCCCCGCAGGAGTACACGAAGTCGAACGTCCCCTCGGGCAGGAATCGCGCCGCGTCGCCGTGTACCCACCGCACCTCGACGCCGGCCATCCGCGCGAGGCGCTCGGCCTTGCGGAGGCCGGCAGCCGAAACATCCACGGCGGTCACATCGCATCCGCCGCTGGCGAAGAAGACGCTGTCGCGTCCTTCCCCGCAGCCGAGCTCGAGCACCCGGGCGCCGGGCGCGAGCAGCGAGCGCAACCTCCGTGCGAACGCGGAGGGAGCCGTACCCAGGACGTATTCGTCCGGCCGCCGAGCGTATTCGAGCGCCCACGGGCTCCGCGTCGTCACGTCAACCGTCAGCGCGCACTGGCAACGACCAGACCGTGCAGATCAACGGCCTCGTCGGCCAGCTTCGCCGGATCGACGGCCGTGCGGTTGCGGATCAGCTTCACGGCCGCCTTCAGCTCCCCCTCGACCTTGGGGTCCTCCGGGTCGCCGCCACGGTTGAGGCCGACCGCCGCGCGGACGATCCCACCCGCGAGGTAGAAGCCCAGGAACTTGCGGCTCTCGGGTCGGCCGCGGAACACCAGGCGGTCCCAGCGGGCCGCGAAACCCACGTATTCGATGACGTGCTCGTATTGATCCGACCAGAAGGAGTGGATGTAGTCGTACGGCTGCTCTCGGCCGAGCAGCGAGCGGGCCGCGGCCTGGCCCTGCTGATACCCGTTGTTCCAGTGCTCCACGCGCAAGCGGCCGAAGATCGGATGCAAGTGATTCGTCACATCGCCGGCCGCGACCACGTCCGGCAGCGATGTCCGGCATCGCGCGTCCACGAGCACGCCGTTGTCGACCTGGGCCCCCGCCGCCGCCAGCAGCTCGCTGTTGGGCACGATCCCGATCCCGGCCACCACCATGTCGCACTCGAGGACGCGCCCCTTCCTGGTGCGCACCCGCTCGACTCGGCCGGAGCCTTCGAGCGCCTCCACCGAGTCTTCGGTGATCAGCTCCACTCCCTTGTCGCGATGGATGCCCGCCAGCACGCGCCCGACCTCCTCGCCCAGAACGCGAGCCAACGGCACGCGGGAGCCCTCGACGGCGGCCACCTCGACCCCGAGCTGGCGGAACGAGGCCGACACCTCGGAGCCGATGAAGCCGAACCCCATCACGACCGCGCGACGTCCGGGCCGGATGACGGCGCGGATGCGGTCGCAGTCCCCGACCGTGCGTAGCTGGAAGACGCCTCCCAGATCCGCGCCGGGGACTGTCAGAGCTCGGTTGCGCCCGCCGGTCGCGACCAGAAGCCGGTCGTAGGCGACTCGGTCGCCGCCCTCCAGCTCCACGAGCTTTTGTCTGGCGTCGATCGCCGTCGCCCGCGCCCCGAGCGTGAGCTCGATGCGCTGCTCAGCGTAGTACTCCGGGGGCTTGACCAGCTGCGCCTCGAAAACTTCCTCGTGACGAAGATAGCCCTTCGACAACGGCGGGCGGATGTAGGGCGGCTGGGGCTCGGCGCCGATCAGGCGAATCTCACCGTCAAAACCCTCGTCGCGCAGGGTCGCCGCCGCGGTAGCTCCCGCCAGCGAGGCGCCGACGATCACGATACGCACGATCTCGCCTCTTCCCGGACGAAGTCTACCCTAGCTTCACGCGAGCCGCCCGGCATCGCCTCGGTCGAGGCCACCCCCAGCGGCGACCTCCTGCTATAGTTGAGGCCGATGACCAATCGATCGATCTTCTACGGCTGGTGGGTGGTCGCGGCGTTCTCGGCCATGACGTTCATGTCGACGGGAGTCCGCCATGCGGTGGGGCCCTTCCTCAAGCCGATCGTGGCCGACCTCGGTCTCGATCGCGCGAGCTTCTCCGCCGTGATCGCGTTGAGCCTCTTCCTCTACGGCGTCTTCATGCCGATCGCCGGCCTGGCGCTCGATCGCTTCAGCGTGCGCGTCGTCACCTCGGTCGGGACGGTGGTGCTGGCCATCTCGCTCGTGTTGACCGCGATGGTGCACAACGTCTGGGAGTTCGCCCTCGTCTACGGCGTGCTCGTGCCGCTCGGACTCGCCGGCACCGGGCCCGTGATCGCCTCCGGCGTGGTCGCTCGGTGGTTCAGCAAGCGCCGCGGCACCGCGCTCTCGATCCTCGGCAGCGCGTCGATGACCGGAATGAGTCTGCTCGTGCCCGCCGTGACGTGGCTCATCCTCACCACCGGGTGGCGCACGACGTACGTCCTGATCGCGGCTGGAATCCTGCTGCTCGCGCTGCCCTTGTGCCTGTGGGTGGTGCGAGACTCTCCGGAGTCGATCGGGCTTCTGGCCGACGGCGCCGCCGTGAGACCCGGGACCACCGCGGCCCCCGTGGAGCGGGTCACCGCCCGCGAGGCGCTGCAGACGCTGGCGTTCTGGCAGCTCGCGGGGTCGTTTTTCACCTGCGGCTTCTCGATGAGCCTGCTGTCCGCGCACGGGATCCCCATGCTGACCGATCACGGCTACTCGCCCATGTTCGCGTCGTGGGCGTTGGGCGTGCTCGGTGGCTCGGCCATCGGGTTCACGGTGATGCTCGGCGCGCTGTCCGACCGTTTGGGCCGCCGGCCCGTGCTCGCCGCGATCTATGCCGGCCGGGTCTTCATCTTTGCCGGCTTCTTCCTCATCCGCGACAATCCCGTCGCGATCCTCACGGTGGCCGTCCTCGGCGGCATCACGATGGCGGGCACTGGCTCGATGACCTCGGCGCTGACCGCCGACATCTACGGGCGCTTCTCCGTCAGCTCGGTCTTCGGCCTGATCTTCCTCGTGCACCAGACGGGCTCCGCCATCGGCTCCGCACTCGCCGGTCTACTGTTCGAGACCACCGGCGGCTACGGCGCGGCCTTCGCGGTCGCGTGCTGCTTCCTCGTCGCCGCATCGATCGTGGCGCTCAACATCGACAAGGACGCGCGGCGGATCTGGCGCGCCGCCACCGCCTCGGCAACGAACTGACCGACATTCCAGAACAAGGAGGGCTCATGCTCAATCCAGGCGACAAGGCGCCCGATTTCACGGGCCGCGACCACAACGGCCGGACCGTGAAGCTCTCGGACTTCAGGGGCAAGTCGATCGTGCTGTGGTTCTTTCCGAAGGCCGATACCCCTGGCTGAACGGCTGAAGGTTGCGGGTTCCGCGACCTGAAAGCCGACTACGACAAGAAGGGCGCCGTGATCCTCGGAGTGTCGTTCGACTCCACGGACGACAACAAGAAATTCGCCGAGAAGAATCACTTCAACTTCCCGCTCATCTGCGACACCGACCGCTCGATCGGAACCGCCTACGGCGCCAACGCCGATCCCCAGAAGGGCGCGCAGCGTGTCGGCGTCGTGATCGACAAGGACGGCAAGATCAAGGAGTGGCACGAGCGCGTCGACGCCCGCGCCTGGCCGGCCGAGGTCGTCAAGACTCTCTGAGGGCGGCCTCCGGGCGGTACTGGTTCTGGCCGAAGCCGCCGACGAAGTCGGGCAGCTTCGTGTGGCCGAGCATCTGGCGCACGGCCTGCGATTCGCCGAGGTGGAACCAGTAGTGGTACGTGGTGCGGTGAAGCTTGGTGCCCGGCGTCTCCCGTGAGGATTCGCGCTTCCAGCGACGGGTGAGCCGGGCGCCGGCCAGGCTGTCGAGGTACGGGTCGGCGGCCTTCGTGACCGCGCGCCACCACGCCCACGCCTCGTCGAGTGGCGGCACGGCCAGCGGCTTGCCGTAGCCGAACTGCTTCACCTCGGGTATGGGCGCGACGCCCTGGGCCCGATCGAGCCAGTAAAGCTGCTCCTGCCACGCGAGGTGGCCGATCATCCACGCGATCGGATTGATCGGCCCGAAGCGGCGCGCCGCCTCGTCAGCCGTTACGGCCTTGAGCCCGCGAACCCATTCGCTCCGGGTGAACCTGAGCTGAGTCACGAGCGGATGCGGCATGCCTCTCCCTCTCCGGCCCGACCCTCGATGACGAGATCGGTCCTGGTGTCTGAGACCCCGGATCGGGAGAATTGTGAAAAGGCGAGGGCGCCAGCGCCCGGCGTCAGTCGTCGCCGCCGCCGGAGATCTCTCGGGCGGGCGTGCGCCGCCACGCGCGGCGGAGGCGGTGGCGCCAGGCACGGCGCTCACCCTGCCGCGCCAGACGGCGCCACGGCGAGAGCGAGGGCGTGGACAGCCGGAGCGCCTGCGCGGCGTCCTCGAAGAGCGAATAGGCGACCGGCGTCACCAGGAGCGTCAGCAGCAAGCAGAGCGTCTGGCCGCCGATGACGACGACGGCGATGGCGCGGCGCTCCTCGGAGCCCGGGCCGGTCCCCACCCACAGGGGCAGCATGCCCGCGACCAGGGCCAGCGTCGTCATCAAGATGGGCCGGAGCCGATCGCGGTTGCCCTGCATGATCGCCGCCGCGCGGTCCATCCCGTGGGCACGCAGGCTATTCATGTGGTCGATCTGCAGAATGGCGTTCTTCTTGACGACGCCGAACAGGACCAGGATGCCGAGCGCGGAGTAGAGGTTGAGCGTGTTGCCGGTATACCAGAGCGAGAACAGCGCGAACGGCACCGAGAGCGGCAGCGACAGCAAGATCGTCAGCGGGTGGATCAGGCTCTCGAACTGCGAGGCCAGGATCATGTACATGAACACCACCGACAGCAGGAAGACCCACAGGAACTCGGTGAAGGTCTTCTCCATCTCCTTGGCCTTGCCGGTGACGAACGTCTGGTAGGCCGCCGGCATGTTCATCTCGACCACGGCCCTCTTCAGCGCCTCGATCCGGTCGGCCTGACCGTAGCCCGGTGCGATGCCGGCCCGTATCCGCGTCTCGCGCTGGCGGTCGGTGCGATCGATCCGCGAGGCGGTGGCGGTCCGCTCGATCTTCACGACGTTGTCGAGCCGGACGAGGCCGCCGCCCGGCGCCAGGTTGACCTGGGCCGGCGCGCCCGTTGCCGTGTTGGTCGAGGTCGTGTCGCGGGAGACGTACAGACGCGAGATCGTGCCCAGGTTGCCGCGGAACTGGGGCATCAGGCGGATCTGCACGTCGTAGTCGTCGTTGACGACCGGATCGTGGAAGCGCGAGACCTGGTCGTCGCCGCCGACCATGAGGCGCAGCGCGGTGGCGATCTGCTGGGTATCGACGCGCAGGTCGGCCGCCCGCTGCCGGTCGATCGCCACCCGGAGCTCGGGCTTGTCGAGCCGGAGCGTGGTGTCCACGTCCACGATTCCGCCGAGCTCGCGGGCCTTCAGCTTGATGGCCTCCCCGTACTCGGCGAGCTTCTCCAACTCGGGCCCGCGCAGCGCCAGGTCGACGTCGAAGGTGCCGCCGCCGATGTTGAAGCCGGCGATGTTGCGGACCTGCGTGCGCATGTCCGTGAACTTGCGGAAGCGCTGCGGATCAGCCCCTTCCAGAAGCGTGCGGGCGTCAGCGTGCGCTCCTCGTGCGACACGGTGCGCACGTACATGTAGCCCTGGTTCACCTTGCTCAGGAAGTTCCCGCCGCCCGACGCCAGCGTCAGCGCCACGCCCTTCGTCTCCCGCGCTTCCTTGGCCAGCGCTTGCATCGCCTCATCCATGGCGGCCAGGCTCATGTTCTCGGGACCAAACACCAGCACCTCGAACTCCGACTCGTCGACGTCGCTCGGGATGTACTCCTGCTTGACCTGGCGGTAGATCGGCACCGCCGAGATCAGGGTGAGCACGCTGATCACGACGATCACCCAGCGGCGCCGCATGGCCAGCGCCAGGCTCCAGGAGTAGCCGCGGTCGAGCCAGGCGTAGAAGCCGCCGCGCGAGCCGGCGTGCGCGCCCTCGGCGGCGTGGCCGCTCGCCGCGTCTTCCGTCCGGAGCAGGCGGGCACACATCATCGGCGTCAGCGAGAACGACACGAGCAGGCTGACCAGCACCGACACCGCGGCGGTGATACCGAACTGGTAGAGGAACCGCCCGGAGATCGAGGACATGAACGAGACCGGCACGAAGATGACGACCAGCGAGAAGGTCGTGGCCATGACGGCCAGCCCGATGTCCGCGGTGGCTTCCCGCGCGGCCTCGAAGGGCCGCATCTTCTTTTCCTCGACGAAGCGGAAGACGTTCTCGAGGACGACGATGGCGTCGTCGATGACGATGCCGACCATCAGCACCAGGGCCAGCATCGTCACGCTGTTGAGCGTGAAGTTCAGCGCCCACATCATGCCGAACGCCGAGACGACCGAGGTCGGGATGGCCACCGCGGCGATGAACGTGGAGCGCCACGAACGCATGAACGCCAGCACCACCAGCGAGGCCAGGATGGAGCCGAGCACCAGGTGCAGGTTGATCTCGTGGAGGGCCGCGTAGATGTAGCGCGACTGGTCGCGGATCACTTCCAGCTTGACGTCGGACGAGACCTGAGCGCGCAGGCGCGTCAGCTTCGCCTTCACGCCCTCGATCACCGCCACCGTGTTCTCGCCGGACTGGCGGCGCACTTCCATGATGACCGTCGGCACGCCGTTGAGGCGCGCCGCCGACCGCTGCTCCTTGGTCCCGTCCTCGGCGTAGCCGATGTCGCGCACGCGGATCGGTACGCCGTTGAGGGTGGCCACCACGAGGTCGTTGAAGGCGCGGGGCTCGGCGATGCGGCCCATCGTCCGCAGCGACGCCTCGTTGAGCCCGGCGGTCACGTTGCCCCCGGGCAGGTCGGCATTCTGGCGAACGAGGGCATCGCGCACGTTGGTGATCGGGATCTGGTAAGCGGCCAGCCGATCGGGATCGACCCAGATGCTGACGGCGCGGGCCAGGCCGCCCACGATGCGGACCTCGCCGACGCCGGCCGAGCGCTCGAGCAAGGGACGCACGGTCTTGTCGGCGATCTCGGTCAGCTCGCGGAGCGAGCGCTCGCCGGAGAGCGCGATGGTGACCACCGGCGCCTGATCGTTATCGAACTTCGAGACGACCGGCGGCAGGATCTCGCGCGGCAGATTGCGAATGGCGATGGCGACCTTGTCGCGCACGTCCTGGGCGGCCACGTCGATCTGGCGATTCAGATTGAACGTGACGATGACGATCACCGCGCCGGGCCCGGAGATCGAGCGCAGCTCCTGGATCCCCTGGATCGTGTTGATCTGCTCCTCGAGCTTCTGCGCGACCTGGGTCTCAACCTCCTCGCTGGAGGCGCCCGGCAGCTCGACCCGCACGTTGACGGTGGGCAGGTCGACGGCCGGGAATCGGTCGACGCCCAGCCGGAACCAGCTGGCGGCGCCCACGACGACGAAGGCCATGACCAGCATCGTCGCGAACACCGGGCGCTTGATGCAGACCTCGGCCAGCTTTTGCATGGCGGGCTAGGGGGTGACCGTGACGGGCTGGCCGCCGACGAGGTTACCCGGACGGGCCACCACGGCGTCGCCGCGCTTGAGGCCGTCGATGATCTCGACGTCCTCGCCGAGACGGCGCCCGGTCGTGACCTTGACCTCCGCGGTCCGGCCCTGGCGGACGACCAGCACCTTCTCGACGCCGGCGAAGACGATGATCGCGCTGGCGGGGACGGTGACCACCGGCTGGCTGACCTCGGTCAGGATGTCGACCCGCGCGAAGGCGCCGGGCCGCAGGAATCCGCGCTCGTTCGGCACCTCCGCTTCCACGAGGAGCGTGCGGTTCTGCTCCTGCACGATCGGCGAGAGACGCACGACGCGACCGCGATAGACGGTGGGATCGCCTTCGACCGTGAGCGTCACCGCGTGCCCGGCCCGCACGCCGGCGCCCTCGCGCTCGGGAACCGGCACGCGCAGCCGCAGGGGGTGCGTACGCACCAGCGTCGCGATCGGCGCGCCCGCGGTCAGATACTCGCCCACCGACGCCTGCTTGATGCTCACGGCGCCGTCGAGCGGCGCGTAGATGACGGTGTCGGCCAGCTGCTGGCGCGCCAGCTCGAGCTCGGAGCGCCGCTGCGCGATGATCGCCTGGCGGTTGCGGACCTCCTCGATCGCGTCCTGGTAGCGACCCTCGGCCACCTGCAGATTCGCCTCGACGGAGTCGAACTGCGCGCGGGCGATCAGCTCCATCTCCACGAGCTTGATGCTGCGGTCGCGGTTGAGCCGCGCCTCGTCCAGCAGCGCGCGGGCCTGTCGCACGATCGCGGTCTTCTCCGGGTCGATGCGCTCGTCGGAACCCGACGCCGCGAGCCCGAGTCGGACCCGCGCCTGCTGGAGGGATGCTTCAGCCTGATCTACCCGAATCTTGAAGTCGCTCTGATCGAGGCGGCCGACCCCCTGACCGCGTCGCACGCGGGTCCCGAGATCGACCGTGATTTCCGCGAGCCGCCCGGCGACCTTGGTGCCGAGCACGACCTGCTCGTCGGCGGCGCGTCACCCGGACCTCGCGCGGCGGTGTCGTCGTCTTGCTTTTCGGTTCCTCGGCGTTGACCGGGTTGCCGCCCTGACAGCCGGTGAGAAGAAGAGCGAGCGCGAGGGCGCTGGCTGTCAGAGCGAGGGCAGACATTCGGTTGATCATACGCCTTCCGGAAACCTCCACGCTACCGTGCTTGTTTAGGTCGCGTCCGTCGTGTAAAGGATAGCGCGTCTTGGCGGCGGCCGGTCCGGGACTTGAAGGACGGCCATGGCAGCGGCAACTCACCAGTTCTGAAGCTCCGCACGGAGGGCGTACACCATGTCCCCACGCTGGCTCCCGACGCTGCTCCTGACCCTGATCACCCTGCTGTGGCTCGGCGGCGCCGTCCCCTCGGCAACGGCGCAGGACGACGACGGCGACGACCGCGACGGCGGCGTCGTGCGGTTCGCGACCCTGCCCAAGCCCGGACCCGGCTTTCCCGAGGGCATCGCCGCCGACCGCGCGGGCAACATCTACGTCGCGACGTTCGACTTCACCCAGACCAACAACATCTACGTCTTCCGCCACGACGGCCGCCTGAAGACGACGATCCCGCTGCCGGGCGCCGCCCCGCTGGGCCTGGCCTTCAGCGACGCCGGCGACCTCTACGTCGCCGACTTCCTCAACGGCAACGTGCTGCAGTTCGTTCCCCCGTTCACGGCCAGCAGCACGCCGGCGGCGACCCTGCACGTCTGCGGCGGCAACGGCGCCAACTGCGCGCTGAACGCCATCACGTTCGACGCGGCCGGCAATCTCTACGTCTCCGACTCCTTCGGCGGCAAGGTGTTCAAGATCGCCCTGCCGGCCGGCGGCGCCCTGACGACCTTCGTGGCGCACGATCTGCTCACGCCGGGCAGCCACGGCTTCCCGCCGTTCGGCGCCAACGGCCTCGCCTTCAGCGCCGACGGGACCCAGCTCTTCATCGCCAACACCGCGGACGACCGCATCCTGAAATACGACGTGGCGCTCAAGACGGTCACCGTCTTCGCCGAGAGCATCAACGGCGCCGACGGGATCGCGTTCGACCATCGCGGGCGTCTCTGGGTCTGCGCCAACCAGGCCGACGAGCTCGTCGCGCTCAACGCCAAGGGGCGCGTCGTCGAGCGCCGCGGATCGTTCCGCGGCATCGCCCACGACGGCGCCGCCAAGGGCTTGCTCTTCCCGGCCAGCCTCGTCTTCAGCGGGGGGGCGATCTACGTGACGAACCTGGCGCTGCCGCTCACCGACGCCCAGGGTGACGAGCCGGAAGAGGACGTGACGACGTACACGGTGGCGCGCATCCCGCTCGACTGAGCCACCGGCGTCGGGAGGGACCGAGCGGGTCTCTCGCTCAGCTCGCCCGGCAGTAGGGCAGCACGCGCTCGCCGAAGAGCTTGATCGCGTCCATGATCTGCGCGTGCGGCGGGCCGCCCGAGTGGGCGTGGCGCAGGCGCAGCAGGAAGGTGCTGGCGCCGGTGGCCTTCTGCCAGCGCTGGAACTCGCGCACGCACGTCTCGGGATCGCCGAGGATCAGGCGATCGGGGGCGAGATTGTCGAGCGTGAACGGCGTGTCGGCCGGCATGTCGCGAAACTCGGCCAGCCGGTGCTCCCAGTAGTAGCGATACGCCGCCATGACGTGGGGGCCGTACACACGGTCGGCCTCGGCCCGCGTGGCGGCCACCCAGGCGTCGCGCATCTGCACGACCTCGGCCGGCCGCTTCGCCTTCGCGGCCGCCTCCTTGTAGATGTCGGCCAGCTCGGTCGCGTTGGCCAGGCTGGTGCTGGGCGTGCCGACGAATCCGTCGGCGAGCCGACCGGCGCGGCGCGCGGCCGCCGGCACGCTGGCGCCGAACCACAGGGGCGGCCCCGAGGCCTGGAACGGGCGCGGCCGGATCCGCACGTCCTCGAGCGTGTAGTGCTTGCCCTTGAACGAGAACTCCTCGCCCGACCAGCACAGACGCATGATCTCGACGCTCTCCTCGAAGAGCGCCATGCGGTGCTCCATCGGCACGGCGAAGGCGCGGAAGTCGGCGGGCTGATAGCCGATGCCGACGCCGACGATGAGACGCCCCTTCGACACGAGATCGAGCGTGATCGCGTCCTCGGCCACGTGCACCGGATGGTGGAGCGGCAGCAGGATGACCGAGGTGCCGACGCGCAGCCGCTGCGTGCGGGCGGCCACGGCGGTGGCGACGATGAGCGGCGAGGGCAGGAAGCCGTCGTGGTCCTGATGGTGCTCGCCGAAGAAGCACGAGTCGAACCCGCAGGCCTCGGCGAGCTGGGCTTCCGCGATGGTCTCGTCGATGCAGCGATCGAGATGCTCGCCGCGCGGAGGATTGGCGATCGAGCTGTAGAGGCCGAATTTCATGGGGTCATCTCTGCAGTGGACTAGCCCCAGGGCACCGACGTCCGCTTCTGCCTTACCCGCATGCCCTGCCTCACCCGCTAGAAGAGCGTATAGACGAACGGCGCGATCGGGGAGCTCGACAGCAGAGCGAACGCGACCATGCAGAGCAGTGCGACGACGATCGGCAGCATCCACCACTTCTTGGTTTCGCGCAGAAAGCTCAGGAACTCCGCGACCATGCCAGTCCGCCCGGCGCTACTGGCCCTTTCGAACGAGGTTGGTTTTCCGTGCCCGCTCTCATCCACGTGAGCCCCCTCCGCGTCGTGCCTAGAACTGGTGGAAGTACCTCTTCGCGTCCACCACCCGACGCCGTGGTATCCAGTACGTCGGAGCGTCGCGATCGAACATCCGTTCCAGCGCATCCCGCCCCAGCACCCGGAAGACAAGAGCGATAGGCGTCACCACTCCAAAGAAGACGATCGCCATCGCGACATGAGATATCACAAAGCCGATGGGCAGCCCCGTCGCCATCAGTCCAACGTACAGGGGCCGCAGCCATCGGGGAGCCGCCCACCGCAACACACCGCATACCGCCGCCAGGCTCCACAGGGCTCCGGAAACATATCGCGCGACCTCGGGCCCCATACCCATGCCGAATGCGCTCCGACGCCACAGGACCCAGGCCCCGAATGCCGCGAACACCACCACACAGAGCGTCCCGAAATGCCGCAGGTGCTGCTCGTTCGGCTTCCAATCGACAGTGACGAGAGCCACGGCGCTAGTCTAGGTCGAAGGCGGCGAGGTATTCATCGATCGCGTGCAGCTTCGCGGCGGGTTGCTCGTCCTTGTAGAGAATGAAGCTCTCCAGCACGAGCACGTCCATGTTACAGGCCATGAAGCAGCGATACGCGTCCTCTGGAGCGCACACGATGGGCTCGCCGCGCACGTTGAAGCTGGTGTTGATGATCACGGGACAGCCGGTCTTCTCCTTGAAACGCTTGATCAACCGGTAGAAGCGCCCGTTCCGGTCGGGGTCGACCGTCTGCAGGCGCGCGGAGTAATCGACGTGCGTCACGGCAGGCACCTTCGACCGCACGACCTTTAGCAACCGGTCGACACCGGCCAGTCCCTGCGCCTCTCGACTGTCGATCTCTACGCGCTTGTCGGTATGAACGTCGGCGACGAGCAGCATGTAGGGACTATCCTCGTTCGGCCGGGTCGTGAACCACTCATGGGCATCTTCTCGCAACACGCTCGGCGCGAAGGGTCGGAACGATTCTCGGAACTTGGTCTTAAGGTTCATGAGCGACTGCATCTTCGATGAGCGTGCGTCACCAATGATCGAGCGCGCACCCAGGGACCGCGGGCCGAACTCCATCCGTCCCGCAAAGTGTCCCACCACCTTCTCGGCGGCAATCTCATCTGCGATGACGTCGAGCAGCGTTGCCTCGTCGGCGTAGTGGTGATAGCGCGCCCCAAGCTCGTCGAGCCGGGCTCGGATCTCTTCGGTGCTGAAGCTCGGACCCAAGAGCGAGCCGTGCTGACAGTCTCTTATGCCGTCCGCCTGCCGCGGCCTTCCGAGCAGCTGATGCCACACGAAAAGGGCCGCGCCAAGGGCGCCGCCCGCGTCGCCTGCGCCAGGCTGGACGAAGATTCGATCGAACGCCCCGTCGCGGGCGATGCGGCCATTGGCCACGCAGTTGAGCGCCACCCCGCCCGCCATCACGAGATTACGCATACCAGTCTCACGCGCCACGTGGCGCGCGCATCTGAGCAGGATTTCCTCGGTCACCACCTGAATGGACGAGGCGATGTCCATCTCCCGCTGAGTCAACCGAGTCTCTGGGCGACGCGGTGGCCCCTCGAACAGCGTGTCGAATTTGCGGCTCGTCATCGTCAACCCTTGACAGTAATTGAAGTACGACATGTCCATACGGAACGAGCCGTCGGCCTTCAGGTCGATAAGGTTGCGCAGGATGGCGCCAGCGAAGCGTGGCTCTCCGAAGGGCGCCAGGCCCATGAGTTTGTACTCCCCGGAGTTCACCCTGAAGCCGGTGAAGTATGTGAATGCGGAATACAGCAGACCAAGGGAGTGGGGAAACCGGAGCTCGTGCGTCAACTCAATCCGATTGCCTCGCCCGACGCCGTAGCTCCCAGTCGCCCACTCGCCCACCCCGTCGAGCGTGAGGATCGCGGCTTCCTCGAAGGGCGACGGGAAGAATGCGCTCGCCGCATGCGACTCATGGTGCTCCAGGAACACGTAGCGTCCCGTATAGCCGCCGCCTAATCCCCGATCTAACACGCGCGGCACATGGAGCTTTTGGCGAAGCCACAAGGGCATCGCCGTCACGAACGATCGAAATCCCGCGGGCGCGTACGCCGTGTAGGTCTCCAGCAGACGATCGAACTTCAAAAGGGGCTTGTCGTAGAAGGCGACGTGATCAAGCTCCCTGGCCTCGATGCCCGCCTCCCGCAAGCAGTAGTCCAGGGCGTGCTGCGGAAACCGATGGTCATGCTTCTTCCGCGTGAACCGCTCTTCCTGGGCCGCCGCGACGATCTCCCCGTCACGAACAACGCAGGCTGCACTGTCGTGATAGAAGGCCGAGATACCGAGAATGTTCACTTCGACCGCCGCACGTACGCCTCCATGCTGTCGAAAGACGACCGGCGCGCTCGAGGCCAGTATACGCGGCCTCCTCCTGGTCGCCCAATCCGAATGGACGGGCATGGCTCGCCACGCCCAGGGTAGAAAGGTGCGATCGCTACGCCGCAATCGCTCGCGGAGGGTGTGGGGCGCCCGCGGCGCCTCAGCCGCGCGGCGCGACCGCCCGCAGCGCCTTCAGGTATGCGTCCTTGTTCGTCTCGTTGAAGACCAGACGGACTTCCTGCGCGCCCGCCTCGAAGAAGCGCCGCATCTGATCGCGGCACTGCCCGGGCGTGCCGAGGATGGTCACGGCGTCGACCATCTCGTCGGTGACGAGCTGCGCGGCGCGGTCGCGCTCGCGGGCCTGGAACGCGGCGCGCACGCGGTCGGCCTCGGCGCCGAAGCCGATCCGGCGCATGTACTCGTGGTAGAAGACGCCCATGCCGCCGATGTAGAAGGCGATGTGCGGGCGCTCACGGTCGCGCGCGGCCTTCACGTCGTCGGTGACGTAGATCGACACCTGGGGCGAGATGGCGATGTCGGCGAGCGTGCGGCCGGCCGCCGCGGCCCCCGCCTTCAGCTCGTTCACCGCCGCCGTCATCCGCGAGGGCGCCAGGAAGATCGGCAGCCAGCCGTCAGCCAGCTCGCCGGTGAGCCGGAGGCTCGGCGGGCTCAGCGCGGCGATGTAGATGGGCAGGCTCGCCCGGAACGGCGGGAAGCGGAGCTGGAACCGCTTCGTGTGAAAGAACTCGCCGTCGTGGTCGAGCCGCTCGCCGCGCGCGGCCTTGCGGATGATGTCGATGTACTCCCGCATCCGCGTGAGCGGCTTGCCGAACTTCTCGCCGTGGAAGTCCTCGATCACGAGCCGGCCGCTGGTGCCGAGGCCCAGGAAGAAGCGGCCCTGCGTCATGCGGTCCATGTTCAGGGCGCTCATCGCCAGGTTGGCCGGCGAGCGCGCGAAGACCGGCACGATGCTCGTCCCGATGCGGATGCGCGCGGTCACCGCCGCGAGCTGGGCCAGCGAGGTCAGCGCGTCCTCGCCCCACGACTCGCCCATCGTGATGCAGCTGTAGCCGAGCTCCTCGGCCAGCACGGCGGCCTCGCGGATCTCCCGCCACGACATCCCCGGCACGTGCATGCCCATGAGTCCCACGTCGCCCATGGCCGCCGAGTCTACCAGTTTCGGGGTAGCATGGACCGCCGGCCGCGCAGGAGGACGACCATGCTCGACGTTCCGTTTCGCTCCGCCCGGCAGCTCGCGGCCGATATCAAGCGGAAGAAGATCGGCTGCCTCGAGCTGCTCGATCTCTATCTGGCGCGCGTCGACAAGTACGACGGCGCCCTGAACGCGGTCGTGGTGCGCGACTTCGACCGGGCGCGCACGCGGGCGCGCGCCGCCGACCGCGCGCTGGCCCGGCGGCAGGTCTGGGGCCCGCTGCACGGCGTGCCCATGACCATCAAGGAGTCGTACGACGTGGTCGGCCTGCCGACGACGTGGGGCGTGCCGGTCTACAAGGACCGGATCGCGACGAAGAACGCCGTCGCCGTCGATCGCTTGCTCGGCGCGGGCGTGGTCCTTTTCGGCAAGACGAACGTGCCGCTCTATCTCGGCGACTGGCAGAGCTTCAACGCGATCTACGGCACCACGAACAACCCGTGGGACGTCAAGCGCGCGCCCGGCGGATCCTCCGGCGGCTCCGCGGCGGCGCTGGCGGCGGGGCTCACCGGCCTGGAAGCCGGCAGCGACATCGGCTCGTCGATCCGCAACCCGGCGCACTTCTGCGGCGTGTTCGGCCACAAGCCGACGTGGGGTATCGTCCCGCGCGCGGGTCAGGCTCTCCCCTGGCAAACCGCGCCGGTCGACATCGACGTGGTGGGCCCGCTGGCGCGCAGCGCCGACGATCTCGCCGTCGCGCTGGCGGCCATGGCCGGCCCCGACGAGATCGACGGGGCCGGCTGGCAGCTACGGCTTGCGCCGCCGCGGCAGAAGCGGCTGCGCGACTTCAAGGTGGCCTTGATGCACGACGCCCCGGGAATTCCCCGTCGACGCCGAGGTGACGAGCCGCCTCCAGGCACTCGCCGACTTCCTCGGGCGCCAGAAGGTCAAGGTGGACGACCGCGCGCGCCCGGCCGTCGATCCGCGCGAGGCGTTCAGCATCTACGTCAAGCTCCTGCGCGCCGCGACGTCGGACCGCCAGAGCGACGCCGACTTAGACAAGAACGCGGCCCTCGCGCCGGACGACGAGAGCTACTACGCGCGGGCCGACGCGCGCGGCAGTCCCGTCGCACCGCGACTGGCTCGCCGCCAACGAGGCGCGCCACCGCATGCGTCGGGCCTGGGCGGAGTTCTTCGGAACGTACGACCTGCTCCTCTGCCCCGTCGCCGGCACCGCGGCCTTCCCGCACGACCAGCAGGGCGAGCGCCACGAACGCACGCTGGTGGTCAACGGCAAGCGCGTGCCGGTCACCGATCACCTGTTCTGGGCCGGCTACACCGGGGTGTCGTACCTGCCCTCGACCGCCGCGCCCTGCGGGTTTCACGCCGGGCGGGCTCCCGGTGGGCGTGCAGATCGTCGGGCCGCAGTACGGCGATCTCACCTGTCTGGGGTTCGCGCGGCTGCTCGAGCGGGAGTTCCAGGCCTTCGTGCCGCCGCCCGGCTACGCGTGAGGGGCCGCCGGCTGCTCATCCTCGATTGAGCCCGGGATAGCGGAAGAATATCGAGCGATTGCCGGGCGCGTAGGCTAGGCTGTCGGGCAGCGAAGCCCTGGAACGCCTTCAGGAGAGTGAGCGATGGCCGAACGCGCGCTGAGCGGGATGCGGATCCTCGACCTCACCCAGTTCGAGGCCGGCACCACCTGCACCCAGTTCCTCGGCTGGCTGGGCGCCGACGTCCTGAAGATCGAGCCGCCCGGCGGCGAGCAGTCGCGCCGCAATCGGCCGGAGGTGCCGGGCCTCGACGCGATGTTCTTTCTGGTCTTCAACTCCAACAAGCGCAGCGTCGCCATCGATCTGAAGAATGGGGACGGGCGCGCGCTCTTCCTGAAGATGGTCGAGCGGGCCGACGTCGTCGTCGAGAACTTCGCGCCCGGCGTGATGGAGAAATTCGGCCTCGACTACGAGCGGCTGCGCGCCACGAACCCGCGCATCATCGTGGCCCGCATCAAGGGCTTCGGCCTCTCCGGCCCGTACAGCGAGTACAAGAGCTTCGACATGATCGCCCAGGCGACGGGCGGCATCATGAGCGTGACCGGCTTCGAGGATCGCGAGCCCATCCGCTGCGGCGCCGCCATCGGCGATACCGGCACCGGCGTCCACACGGCCGCCGCGATCATGGCCGCCTACATCCAGCGCCAGCGCACCGGCCAGGGCCAGCTCGTCGAGGTGGCGATGCAGGAAACCGTCGCCAACCTCCTGCGTGGCCGCTTCGTCGACCACTATCGTGAGGGCAAGCCGAGCCCGCGCCGCGGTAACGGCCTGGTCGGCGGCGTGCCGGGCGGCGCCTATCCGTGCGCGCCGGGCGGGTCGAATGACTACGCCTACATCTACGTGCAGCCGATCAGCCCGGGCATGTGGCGCGATTTCGCGACCGCGATCGGCCGCGAGGACTGGCTGGCCGATCCGCGCCTCAAGGACGCCAAGTCGCGCTGGGAGCATCGCGACGAGCTGAATGCCGTCATCCGCGCGTGGACGAGCGCGCGCACGAAGCACGAGGTCATGAGCATCCTCGGCAAGGCCGGCGTGCCCTGCGGCGCCACCCTGGACACGGGCGAGGTCCTCGACGACCCGCACCTGAACGCGCGCGGCCAGATCCACACGATCGAGCACAAGACGCGCGGCCGCGTCCGGCTGCCGGGCTGCCCCGTGCATCTGTCCGCCTCCCCGGCGCCGACCTCGCCCCCGCCGCTGGCGGGCGAGCACACCGCGGAAGTGCTGGGCGAGCTGCTCGGTCTCTCGAAGGACGAGGTGGAGAAACTTCGCGCTCAGGGAGCTGTCGGCTAGGATCCTCGCGCCGGCGCGCCTCAGCCCGCGAGCGCTGGACGCCGCCGGTGGAACCCGGTCGCCTGCTCGAAGGCGTGGGCGAGCTGGAGCACGCCCCACTCGTCCTGATGACGGCCGACGATCTGTAGCCCCACGGGCAGGCCGTCGTCGGTGAACCCGGCGGGGACCGAGATGGCCGGCAGGCCCGTCACCGTGATGTCGGAGCAGACGCGCATCCAGTCGATGTACGTGGGCAGGCGCACGCCGTTGATCTCCGTGATGTACGGCTGGGTCACCTCGAAGGGTGGCACCTGCGCCGCGGGCAGCAGCAGGAACTCGTGGCGCTCCATGAACTCGCGTACGCGCTGGTAGAGTCGCGTTCGCTGCTGGTCGGCCTCGCCGATCTCCCGCGCCGTGAGCTTCTGCCCCTCCTCGATGTTCCAGATGACGGTGTCCTTGATCTTGTCGCGGTGGCGCTCGAGCAAGGGCCCGTAGCGCGTCGCGAAGTTCAGGGCGCGCTGCACCTGGAAGACCTGCCGCGCCTCGGCGAAGTCGGGCTGCCCGTCCTCGAC
>WNFK01225372.1_pt3 | contig 19540 bp, 20 predicted proteins | sample 5400281 | NCBI WGS metagenome assembly WNFK01 (sample SAMN13153350, study PRJNA577476) | soil metagenome | isolation source: 20 cm soil on Douglas fir-dominated hillslope | place: USA:California | collected 2013-09-17
GGTGCAGAGGAGGGTCGTCATAGGGTTTCGAGAGTACCAAATATCCGCCACTTCTTCTTCATGCCCGCGCCATACGCCGGCAATACTCGGAGCCCACTCTTGGGGCAAAGGGAGGGCCAACCATGCAAGCGGAAGAGCTGATCAGCGAGCTCCGATCGTCCCAGACCGACCTCGCGCGCTTCGTCGAGGCGGTGATTCGCGACAGCATGCCCTACGTGGTCGTGCCGTCCGAGGCGGTGAGGGCATGGCAGCGTCGGGAGCCCCAGGCGTGGGCGAAAGTGGCGGGCTGGCTGGAAGCCCATCACGTCGCGGTGGTGGCGGTGTAGTCGGCGAAGCGCTCAGGCTCGGGCGGCGCGCTGCCACGCGCGATGGGTCTCGTTGGCCACGATGGCGAGGGCGGCCGTGATGAGCAGGATGCCCACGCCGAAGGTCAGGCGTCCGAGGGACGGAGCCCATCCGAGGAGGTGGACTTGCCCCAGGAGATAGTTCCAGTCGTGCACGGTTCCGTCGCCGCCCAGCAGGGGCAGGGCCTGCTTCTTCGCGTCCGCCATGTAGATGGCGACGTCCGTGATGCTCTCGCCCGTCCAGAAGAGTGCGACGGCAAAGGAGGCGATGTGCCGCTGGTGGAGGAAGGTCAGGGCGCACACCGCGGGTAGGATCACCTGGAGGGCCGAGCCGCCGAGGATATAGAAGAAGCGCGGCAGGATGAGGGCGAAGGCGTGGCCCGCCTCGTGAATGACGAGGTCGATGCCGTGAATGAAGCGCAGCGCGCCGCTCGCCGCGTCGAAGTTGAGCTCTCGCTGGAGAACCTGCCAGCCGAGCACCGCCATCACGAGCAGGCCCACGGCCCGCCCGGCCACGGCGAACCAGGCTACAAGCGGATGCTCAGCCTCCGGCCTTGGCGGCGGGTACGGCGCTCGTGTCGGGATGGCCGTTTCCGTCGACGGCGCACGCGGCCGCCGCGCCTTCGCGATGGATGGAAAGATCGCGGATGGTCGGATGCTCGCCGCACACGGGGCACTTGGGGTCGCGCCTCAGCTTGACCTCGCGGAAGCGCATACCCAGCGCGTCGTAGGTCAGGAGCCGTCCGATGAGAGGGTCACCGATCCCGAGGAGGATCTTCACCGCTTCGGTCGCTTGCACCACTCCGATTATGCCTGGGAGCACGCCCAGGACACCGGCCTCGCTTCAGGAGGGAACGAGCCCGGGTGGGGGCGGTGTCGGGTAGAGGCAGCGGTAGCAGGGGCCCTTGTTGGGGGCGAAGACGGAGGCCATGCCCTCGAACTGGAAGATGGAGCCGTGGACATTGGTCTTGCCCGCGAGATAGCAGGCGTCGTTGACGAGGTAGCGGGTGTCGAAGTTGTCCGACCCGTCGATGACGAGGTCGTAGTCCTTGATGATGTCCATGACGTTGTCCACGTCGATGCGCGTGGGCAGCTTGATCACCTTCACGTCGGGATTGAGGGCCTGGATGGTCTCCGCGCCCGAGTCTACCTTGGGCCGGCCCACGCTGGCCGTGGTGTGGAGCACCTGGCGTTGAAGATTCGACACATCCACCACGTCACCGTCCATGAGGCCCATGGTGCCCACGCCCGCCGCGGCCAGATAGAGCGCGGTGGGAGAGCCCAATCCGCCCGCCCCGATGAGCAGCACCTTGGAGCGCAGGAGCTTGCGCTGTCCCTTCTCGCCGACCTGGGCGAGGAGGAAATGGCGGCTGTAGCGCTGGATCTGATCGCCGGTGAGCGGCGTGTCCTTCACCACGGGCAGCCCCGACTGGGCCCATCGCTGGAAGCCGCCCTGGAGATTGATCACGTTCGTGTAGCCGAGATCGTGGAGCGCCTTGGCCGCGAGCATGGAGCGCAGACCGGTCTGGCAATAGAGCACGACGGGTGTGGACGGCTCCGGGGCCACCGTGCCGATCCGGAACTCGAGGAAGCCGCGGCTGATATTGGTGGCGGCGTCGATCGATCCGTCGCGATACTCATCAGGGTCGCGGACGTCGACCACGACCACGGGCTCGCCCGCGTCGAGGCGCTTCTTGAGCTCGGCGGGCGGCTGCTCGGGGATGACCTGCCGGGCTTCACCAAGCATGTCTTTCAACGTCTTCATGCGCTCACTCCTTGCTTCGATACTCGCTCTTGGATTGGCCGTTCCATGTTACCACCATTCCCGGTCGGATCAAGGTACAAGGCCGTCCTTCCTGTCCAAGCGCGGTCAAGACTGCTATAATCGGCAGCGAAATGGAAGGGTTAATCCTCGCCGGAGGTCTGGTTGCATGCGCCTGAACGATGAGGCCCAGCGCGCCTTCTCGGTCCAGGACTACGGCGCCCAGCCCGGCATCCAGGGTGTGGAGATCGTCGAACTCAAGCGGTTCGCCGACGATGGCGGAAGCCTGACCGAGCTGGGACGCCTCGGCTCGGGCCTTCACGCGGCCTTCGCGGGCTTCGAGGTCAAGCAGGTCAACTACAGCGAGATGGATCCGGGCGTGATCAAGGCCTTCCACCTTCACCGGCGGCAGACCGACGTCTGGTTCATTCCCCCCAGCGACAAGATGCTCGTGGTCCTCGTCGACGTGCGGGCGGGGTCGCCGACGGAGAAAGTCGCGCGGCGGCTGCCCATGGGCGACGGGGCCTCACGGCTCGTGCGTATTCCTCCCGGCGTCGCCCACGGCGTCAAGAACATTGCCGCCTCGCGCGGGCGCATCATCTACTTCGTGGACGTGCAGTTCCAGGTGGATCCCGCCGCGTGCGACGAGGGCCGCCTGCCCTGGGATTTCGCCGGCGCGGACATCTGGGACGTCGTCAAAGGATAAATCCCCGTGAAGATTCTCGTGACCGGTGGCGCCGGCTTCATCGGCTCCAACTTCGTACGGCATGTCCTGAGTACCCATTCCGAAGACTCCGTGGTCAACCTCGACAAGCTGACCTACGCGGGCAATCTGGAGAACCTGCGCGACGTGGAGAAGGACCCGCGTTATCGCTTCGTGCGGGGCGACATCTGCGACGGGGCTATCGTGCGGGAGGCGATGGAGGGCATGGACGCGGTGGTGCACTTCGCCGCGGAGACGCACGTGGACCGCTCGAACGCGGGCGCCGACGAGTTCCTCAAGACCAACGCGAGCGGGACCTTTACGCTGCTCGAGGCGGCCCGGGAGCGGAAGATCCGGCGCTTCATCGCCATCGGTACCGACGAGGTGTACGGCAGCATCGCCAAGGGTGCGGCGCGGGAGCTCGATCCGCTCAACCCCTCCAACCCGTACTCGGCCTCCAAGGCCGCCGCCGATCTGCTCGCCCGCGCCTACTGGACCACCCACCGGCTGCCCGTGATCGTGACGAGGAGCAGCAACAACTTCGGGCCGTACCAGTATCCGGAGAAGGTCATCCCGCTCTTCATCACCAACGCCCTCGAGGACAAGCCGCTGCCCCTCTACGGCGACGGCAAGAACGTGCGCGACTGGCTCTACGTGCTCGACAACTGCGCGGCGCTCGATCTCATCCTCCGCAAGGGGAAGGACGGTGAGATCTACAACATCGGGGGCAGCCACGAGGTCGAGAACGTGCTCCTGACCCGGCAGGTCCTGCACCTGCTTGGCAAGCCGGAGAGCCTCATCACGCCGGTGGCGGATCGGCCGGGGCACGACCGGCGCTACGCCCTCGACTCGAGCAAGGTGGGAGCGCTCGGCTGGAAGCCCGCGCATTCCTTCGGGGCCGCCCTCGAGGCCACCGTGGCGTGGTACCGGGATCACGAGTCGTGGTGGAAGCCGATCAAGTCCGGCGCCTTCCGAACCTACTACGAGAAGCAGTACTCCTCGCGCTAGCCATGCCCCGGGCCGCCCGTCTTGCCGCCGCCGTGCTTCTCCTCGCGCTGCCCGCGCTTGTCACGGCCGCGCCCCAGTCCGGCGCCCCACGGCTCGATCCGAAAACTGTCTCGGCCCTGCCCTCGCATATCCAGCACGTGGCGCCCGCCGTCGTGGGCATTCACGTCGAGGTTCCCTCCGATCGGCCCTCCGCGGCCACCCTCGGCGCTGAGCGCTGGGGCAGTGGAGTGCTCTTCGACGCCGCGGGATACGCGCTGACCGTCAGCTACGTGCTGATCGATGCCGCGCGCGTCGACGTGGTGCTGCGTGACGGGCGCAAGGTAGAAGGGAAGGTGGCCGGTCTCGATCTCGAGTCGGGGCTGGGCGTGATCAAGCTAGAGGGGGAAGGCCCGTGGCCGGCCGCCGCGCTCGGGGACTCCACGAAAATGGCGGTGGGAGACATCACGGGCACGGTGGGCATGGATGAGGACGGCGCCCTCATCGCCACGCCGGGCACGGTCAAGTCGATCCGCGGCTTCGCCGCGTCGTGGGAGTACATGCTCGACCGCGCGCTCTTCGTGGCCCCGTACAATTCCGCCTTCGGCGGAGCGGCCCTCGTGGACCAGACGGGCGCCGTGGTGGGCATCACCTCGCTCCGGCTGGGCGAAGCGACGTATGTGAACCTGGCCATTCCCATCGAGCAGTTCCTCGGGGACCGGGAGGAGCTGATCGCCAAAGGCCGGGTGGAGAGCCGAAAGCCGCGGCCGTGGCTGGGACTCTACACGCGCGAGATCGACGGCGGCCTGGTGGTGGCGGGCGTGTCGCCTATCGGGCCGGCGCGGACGGCGGGCTTCCGCCCCGGGGACCGGATCGTCCGGGTGAACGGCGAGGAGATCTCGAGCCAGGCGGACTTCTACCGGCGCCTGTGGCGGGGCTCGGCCGGGCAGGAGGTGCAGCTCGTGGTCATGCGGGCCACTCGGCTCGAAGCGATCACCGTGCGCTCCGTGGACCGATACCGCCTCTTCAAGCCCAAAGACCAGTAGAGCGGATCTCCGATGCGTGGAGTGGACACCTATCAGGGGCGCGGCCTCATCGCCGACCCGATCCACCAGTACATCCTCTACACGCGTCCCGACGGCGTGCCCGGCGAGGCCACCGAGCAGGACCTGCTCGACTCGCCGTGGATGCAGCGGCTGCGGCGCGTACCCCAGCTGCAATCGGCGCGCTGGGTCTTTCCCGCCGCGGAGCACAGCCGCTTCCAGCACTCACTGGGCGCCATGCACCTGGCCGGCCGCTTCGCCCAGCAGCTCTACCCGTCGCTCAAGGCGGAGTTTCCCGACGCGCCGTCGGGGGCGCTCCTCGAAGAGCTCCTGCGCATGGCGGGATTGCTCCACGACATCGGGCACGGTCCTTTCGGCCACTTCTTCGACGACAACTTCCTCGCCGACTTCGGGCTGACCCACGAGATCCTCGGCCAGCGCATCATTCGCGAGCAGATCGGCGATCTGATCCGCGGCCTCCGGCGGAGCCCGGCCGCGCCCTTCGAGCCGGGGGAGGCCATCAATCCCGACTGGATCTGCTATCTCATGGGCAAGGATCGCACCCGGCCGGAAGCCGAGCACCCGCGCTGGCTCGCTCATCTCAAGCCGTTGCTGAGCGGCATCTACACCGCCGACAACATGGACTACGTGCTGCGCGATTCCTACATGTGCGGGGTGGCCGTCGGTCCCATCGACATCGAGCGCATCATCTACTACTCGTTCTTCAGCGAGAAGGGGCTGACCCTCGACCGGGGAGGCATCCAGGCGTTCATCATGTTCCTGAATGCTCGCTTCTACATGTACACCAACGTCTACTACCACCGGACCACCCGAGGCATCGACCTCCACCTGAAAGAGATCTTCCGCGACACCATACGGCTGATCTTTCCCCACGACCTGAACAAGGACCTCGGGCCCTATCTGCATCTGACGGAGTGGACGCTGCTCGAGGAAGTGGCGCGCTGGCAGGACGTGGACGATCCCGAGCGCAAGGCGCTCGGCCAGGAATGGCGGCATATTCTCGACCGCCGCCTCAAGTGGCGCATGTCCCACGAGGTCGTCCTCGATCTCTTCGAGCCGCGCCGGGGCTTCGGGTTCATGAAGGCCGAGGAAGTCGAGCAGCGCGTGCGGGAGCTCCTGCCTCCGGCCATGCGGAACTTCCCGTTCAAGATCGACATGGCCCAGCAGGATCCGCGCCCGCTCAATCCGATCGGCATGCAGGACCGCCAGATCTACGTCTATGACGCGGCCACTCGCCAGGTCTCCGCGGAGCCGCTCATGGAGCTGCTCAAGTACCTGCCCGGCAAGGTCGCGCAGTGCCGCATCTTCGCCACGACCCACGAGCACGATCAGGTCCTCGCGGAGGCGCTCAACCAGGCCCTCGGCGAGGAGCGCTCCGCCCACCCCACCAACCTGTAGTCGCCTTTCGACGAAGGGGATACCGATGACTACCTATCGCGGCGTTGACTACTACGGCGTCGAGTCTCTCCTGACCGAAGAGCAGCGGATGGTGCAGGACGCCGTCCGGGACTGGGTGGAGAAGGAGTTCGTGCCGGTAGTCAGCCAGCATCACCGCGACGGCACCTTCCCCATCGAAGTGGCCAAGCCGCTGGGAGAGATGGGTGTGTTCGGGGCCACCCTCAAGGGCTATGGCTGCGCCGGCCTCGACAATGTCGCCTACGGCCTCATCATGCAGGAGCTGGAGCGCGGCGATTCGGGCCTGCGGTCCTTCGCCTCCGTGCAGAGCGGCCTCGTCATGTATCCCATCTACGCCTACGGCTCGGAAGCCCAGAAGGAGAAGTGGCTGCCCCGGCTCCAGTCGGGGGAAGCGCTGGGCTGCTTCGGCCTCACCGAGCCTGATCACGGGTCGGACCCGGGCTCCATGGCCACGCGCGCGGTGAAGAAGGGCAACGAGTACGTGCTCAACGGCACCAAGCTCTGGATCACCAATGGCTCGGTGGCGGAGGTGGCGGTGGTGTGGGCCAAGGGCGACGACGGCGAGATCGGCGGCTATCTGGTGGAGCGCGGCACGCCGGGCTTCTCGACCCTCGACATCCACGGCAAGTTCTCCATGCGCGCCTCCATCACCTCCGAGCTCGCCTTCGCCGATTGCAAGATTCCCCTCGAGAACAAGCTGCCGAACGTGAAGGGCCTTCGCGGTCCCCTCGGCTGTCTCTCCCAGGCGCGCTACGGCATCGCGTGGGGGGCGATCGGGGCGGCCATGGGCTGCTACGACTGGGCGCTCAAGTACTCGCAGCAGCGCATCCAGTTCGGCAAGCCCATTGGGTCGTTCCAGCTCGTGCAGCAGAAGCTCGTGTGGATGATCACGGAGATCACCAAGGCGCAGCTCCTCTGCCTGCGCCTGGGCCAGCTCAAGGACGAGGGCAAGGCGCGGCCGCAGCAGATCTCCCTGGCCAAGCGGAACAACGTGCAGATGGCCCTCGACACCGCGCGCATGGCCCGCGACATCCTGGGTGCCGCGGGCATCGTGGACGAGCATCCGATCATCCGGCACATGATGAATCTGGAGACGGTCAACACCTACGAAGGCACCCACGACATCCATACCCTCATCGTGGGCCGGGACATCACGGGCCTCGACGCTTTCGGCATGTGAGGGGCCGGTGTCGAGGGCCGCCGAGCGATCCCTCGCGATCTTCCCCGGAGGATCGCTGGGAGAGTACAACCTGCCCGCCGATCTCGCCCTGGTGCTCGCACGGGGTGAAGGGGCCACGGTGTGGGACAGCGAGGGCCGCGCCTTCACTGACTTCACCATGGGCTGGGGCTCGGTGCTCCTCGGCCACGCTCATCCCGCCATCGTGGAGGCGGTGAAGAGCCAGGCGGGGCGTGGCTCCAACTTCGCCTACGTCACCGAGCCCGCCCTCGCCCTCGCCGAGGAGATCATCCGTGCCGTGGCCTGCGCGGAGCGTGTGCGCTTCTGTGCTTCCGGCACCGAGGCCACGTCCTATGCGGTCCGGCTGGCCCGCGCGTACACCGGACGTCCCAAGGTGTTGAAGTTCGAGGGGGCGTATCACGGCGCCAACGAGGTGGGCACGGTGAGCCTCTTCCCGCGGCGCCTCCTGGATTTTCCCCTCGGCGAGCCGACGTCGGCCGGTCTCGGACCCGGGGCGGCGGCCGATGTGCTCGTCGCGCCCTACAACGATCTCCGGACCACCACCGCCATCCTCGAGGCGCACCGGCACGAGCTGGCCGGCATCATCGTCGAGCCGCTCCACCGCTGTACGTCGCCCCAACCCGGATTCCTCCAGGGGCTGCGCGAGGCGACGAGCGAGCTGGGCCTCGTCCTCATCTTCGACGAGACGGTCACGGGCTTTCGCCTCGCCTACGGCGGCGCCCAGGAGTATTACGGCGTCCGTCCCGATCTGGCCACTCTCGGCAAGGCGCTGGGCGGCGGCTATCCCATCGGGGTGGTGGCGGGCCGCGCCGACATCATGGATCTCGTCAGGGAAGATCGCATGGGCGATCCTCGCTATGTCTGGTTCGCCTCCAGCATCGGCGGCAACCCCATCTCCACCGCGGCCGCCTGCGCGACGCTGGCCGAGCTGCGCAAGCCCAACACGTACGCACGGCTCTTCGGCCTCGGCGACCGGCTCCGCTCCGGGTTGCGGGCCATCATGAGGGACGCGGGAATCGCCGCGCAGGTGCAGGGCGACGGACCGCTGGCCGCGGTGGTCTTCACGGATCGAGAGGTGGTGGACTATCGGACGGCGCACGCCTCGAACCGCGAGCTGGCGCGCGCCTATCTCCTCGGGCTCTTCCGCCGCGGTATCTTTCTCAATCCCATGTCCACCAAGCTCTATCTCGCGCTCGCTCACACCGACGCCGACATCGAGCGATTTCTCGAGGCGGCCCGCCTCACCCTCGACGACGACTGCCGCGCTCTGCGCGCTCCCGCGTGAGCGACCCGCCTGGGCGATCCAGCGGTGGTGTAGCATAGGGGCCTATGATTCCCGACCCGAGCACTCCCGCGGTTGCTTTGCCCAACGCCGTGGTGGTGACGGCGGCACCGGTGGACGCCTCGCGGCCGAACTATCGGCTGCTCAGCCTGCTCGCTCTCGGCCACCTCGTCATCGACACCAATCAGGGCTCGCTTCCCGCGCTCTTGCCCTATCTCAAGACGGCCCTCGGGCTCACCTACACCGCGACGGGTGTCATCGTGCTCATGTCGAACATCACCTCGTCGCTCATTCAGCCGCTCTTCGGATTCCTCGCCGACAAGACGGCGCGACGGTGGCTCTTGCCCTTGTCCGTGGTGCTCTCCGCCATCGGCATCGGGTTCACCGGAGTGGCCTCGTCGTACCTCGCCGTCCTGCTTCTGGTGATGGTGAGCGGCTTCGGAGTCGCCGCCTATCATCCCGAGGGCTATCGCACGGCCACCCAGGTCGCGGGAGAGAAAAAGGCCACCGGGGTGTCCATCTTCTCCACCGGGGGCAACATGGGCATCGCGTTGGGACCGCCCCTCATCACCGCCCTCATCACCATGTATGGCACGCCGGGAAGCCTGGGCATGATCCTGCCTGGCCTGCTCGTGGGCGGGCTGCTCCTTGCCGTGCTGCCCGGGCTGTCCCGCCCGCTTCCCGCGCGCACCGACGGCCGCGCCTCGGCTCCGCAAACGATGGTGGGCGCCATGACCCTGCTCGTCATCGTGATATCCATCCGCTCGTGGACGCAGCTCGGCTTCACCACCTACATGCCGTTCTACTATCTCGAGGTGCTCAAGGGCGATCCGCGCATGGTGGGCACTCTCCTCGCCGTGTTCCTCGGCGCGGGCGCCGCGGGCACCCTCATCGCGGGGCCCATCGCGGACCGCATCGGGCACCGGCGCTTCATGGTGAGCGTGTTCCTTCTCGCCGCGCCGCTCGCCGTGGCCTTTCTCCTCGTGAGCGGCATCTGGACTTTCATCCTGCTCGGCGCCCTCGGCCTCGTGCTCGTCTCGACCTTCACCACCGCGGTGGTCCTCGGCCAGGCGTACATGCCGCGCAATCTCGGCATGGCCTCCGGCCTCGTGGTGGGCTTCGCCATCGGCGCGGGCGGCGTGGGCGCGACTGCCCTCGGCTGGATCGCCGACCGCTGGGGGCTCAGCTCGGCCCTCTGGATCTCCGCGCTCATGCCCATCCTGGGCTGCGCGGTGTCACTCACCTTGCCCGAGCCACGCACGCGGTGAGAGTGCCTCCGGCGTGACCGTCCTCGACCGATTCCAGGACGGTGAGCAGGTCCTGCTCATCGATCAGCGCGGGAAGCGCCATCTCATCTTCCTGCGCAAGGGCGAGACCTTCCATTCCGACCGCGGCTGGATACAGCACGACGCCATCATCGACCAGCCCGACGGATCCTGGGTGCGGACATCGAAGAACACGCGCTGCCTCGCCCTCCGGCCTACCTTGGCCGAGTACGTGCTCGACATGCCCCGGGGTGCCCAGGTCATCTATCCGAAGGACCTCGCCATGCTCGTGTTCTGGGCGGATATTTTCCCCGGGGCGCGCGTGCTCGAAGCGGGAATGGGCTCGGGCGCTCTCACCCTGGCTCTCCTGCGCGCGGTAGGCCCCGAGGGGAAAGTCATCACCTACGAGCAGCGCGAGGACTTCGCGCGGCGCGCTCTCGCCAATATCCAGATGCGGATGGGCGAGGTGTCGAACCTCGCGGTGCGACTGCGTCCGGTGGAAGAGGGGCTGGCCGAGGAGCAGATGGTGGACCGCGCCGTCTTTGATCTTCCCGAGCCCTGGCATCTCGTGGAGCCCGTCACCCGTGTGTTGCGGTCCGGCGGCGTCTTTCTGTCCTACGTCCCCACCATCATCCAGTCACACCAGCTCTCGGAAGCTCTCCGCAATCATCCCGGCTACTCGCTCGTGGAGACCTTCGAGACGCTGATGCGGCCGTGGAACATCGAGGGCTTGTCGGTGCGTCCCTTCCACCGCATGGTCGCGCACACGGGATTTCTCACCGTGGCCCGGCGCGTGGTGCCGGAGGAGGGGAGAACGCAGCCGCAGGTCGAGTATCCCGGGGGCCACTGAGGCGTGCTGGAGCGCTGCTTCGGCCTCGCGCGCGCGGGCGCGACCGTGGGCGGCGAGGTTCGGGGCGGGCTGACCACCTTCATGGTCATGGCCTACATCATCTTCGTGAACCCGGCCATCCTGGGCTTCTCGGGCATTCCCGCTCTGGAGGGGCAGGGCCCGCCCTTCGCGGCGACCCAGGCCGCCACCTGCCTCGTGGCGGGAGTGATGACCATCACCATGGGGCTCGTGGCGAACTATCCGCTGGCCCTCGCGTCGGGCATGGGGCTCAACGCCGCCGTGGCCTATCAGCTCGTGGCGGGCATGAAGCTGCCGTGGCAGGCCGCCATGGGCGTGGTCCTCCTCGAGGGCGCGGTCATCACCGTGCTCGTGATCAGCGGTCTGCGCGAGGCGATCATGCAGGCCATTCCCACTTCGCTGAAGCGCGCCATCGGCGTGGGCATCGGGCTCTTCGTCCTCTTCATCGGGCTCAATGCCGCGGGAATCGTCAAGCCCGGTCCGCCCGGCGTTCCCATGACGCTGGGCCCCCTCACCTCCGCGCCGGTGGCGGTGGCGCTCTTCGGCCTGCTCCTGATGCTCTGGTTTCAGTCCCGGGGTATGACGGGCGGGCTCCTCCTCGGCATCTTCGCCACCACCGCGCTCGCCATGATCGTCAATGCGTGGACGGGTGGGCGCGCCTTTCCCCTTCCCGGTCAGGCGGTGATTCCCAAGTCATTCGTGGCTTGGCCCGACTTCTCGAGCCTCGGTGCGGGATTCGACTTCTCGGTGTTCGCCCGGGTGGGCGCCCTCACCGCGGTGGTAACGATCTTCTCCATCATGCTCTCCGACTTCTTCGACACCATGGGGACGGTGATCGGCGTGGGCGCGGAAGGGGGATGGCTGACGCCGGAGGGCACGCTCCCGCGCTTGAACCGCGTGCTCCTCGTGGATTCCGTGGCGGCCATGGCGGGGGGAGCGGCCGGCGCCTCCTCCGCGACCACGTTTGTCGAGTCGGCGGCGGGGGTGGCGGCCGGTGCGCGGACGGGGCTCGCCTCCGTGGTGACCGGGGCCTGCTTTCCCTCATTCTCGTGGGATTCCTCATGACCGCGCTGGTGCGAGACATTCCCTTCGGCGATCTGGAGGAAGGGTTTCCCGCTCTGCTCACGATCACCCTCATGCCGTTCACCTATTCCATCACCGACGGCATCGGCGCGGGCTTCGTCTCCTACTGCCTCATCAAGCTCCTGCGCGGCAAGGGCACGGAGATCCACGGCATGATGTACGGCACCGCCGCCGCCTTCGTGATCTACTTCGCGCTGCCCGCCCTCCGGGCCGTCCTCGGCGCCCAGGCCGCCGCGCGGCCTGTGGTAGGCTAGTGACCTGCCGGGACGACGGATGAATTCTTCAAGGAGGCCTGGGTGCTGATCGGAGCCATGCGCGAGTACTTCAGGGGGCTGAAGCTCATCCTCCTGTTCGTCATCGTCGCCTTCATCGCGACGTCCTTCCTCTACTTCGGATCGGACAGCCTGCGCATGGGGAATGCGCGCTCGAACGCCGCCATCGCCTCGGTGAACGGCGAGGAGATCTCTCCCGCCCGCTTCCAGCGCGTGCAGCGGAACTACATCGAGTACTATCGCCGGGCCTACCAGCAGGACATCACCCCCGAGATGGCGGAGCGGCTGGGGCTGACCCAGCAGGTCATCAACGACCTGATCCAGGAATCGCTGGTCCTCCAGCAGGCCAAGCGCGAGGGCATCACGGTCAGCGACGAGGAGCTCCGCCTTCGCATCCAGACCATCCCCGCCTTCCAGGACGACGGGCGCTTCTCGCGCGAGCGCTATCTCGCCCAGCTCAAGCAGGCCCGTATCGAGCCCGCGGAGTTCGAGGCCGAAGTCCGCCGCGAGATGCTGCGCCAGAAGATGGAGGCCATCGTCAAGGACGGCATCAAGGTCTCCGACGCCGAGGTGGAGCAGGTGTACCACGCGCGCTTCGAGCGCGTGCGGGCGGACTGGGCCCTGATCGAGTCGGCTCCCCTCATGGCGCAGGTCACCGTCAACGACGCGGATGCCGAAGCGTATCTGAAAGCCCACGAGGCGCAGTTCACCCGGCCCGAGCGCCGCCGCCTCCAGTACGTGCTGGTCACGCCCAAGTCATTCGCCCTCGCGGTGACCGACGCCGACGCCGAGGCGTACTACAAGGAGCACCGGAGCGAATTCGAGCGGCCGCAGCGCCTCAAGGCCTCCCACATCCTCGTGCGTGTGCCCCCCACCGGCGGCAGCGAAGCGGAGAACAAGTCCAAGGCCAAGGTCGAGGAAGCGATTCGTCGCGCCAAGGCCGGGGAGGACTTCGGCAAGATCGCCAAGGAGCTCTCCGAGGACACCGCCACCGCGCCCCAGGGGGGCGATCTCGGCTTCGTGGGCAAGGGCGAGATGGTGCCGCAGTTCGAGGAAGCCGTGTTCGCCCTCAAGAAGGGCGAGGTATCACCCCAGCCCGTGCGCACGCCCTTCGGCTACCACGCCATCAAGGTCTTCGACGTGCAGGACGGCGGAGTGCAGCCCTTCCGTGAGATCGCCGCGCGCATCAAGGAAAAGCTCGCGGCCGAGCGCAGCGAGCGCGCCGCGGTGGCCAAGACCGACGAGGCGCGGGTGGCCCTGGTGGCGACCAAGGACTTCAGCGCGGAGGCGAAGAAGCTCGGCCTCGACGTGAAAGAGGTGACCGCAGCGCGCGGGGACGGGCTCGAGGGTATCGGCCGCGACCAGCAGCTCGAGGAAGCCATGTTCGGGCTCGCAGTGGGCGGGGTGTCCACGGTGATCCGGACCCCGGCCGGACTCGTCGTCGCCCGCGTGGCCGAGCAGTTCCCGGCGGGGGTGCCGTCGTTCGCGGAGATCAAGGACAAGGTGGTGGAGGCGATCAAGCGCGAGCGTGCGCAGACGGCGGCGGAGGAGAAGGCGAAGGCCTTCGTGGCCAGCGTGGGCTCGGGCGATTTTCTCGCGGTGGCCCGGCGGGACAAGCTCCAGGCGGGGGAGACGCCGCTGTTCTCCAGGGCCGAGCCTCCCAAGGACAAGGACGCGCTGCCGGGGCCGGTGCTGCTCGCCGCCCTGCGCACCAGCGCGGGCGCCATCGCGGAGCCGGTGCGGGCGGGGGCGGGCGTGTATGTGGTCAAGACCGTGGAACGGCGCGCCGCGGACGCCCAGGGCTTCGAGAAGGCGCGCGACCAGATGCGCACCCAGCTTCTCGAATCGAAGCGCAACGAAGCGTGGGCGCGCTGGATCAAGACGCTCTACAGCAGCGCCCAGGTCAAGATCCAGGGCGAGACGATTCCCGTCGACAGGTAACCCGCATGTCCATTCCGCGCACGCCGATGACTCGCGAAGGGCACAATCGCCTCAAGGAGGAGCTCGACCGGCTGAAGCGCGTCGAACGCCCCGCCATCACGCGTGCCATCGCAGAGGCGCGGGCCCACGGCGATCTGTCGGAGAATGCCGAGTATCACGCGGCTCGCGAGAAGCAAAGCTTCGTGGAGGCGCGGATCAACGATCTGGAGAGCAAGGTCGGCTCGGCCGAGGTCATCGAGCCGCCGACCTCGGGCGATCGCGTCACCTTCGGCTCCACCGTGCGTCTCGAGGATCAGAGCGGGAAGGAGTCCCGCTATCAGATCGTGGGCTCCGAGGAATCCGATCCGGCGAGCGGCCGACTCTCCATCATGGCGCCGCTCGCGCGGGCCCTCATCGGCAAGAAGGTGGGCGACACGGTGACGGCTCAGCTACCGGGGGGCACCAAGACCTTCGAGATTCTCGAAGCGAACTTTCCCTGGGCCTCTTGACCCTCTCCCCTCAGGGGGAGAGGGCAGGGTGAGGGGTGGTTCCCTAGAGGTGGGTCTCCCTACCTCAGCCCGTCCCGCAGCTCCCGGGTGAGCGCTTCCACCGTGCCGCGCGTCCCGCCCTGCAGCTTGTTCTTCCACTCGCCCTCGGTCTCGAACCGGCGGTCCTTCAGGCGATCTCCCCAGGGCGCGACCGCGGCGCGAATCGCGTTGTGGTCGTAGGCGTCGCGCTTGAGCTCGCGAGCCCGCGCCATGACGTCGGGCGCTACCCGGATGAAGGCCCGGAGGGCCGAGCCGGTCTTGATGGAGTACTTCCGCCCTGCCCACGCGGTCGGGAATACGCCCGCCACCGCCTTCATGTAGTTCAGGAAGAAGCGCTTGGCATTCTGCCGGAGCTCGTTGGTCCGGGCGCCGCCCCCGATCTTCTCCACCGTCTCGAAGAATTCCACGATCTCTTCGGCCAGCGGCGCCTGGGAGACGCGTCCGCGCCCGGTGCCCAGCATCTTGATCTCGCCGGCCAGCGGTGAGGTGTCGTCCTCGTTGAGGGAGCGGATCACGTCGTGGGCGAGCGCCTGGTTGGGGTCCGGGTAGAGCTTGCGGCCGGCGAGGCTCACGATGTGCGAGGGATTGAGGCGCGTGTGCTTGGCGTTGATGGTGACGAAGAGCTCGACGGTCTGCCGGGCGTCGAGTCGGTCGAAGAGCACGGCGGGGACTTCGATGCCCAGGTTCTCGCCTGCTTTGGTCAGGGCGTGGAGAGCGAGGAGCCGGTGCTGGCCATCCAGCACGCGCAGCACCCCATGCTCTTCCGGAATCTGGAGGAGACCCAGGTCGTGCTGGCTCGCCATGGGGGTGAAGGTGAAGCGCTTCTCCGACGTGATGATCACCGCGCCCGGGATGGCGGGCAGGGTGCCCGCGTCCTTGCAGTCCTTGTAGTAGCCGACGAGCTCGTCGATCTTGCGGCGAATGACCGGCCGCTGATACGCGGCCTCGCTTTCACCGATCCGCTTCTCGAGGGCCTCCCAGTTCACCCGCGAACGGTTGCCACCCCGCTTGGCTTTGACCGGGGGGGCCGCCGCGCCCGCGTAGCCCAAGACCTCGAACTTGACCAGGCGGTCTATATCCTTGGCCGAGAAGGAAGCCTGGAAGAATTCCACACCGAACTGCTTCACGCGGTGCGCGGGGACGGTGATCATGACCCTCCTCCACCCTTTCCGGGAGCAGCGTGTCGGGTTCTGGGCTGAAGTCTCGGATACTCTAATCGATGGATAAACCCTTGTCAACATTTGCATTTTTGGAGACTGCCCAACTGTCGATACACCCTACATGATGTAGTTCCACTTAAGGTTATCCCCAATATGTGGGCAACCTGGGGACCGTTTTGATAACCTATCGGAAATATTACGAAACCTCCTATATCAACGGTGGATTTCCAGAAACCGGTGAATTTTGAAGCAAAAACAGTTACCGATGCCGCGAGACTCAGATGGCGGATGAACAGTCACTCACTGTCCTGACCGATCGTGCGGCAGTGAGCGATCTGGTACTTGAGCTCGCCCGGGCCCTCGACGGCAAGGACTGGACGATTTGTCGCCGCTGTCTCCTTGATGAGATCGAGACCGACTATTCCGATCTGCGAGGCGAGCCACCGTCACGGGTGAACGCCGACGATTTCGTCGCCAAGCGCCGGGTGGCGCTGGAGCGGCTCAAGACGCTACACCTCAGCACCAACCATCAGGTGACGGTGGACGGAGATCGCGCGACCTGCGTATCCGCGGGAGTGATTCACCGCCTCCGCCCGGAGGACGGCGAGCGCTTCGATACCTACTGCACCTACACCCACTCCCTCGTGCGCACCCCCACCGGATGGAAGATCGCCAAGATCAAGCAAACCGTCCACTGGAACACCGGCAACCCCGAGGTCCACGCAGGCGCCAAGCGCTAGTGTGGACTTCGGAGCGCGAACTCTCTGCGCGCGGCGGGCGGGTCCTGTCGTCGGGGTGGCCGTGGCGCAACCGGCTACGACACCCTACGCATTCGTGAATCGCAGCCCTGCGGGCTGCGCACACTCGCGAAGGGCCCACTCCGCCGGCCGCGCCACGGCCACCCCGACGCCACCCGCCCGATGCTCCGTATAAAAGTCCATCAGGGTCGGGAGCGGAGGAAGTCGAAGTCGCAGCCGTGGTCGGCCTGGAGCACGTGGTCCATGTAGAGCTTGCGGTAGCCGCGCGCCGGCACGTCTACCGGCTTCCATGTCGCGCGGCGGCGGGCGAGCTCGGCCTCGCCCACGAGGAGATCGAGCTTCCGCTCCTTCACGCTCAGCTTGATCCGATCGCCGGTGGCCACGAGGGCGAGCGGTCCACCCACCGCCGCCTCCGGCGTGACGTGGAGCACGATGGTGCCGAAAGCCGTCCCGCTCATCCGCGCATCGGAGATCCGCACCATGTCCTTGACGCCCGCGCGGGCGAGCTTTTGTGGAATGGGCAGGTAGCCGGCCTCGGGCATGCCCGGCCCGCCCTTCGGCCCCGCGTTCTTGAGCACGAGGATGCTCTCCGGGGTGACGGGGAGATCGGGATCGTCCACGCGCGCCGACAAGTCCTCGAGAGACTCGAAGACTACTGCCGCCGCTTCCGTCTCGAAAAGACGCGCGTCCGCCGCGGAGCGCTTGAGAATGGCACCCCCCGGAGCCAGGGTGCCAAAGAGGGCGACGAGCCCGCCCACGGACAAGATGGGCTCGCTCCGAGGCCGTATCACCCCGCGGTCCACATAGCGAGGGGCGGCGTCGAGGCGGGCTCCCAGCGTCTCGCCGGTCACGGTGAGGCAGCTCTCGTGAAGCTGCGGCCGCAGCTCGGCCAGCACCGCTCCCAGCCCCCCCGCGTTGAAGAAGTCCTCCATGTAGAAATCGCCTGAGGGCTTGAGATCCACGAGCACGGGGGTCTCATCCGAGATCGCGTTGAGCCGGTCGAGGGAGATCGCCACCCCCGCACGTCCTGCGATGGCCGTGAGGTGGATGATGGCGTTGGTGGAGCCGCCGATGGCGAGAAGCACGCGCAGGGCGTTCTCGAAGGCAGGGGCGGTGAGAATGCGATCGGGGGTGAGCCGCGAGGCGCCCAGCCTCACCGCCGCCTCCCCCGTCGCTTCCGCCGCGCGCAGACGGTCCGCGTGCACGGCGGGAATGGCCGCGGTCCCGGGCAGCGTCATGCCGAGCGTCTCCGCGAGGCAGGCCATGGTGCTGGCCGTGCCCATCACCGCGCAGGTCCCCGCGGTGGTGGCGAGCCGGCTCTCGATGCCGTCGATCTCGTCCTTGGATATCTGTCCCGCCCGGTAGCGCCCCCAGAAGCGGCGGCAGTCCGTGCACGCGCCGAGGCGCTCGCCTTCCCAGCGCCCGGTCATCATGGGTCCGGCCACGAGCTGTATGGCAGGCACGCCCGCGGAGGCCGCGCCCATGAGCTGGGCGGGCACCGTCTTGTCACAGCCGCCCACGAGGACCACCGCGTCCATGGGCTGGGCCCGCACCATCTCCTCGACGTCCATGGACATGAGGTTGCGATAGAGCATGCTCGTCGGCTCGAGGAAGACCTCGCCGAGGGAGATGGTGGGGAACTCGATGGGCAGGCCGCCCGCCGCCGAGACACCGCGCTTGACCGCCTCGATCAATTCGGGGAAATGGCGATGACAGTTGTTGAAGCCGCTGTGGGAATCCGCGATGCCCACCACCGGCTTGGCGAGGCTCTGCGTGGAGTAGCCCATGGACCTCGCGAAGGAGCGCCTGAGATAGAGAGCAAAATCCCGATCGCCGTAGTTGGTCAATCCGCGCGCGAGGCCCTGGTCCATGCTGATCTCCGTCAGATGAGGCCCGCCGCACCCAGCCCATCGGCACGAAGCGATGCAGCCTGACCGCGGCGAAGACGGCGAGTCCGTCCGCGGCCAGCATGCCCAGCGTGGTGCCCGCCGTCACGAGCAACGTCGACGCGTAGCGGGCGCCCAGCGCCACCGTGGCCAACTGCGTCTTGTCACCCATCTCGGCAAGGAAGAAGATGACGGCGGTCGAGGCGAGCGGCCCCCACCCGGGATGCTGGCCCGGCTCGTCCGCCGTGTCGGGCACGAGGGTCCACACGCCGAAGGCGATGAAGGTCAGCCCGAGGATCACCGCGAGGACCCGCGGCGGTATCAGGCGGGCGAGCCCCACGCCCACCGATGCGGCGAGGGCGTGGTTGAGGAGGGTGGCGAGGAGGATCCCCAGCATGACCGTCCACGGCCGCCGGTAGCGCGTGGCCAGGGAAAAGGCAATGAGCTGCGTCTTGTCGCCCATCTCGGCCAGCGCCACCACGGCGAACGAGGTCCAGAGCGCGGTCACCCGGCGATGATACCGCGCGGGCTCCGACGGCGTTCAGGCTTGGCGCGGAGCGAGGAGCGCGGTCAGGTCGCACACATCCTTGAGAGTGTCCACCGTATCCACCGCCTCGATGATCTCGTGGGCCCGGCCGTCACTCAGCACGCCCGAGACGAGGGAGAGGAACTTTCCCACCACTTCCCCGGATGACACGGGATTGGCCGCGTCGCCGCGCACCACCCCCGTGGTCTGGGAGAGCGTGCGGCCATCCCGGAGATCGATCCGCACATGGGCCGTCGGATAGTCGGCGCGCTTGAGCGCCATCTCGTCGTCCGCAGCCACGTCGATGCGCTTAGCCATGGCGCGGATGCGCGCGTCGTCGAGCACGCGATCCTCGAAGGCCGCGGTGTCGGTGCGGCCGAGGACGAGGGCCGCCGCCACCGCATATGGAATGGAGAACTTGGCCCCGAGCATGCTCTGAGGCTCGGTGTCGAGCATGCGGAGCCCGAAGGGGACGGAGGTGATGTGGACGCTCGCCACCTC
>WNFK01172769.1_pt1 | contig 19533 bp, 17 predicted proteins | sample 5400281 | NCBI WGS metagenome assembly WNFK01 (sample SAMN13153350, study PRJNA577476) | soil metagenome | isolation source: 20 cm soil on Douglas fir-dominated hillslope | place: USA:California | collected 2013-09-17
GGAAGTACTTCGCGTCGTTCGGCTACTCTTCGTCTTGGCATATCTATCAGGTCCCGGATATCGTGGCACAGACTTCAGTCTGTGGTTCAGCGGTAATCACAGACTCGGGTCTGTGACATCGCTCGTCGTTATTTTCCTGCGCCGGCCTTCGGACGTTTCGCACCATACTTCGAACGTCCTTGTTTCCGGTCTGCTACTCCCACCGAATCGAGCGTGCCTCGAATTACGTGGTAGCGCACTCCGGGGAGGTCCTTCACACGACCCCCTCTAATAAGGACAATCGAGTGCTCCTGCAGATTGTGGCCCACGCCCGGGATGTAGGTCGTAACCTCGATCCCATTTGTCAGCCGGACGCGTGCCACCTTGCGCAGGGCTGAATTGGGCTTTTTGGGCGTTTGGGTATAAACGCGCGTACAACCTCCACGCTTCTGCGGTGAACTCTGTAGAGCCGGACTCGCCGTCTTGTACTTAACCTGCTGGCGACCTTTGCGAACAAGCTGATTTATCGTGGGCACTGTTTTCCTCTTTATTACGAGTGAAACCGTTATTCGGCGCGCAAAAGGGCGCGTGCCTGCCTCTTTCCGGAACTAGTCCGGCAGTCAGCGCAAGCGGCTGCCCTGTTGAAACTAATTTAGGGACGTTCTGACTTCGCTACGGTGGCGGGCGTGGATCGTGGCTTCCCTTAAGCCGAAACTTTTCTGTGGCGTCGCTTTATAAAAAGGCGAGAAGGGCTTACCTCCGCGCGAGCATGAGCTGGAGCGGTCAATAAAGCCAACCGCGACGCATGCGATTTACGCCACAATAATTGTCAAACGGCCACTATACTTTCCGACCGGGCAACGCCTCCACACCGACAGAACCAACCAGACGTTGCACTGTTAACTTCAGACTGGGGGTCCGAAACGGGAAACTATAAGGGCAGAAGTCTTTACTGTCAAGTGGGGCTCTTACACAGGTTCTTCGTCGCCTTCGTAATTTGGTGCTAGCTTCTACGTTCCATAACGATGGATCATCAATGGAACGATTCGTAGAAACCGGAAAATAGCCCCGTTGTTCGAGCGCCGCTGAAAGCTTCCAAGCGGCGGACTCATTAGATGCCCAGAAATGAAGATCGATTGGTCGTGAGACGGCTGCATCATCTCCTTTGCTCGCGATCAACTTAAGAAGTTCGCGGTTGCGGGCGCAATGCTCTTGTATTTCCTGTTCGATCTCAGACATTTCCGTGTGATGCGAGAACGCCCCCTCGAGGTCTATGCATTTTTGCGAACCAGAGTCATTGAATCGGACTTCCACTCAAGAAATGTCCCGACACCTGCAACAGTACCTGCTTAGAAGATCCACTTCATTAGGTACCACACTCCGAGGCCGATCCCACCTAGTAGCATTAGCAGCAAGAGCACCGCGAGAACCACAACAACCTTGAATTTCTTATAGCGATTTTCATCGGCAGGCGCGAGAGAACTTTGTGGGAAGTAAGGCGGTGGTGTGTATGTTGCCATGTTATTTCTCCAACTGGTTTGACTATTCTGGCTTCTTCGGAGGTGTCGGCTTGACTAACCCAGATCCAGGTAGTCCCCCGTTACTATTCTTCAATTCGTCTTCCTTCTGCTTCTTGAGTAGATCTTCCAGGTGTTTCTTACCGTCACTAATTCGCTTTATACCCTCGCGTGCTTCTTCCAAAGCATCCTGCGCTCTGTAGTTTTCCGGGTCTATCTCCAGGGATTTTGAAAACGACGCCGCAGCCTCCGTATATTGGGCGAGTTTCATCAGTGCCGTCCCCAGATCGTAGTAGATGTCAGCATCGTCAGTTTTTAGTTTAGTCGCCTGCCGGTATTCTCTTACCGCTTCACCGTAGAGATGGAGTCCGGTATAAGCCTGACCCAAATTATAGTGCCCTTCCGCATCTTTCGGATTTTCAGCGAGGTAATTTTTATAAGTTTCAACCGCCTTCTTATACTCAGATTCGGCTTCTTGCTCTTTCCCAAGCGCGTCGTACGACAGACCCAGACGAAAGTGAGCCTCAGCAAGTTCAGGATCCAACTTGATCGCCTGCTCAAACGCCTCGACCGCTTGCGAGTCCTGATCGGTTCGATATAGTTCTTTTCCCTTATCCAGGAAACTGCGCGCTTCCGAACGATCTGCGGTCGAACCAGCGGAACCGCCCGTTACCCCGCTCACGCTGTTGGTGTTCGTATGACTGCCTCTTCTGCAAGCTACCGGAAGAACTAGCAAACAGATCAAGCAGATTAAGAGCCGCCGTCTCATCTTTTCGATCGCACAGGCCACTGATCTGCAATTCGCACATGTGTGGAGAGCACAACGTATCTACGCCAAATCCAAGGCTGAGTCAAACGGCTTCCGAGCTGTAATCGAAGCACCCGTATTCCGAGCGGACCCCCCAGGCGACCCCCGCTCGTTATGGAAATGCGTTGCAATTACTCATTTCTGTCCATCAACTGCTTTAACCCTAAGGAGGCGCCCAGCTCATTGCCGCAGCGTCCCAGATAACGCACAAGGAGTGGAAATGCTCAGACACCATATCCGCCGAGTCAGATTGCTGCTGCCAATTCTGCTGGTTGGTCTGCACTTGTTTGCCTCGCCGGTATCGGCCCAAAAACGAATAGACGCGGCGGTCTTTGCCCCGCCCACGCTTAGCTTGACCTCAGATTCAGCCGCCGTAAGCGCATGTCCGGAAGGCAATCTGCCTGGGCCACAGGTTCGTCTAAATGCGCGAGCAAGTTCGCCGGGCGGTTATCAATTTCGATATCACTGGTCCACGACAGCCGGTCACATAAGCGGGGAAGGACCGACCGTAACATGGGATCTTTCCGGGCTAACACCTGGTTACTACAAGGCCTTAGTTGAAGTCGAAACCGGCAGCAGCGATAGCGAATGCCGCGCGTTTACTTCGACTAATGTGCTGGTCAATCCTTGTCCACCAGTTCAGCCCGTCTGTCCGATAGTTTCGATTATGTGTCCCGCCAACGTTGTCGTCGACCAGCCGCTGACTTTTCGGTCGAATGTCTCGAACGTGTCATCGGGCATAGTTCCCACCTACAACTGGACCGTATCGGCAGGAAGAATTATCGAAGGAGAAGGTACCAGTTCGATCACGGTGGACACCACCGGTCTCGCAGGCCAAACAGTACGAGCGACGCTCTCAATGGGCGGGTATAACCTGGATTGTTCGGACATGTGTGCGGTGCAGATACCCATACCCATCCAGCGATCAAGGAAATTTGACGAATTTCCACACATTGCCCGCAACGACGAGAAGGCGCGTCTCGATAATTTGGTTGTGGAAATGCAGAATGATCCTACTGCTTCCGCCTATGTCATCGTCTACCCAGGACGTTCTGGAAGACCCGGCGAGGTCCAAAAGCAGACTACGAGGATCGTCGACTATCTGGTCAACTCACGCAATATCGATGCGCGACGAATAGTTACATTGGTAGGTGGCGCCAGAGAAGAGTTGATGGTGGAGTTGTGGATTTCCCCTCAAGGTACAACGCCGCCCAAACCCACACCTTAAGACCTTCCAACCGCTTCACTCAAAAGCCCAACGTCTATGGCAGACGTTGGGCTTTGGCTTATCTGCGGTACTGCTGTTGCTTAACTCCTTAGTGAGCTCGCCAAGTCGGCGTCTTTGTGGTTGGTAACAAGACGTCGTTTCCAACGATTTGTACGAGAAACTTACAGGATCGGGCTGAGAGGAGATTCATGTTACGTAAGAAAGCCAATCATCTGTTGTTCGTGTTGATGGTTTCTTTGCTGATCCTTCCTTATCCCACGTTGGGCCAGAAGGACAAAGACAAGAACAAGAACCTTAAGACACCGAGTGGCGCACCCGTGTTATGGCGTGAGCCGGCTGACATTGAATCGCGGAATCTTCTCCTCGGAGCAGGCGGGGAGGCGATGAAACCTGATGTCAGTCATGTAACTTTCATCGAGCAGAAACAGGGCGGCTTTTCGACCAAGTATCGCGTGCGGGACGCTGCTGGTAACGAGTGGGTGGCGAAGATCGGCAGCGAAGCTCAGCCTGAAATTGCTTACCTCATCCCGCATCTGGTTATTGACGGCAAGGGCGCATTCGACAACGTTCGTCTCGAGGCGCGTCCTAAAGGTGTTAAGCGCACAGGCAACTGGGGCTGGGAGGAGAATCCTTTCAAAGGGACGCCGCAGTTTCAAGCCCTCAAAATAATGATGTTGTTAATAAACAACTGGGACATGAAGGACCAAAACAATGAGATCCTCGCCACGCGCAATGAAGCCACCGGGGAGGATGAAGTGCGCTATGTCATCAGTGATCTGGGAGGCTCATTTGGCAAGACAGGCGGTGTGATTAGCCGCAGTCGAAACAAGCCTTCTGATTATGTGAAAGCTGATTTTATCGAAAAGGTAAACGGCGACACGATCGCTTTCCATTATGGAGGCAAGAACAAGAAACTTTTCGAGAACATTAGCATTGCCGACGCCCGTTGGCTTAGCAGCTGGCTTAGCCGTCTTAGTGACGAACAGATTAAAGACGCCTTTCGCGCAGCTAACTATTCTACGGCGCAAGTAGACCAGTTGTCGTCTGCTTTTCGCGAAAGATTAAATACGCTTAATTTTCTTGGGAAATAGGGGTGTGAGCCCAACAGATGTGAAGAAGCCCGACTTTAAGTCGGGCTTCTTCATTTCCTGATAACTTTTAATGTCTCTCAGGCTTCAAGTTTGTTGAGCTCCGGCTATAAAGGTCGTCGGCAACATGCCTCAAGCATATCGAACAATTAACGCACGACGTCGATTCCGATCATCTGTTGTCCGGAGATCACAAACTCGGCCGGCGGCAATTCCATTTCGAAAACAGGAGACAGGACCGTGGGAGTGTAACCTCCCGAGTTTCGGTCGCTGTTCAATGTGGCCACAACCGAAGGCGGTAGATTAGGTAGTTCGCTTGTGCCAATTACAGCACCGGATGTAATGCGAAACAGTTTAACGTAAAGACGATCGCTCTTTTTCACCGTGTTGATGGTGCGAACGAGTTGGCCCAGATCCTGTGGCACAAACGACTTGGCTGCAGAACCCTCTTGCAGCGCCCCGCCATCGCCGACAAAAACCAACAACTGTCCTAATGCCGCATCCTCTGGAATCTGAACTGGAATTCGTTGGACAAACTGTTTGCCGGATTCAGTTCTTACGTAGGCCTGAATCTCTATTTTTTCTCCGCGACGAACTTCGGTTCTATCGAGAGCGATTCGTTCCAGCGTCCCGGCATACTTGGTATCGGTTGAAGCTATATCGAGCGTAATGCCGTCAAGTTGGACATCATCGAACCCGCTGGCCAGCAAAGAACCTACCGGTGTAGCAATAGAGCCGGCTGCGAGAGCCGCAGAGTTAGCGGCAGAGAAGCGCCTGTCGATCTGCACTGCCTCCTGCCCTTTCACTTTTATTTGCCCCTTGACACTGAGCGTCGAATCCCCCAACGCACGCTCGCTCGAGGTGATGGTGTTGAAGACAGTGATATTGAGCAGCAGAGGAGTAAGGAATGAATCGCTGGCTATCTCATAGGAGTAAGTTTCTTTTCGATCGCGGCTTGTGTGCAGGTTAATAGTCACAGGAATCATCTTCGGCGCTTTGCCCAGCAAGCCAAAGACGCCCGAGGCGCGATCTTGAGAGATAGATCCGACCATGCGTCCCGGTACGGACAGTTTGAAAGAGTTATTAACGTTCGGGATCACTGTGACGACCGACGTTTCCGTCATCGGCATGTCGGCCGAACCGAGACTGAGGAAAGGATGCCCAAAGGCATAGATGCGGTCTCCATCTCGCAACGTGACGGTCCCCGCTGCTGCCAGCGAGTAATCACCGCGCACGAGTTGCACACTAATAGAACTCCCAGGCACAAAAGTATTCGCGTCAGCCGCAGCAAGCGGTGTGATGTCCGCTGAGCCGCCGACGCCAGAAACCGGTAAGAGTCCACTGGCCACCAATTGTGGGGCAAACATCGCAAGAGATTCCTGACTGATCCCAGTGAAAACCAGCGGCGTCGCAATGGGAGTCATCTGTTGCCCGAGAAGAGGGAACAGCGGCGAAGCCGAAGAAACAGGCGTCAATAGCGATATAGAGGAAACGGCAGGCTTCGGAAGGCTTGGCTTCCACTCGCTGGAAGCCAACTGGGCAAAGGAAACAGCACGAGGTTCCTGTGGTCTTGGCGAGTTGTTCTCCGCCCCCTTATTGAAGAGATCGATCATCTGTTTGATTGGGGTGATACCCGCAATCGGTTCCTTCGAAAAAGGAAAGCTAAACGCTATCGCACCTACCATCTTCCCATCGATGTAAACCGGTGACCCAGACATGCCGGCAAACACACCGGTCTTTTCGACGTTTGCTCCGCTCAGCCTGGCAATGATGGCTGACTGACGAGGGCCAGGAAATCCCGGCAGCACTCCCAGGATTTCGACGCCAAACTCCTGCGTCTCCGTTCCAGAAAATACTGTCCGAGCCGTGCCCTTCATCCCCGGACGCAGGTCCTCAAGCGGAAAAAGCGGTACGCCTTTTACCTGTGACTCAGCCGTTGGTTTCTGGGCACTAACCGAACCGCAAAGCCCTGCAATAACAATCCCGATCAAGAAAACTGGGAGAAATCTCTTCATTAAAAACTACCTCTTGAGTAATTACCCCTTGTTGGCGGAGAAGCATTCCTGGGGAAACCGCTTGTTAATAGATGCGCAAAAGGACTCTCGCGCTGGTATTGACTATAAACTTCGGCTGAGAATCCGGTCAAGGTAGACCCTACATTCTCTTTGCACCTAAACTAACACGCGTGCTAACGTGCGACGCATGGCAACTCACGCTCTAGCCATTTGCGCAATCGTAAAAAGTTGATCTATGGATCCTTTTGAGGCCTTCATTCTCGCAGGCGGGGCATCAAGTAGAATGGGAACTGATAAATCCCAGCTGCTTCTCGAGGGACAAACATTTATTCAGCGCATCGCCAGCGCGCTGCTACCGATCGCCAGCTTGGTTACGGTGGTAGGCCGTGACGTTGACGATTCAGGTCTTAAGAGCATGCGAGATATTTACCCACAGTGGGGTGCCCTTGGTGGTGTTCACGCGGCGCTTGCCGCGGCCCGGACGAATTGGGCTTGCATCGTTGCGTGCGATCTGCCTTTTGTAACTCAAGACCTGTTCACACGCATGGCAGCATTACGGGAGAATCACGAAGCAGTGGTTCCCATTCAGCTCGATGGTCGGCCGCAGCCTTTATGCTCGTTCTATCGTATTGACCCCTGTTTGGACAGAGCAACTGAGTTGATTAGGACTGGCGAACGCAGGCCAGTAGACCTGCTGAGATCGGTTAAGACCCGCTGGCTGGCTTTTGTTGACCTCGAGGATCTCGACCAGGCCGAACGGTTTTTTGTTAACATCAACAAGCCGGAAGACTATTATGACGCGATCAGGAAGGGAGCAGTAATACAGAAATAGCTGAGTCAGCTCATCGAGTACTGACTTTCCGCTCTCAATTACGCTAATGCCTCCCCGTCGAAGATTTGGTAAAAAATTCGTCAGGTCCTTTCTGCCAATAGTGCTCGTGTTGGTAGCCGCCCTGGCTGGCTCCCTCGCCTTCATAGTTTATGAAATTACAAGACCCCCCAGACAAGCTTATCTGGTAACGCCTCAGGCGTTCTCTCAAATCAGCGGACCAGTTCTCAAAGTGTCGGACGAATCCTGGTTGAACCGGGACGGTACACGCGCGCGCGGTTGGCTCCTAAAGGGTAGTGAGGGCACACCGGCGGTTGTTCTCCTGCATCGCTACGGCGGCGATCGCTCGTGGTTGTTTAATCTGGGCGTCAAGATAAATGAGACTACAAATTTCACAATCCTATGGCCAGACCTGCGAGGCCACGGACTAAATCCACCGGTGAATTGGACCTCCTTTGGAACACGCGAGAGTGATGATTTGCTCGATGCCTTCGATTTTCTACGTACCTTGAAGTCAGACAACAAACGCAAGCTTGTGGGAGATCGGCTCGGAGTTTATGGCGTGGAGTTGGGCGGATACTCAGCATTAAAAGCTGCCCGGCACGATGACCAGCTGAAAGTATTGGTGCTTGATTCGGTGCCACGCAATGCCGGCGACTTAGTGCAGCGGGCGGTGTCAGCCAGTATCGGTCTCGACAACAAATTGCTGCAATATCTTTCCACCGGTGCCACAAGAGTCTATTTCCTTGGTGGGTTCGAGAATGCGGATGCTTGTGAAATGGCGGCTGCACTCCGGAACCAGCACGTGCTTCTTTTGTCCGGGGCGGAAGCGGGGAATTTGAAAGAAACGACTGCGTCCCTGGAACAATGCTTCCCGAACAAGGCAAATGTGGAAATCCGGACCGACCTCCCTTTAACCGGGCTTAGTCTTCCGTCAGCTACTGGAGAACAAGGAGAGGGTTACGATCGAATAGTGATCGACTTCTTCGATAAGTACCTGAGGTGAGTACCGCGCGCCTCGCGACGCAACCCAGTCAAAACATTTCAAGATCAGGATTGAGTTTCACTCCAACAATCGCTAATCGTCCATTGTTTCCTATTATTTCGATTGCGCTTGCAGATGATCCATTGAACTGCGCTAGATCGCTGAGCGGCACTAAAGCAAGTATTACCCCGCCGTGTTTGCGAGCCTCGGCGAGCATCTGAGGCAGTTCATCGAGAGTCGTCACCTCACCGTCTGCACCATAGAGCACTCTGCCGCTGGCATAAAACTCAGCTGTGCGATCGTCACCCCTTCGAGCAAAGACTGGTGCGTGAGCATAGCCACGCGCATCAGCAAGTCGCAGAAGGTCGCGCACTGATTCGCGCTGCGCCAGATTTTGTGCCCCGCAATTCAACAAGATAACCACCGTAGCCAACGTGGCCCATGCAACAAGAACCAGCGATGTGCTACGGAGCCGAGTCCAGATAACAGCAATAACTCCAGCAGCAAACAGAGGCAGAGCAACCAATACACCGCATCCGAGCGTTAGCGCTGTCGAACGCGAGGCGTAAACAACAGTGAACGCTCCCAGGATCAAGCAGATTACTCCCGTCGCGCGCAGCGACCAATTCCGACCTGTGGAAGTGGCGCTTAGACGCGCCAGGCGTTCCCCCGCCAGGATTGCGGCTGCCGGCAAAACCGGCAGGATGTAACCCGGCAGCTTAGATCCTGAAAAAGAGAAAAACAGAATAGGAAATAACAACCACGCAAGGGAGAACACACGCACTTTGCTCAATGCAGCGACGTCTCGCAGCTGCCAGTTGCGCATGCTGACAAGTCCCTCAATTAAGAAAGCACTCCACGGCAGTGTCAACGGAATCAAAATCAGTAGATAAAAGTAGAGTGGCTGGTGATGGTGATATTTGTTGGAAATATAGCGAGCAAGATGGTGCTGAATAAAAAACTGATCGATAAACTCCCAGCCGTGACGGTAGATTACCGGGCCATACCAGACTGCCGAAACAGCGAGGACTATGGGTATACCCCACAGCAAACTGAGCGAAACGCGTCGCGCAGGCAGTTCGCGTTTCAGGAGGTAATACAGAGCGACCACGCCAAACGGGATAACGATACCGACAAGGCCCTTCGCCAGGAGCGACAAGCCGACTAGCGCGTAAAATCCAGCCAAAAAGATATTTTTGGACCGCGGGATGCTGGTGAGTTCCTCCAGCACAAAAAACGACAAGGCCCAGGTCGTCGTCATCGTAATCACGATATCGAAACTCGCACCCCGCGAGAAAACTATAATGCCGAAGCTCGTAGCCGCGACGAGCGCGCTCCAGAAACCGAAACCACTTAATCCGCTCGTGGAACCAGTGCGTTCAATCTGCCGCCCTATACACCAGACTGCGGCAATCGTGAGCAAGCCTGAAAGCGCGGGACCTATCCGGGCAGACCACTCATTCACACCAAACACTTTGAAGGCGGCGATCATCATCCAGTAAAGCAACGCTGGTTTTTCAAACCACGTGTGGCCTCCCAAAGTCGGTGTGATCAGGTCGCCGCGCGAAAACATTTCGCGGGCTACTTGCGCATAGCGAGGCTCGTCTGGCCCAACGAGCGGGATCAGACCAAGGCCGTAAATGTAAAAGGCGACAATTGCGAGAAACAGGAGAATAGAGACTCGCTTGGCAAGCGTTGAAGGATGCAAGTATATTCGACTCCGAATTGGATAGTGGTCAGTATCGGATCTACTGACAAGATTATCAACCATTATGCACTTACGCACTGCCGTCATTGGAGTGGGCCATCTGGGACGCCAACACGCACGCATCCATGCAAACCTCGCTGCCGAAGGCCTGTCTCAATTTGTTGCCGTCTGCGATATCAACAACGATGCCGCACTCTCTGTTAGTTTTGAACGAAAAACTAATTACGTAAACGACTGGCGTGAACTCATTGGACGCGTTGATGCGGTAAGCATCGCGGTTCCCACGGAGTCGCACTGCGAAATCGCCTGTGGCCTTTTGGCAGCGGGCATTCATGTTCTGGTTGAGAAACCGATTTCGCGCACGCTTGCAGAAGCCAACCGCATGATTCAAGCCGCCGAAGAAGGCAATGCATTATTGCAAGTTGGACATCTCGAACGTTTCAATCCCGCCATGGTTGCTTTGCGTCCGCATGTTCGCAACCCAGTCTATTTCGAAATACATCGGATAGGAGAGTTTACGGCGCGTTCGCTGGATATCGATGTAGTACTCGATCTGATGATTCATGATCTTGATATCGTGCAATGGCTGGTCGGTGAAGACGTCGCAGTGACAGACATCCATGCAGTCGGGATTGCCATTCTGACAAACAGAGTCGATGCGGCGAATGCCCGGCTCGAGTTTTCCTCCGGGGCGGTTGCCAATATCACGGCATCTCGAGTTGGTACGGAGAAGATTCGTAAAATGCGGTTTTTTCAACCGCATGACTACATCGCTATCGATTACACAACAAAGCGCGCTTCGGTGAGCAGTCTCGCGCCGTCTTCTGCTAGCGGTGCCTGGCCCGGTGTTCATGTAAAGAACCTCGATGTAATTGATGTCGAGCCGTTGCGTGCTGAGGTACTTGCATTTCTCGAAGCAGTGCGTGACGGCTTACCGTCGCCTGTATCCGGAATCGACGGCAGGAATGCCTTGGCCCTTGCTTTGCGGGTATTGGAAGGAATTCAGGAGCATGCCGCACATCCGGGCGTAAGCGCCTTAGGTAAGGCGACGAATGTATGATCTCGCGCAATGAACAACTTTCAGCTTTTCTCACCGAACATATCCAGGCGGGCGACTTCCCATCCGTGGTCTATCTCGTCGCGCAACGAGGAACAGCAGTTTTTGCTGACGCCTTAGGCCATTCAGTCGTCGAGCCTTATCGCATCGTTACTCAATTAGACACTATTTACGATCTTGCTTCACTCACAAAACCTCTAGTCACGGCCATGCTCTGCGCGCGTCGAATTGAGGCCGGAGAGCTGACACCGGACAGCTCTGTCTCTCATTACCTCCCCGAATTCGATCGTTCCGATAAACATATGATCACAGTGCGAGAACTGCTGACGCACACTTCCGGGCTTCCGGCATGGCGCCCGCTGTATATCCTCGCTGAGGGCGAACCCGAGCGAACACTTGGCGTTATCGCCGCTCTTGATCTGGAATACAAACCGGGCACGCGAGTCGTTTATAGCGATCTTGGTTTCATCACTCTCGGGTTTCTGTTGGAACGGATGACGGGACAACGTCTCGCGGAGATGGCCCCGCATGAGATCTTTCAAAGGCTAAACTTACAGCGCACATTCTTTAATCCAGCCGCCGCTCTGCAAACGGGTATAGCAGCTTGTGAAACTGGCAACGTCTACGAACAAAAAACCAGCAACGAAACTACAGCAGGCGATTACCATTGGCGTCAGGCTCTGATCTGGGGAGAGGTGCACGACGGCAACGCGTTTTTTCTTGGCGGCTCGGCGGGCCACGCAGGGCTTTTCTCCAGCGCGACCGAAACTCTGGAGTTGGCGGACCAGTTTCTTGCCGGGCAAACTAACTTGCTTAAGCCGGAAACCTGCTCGCTGTTTTGCACAAATATGACTGTGGGATTGGAAGAGTCGCGTTCAATTGGCTGGCAATTGGCTGCTACAGAAGGTTCGACGGCCGGGCCGGACCTGCCACCCGATAGCTTCGGTCATACCGGGTTTACAGGTACGAGCTGTTGGCTTGATCCTCACCAGGAGCGGGTCTTCATCTTGCTCACTAACCGCACGCATGCGCGGACGCTTCCATTTGCAAATATCAACAGCGTCCGCCGCCGGTTTCACAGTCTTGCGGTTGCTGCTTTAGATTCCCTGTCCGATAAATTTTAGTTTGTCGTCGCGCGCGCAGCGAGACTGAGTAATCTACCAATCTATCTCCTTGCGTAGGTCAACGACAAACCGATGAAGTTTATCGGACATTAAAGCTTGAATCTCCAGGCTGTGCCCAGAATGTTGAGGTCACCCGGTAGACTGTGCCCGTCGTTCTGTCGCATATAGTAGAGATCAGCCGTGACATGTTTATTAAGCACCTTGGTGATCCCCACGGCGAAACGATTTCGCACCCAGGCGTTAAAGCTCCAGTCGTAAAAAGGCTCCTCGGAAACAAAAGCATTTAGCTTTATCTTCGGCGATGCGAGCGGATGGTCGATCTGCAGCTTATTGCGATAGCGAGTGGAGTCTCCTCCAGGGTGACGAAGCCGACGCTCAAAGAGGTTGCGATCACTCACCGTAAATCGACCAAGCGGAAAACGAACCGTGGTAGCAAATGAAAGCCGGTTCTCAAAAACATTTCGACCTTCAAAAGGCTGCATGCCAATATTCAAATAACTGGGCGTGAAAGTTAGATATTTCCCAGCCTTAAACGAGAACGCCACGCCTAATCGCTCGTCGACTGGACGACTGACGTCGCGACCAACGCGAACTACTCCCAACAACGTGAAGTCAACCACCTTGCTAAGTGGAACTGTGAATTGCACGTCGGTCCAGATTTGCGTGTCAGTTTGCGGTGGACGAATTGTCTGCCCCGACGCAATAATTCCAACAAGCATCAGGTTGAATAAACAAAGGTTTTGCCAGGCTACTCTAATCATCGAGCTCCTTTGACTTTATGAGTTAACCAAGAAATTAGCTGGATACAGGGTAGGGAAGGAAACAATCAGAGTCTTCGGTTCTCCCATCTCGCTCTCGCCTGCCTGTCACTAAGAGTCCTTGTTTCCGGTGGCGGGCAAGATGGTAAAGGAAGTGAGAGTCACTACAACGCGCTCTCCGACTTTGAGCTTTGTCGTAGTTGCTTCGGGCTTAGGCCGCGTGGCAATTATGAGGGGCGTCGTTTGGCTTTCTGGTGTATCGGTTGTCAGATAAAAAGGAGTCTCGCTGCCTCGACAATCTTCGCCGCCAAGCAGTTCCAGACGCATTCGCAAACGCTCATACGCTCCCACGAAACTTATCTCCTCGATAACCGCCGTCGAAAGACGGGCTCCGGGCCTCGGGAAATCACTCTTGCTCAAGGAAACATCTTCGGGCCGGAAAACCAGCTTGATACATGCTCCTTCGGGGAACTTATGCTGGTCCACCTGTGCATGAACTTTCGACGACCCGATCTCCAGAAAGCCTTTGCGGACCACCCCTTCTAAAATATTCGCCGCACCAAGAAAATTTGCCACATACTCCGTTGCGGGAAAGTTATAAATCTCGTAAGGCGTGCCAATCTGTTCGAGATGTCCGACATTTAAGACCGCGATGCGATCGCCTAACTCCAGCGCCTCCTGCTGATCGTGAGTGATAAAAACTGCAGGCACGTTGACTTTCCGGAGCAGCGCGCGGATCTCGCGTCGCAAGTGCACTCGCGTTTGGGTATCAAGGGCCCCGAAGGGTTCGTCAAACAGCAAGACCTCTGGCTTGTAGGCGAGGGTTCTCGCGATGGCCACTCGCTGCTGCTGGCCACCTGAAAGTTGGGAAGGATATTTTTTCCGGTGCTCTTCGAGTTGAACAAGGGATAGCAGCTCGTTTACGGTTTTGCGAATCTCCTTACGTGGCCGTTTCCTGATTCGCAATCCGTAACCAATATTCTTCTCAACGGTCATCTTCGGGAAAAGTGCATACGACTGAAAGATCACTCCTACGCCGCGCTCGCGAGCCGGAAGGTTAGTAACATCTTTGCCGTGAAGCACTATCTTGCCAGCCTGCTGTTGTTCCAGACCGGAAATGATACGGAGTATCGTCGTCTTGCCGCTTCCCGATGCTCCCAGCAAAACAAGCGCCTCTCCTTCCGCCACATCGAAAGTGATATTTTCGAGGACGCTTGTTTTGCCAAAGCGCTTGCTAACGCCAATCACACTGGCGGCGATCTGCGAGACGGTCACGTTTGACTCGAGTCTTTCCCTGTCTTCCTGAAGTTTCTCTTTAGCTTTCACTAATTGCCTCAATCAACGTCAAGCCAGTCACGAGCAAAGAACAGCACGCTGAAAATTAGAAACGAGAAAAGTGCCAGGACTATGGCGATCGCGTTAGCAGCCTCGATTTGCCCTTCATTAAACTTGGCAAATATGTAAAGCGGCGCAGTTTGTGTGCGTCCGGCCAGATTGCCGGAAACGAGAATAGTTGAGCCAAACTCGCCCACGGCGCGCGCGAAGGTCAAGAGCGCACCCGATACGATTGCGCCCCGCAGGGAGGGCAGTGTGACATGCCAGAAGGTTTGCCAACGCGTTGCTCCAATCGTTGCTGAGGCTTCTTCAAGTGACCGGCTCATCGTATCTAACACCGGTTTTATGACGCCGAATGCCAGGGGGAAGGTGACAAAGATATTAGCCAGAATGATCGCTCCGGCTGTGAACATAATTTGAATTCCATGCGGCGTCAATAAGCGGCCCAGGGTGCCGTATGGTCCCCAGAGAAGCAGTAGCGCAAAACCAGCTACGGCGGTGGGGATGGCTGTCGGCAATGAAATCGTAACGATCATCGCATTGCGCCCCCAAAAGTTGTAGCGCGACAGCACGTAGGCGGCAAATAGACCGAAGATCACGTTGAATAGTGTGGCCCAGAAGCTTGTTGCCATGGAAAGCTTCAGAGCGAAAATTGCTTCCGGGGCATTTAAGGCAGCCCAGAATCTATCCAAACCATTGCTGGTGCCGAAAATGAATATCGAAGCGAGCGGCAGGAAAACAAGCGGCAACATCATGAAAACCAGCATGCCGATACTCAAGGGCCGCGCGACGTCGAACCCGCGCACATGCCGCATTGTCGGGATAAGTGTGCTCATCGTTTCATTACTGTTTGTTGCTTCCGGTTTTGGGGCTTAGGGCTTGGGCCTTTGCTGACACCTCGTCGCAAACCAAAGACCCAAGACCAAAGACCAAAGGCCAAGTCATTTCCTTTGCTGTACCTGCTTATGAAAGATCTGTTCGATCACTTCTGGATACGCTTTATCCCAGCCACCAAAATAATCAATCGTGAACGGCATTTCGATGTGGCCGAATTCCTTGTTCGCTTCGTTGAACGCGTCGTTTGTAACGGAATAGAAGTGAAACTTGACGAATGCCTGTTGTGCCTCGTCGCTCCACAGATATTGCATGAAAGCATCGACCACCGGGCGTTTTTCCGCCGACACATTTTTGTCGATGACGACCGCCGGATGCTCGCTGAAGATAGTCGCCTGCGGCACCACGATCTCAATCGGCGCGTTTGCTTGCTTCATCAATAACCCTTCGAGTTCATAGGTCACGAGCGCATCACCGTTCCCGAGTTCGAATGTCGTGCGTGCTTCACGAGCTGAGCCGGGCGTCGAGATTACATTTTTCCAGACCGCTTGTAGAGTTTGCAGTGCGCGAGCAGTGTCCGGCTCGCCCAATTGCTTCTCCGACTTCTTGAGTTCAGATCCATAGATCGCCAGGATTGACCACTGCGCACCACCCGAACTGATTGGATCAGGATGAATCACGCGAACGCCCGGCTTTCCCAAATCCGCAAAATCGTGGATGCCTTTCGGATTTCCTTTGCGAACGAGGATCACGAAAGGCGTCTTATTTACGATTCCCTTGTGCGGTGATGAATGCCAATCAGAAGTGACGAATCCATCCTTCTTGAGTCTTTGTGCGTCGCGGTCGATCGAGAGGATCGCGATATCAGCAGGAGTGCCCCTCAGAATTTGGTTAGTAACCGTCTCTGATCCGGCGAAGGAAGACGTGAAGTGCACGTCCTGACCATGTTCCAGTTTCCACTTTGCAGCAAAGCCTGGATAGATTGCTTTCTCCAACGACTCTTTCATGATCGAGAAGCCGTAAATGGTGATATTGACGCCGCCTGCGTCGCTTGGTGCTTTAGGCAGGCAGCTAGTCGCAACCAGCACAAGTGTCAGGCATGAGATACCAACGAACGCGGTTCTGTAAGATGTAGTTTTCATCAAGAGGATCAAGAACTCCAAGTCGTCTGGGCAGCAACGGAAGCACAGCCGACGGAATCTAGTTGCGGGGGTATGGTTCGTCTATACCATATACCGGGCCGCCGTGGGAAGATTCATGTCACAGACTTGAACCTTTGGGCCTATATCGGTGTCAAGTTTGTGGGATCACTCACAGACTCGAGCCTGGGTCGAATCAGAGCCCGTTTGAGATTCGCATGAAAAGAGACATATAACTATTCTCAGTGCCCTCAGTGCCTCAGTGGTGATTTATCTACGGCCGTTATTCACCACTGAGGCACTGAGTACACGGAGACAGAAAAGTTCTCGGTAGCCAAAAGGCTTACCCCAACCCACATAGCCAAGCCCCTTGCTATCCTCTTCCCATGAGTTAAAGGGCATAGCCCGAAGACCCAAGACCTGGTTTTTTGTAGTACTATGCACGAGCGGTCACGCTCCCCGAATCCTGATGCCGCGAAAGATTTCCAGGGTATGCGCAGTTCCCTCGCACGGAGAGCCACTAGCTATCTGCTTGCTCAGTCGCTTCTCTGCTCGGTGGTCTTTAGTCAACAGCTACCCCGCGAAGAAAGCCGGCCACGACGCACACAAGCTGAATGGCCACAGCCCGCCGCAGCCAGTTCACCCTTACCAGCAACAATCATTACCTCAGTAGTTGGTCCGGAGCCGACCATCCGCGTCGCTCTCGTGACCGATGCACGCTCTGCTGTCATCTCGACGACTAGCCGGCTGATGAATGCGACCGGCGGAAGCAACACGCTTCTGGCACTGGATACCTCACGTGTGCGAGTCGAGCCGCATCTTTTGTCTCCTCTGCCGGTTGCTAACAACGACGACTCTTATCGAGTAAGTGTTGGCGGTGCGGCCTCACGGGAAGAAGCTGAGGAAACCGCGAAAGAGATCAAGCGCTCGAGTGGTGAAGATTCGCAGGTAACCTTCGACACAGAGACAAAGACCTGGGGCCTGGTTGTCGGCTCGAAACAACCTCGCGAAGAAGCGGAAGAATTGCGCGCTCGTCTGGAAACCGCGGGAATGGATGCCAGCATCTTCGACCCGGGCAACGGCTCAATTGCGTCACAAGCTTCGTCGGCAGCTTCAAGACAGAGCGCGGACTCAGTCGGTTCCACGCAGAACCCTGTTAACAGCAGTATTCGGCTTGCTTCTCGCTCGAGCGCTCCCTCGCGCGAATTGATTGCTTTCTCTCCTGGAGCGGTCCGGCTTTTCAATTCGAGCGCACCCGTAGCCTTTGCCTCCGACGATGAGAAGAATGCTCCGGTGCGATTCAATGATCGACCTTATCGCGGCCGGATTGAAGTTTTTACAAACTTACGCGGCACCCTGACTGTCGTAAACGAGCTCGGCCTCGAAGACTATGTGCGGGGCGTTGTTGCCAACGAGCTTTCGCCCGGTGGTTATCCCGCCCTTGAAGCACTAAAAGCTCAGGCGATTGCTGCTCGCACTTATGCGTTGAGAAATCGTGGGCAATTCATGTCGCAAGGGTTTGACGTGTTGCCAACTACGCGGTCGCAGGTTTACCGCGGCCTGACTTCCGAGAATCCGCTCTCCACGCGAGCGGTCGATGAGACGCGCGGTCTCATAGCCACATATAACGGCGAACCAATCAATGCGCTCTACACTTCCACCTGCGGTGGGCGTACTGAAGATGCTGAGAACATTTTCAACGAGGCTGTGCCTTACTTGCGCGGGCGCGAATGTGCTGCGGAAGGTAAGGCGGCGTTTACGTCGTTTACCATTAAGTCCACGCGCGAACCGGCTGATTTGCGGGACGATAGAAATGTGCCAATAGCCCGGGACATCGGCCTGTTGGCCGTAGAAAACTTTGGTTCGTTACATCCAAGAGTTTCCGACGCCTGGCTTGCGTCAGATGCTTCCGTTGCTGAAGTGCGGAGCTGGCTCGCGACTGTCGCCCGCCTCGCGCATCAAATCGCGCCGGCCGTCACTGACGAGGTGAATCGCCCGCCAGCATTTGCCACTGCGTTGACGGCGGCAGTGTTTGGAGAAAGCCGTGCCAATACACTCCTCAACAATGCCGACGTCGACTACTTATTGGCTGTGCGCGACGCGCAGGAAGTGCCGCTGCGGAACCGCCCGGACCTGGCATTGCTCATCCGTGATGGTTATTTCGCAATCTATCCCGATGCTACCCTGCGTCCCCAGGAACCTTTATCGCATGCACGTGTGCTGCATACGATCGCCCGTATTCTCGAAGCACGTAGTCTGCTTCAACTGCAAAAGGGAAATGCCCGGCCTACTACAGACGGAACACTCATCCTTCGTTCGACACGCGGCAAAGACCAGCCCATCAGGGTTAGTCCGGACGCATTTTTGTTTCGTCAGATTGGCGAAAGTGCTTACGGAGTACGATCGGTCATGCTTGTCGGTGGCGAGCCGGTTACCTTTCACATAGGCAGCACTGGTCAGGTTGATTACCTGGAAGTCAAACCCGCTCCGAATGGCGCAGCCGCAGATCGCTTCTCTCCATTTACGAACTGGACCACGGGATTGTCTGCGAGCCAGGTACGGGCTCGTCTTGCGCGCACAGCCCGCGGGATTGGATCAATTGTTGATCTCCGCGTAGTCTCACGCGGCTCTTCGCGTCGTGTCACTGATCTGGAGGTTGTTGGTACAAATGGCACAGCCCATGTTCGTGGTGGACGCATTCGCTCAGCGCTGGGTCTGCGCGAACAGCTTTTCGTCATCGATCGCGAGTATGACGACAATGGTCGCGTCAGCGAGTTTGTGTTTACCGGCCGCGGCTGGGGCCACGGCCTTGGCATGTGCCAGGTTGGTGCTTATGGATTGGCGAAACAGGGCTTTAGTTACGAGCAGATTCTGAAGGCGTATTACACGGGCATTGAGTTAACCAAGCTCTATTGAGCTCCTCGGTTCTGCAATTGACTGGACGACTCAGTTCGGCCAAACTGCACGTACCTGAGGCGTTCCTCATCCTTGATCAAGGAGTTGAGTATGGCCGCTAAAATCGAACCTCTCTTGACAGTCGCGGACCTCGACGCCTGCCCTGATGACAACAATCGCTATGAACTCATCGAAGGAGAACTCTTCGTGTCTCGCGCACCCGGAATTCCTCAC